>WNFI01023761.1_pt1 | contig 19881 bp, 20 predicted proteins | sample 5400471 | NCBI WGS metagenome assembly WNFI01 (sample SAMN13153348, study PRJNA577476) | soil metagenome | isolation source: 100 cm saprolite on Douglas fir-dominated hillslope | place: USA:California | collected 2013-09-17
GTTCACCGGCCTGGCGCTGACGCCGGTGTGGGTAACTGGGCTGATCTGGTCGCTGCGCAACCCGCAGGCACGCCCGTTCCGGCCGGCCGCCATTGGCTGCGCGCTGGTCATCGCCGTGCAGTTCGTCCTCGGCGGCAAGCCCTACTACTCCGGCGGCGCCTACACCTTCCTGCTCGCGGCCGGATGCGTGCCGCTTGAGCGCTGGCTCGCGGCCCGCAGGCCGCTGGCCGGCCGGATCAGGCCCGCCGCCGTGGCCTTCGCAGTCCTGGTGGCCTCAGCCGCGGTGCTGCTGCCCGTGGCGCTCCCCGTGCTCCCGGCGGGCGCGCTGCGCACGGTACCGCTGCAGAAGATCAACTATGACCTGGCCGAGTCGATCGGCTGGCCCAGGCAAGTCGCGCTCGTGGCGCATGAGTATCGCTCGCTACCGCCGCGGCTTCGGCGGCACACCACGATCCTGACGGGGAATTATGGCGAGGCCGGGGCCATCGACCGGTATCGGGCCGGCTACGGCCTGCCGCAGGTGTACAGCGGGGCCAACACCTTCTGGCTGTGGGGTCCGCCGCCCGCCGCCGACACCGCCGCGATCGCGGTCAACATCGACCCGGCCTTGCTGCGCCGCACATTCACCCGGGTGCGTCTCGTGGCCATCTTCCGGAACGGCCTGGGCGTCCGCGACGACGAGCAGGGGGCGCAGATCTTCCTGGCCACCGGGCTGAAGTCGGCGTGGTCGCGCGCCTGGCCGGCCTTCCGGAACTACTCCTGACGGCTCGCGCTGCCGGCCGGCGCCCAGCTGGTGTCCCGCCCGGCGAGCGCGACCACCCGGTCGAGCGGCGGCGCGTAGTCCGGCACCGGCCGGGACGGCCCGAACGGTACGTCCGGGCCAGCTGGCGCATCCGGGCTGGCGAACATGGCCAGGAACCGCTGCGCCGCGTCGAGAAGCTCAGGTTCGCAGTCGTACGGCTGGCCGGTCGCGCGGGCGACGTCCCAGCCGTGCACGACAAGCTCGTCGGCCGCCGTCAGCCCGACCATCTCAGCCGCGCTGTCCATGCCGGCGATCCGGGTCATGCCCGTCCACGCGCCCGGTTCATCCCATGCCCCGGCGAGCGCCCGGAGGTCGGCAGGGATCCTGGCCCGCCAGCCAGCCTCCAGCCGGGAGGCCTGCCCGGACGGTGCCTGCTCCACACGCGGGCCCGACTCCTTCCTGGCCGCCGCCGTGAACGCGAGCGCCAGCCCGCCGACGTGATCGATCAGGTCGCCCAGCGTGTACCCCGGGCACGGAATCGGCTTGGCGAGCTCGTCATCGGTGACCCGCGCGACGAGCTCAGCCAGGCGCAGGGCCGCCGGCCCCAGATCGACCTCGGTAGTCATGACCGCAGCACCTCCAGTTAGGTAAGCGTATGGGCACCAGCGTCGTGAACCTCTAACGATCAGTAGCACACGACTCAGAGCTTGGAGATACTGGCCTGGTGCGGGTGCTGATGCCGGTTCCCGACTGCGACTTCGACGTGACCGAAGTCGCGGTGCCCTGGCACATCCTGCGCTCGGCCGGGCATGAGATTGCCTTCGCGACTGAGAGAGCCGGCACCGTTCCGCGCGCTGATCCCAGGCTGCTGGCCGGGGTGCTGTTCGGCCAGTTCGGCGCGATGCCCGAGGCGAAGAGGTGGTACGCGGACCTGGCCGCCGACCAGGCATTCGCCGCCACCGCGGCGTGGACCGATGTCGAGCCCGCGGCCTTCGACGGCCTGCTGCTTCCCGGCGGCCACGCTCCGGGAATGCGGCAGTACCTCGGCTCGCGGGCACTGCAGGAACAGCTCGCCCGGTTCTGGGCGCTTGGCCGGCCCGTCGGCGCGATCTGCCACGGCGTGCTCGTGCTGGCGAGGACCCGCGACGCCCGCGGCCGCAGCGTGCTGGCGGATCACGTGACCACATGCCTGCCCAAGTACATGGAGCGCACTGCCTACCTCGCGACTGGCTGGCGGCTCGGACGCTACTACCGGACCTACCCCGCGTACGTAGAGGACGAGGTTCGGTCCGCGCTCGACGATCCCGGCCGTCAATTCAAGCGCGGGCCGCGAACTCTGACGGCACGCGGGTCGGCCACCGACGACGCCCCGGCCTTCGTAGTTCAGGACCGCAATTATGTGTCAGCACGGTGGCCGGGCGATGCCTACTTGTTCGGCAGGCGCTTCCTCGAGCTCCTTGAAGGGTCGCGGCCCGCGGCGTGAGCCGGCCACCTACCAGGTGAGCAGCGACACTCCGGTTGCCGCGTACATGGCCGCCGCCATGCCGAAATTGAGTTGAACGCGCCATGGGCAGCGGTCATGCTGACGGCATGTCCGGTCGGGTTTGGTTGCGCGTCACTGTTAGGCCGCTGCGCGCGCTGCCGCCCGCCTCCGTCATTGCCGGCGGCGCACGAGGCTGACCCTCCCCTTCGCTGAGAACCACGGGGGAGGGTGCATCGCGGTGCCTCGCGCCGCCCGGTTCTGGGCGCCGGTCAGCACAGACCGCGCTCCGGTGAAAGCTCCTGTGCCGCCCGTCCGGGCCGGCATGCGCTTTGGAGGAAAGGACGATGAGCAAACGGCATTTCGTGCGCGACAAGCCGCACGTGAATATCGGCACGATGGGTCATGTCGACCATGGCAAGACCACGCTGACCGCAGCGATCACCCGGCTGCTGGCCGACACCGACCCGGCGCGGACCAGCTTCGTCGCGTTCGACCGGATCGACCGCGCACCGGAGGAGCGGCAGCGCGGCATCACCATCAACCTCGCGCACGTCGAGTACGAGACAGCGTCCCGGCATTACGCGCACGTCGACATGCCCGGGCACGCTGACTACATCAAGAACATGATCACCGGCGCGGCGCAGGTCGACGGCGCGATCCTGGTCGTCTCGGCTGAGGACGGCGCGATGCCGCAGACCAGGGAGCATGTGCTGCTTGCCCGCAGGGTCGGCGTACCCGCCATCGTGGTGGCCCTGAACAAGGCGGACGTCGCCGATCCTGAGCTGCTTGACCTGATCGAGCTCGAGGTCAGGGAGCTGCTGTCCGAGTACGGGTATCCGGGCGACACGGTGCCCGTTGTCCGGGTGTCCGCTCTGAGGGCACTGCAGGGCGACCCGGTGTGGACAGCGCGGCTCAGGGACCTGCTCGACGCCGTGGACGAAGCGATCCCGGTCCCAGAGCGAGCACTTGACCGGCCATTCCTGATGTCGGTCGAGAGCGTCCTGACGATCACAGGTCGCGGCACCGTGGTCACGGGCAAAGTCGAGCAAGGCACCATCCGGCTCGGCCAGCCGGTCGAGGTGCTCGGCCTGGGCCCGACCGTCGCCTCCGTCTGCACCGGGCTCGAGATGTTCGGCAAGCAGCTTGAGACCGCTCAGGCCGGCGACAACGCGGCGATGCTGCTGCGCGGCGTCCGGCGCGGCGACGTCCGCAGGGGTCAGGCCGTCGCGGCGCCAGGAACGCTGCGGACCTGCCGGTCGTTCGCGGCCCAGGTCTATGCTCTGACGACCCAGGAAGGAGGCCGGCACACGCCGTTCTTCAGCAACTACCGGCCGCAGTTCTTCTTCCGGACGAGCAATGTCGTCGGAAGGGTCGACCTGGGCATCTGATCGGCCGCCGAAAGTCTGTCCTGCCCGGCCCGGTCCGGCCCGTATTCGCGGGCCGGACCGGAGCCTAGGCCCCGGCAGCCGCGCTGGCGTCCTCGCGGCTCCTGCCGCAGCCGCGTTCGCCCGCCAGCCTGCGCATCGCCTCGTACATCTGCGCTGAGGACGGCGGGGGCGGCAGCGCGGGCGCGTCCCGCCGCTCCAGCGCATCGAGCACCAGCGCGACCAACCGTCGCCAGGCATCAGGGCAATCCGCGCGCATCATCTGGCCAACCGCGGCGCTGGCGATGAGCATCAGGAGCAGGTCCTCGCCCACGAAGTCATCGCGCAGCTTGCCGGCCGCCTTCGCGCGCTCGACCAGCTCCACCACCTGGGCGTTGGCTGTCGCGCGCAGCTGCTCGATGTGCTCGTCCGCCGCCAGCGCCATCGACAGCAGGTCACTGAGCCCGCGGTCGCCGGCCTGCAGCTCACAGATCCGGTGCACGTAGCCTACGAAGCCCGACCACGGGTCAGCCGCCGCCAGCGCGTCGGCGGCGGCCTCGGCGTACTGAGTGACCTTCTCGGTCAGGGCGGCAGCGACAAGCTGCTCCCGCGCGGGAAAGCGGCGGTACAGCGTCGCGATGCCCACGCCGGCCCGCAGCGCGATCTCCTCGAGCGGCGCCTGCAGGCCCTGCTCGGCGAACACCTCGCGGGCCGCGGCTACGATGGCGGCCCGGTTGCGTGCCGCGTCCGCGCGCAGCCGCCTCGGCCCTGGCCCAGCAGCGCACCCATCGTGGGCCGCCTGGTCCGCTTCCATCGGTCCATCGTAGGTCATGTGGAGGGCCTCCTCCGGAAGCTGCTAGAGTCATTTCCGGAGGGAGCCCTCCATATCTGCGCAGCACAACCGGGTGCGGGCCGAACTCCGTCCCAAGCACAGAGCGTCCCGACACATGAACGGAGCACCAGCGTGGAACCAGACCCCCAGGCGTGGATCGGCGTCTTGCGGCACTCGCACGACGCGTTGCGCAGTACCGTCGAGCCACTCGATGAGGCCGCGCTGCGGGGGCAGTCGTACTGCAGCGACTGGTCGATCGCGCAGGTACTCAGCCACCTTGGTTCCGGCGCCGAGATCTTCGGGCTGTTCCTCGAGTCCGGGCTGAGCGGTGCCGAGCCGCCAGGCCGGGATACGTTCCCGGCGATCTGGCAGGCATGGAACGAGCGGAGCCCGCAAGAGCAGGCGACCGACGCCCTCGCGGCCGACGAGGCCCTGGTGAAGCGCCTTGAGTCGCTCAGCACTGATGAGCGCGACACGATACGGCTGCCGCTATTCGGCATGGATCTTGACCTGACCGGGCTGACCAGGATGCGCCTCGGCGAGCATGCCGTCCACAGCTGGGACGTCGCCGTCCCCCTCGACCCGGCAGCAACGGTGGCCGCCGATGCCGTCAGCCTGCTGATCGACGCCCTCGGGCCGGTCGCCTCCCGGTCAGGCAAGCCGTCAGAACGGCCACTGGCGCTCCACGTCACGACAACTGACCCGGCACGCGAGTTCATCATCGAGGCCACCGACACCGTGCGGCTCGAGCCGGCCGAAGCCGACGGCAGCCTGCCGCACCTGCGGCTGCCGGCCGAGGCGCTGGTTAGGCTCGTGTACGGCAGGCTTGATCCGGCGCACACACCGCCGGTCGAAACCAGCCAGGTTGACCTCGACGAACTGCGGCAGATCTTCCCCGGTTTCTGAAAGGATGCACCGTGCGTCTTCCCGTCAGGGCCCGTGACCTTCCCGGCCGGATCACCACGGGCGGATACATTCTGCACGCTGGACTGGAGAAGTGGCACGGTGACCAGCCCCGCGCCGAGGCGCTGCACCGGACGGCCGCGAACGCTTTCCCAATGCTGAAGGACATTCCGCCGGCCAGGTTCCTGCGCCTGCTGGCCGCCAGCGAGATCGCGATCGGCAGCGCCCTGATCGTTCCGGTCGTTCCCGGCTTGCTCGCTGGGGTGGTGCTGACCGGTTTCTCCGGCGCGCTCCTCGCCATGTACGGGCGCACGCCCGCGCTGCGCAGGCCAGGCAGCATCTGGCCGAGCCAGGCCGGAACCGCCGTCAGCAAGGATGTCTGGATGCTCGGAATCGGGCTCGGGCTGATGACCGGCGCCCTCGATGACCGCAGGAACGGCAGCTAGCCAGTGCGCCTCGTTGTTGAAGCCGGTGCCCGGCCGACGCGGTCCTGATGCTTGACGGCCGCCTTCTCGTCGACGCGCACGTGCACGTGGCCAGGTTGCCGACGCTGTCGTCCGACTGGCAGGCATGGGCGCGCAAGTTCGGCGCCCGGACGCCGCTTGACCGGCTGTTCGACGCGGACGGCGTGCCCCGCCCTGCCGCGCTGGATGAGCACTTCGCCAGCGAGGGCGCTGACCACGTGCTGCTCTTCACCGAGCACAGCCCGAAGGTCACGGGCATCCAGCCGATCGAGGATGTGCTGCCCGTGGCGCGGCACAACCCGCGGCGGTTTCACCCCGTCGCCAATCTGAACCCGCACCTGCACTATCCGGTTACGGCGGAACTGGCCAGGCAAGTTTCGCTTGGCGCAATCGCGGTCAAGATCCACCCGGTGCACGGCGGCTTCGAGGCCTGCGACCGGATGCTCTACCCCGCGTACGGCTGGGCGAGCGAACGCGGGCTGCCGGTGATCGTGCACTGCGGCACCTCGACGTTCGCTGGCTCGGTCAATTCCTATGCCGACCCGATGCTGCTCGACGAGGTCATGCGCGACTTCCCTGACCTCGTGATCGTCCTGGCGCACGGCGGGAGGGGCTGGTGGTATGACCAGGCGGCTTTCCTCGCGCTGATGAATCCGAACGTCTGGCTGGAGGTGTCAGGACTGCCGCCGCAGCGGGTGGCGGACTATTACGGCTCCTCGCTGCCGCGGCTCGCGGACAAGATGATCTTCGGCACCGACTGGCCTGGCGTGCCGGGCGTCGAGCACAACGCCAGGACCCTGGAGAAGACGCTGCTTGACGCCGGCTGCACCGCAGAGCAGGTCGCCGCGGCCATAGGCGGCAACGCCGCGAGAGTCTTCCGGCTCGCTACCTGACGACCGTGCCCAAGCCGGCTTGATCCCAACAACCGAGATTGCGATGTAACAGTGCAGGACTGGCGCGCTGAGGCGGACCACTGGTGGGCCGAAGTCCTGCGTGTGCCCGTTGATGCAGTGCGCACGGGCGGGGTGTTTGCTCTGAGCCATGTCAACCACGTCGGAGTCGTTGCCATCGACAATGCCGCTAACCCGATCGTGTATGGGCCAGCCGAGGTGCTGCCCATGCTGCAATCGGCGGTGCGGGTTAGCACCGGCGACCTAGCCGAAGGTCACTACCTTGCCGCCTCCCTGGCGCCGCGGGCCAGCCGTGTGCTGGGACCCGCCTGGTATGGCTATGCCACAGCCCGCACGCTCGGTGCGGCGCCAAGCCGCGCCGTGCGCCAACTGGGCGAGCAGGACCTCCCACTGCTTGCCAGCCTGCGCGAGCAAACGCCCCAAGCCGAGCGAGAGGAGAGTGGCACCACCGCGCTGCCCGCGTTCGGCTACTTCCATGATGGCGGACTGCAAGCCGTCGCTTGCCTCGGCATGTGGCATGGCATGCCAACCATCGGCGTGCTCACCCATCCGCGGGCACGCGGCCGTGGGCTTGCCGGCATGGTCGTCAGCGCAGCCGCCTGGGAAGGCCTGAACCGGCGGGAAGTCGTTCAATATCGGGCATGGCGCCGCAACACAGCCTCGATCGCGGTAGCGCTGCGATCCGGGTTCATCCACTACTGCGACGGCCTCGTGATCGAGCTCGTGCCGTGAGCACGGCAACGCAGCCTGCCACACTTTGTTCGATGTGCGGGTCGACCATGTCCCTGGTCGACCCGCGTGACCGCTGGCGACCATGAATCCCGGGGGTCACGGTCGCCAGCAGCCGCCTTTCCTTCAGCGGAGAATTGTCCCAACCTTGCTAGGACCCGGACCCGGAACTGGCCGACCTCGAACTCGAAGAACCACTGCCCAAGTTGGGGCAATGGTGGTTTCGAGTGGACATCGAACCCGATCCCGGGCTGGCCTTCGCGCTCGCTGACGAGCTTGGCTTGGCGCTCACCGATGACGATGCAGATGTCGTCGACGAACGCGATGACTGTGCGGCGCCATGCGACGTCGCAGCTGAAGCGATGCCGGCTCCGCCTGCGCCTAGGCTGGCGGCAACGACGCCGGTGATGGCAAGCAGACGTGGTAGGTGATGGCCTCTTTCAAATGGCATGGACCCTCCGAGTTCTTGTCCACCTGATCTCCGGTTGGCGATGACTGCGAGCCTGGCCGATGAAGCTCGTCGCCACCTCCTGCGAAGCTCTCAGGCTCTTCTGAGCCGATGCGGACCGGCTCAGACAAGATGGCGTGTTTGGGGTCCATCGGCCCATTCTGCAGGCACACTGACGTCATGAAGGCGGACGTGGTCGTAATCGGCGCCGGCGCGCTCGGCCTCAGCACCGCGCTGCACTGCGCGATCGCCGGCCGGTCGGTTGTTGTCGTGGAACGCGATACGGCAGGGTCGCACGCATCCGGGCGGGCGGCCGGCCTGTTCAAGTCGGTGCAGGCAGACGAGCTCAGGACCGGCCTGGCCAGGCGGAGCATCGCGAAGGCACTCAGGTTCGGCGACTGGGCTGGCGTCCCGCTCGACGTCACGAGGTCGGGCAGCTACCTGGTCGCCAGGACCCCGGCGCACCAGGAATTGCTGCGCACCGAGCAGCGCCAGTCGCGGGGATGGGGCGTCGACATTCGGGCGGCCAGTGCGGGTGAGCTGACGGCGAGCGTCTCCTATTACCAGGCATCGGGTAGCGAGTTCGCGCTGTGGTGCCCCGAGGACGTCTATATCGCCGAGCCTGCCGACCTGGTGCGCGCCTATGTCGAGGCATGCCGACTGCACGGCGCTGAGCTGCTCGAGCACGAGGAGGTCACGACCGTCACGCTGGCCAGCGGGCAGGTCGCCGGGGTGGAGACCGCTCAGCGGTCCATCACCACGACCGTAGTCGTCGACGCGGCGGGCGCGTGGACGAGGCAGGTGGCCAGGCTGGCCGGAGGGACCGTCGCGGTCGCGCCGGTCAGGCACCAGCTCCTCATCACCGAGCCGGGCCAGATCGGCCCGGCCGATCCGATCGTTCGGGTCATCGACGCGGCCGTCTACCTCCGGCCCGCCAGGGGCGGGCTCATGCTCGGCGGGTTCGAGCGCGACCCGCTGCCGTTCGACGTCTGGGAGCCCCCCGCGGATGTCCCGCTCGACCTGGCGGTGCTTAGGCGGCTGGGCGGCCTGGTCGGCCGCGAGGTGCCGGCCGGGAGCGCCGCGGCTGCTGAACATCGCGGCGGGATGTTCACGATGAGCCCAGACGGCCGTTTCGTGCTCGGGCCGGTCCCTGACGTGCCCGGGCTTTGGGTCGCCAGCGGCTGCAACGGGTCAGGGTTCTCGTCCTCGCCGGCCCTGGGCGAGGCGCTCGCCGGCTGGATCACCGGAACGTCCGCTGACCTGCCGGCGCTCGCTCCGGCCAGGTTCGGCATGATCACCGACGAGACCCTGGTCGCCGACGGCGTCTGGCAGTACGAGCACTACTACGACCCGACGGCCGGGTGACCGGCATGGGTGCGCCGCAGGGGCCGAACCCACCGATGCCGCGAGGAGGTCTGCCAGCGTTCTTGCGCAGCTTCTCCTTCGCTGGCCAGGGCGTCTGGCACGCCGTCAGGACGCAACGGAATATGCGGGTGCACTGCGCCGCGGCGATCGCCGTGGTCATCGCCGGGGCCGTGCTGGGGATCGGCGCGGTGCAATGGGCCTGCCTGGCGCTCGCCATCGGCATGGTCCTGGTCGCCGAGATGTTCAACACCGTTATCGAGGCGATCATCGATCTGCGGGTGCCGCAGCTCCATCCGCTGGCGAAGATTGCCAAGGACGGGGCGGCCGGTGCGGTGCTGATCGCCTCAGTCGCGGCCGTTGGCGTCGCGATTGCCGTATTCGTGCCGCGGCTGTTACGTTGACGTGCCGGCTCCACTGCCTGCGAGTAATCGCCTACGAGTAAGGGAGGCGGCCATGACTGCTCAGTCTAGGTTCGGCCCTGTGCGCAGGTTCGCGACGGCGCCCAGGATCGCCGCCGCGTTCGGCGCGTTTATCTTCCTCGTGGCGGCCTCGGCCGGCTGTTCCGTCGTCAACAAGATCAACAGCATCCGCCATAGCGTCGACAGCAACCGGGCGGCCATCAAGGCCTTTACCGATGGCCTGAGCAACGGCAAGGCCGTTCCCTTTCAGGCCACCTACGTGACCACCGGCAACTCGCCAACCACGGTCACCTACGCGGTTCAGCCGCCGAAGAACATCTCATTTTCCGAGACCGCCACCGGCGCCAACACCAGCGCCAGCAAGCTGATCGCCAACTCCTCCGGCGAGTATGCCTGCTCCCAGCTCTCGCAGGGCGCGCGGTGGTCCTGCAACAAGCTCGGCAAGGCCAGCGCCATCGCGCAGAACCAGTTGTTCGCGATCTATACGCCCGGACACTGGGTCACCTTCCTGCACCTGTTCGCCATCGGCGCGGGGCTGGCCGGAGACAAGGTGACCACGTCGTCAAAGACGGTCAATGGCTTCAGCATGAACTGCGTCGACCTGTTCGCGAAAGGACAGGGCACTACCACGACCACTAGCCGCGCTGGCGCGCGTCGATCTGGCGCTGCGCATCCGCGAGGATCGCGCCGACGGCCCGGCCGAAGTTCACGTCGCAGTCGTGCCGCGGCTGGCCCGACCTGGCGTTGGCCGCGAGCTCGGCCAGGGCGAGACGCAGCGCACCGACCGGCTGGTCCGTCTCCACCGGCGCCCGTGTCCGGCCGGACTCGCCCCACAGCCACACATCGGAGCCATCGGCCGCCTCCGGCGCGCATGCAGTCACCGTGACCGCGCTCGAGGCCCCGCCCTCGTGATGCAAGATCAGGTGCGTGACATCCCAGGTCCCGGCGTCCGCGGTGACTGCGGTGACTGGTCCGAGACTGGCCCAGAGCAGCGACACCAGGTGCGGGGCGAGGTCCCAGAGGGCGCCCTTCTCCCTGCGCCACGGCGTGTTGAAGGGGCTGCCCTCGGCCAGAGCCGAGCCCAGCCAGACCGCGGTGCCGCCGCTCCATCGCTGCTCAGTTACCGACGCCAGCCAGGCCCGCACGTCAGCCTGGAACCGTGCGGTGAAGAACACGACCGACGCCACCCCGGCATCCTGCACCGCGCGGGCCAGGACGTCCGCGGCCTGCTCGGTGGTCGCGATCGGCTTCTCCAGCAGCAGATGCCGGCCAGCGCTCGCCGCCCTGCCCGCCAGCGCCGCCTGGACGTCGGGCGGGACCGCGAATGCGACCGCATCGATCCCGGTGAGGAAGTCATCGAAGTTGTCATACCAAGCGCACCCGTAACTGCCTGCCACTGCGGCGGCGGCCTCCGCGTTCCTGCCCCAGACCCCTGCCAGCTCGATGCCCGCGGTGGATGCGAGCGCCGGGGCGTGCGTGATCCTGGCCCAGTGGCCGGTACCGGCCAGCCCGAATCTGAGCGGCCGCTCGGGCGCGCTCATCCCGTGCCGCGCCCGCGGCGCGCGACCTCATCGAGGGCGCCGGCGAACGCTTCGGCGATTCGTCCGATCTCCGCGTCGGTGATCACGAAGGGCGGGGAGACCTGCAGCGCGACGCCGCGGAGCAGGCGGGTGATGACACCGCGATCCCGGATGGCGAGCACGAGGCGCTGCCCGATCGCGGGGTCGGCTGCCCTTGCGTCCTCGTCGATCTCGACCGCGGCAAGCAGCCCGGTTCCGGCGCGGACCACGCTGACGAGGTCGTGGCTGCTGAGCGGGGCCAGCGCCGTGGCGAGCACCGGCTCGAACGCCGCGACCCGCCGCACCAGCTGCTCGCGCTCGATCAGGTCCAGGTTGGCCAGCGCGACCGCCGCGGCTGCCGGGTGGCCCGAGTAGGTGTAGCCATGCCTGAGCACCTCGGTCGAGCCAGGCCGCCAGAACGGCTCGGCGACCTTCGGCCCGGCGATGACCGCGCCGATCGGCAGGTAGCCGGAACTCAGGCCCTTGGCCGTCGTGATCAGGTCGGGATCCAGGTCGAACCGGCCGCTCGCGAACCACTGGCCGACCCGGCCGTACCCCGTGATCACCTCGTCCGCCACGAACAGCACGTCATGCCGGCGGCAGATCTCCCTGACCGCGCTCAGGTACCCATCGGGCGGAGGGTAGACGCCGCCTGCCCCGATCACCGGCTCGCAGAAGAATGCCGCCACCCGGCTGTCACCGAGCAGCTCGATCGTCTTCTCCAGCGCCGCGGGATCGTCCCATGGCACCTGCTCAATCTGCCCGACCAGGGGCGCGAAGGCCTCGGTGAGCAGCGGGATACCGCTCAGCGAGGTGCCGTAGGCGTTCATCCCGTGGTAGGCGTGGGTCCGGGAGATGATGATCTGGCGGGTCGGCTCCCCGACGGCGCGCCAGTACGCTCTGGCAAGCTTGCCGGCCGTGTCCACCGCGTCAGAGCCGCCGCCGGGGGTCAGGAAGACCTTCGCGCCCGGCATCGGCGCGAGCTCGGCTATCCGCTCGCAAAGCGCCTCCGCTGGCGGGTTCGTGTAGTACTCGAAGGTCTGGAACCCGGCGATCTCGCGCATCTGCGCGGCCGCCGCCTCGGCCAGCTCGGCGCGGCCGTAGCCCACGTTGCAGTACCAGAGGCTGGCCAGCGCGTCCAGGTATGCGCGGCCGTCGGCGTCGTAGACCGTGCAGCCCTCGCCCCGCACTATCCTGATCGCCTGCCCCGCCAGGGTCGCCATATTCGCGAACGGGTTCCAGAAGGCGGTCGTGTGCGCTGGCTCGCTGTACGCCATTGCTCGGTCCCTTCGGTAGGTGAATCTCAAACCTACTGGCAGCCCGCGCCCGCACCGGTCATCGGCCGCTCGTTCGCCAGGGCTGGCCTGTCAGACGGTGCTAGTCTCGCCGCATGAGGAGGCTTTCATCGGCATATGGCATCACTCGTCATCGAGTCGGGATAGTGACCGCCGGATGCGTTACCACGGCCGCGCTGGCCCTCATCGGCGGCTGCGGCACCGGTTCGGCCGGGCACGCTTCCGGCGGCGGGCACTCTGCTGGCAGCGGGCACTCTGCTGGCAGCGGGCACGCTGCTGACAACGGCCATGGCGGCCAGGCCGCAGCCAGCCAGGCGATCGCCTTGGCCGCAAGGACCGCAGCGAAGCTTAGATCGCTGACCGTCGTCGAGACGATGACCATGCATGGCATCCCGGTGCCCAGCGGCGGCGGCCTGATCCCGGGCGCCGGCGGCGGCCTGCCGGCAAGCGGGACCTTGACCATGCACGCGACCGCCAGCGTGCGTCTGCGGCCTGCCCTGCGCGCTGCCATCGCGGTGAAAATGGATATCGCAGGCAGGTCGGTGAACTTCGATGAGATCCTCACCTCGCGCGCCATCTACCTGAAGATGCCGGGGATATTGCCGACCCGCGCAGGCAAGCCGTGGGCAAAGATCAGCCTGGCCTCCCTGCCGAACGGCATGAGCTTGCGGAAGCTGTTCGCGCAGACGCAGAACGGAAACCCGCTCACCGCCATGGGTAACCCGCATGCCTTGGCGAAGTTCCTCGCCACGGCGAAGCACTTCCAGGTCGTCCGCGATCAGAGTGTCGACGGCGTGGCAACGACCGAGTACTCGGGCGTCATCGATCTGCGCTCGCTCGCGACCGCGATGCCGACCGCGGAGCGGCCGTTCCTCGGGTCGCTTGGTCCAGCGCGTATCAGGTTCTGGATTGACCACCAGCACCAGATGCGGAAGATGGTCATGCGACTCGCCTTCGGCAAGGCATCGATCGCGCTGACCGCGATTGTCACGTCGATCAATAAGCCAGTCCGGATTGTCCCGCCGCCCGCCAGCCAGGTGTCGGCCATTTCGCATCCCTGACCGCCAACATTCGCCTGGCCGCGGCCAGGCGAATGTTGGCTGGCGGTGCGATCAACCGCCTTCCGCCGCGCCTGGCGTACGCGGTGGCCGGCTTTGTCCTCGTTGCTACTCTCGCCACATGGACAGCCATTCACCCGCCAGCCCGTGAGCGCAACTGAGAGCGGGCCGCTCGCCGGTGTACGGGTGCTCGACCTGACCTCGGTAGTGATGGGCCCGCTCGCCACCCAGATACTGGGTGATCTCGGCGCCGACGTGATCACCGTGGAGAGCCGCGACGGTGACATCAACAGGACGATGAGCAGCGGTCCGGTGCGCGGGCTGTCCGGCGTCTCGCTGAACCTGCTGCGGAACAAGCGCAACGCGGCGATCGACATCTCCCAGCCGGCTGGCCGCTCCGCGCTGCTGCGGGTCGCCGCGGGCTGCGACGTGTTCGTCACCAACCTGCGCCCCGCGTCGCTGCGGCGGGCCGGGCTGGAGCACGCCGACATCGTGGCGGTCAGGCCCGACGTCATCTACTGCCAGGCGACCGGTTTCGCGTCGGATAGCGACGAGGCGGACAAGCCAGCATTCGACGACATCATCCAGGCCGCCAGCGGCGTTCCCGACCTGATGCACCTGGCCGGCCTGCCGGCCGCCCTCGTCCCGATGCTGCTCGCCGATAAGGTGTGCGGGCTGGTCATCGCCTACGCCATCATCGCGGCGCTGTTCCACCGCGAGCGGACCGGCCAGGGACAGCGCGTCGAGGTGCCGATGATCGACGCGATGAGGGCGTTCACGCTGGTCGAGCACGGCGGATCGGCCATACCGCGCCCGCCGCGCGGGCCTGCCGGGTATCCGCGCATCCTCACCCCGCTGCGAGCGACGGTGGCCACCGCCGACGGCTGGATCGCCTTGCAGCCGCATCGGGACGAGCAGTGGACCGCGCTGGTCCTGGCGGCCGGCCTCGATGAACTGGCGGATGATCAGCGGTTGCGAACCCGCAGCCTGTGGCGTGAGCCTGGCTTCGGCTACGCCACGCTCAGCCGGGTGCTGGCAACGAAGACCACGGCGGAATGGCTGGCGTTCTGCACGGAACACGGGATCCCCGCGGCTCGGGCCGCCAGGCTCGATGAGGTCATCGCGGCCTTGCCGGAGGCCGAGCACCCGGAGGCTGGCACCTACAAGGTGATCCCTCCGCCGGCCCGGTTCTCCGCCACGCCGGCATCGGTGCGCCGCCCGGCACCGCTGCCCGGGCAGCACACCACCGAGATTCTCGCCGAGGCCGGCCTGAGCGCCGCGGAGATCGACCGGCTCGCCGAAGCAGGCGTCCTGGGCTCGCCCGGCACTGCGCGGGGTCAGCGATGAGCGTCAACGCAGAGCGCGCCATGTCCTTCGGATCGATCGCGGCCGACTACGACCGGCTGCGCCCGAGCCCGCCGCAGGACGCGGTCCGCTGGCTCCTGCCCGCCCGGTGCCACGTCGCCGTCGATCTCGGGGCCGGCACCGGGCTGCTGAGCAGGGCCCTGGCAGGCTGGGCAGGCGAGGTCGTCGCTGTGGAGCCCGACGGTCGGATGGCGGCAGTCCTCCGGCAGCGATCACCGGGGGTGCATATCTCCGCGGGCCGCGGCGAGGCGATCCCCCTGAAGGACCAATGCGCCGACGCGGTCCTCGTGTCCGCGGCGTGGCACTGGATGATCCCCGAACTGGCGGTGCCTGAAATTGCGCGGGTGCTGCGTGATGGCGGCCGGTTCGGTGTGATCTGGACCAGCCGCGATCGGGATATTGGGTGGATACGTGACCTGGACCGCCTTCGTGAACCAGGCCACCCCCGGCCGCGCCGTCGTGAGGTCGTGCTACCCGACACCGGTCTCTTCCGTGATGTCCAGACCACGTCCATCGAGTTCAGGCGCCGGATGGCCGTCAACGACGTAGTCGACATGCTCGCCACCTACAGCGGAATCATCATCGCAAGCGAGGCCGATCGTGCCGTGGCGAAGGCCAGGCTGCGGGCTGAGCTGGACGCGCGGTTCGGTGCCGCCGAGATCGACGTGCCCATGCGCTCGCTATGCTGGCGCGCCGACCGCGCGGAACGCTGACGGCGCGGGTCAGCTGAGCCTGGCCAGGAACTCGAGCATGTGCTGATTGAACAGTTCCGATCGAGGGCAGGGAGTCGATCACCCGCCCGTCCTGCTGGGTCAGCATGCCGCGGGCGGCGTGCGCCAGTCCCCACGGGTTGGTCGCGGGGTCTGGCGGACGCGGACCGTCGCCGAGCGCCGCCAGACCGTCTCGCTCCAGGCGGGCGGCGGTCGCCACGGACCGGTCGTTCCATCGCTGCCGTGCCTCGTCGTTCCGGAACCCTGGTCCCGTGTCGCACAGGACCAGGGCGGCGACCCGCTGAGGACAAGCCAGCCAGAACGCCAGCGACAGGTAGCCGCCGAGCGACAGGCCGCCGACGATGGCCCGGGACGCCCCGCAGGTGTCGAGCAGGGCGACCATGTCAGCCAGGCACGCCGCCTGGGTGTACTCGGCCTGGTTCGCCGGGCTGGCGCTGCGGCCGTGGCCGCGCATGTCCCAGGTGATCACCGGCCGCCCGGCTGCGAGCGCCGCCGCATTGGGCGCCCACATCTGCGACGACGCGCCGAACCCATGGGTGAGCAGCATCGGAATGCCACCGTTAGAGCCGTGCAGCTCGTAGTAGATGCGTACGGCGCCGCGCTCCAGGTATGTCATCGGGCTGTCCTCGGGTCTAGCCGGCGCGAACCTCGCGGAACGGCACGCCGGCGCTCACATCCGGTTCGCGCGGCAGGCCGAGTATCCGCTCGGCGATGATCGTGCGCTGGATCTCGTCGGTGCCGCCCGCGATGGAGATGGCGGGCACCGAGACACCGATCTCGGCGATTGTCCCGCCCAGCAGCGCCTCTGGTCCGGCGAGCATCCCCGCTGCCCCGGCGATCAGCGCGTGCACCCGCGCGGCCTGCCTGGCGATCCGGCTGCTCGCCAATTTGCCGAGCGAGCCCTCAGCCCCAGGCCGCTGACCCGCAATCCTCGCCGCCGCCGCGCGATCGGCCATCCACCTGGCCGACCAGGCAAGCTCGATCAGCCTCGCGATCTCCTGGCGCACGACCGGCTCGCGGGACCTGCCGAGCGCTTGCGCCTGCGGGATCGCCAGGTCCGGCCGCCCGGCCCGTTGCGGGTACCACTTATGCGGCTCGGCGGCGGCAGTCCGCTCCGCGACCGCCTCTCGCCAGGCCCGACCCCCAGGTGCGCGGGGCGGCGGCGGGAACGCCGCGAGCCTGCGCTCATGGGCCAGCGTCGTGCGGGCCACCAGCCAGCCACCGCCCGGCTCGCCAATCACGTGCCCGGCCGGGATCCGCGCCGCGTCGAAGAACACCTCGTTGAACGAGCTGTGGCCGTTCATCTGCCGCAGCGGCCGTACTTGCACCCCCGGCTGGCGCATCGGCAGCACGAACGCGGTGATGCCCTGATGCTTGGGGACATCGGCGTTGGTACGGGCGAGCAGCAGGCCGAAGTCGGCAGTTGCCGCCCCGGTCGACCATACCTTCTGCCCGGTCAGCAGCCAGCTGTCGCCGTCTTGGGTCGCTCGCGACTGCAGCCCGGCCAGGTCTGAGCCCGCGCCTGGCTCGCTGAAGAGCTGGCACCAGGTGATCTCGCCGGTGACCGTACGCCGGATGAACCGCTGCTTCAGCTCGTCGCTGCCGTGCTCGAGCAACACCGGCGCGACCAGCATCATGCCGACGCCCTCTGGCGACCCGGGCACGACTGCCCGCTTCAGCTCTTCGGCGACGACGCGGCCGAGCGCCCCGGACAGCGACCGCCCGCACCACTGTCGCGGCCAGGTCGGGCAGGCCCAGCCCGAGTCGGCAAGCAATTCCCGCCACCGCCCGAGCGGCATGTCGGGATTCCAGTTGTTCTCGATCCACTGAGCGACCTCAGCGCGGACGGTGTCCGCGCTGAGGTCGGCACCCGCCCCGTCGCTCATTGGCCACTGAAGTTTGCTGGCCGGCGTTCCGCCGCGGCCTTGACGCCCTCGGCGAAGTCGGCGGTCGGCCAGAGCTTCTGCTGCTCGGTGAGTTCGCGGGCCATGGCCGCGCGAGCCATGTCCGTGAGGCCGTCGCGCATCGTTGCCCGGATCGCGCGCACCGCCAGCGGAGCCGCCGACGCGATCTCGGCGGCAAGCTCGTGCGCATTGCCGCGCAGATCCTCGGTGAGCCGGTCGGCCAGTCCAATGGAAGCAGCCTCCTCGCCGCCGATCCGCCGGCCGGTATAGAGCAGTTCGGTCGCGCGCTGCTGGCCGACAATCGCAGGCAGCGTGACGCTCAGGGCGAATCCCTGATGCAGCCCGATCCTGGCGAAGTTGGCGCTGAACCTGGACTGTGGGCTCGCAACCCGGAAGTCAGCCGCGCAGGCCAGGCCGAGGCCGCCCCCGACCGCCGCGCCCTGCACCGCAGCGATCACCGGGATGGGCGCCTCGAAGAGTCGCAGCGCCTGCTCGTACAGCTCCCCGGCGCCGCTGCCAATGTTGAAGCGAGATGACCGCCGCCCGGTGAAGTCCGCGCCGGCGCAGAAATTCTTGCCTTCCGAGCACAGGATGATCGCGCGGGTCCCCTGCTCGTCAAGCCACTCGAAGGCGTCGGCGAGCGAGCCGATGAGCACGGCATCGAAGAAGTTGTCCGGCGGACGGCAGATCTCGGCGGTTCCAATGAAAGAGTCGGCCGTGGCGGTTATGTCGCTAAATGTCTTGGTCGCCAGTCTGATCACCTCCGAGGACATCATGCAATGGACCCGGCCAAAAGTCAGCGGCCGATCGGTCAGCGGAAGTCGCGGCTGCGCGCGGCGGCGACCACGCGGAGCTTGCGCAGGCTGGTCGCGAGCAGGCTGACCGCCCCGTCGAGCCGCTCGATCCGTCCCGACACGAGCAGCGCGCTGGCGTCCACGCCGATCTTGCGGTACCGCTGCCACACGTCGGGCGGGCAGATCACGTTCGCCATCCCGGTCTCGTCCTCCAGGCTGAGGAAGATCACCCCGCGCGCGGTTCCCGGCTGCTGCCGGTGCGTGACCAGCCCGCCCACCGTGACGAATGCGCGGTCGGCGGCATTACGGAGGTCAGCGGCCGGGGTGACGCCACGCTCGGTGAGACCGTCGCGGATGTGCTCGATCGGATGTGTCGATCCGTAAGTTCCCGTCGCCCACATGTCGGCGAACGTCACCTCGGCCGGCGTCATGGGCACCAGCGGCGGCGCCGTCATTCCGATGGTCGTTCCCGGCAGCTGTCCCCCAGTTATGCCCGCGGCCGAACCGGCCGCCCACAGCGCTTCGCGCCGTGAGAGCCCGAAGCAGCCGAACGCCCCGGCGGTCGCCAGTGCCTCGAGTGTGGGCACCGACAGCGTGGTCCGCCGGGCGAAGTCCTCGAGGTCGGCGTACGGCTGGCCGGCGACGATGGCGGCGGCCGCGTCCTTGCCCAGGTTGCGCACCTCGGCGAGGCCGATCCTGATGGCGGGCTGGCCAGGCACCGGTTTCCCCCCGGACGGGACTGGCCCGCCGGGATTGACCGGCGCGTGCGTTCCGTTACACCGCTGGATTTCAGTGCCCTTCCGCGTTTCAGTGCCCTCCAGCCTTTCAGCGCTCTCCAGCGTCTCAGTGCTCTCCAGCACGGCGAGGACGCCGCTGGCGTTGACGTCGACGCCGCGGACGTGCACCCCGTGCCTGCGCACGTCGCTGATCAGGCTGGCCGGCGAGTAGAACCCCATCGGCTGGGCACGCAGCAGCGCGGCGGTGAATGCCGCCGGGTAGTAGCACTTCAGCCAGGCGCTGGCGTAGACCAGGTAGGCGAAGCTGATCGCGTGCGACTCGGGGAAGCCGTAGCTGGAGAACGCGAGGATCTTCTCGTAGATGTCTTCGGCCACCTCGAGGGAGATCCCGCGCTCGGCCATGCCGCCGAGCAGCCGGGCCCGCAGTTCTTCGATCCGCTCGGGCGCGCGCTTGGAGCTCATCGCCTGCCGCAGCCGATCCGCTTCGGCCGGGCTGAAGCCGGCGCAGTCGATCGCGATCTGCATCATCTGCTCCTGGAACAGCGGTACCCCGAGCGTCTTGCCGAGCGCCTGGTGCATCGAGGGGTGCGGCAGGTACGGCACCTCGTCGCCGCGGCGGCGGCGCATATACGGGTGCACCGATCCGCCCTGGATCGGGCCTGGCCTGATCAGCGCGACTTCTACGACGAGGTCGTAGAACTCCCTCGGCCGCAGCCGCGGCAGCGTCGCCATCTGGGCCCGCGACTCGACCTGGAACACCCCGACCGTGTCGGCCTCG
>WNFI01044286.1_pt1 | contig 19881 bp, 17 predicted proteins | sample 5400471 | NCBI WGS metagenome assembly WNFI01 (sample SAMN13153348, study PRJNA577476) | soil metagenome | isolation source: 100 cm saprolite on Douglas fir-dominated hillslope | place: USA:California | collected 2013-09-17
CTGCAGGCCCACGTTGATGTTGGTCCGCAGGCCGTGCTCGGTGATCGGACCCTCGGGACCGAAGGCGAGGAGGTCGGAAGCCTTGACGCTCACGTCCTCGCGCTTGCGCTCGATCTGGTTCGGCGCGGGCATGTGCTTGTCGAACACCTCCTTCGCCAGCGGGACCAATCCCGGGTGCGCGACCCACGTGCCGTCGAAGCCGTCGGTCGCCTCGCGCTCCTTGTCGGCGCGCACCTTGGCCATCGCGGCGTCGTTGGCCGCCGGATCGTTCTTGATCGGAATCTGCGCCGCCATCCCGCCCATCGCGTGGGCGTTGCGCCGATGGCACGTCTTCACCAGCAGCTGGCAATAGGCGCGCAGGAACGGGCTCGTCATGGTGACCAGCGCGCGGTCGGCGAAGACGAAGTCGGTGCGCCGCAACTTTTTGATGGAGCTGAAGATGTAGTCCCAGCGGCCGCAGTTGAGGCCGGCGGAGTGCTCGCGCAGCTCGTAGAGGATCTCGTCCATCTCGAAGGCCGCGGGCAGCGTCTCGATCAGCACGGTCGCCTTGATGGTGCCGCGCGGCAGGTGCATGCGCGTTTCCGCCTCGTTGAAGACATGGTCCCAGAGGCGCGCCTCGAGGTGGCTCTCGATCTTCGGCAGGTAGAAGTAGGGGCCGGCGCCCTGCTCGACCAGGCGCTCGGCGTTGTGGAAGAAGAAGATGCCGAAGTCGAAGAGCGACGCCGACACCGGGTCGCCGTCGACCAGCATGTGGCGCTCGAGGAGATGCCAGCCGCGCGGGCGCACGATCAGGGTCGCGGTCTTCCCGTTGAGCGAGTAGGCACGCCCGTCGCCGTTCTTGAAGCTGATGGTGCGGTCGACCGCCTGTCGAAGGTTGATCTGGCCGCGGACCATGTTGTCCCACGTGGGCGTGGCCGAGTCTTCGAAGTCCGCCATGAAGGTCGAGGCGCCGGAGTTCAACGCGTTGATGACCATCTTGCGCTCGGCCGGCCCGGTGATCTCGACGCGGCGATCCTGAAGGTCCGCTGGGACGGGCGCGATGGTCCACTCGGCGTGGCGGATCGAGCGCGTCTCGGGAAGGAACTGGAGCGTCTCGCCCGCATCGAGGCGCGCCTGGCGCTCGGCGCGCGCCTTCATCAGGCCGCGGCTGCCTGCCTTGCGTCATTCAAAGGCGTCGGCTGAACGAAGAACTGCTCGTCCTCGGTGGAGCCGTGCAGCGCCGTGATCGAGGACTTGCCGGCCTGGATCACCTGCGTCACGTCGTCGAAGTAGCCCGTGCCGACCTCGCGCTGGTGCTTCGCCGCCGTGAAGCCACGCTCGGCCGCGGCGAACTCCTTCTGCTGCAGCTCGACGAAGGCGGTCATGTTCTCGCGCGCGTAGCGGTAGGCGAGGTCGAACATGCCGTAGTTCAACGCGTGGAAGCCGGCGAGCGTGATGAACTGGAACTTGTAGCCCATGGCGCCCAGCTCGCGCTGGAATCTCGCGATCGTCGCGTCGTCCAGGTTCTTCTTCCAGTTGAAGGACGGCGAGCAGTTGTAGGCGAGCATCTTGCCGGGGTGCGCCTTCTGCACGCCCTCGGCGAAGCGGCGCGCGAAGTCGAGGTTGGGCGTGCCGGTCTCGCACCACACGAGGTCGGCGTACTCGGCGTAGGCGATGCCGCGCGAGAGCGCCTGATCGAATCCCTTGCGCGTCTTGTAGAAGCCTTCCGAGGTGCGCTCGCCGGTGAGGAACGGCTTGTCGTTCTCGTCGACGTCGGAGGTGATGAGGTCGGCGGCCTCCGCGTCGGTGCGGGCAAGGAGCAGCGTGGGCACGCCGAGCACGTCGGCGGCTAGCCGCGCGGCGATGAGCTTCTGCACCGCTTCCTGCGTGGGAACCAGCACCTTGCCGCCCATGTGGCCGCACTTCTTCACCGAGGCGAGCTGGTCTTCGAAGTGAACGCCGGCCGCGCCCGCCTCGATCATCGATTTCATCAGCTCGAAGGCGTTGAGGACGCCGCCGAAGCCGGCCTCGGCGTCGGCCACGATGGGCGCGAACCAGTCGGTCTCGGACTTGCCTTCGGCGTGGTCGACCTGGTCGCAGCGCTGCAGCGCCGCGTTGATGCGCTTCACCACGGTCGGCACGCTGGTCGTGGCGTAGAGGGATTGATCGGGATACATCGCCAGGCTGTCGTTGGCGTCGGCGGCGACCTGCCAGCCGGAGAGGTAGATCGCGGGAACGCCCGCGCGGACCTGCTGCATCGCCTGGTTGCCGGTGAGCGCGCCGAGCGAGTTCGCGAACGGCAGCTCGTGCATGAGGCGCCAGAGCTTCTCGGCGCCGCGCCGGGCAAACGTGTGCTCGACCTGCACGCTGCCGCGGAGGCGATGGACGTCCTGCGCGCCGTAGCCGCGCCTCACGCCTGTCCAGCGGGGGTTATCGGCCCAGTCTTTCCTGATTCGTGCGACTTCGATCTCGCGCGTGGTCATGGCGGTCGGGCTCCGGTCGTTTGTTTTTCGTGGGAAAACCAGTCGTCTGACCGAATGGAATCATTCCCGTGCTGCACTGCGGAATCAGTATTTTTGCAAGGCGGCCTTCGCAAAATGCGAAGGCTAGCGTCATTCCCGCGGAGGCGGGAATCCAGGCAGGCGGCTCGAGCGTTACGTCTGGGTTCCCGCCCCCGGCCTAAACGATTGCTGGGGCAGGCTTCGCGAGAACGACCAGGTGGTCGACGAGCTGCCGCGCGGAGGCGGGGAGGGAGGCGTACTGGCGCACGCAGACGAGCATCCGGCGCGTGGCCCACGGGTCGATTAGCGGAACGAGCCTGAGCTTCATCGGCCCGGCGAAGGAGCGCGCGGCCGCCTCGGGCAGGATGCCGATGCCGAGCCCCGCCTGGATCATGCGCGCGACCACGTCGAAGCCCTTGAGCTGGACGCGCAGCCTCAGGGGTTTCCCGGCCTCGGAGGCGCGCGAGGCGAGGGCCTGGGAGAGGACGAACACTCGAGGTCGCCCGTGGGCGGCCCCTCCATCACGATGCCGATGTCGGTCGCGCCCGATTGCAGCGCGCGCACGATCGCGCCGCTGCGCTGCTCCTCGAGCGACACCTTCACCGCCGGGTGCTTCGCCGCGAAGGCCGCGAGGTCATGCGACAGGAACTGGGCGAGGGCGGAGGTATTGGCTTGCAGGCGCACCAGCCCCTTGCCCCCCTTCGTGTAATCCGAAAGCTCGGCGCGCAGCTGGTCGACCTGGCCCATGAGCTGGCGCGCGTGGAAGAGCATCGCGGTCCCTGCGGGCGTGACCTCCACGCCCCTGGCGGTGCGGTAAAGCAGCTGGACTCCAAACTGCTCCTCGAGCACGGCGATGCGCCGGCTCGCGGCGGCGAGCGCGATGTGGCTCGCCTGCGCGGCCTTGGTGATGCTCTTCAGCTCGCAGATGCGCACGAAGAGCGCGAGCGTGGAGAGGTCTGGACGCATGGATCCCTAGGAAAGGAAGCGTTTGGGGGAAATCGCACCCGCCAGGTCGCGCGGCAGCGGCCAAGGCTCGCCCTCGAGCTCACAGGCGAGGAGCTCCGCACCGAGCGGCGCCCATAGTAAACCGCGCGAGCCGAGGCCGGTCGCGGCGCACAGGCCCGCGACGCCGGTGGGGCCGAAGATCGGCAGCCGGTCGGGCACCGTCGCGCGGAACCCGGTCCACCCGGAGAGGCCTTCGGCCTCGATTCCGGCGGTGAAGCCCGGCAGCATCGACTCGGCGCGACGCAGGTTCTCGCGGTTATCGTCCGCGCGCACGGTGCCGTCCGGATCGTCGTGGTGGTAGCTTGCCCCGATGCAGTGTCCGCCCGAGGGAAGCGGCGCGACGTAGCCCGTGCCGCTCACCACGACCTCGAGCGTGCGCTCGCTCGCGGGCGGCAGGTAGGTCACCTGACCGCGCACCGAGCTCAGCGCGAGACGCGCCTCGGGGAGGAGGCGCTTCGCGTCGACCGCGTTGGCGAGCACCAGCACCGGGGCCTCGGCGAGGACGCGGCCGTCGCCGTCGAGGGCGCGCCACGCGGCGCCCTCGCGCTCGAGGCGCTCGACGCGCCGGCCTGCGATGCGCCGGACCGCCGGCCCGGCCCGCGCGAGGCTCGCCACCACGAGGCTCTCGGGAGACACCAGCGCGCCGCCCGGAAACCACCAGCCCGGCCCGCGCACCGGGCGCGCGGCGATGTCGGCGGCGCGATCGCGCTCGACGAACTCCAGGAACCCGGCGGGATAGCCCTGAGAGCGCGCGATCGCCGCGAGGCGCGCTGCCTCCTCGTCGTCCTCGGCGAGCTGCAGCACGCCGCAACGGTTCCAGATGAGGTGATAGCCGTCGTGCAGGAGCGCCCGGTAGTGTTGCAGCGCGTAGAGGAAAGCCGCGCGCGAGGCCTGCGCGTTGATCGCATCGCGCAGGTTGGCGATGGGACGCACCAGCCCCACGGCCGACGTGTTCGGCTCGCTGCGCACATCGACGAGGGCCACCTCCCAGCCGCGCGAGGCGAGGCGTTCGGCGGCGAGCGTGCCGGCGAGTCCCGCACCGACGATCGCCGCTCGTCGCTGCGCCCGCGCGGCGGGTGCGCCATCGCGGCACCGTCCGACGAGCATCTCGCGCTTCGACGCGAAGCCGGGCCGCTTCTCGATCTCGAATCCGGCGTCCGCGAGCGCCGCGCGCACGCCGCCGGCGACCGTCCAGGTGGCGAGCGTGGCGCCGGGCGCCGCGAGGCGCGCGAGCTCGCGCACCACCTCGGGCGACCACATGTCGGGATTGCGTGCGGGCGTGAACCCGTCGAGGAAGAACGCGTCGGCGCGCCCCACCAGCTGCGGAAGCATCCGGTGCGCTTCGCCGAAGAGGAGCGTGAGGATCACGTTGCCGGCGTCGAAATGCAGCCGATGGAATCCCGCGAGCGGCGGCGGCCAGACGTTGGCGAGCGCACGCGCGAGTGCTTCGAGGCCGGCGAAGGGCGCCAGCGCCGCGCTGAGATCGTCCAGTTCGAAAGGGCGCGCCTCGACCGAGATGAAGTGCAGCCGCTTCGGGCGCCGCGGATCCTGGCGCCAGGCGTCCCACGCGGCGAGGAAGCTCAGGCCGATGCCGAAGCCGGTCTCGAGGATGGTGAAGCAATCACGCTCGCGCCAGCGTTCGGGCAGCTCGTTGCCGGCGAGGAAGACGTGGCGCGCCTGCTCGAGGCCGCCTTGCGTGGAGTGGTAGACGTCCGCGAATGCGGACGAGTAGGGAGTGCCGCCGGCATCGCGCTCGAGCTTGGCGGGCACGACGGTGACTTGGCCCTGCATGCCTCATTATCCGCCCTTCGACGCGGCTCGCTTCCCTGCGCCCCCAAAGGAGTAAGGGCGCCCCGTCGGCGTTGCGCGCGGTCCGGACGGGCCGCGTCGGGTACGGATCAGAACAGCAGGCTCGAGAGCCGGCTGCGATATTCGGCGACCAACTCCTGTTCCTCGGCCGCCATCTCGAAGACGGCGAGGAGCTTGAGCCGGGCAATGTCATCGCGGAACTTGCGGTCGCGGCGCACGATCTCAAGCAGCTGCTGCATCGCCGGCGCGAAGTCGCGCTTCGAAATCAGCAGTTCGGCGAGCTCGAGGCGCGCCTCGAGGTCGCCCCCGTCACGATGGATGCGCCGGGCGAGCAGCGTGATCGGCGGCAACCCCTCGGCGATCTCGGCGGCGAGCAGGCGTTCGAGCACGGTCTCGAACGCGCTCTGGTTCCGCGCCCCGCCGTTGAGCGTATCGAAGTGCGTGCGCGCGAGCGCCACGTCGCCGCGATCGAGGAGGAGGGCGCAAAGGTCGAGACGCGCCCCCGCATGCGAAGGGTCGAGCGCCACCGCATTGCGCAGCAGCCCCTCGGCGATTATCGGCTGACCCCGGGCGAGCGCCTCACGCGCGGCGCGGTGCTCCAGTTCCGCCGGGTTGGGGACCATGCGCTCGATAAAGGCGCGCACGAAGGCTTCCGATTGCGCGCCGCTGAACTGCGCCACCGCGTTGCCGTCGACGAAGGCGACGGCATACGGGATCGCCTTGAGGTTGAACGAGTTGACCAGCTCCGGGTTGGTGTCGGAGTTGACCTTGACCAGCCGGAAGCGCCCGCCGTACTGGCGCTCGAGCTTCTCGAGCAGCGGGCCGATCGCGCGGCACGGTCCGCACCACGGCGCCCAGAAGTCCACGATCACCGGGACTTCCGCGGACGCCTCGATCACATCGCGCTCGAATGACGACAGCGTGGCATCGATCATCGCCGTTTCCCTCTTCGTTCTCCGATAGATGCCACCGTCATCGGCGAAGTTCGGAACGGTCCTCCGTTCTTGCGGTCGGACGCGGCTAGGCGCCGCCGCAGGATTTCTCCTACTGCCGCCGCGCATGCCGGCATCTCGGGTGCGGCCCAGAGCAACGCTTCGGCCATCGTCGCGTAGTCAACATCGACGATGCCGTAGCCCGAATGGCGCACCTAGGGGCGCATCTTAAGGAATAATGGGGCGGCGCTCCATCCTTATCTCATGCCCCTGGTCCTCAACCTTCGTCCCGGGCTCACCGGCACCGCCGAGCTGGTGGTCGGCGAGCAGCACACGGCGCCGCGCATCGGCAGCGGGCGCATCCGCGTGCTCGCGACGCCGGTGATGATCAACCTCATCGAGGCCGCCGCGCTTGCCGCAGTCGAACAGTCGCTTCCCGAGGAGCACCAGAGCCTCGGCACGCACCTCGACGTGACGCACATCGCGGCCACGCCGGTCGGCATGCGCGTGCGCGCGACCGCGGTGGTGGAGCGCGTCGAGGGGCGCACGATCCATTTCCGCGTGCGCGCCGAGGACGAGCGCGAGCTCATCGGCGAGGGCATCCACGAGCGCGTGGTCGTGAACGTCGAGCGCTTCGATCGGCGCGTGCGGGAGAAAACCGGGGACAGGCCACCATTTCCGCTGACGGAGTCAACGCCTCGGAAATAGTGGTCTGTCCCCGGTTTTCAGAGGCCCGCCGCGTTCCAGGTCCTCGAGCCGGCTCTCCAGGACATCGGCGCCGACATAGCCCGCGGTGACCAGGGTGATGCGCGGCCCCTCTCCCGCGGCGAGAGTGGGGAATCCACCGACGCCAAGCGCCTGCGTCGTGGCGAAATCGCGCTTCGTCGCTTCGCGCATCGCCTGCGACTCGAATCCGGCCTGGAAGGCATCGCCGGCCAGTCCCTGCGCAGCGGCGATGTCGACGAGCACGGCGGCCTGCGTCACGTCGCGGCCGTCGCGATAGAACGCTCGCTGGATCGCCTCGAGAAAAGGGAATGCCTTCGGGGGATCGGTTTCGCGGACCGTGACGACCGCGCGGCACGCGGGCTCGGTGTCGTAGACGAAGCCGTCGCGATCGAGCGCGCCGGGATTGAAAGCGAGCCCGCTCGCCTCGGCGACGTGGCGCCAGTGCCCGAGGATGGTCTCGCGCAGGGACGGCGTGAGTGCCTGGGTGTTGAAGGCACGCAAGCCGCCCATGACGAGCTCGAGGTGCGTTGCCGGGCGCCGCTCGAGCGCGCGAGCGAGCGCCGGGCCGAAGCCGTAGCACCACGAGCACATCGGATCGGCGAAATAGACGAGACGCACCTCACCCCGCGGCAGGCGGCCCAGAGGGCCGGACCCGCATATTAAGCGGCGATCGACCTTCCGAGCGAGAGCGCGACCACGCGGTTGCGGCCGCGCTGCTTGGCGAGCGACAGCGCCTCGTCGGCGCGCGCGAGGAGCCCCTCGATGCTTTCGGGGCCTTCGTCGAGGCGCGCGGAGACGCCCACGCTCACCGTGAGCGGGATCTGGCGGCCATCGATCACCACCGGCTCGGCCTCGACTGATTTGCGGATGCGTCCGGCCACCACCACGGCGCCGGGGCCCGGAACATCGGGGAGCATCACGAGGAACTCGGTGCCGCTGTAGCGCACCAGCATGTCCTCCTTGCGCAGTGCCCCGCGGGCGAGGTCGGCGACGCACTGCAGCGCCAGGTCGCCGACGCGATTGCCGTGCCGCTCGTTCACGGCGCGGAAATGGTCGATGTCGAGCACGATGATCGAGAGCGGCTGGCCGGCGCGGCGCGCGCGCGAAAGCTCGCGCTCGGCGATCTCGTGGAACGTGCGGCGGTTGTATGCGCCCGTCAGCGGATCCATGGTGGCGAGGCGCGCGGCCTCACCCTCGGCGCGCTCCCTGTGGAGCAGCATGAAGCCGAAGGTGCTCACGAGCGCGGCGGCGCTCGCGACGACGTAGGCCGCGGATTGGAAGGCGTTCGGCGACGTGAAGGCGAGCAGCGGCTCGGCGGAGAGCACCGCCGCGACGCCGCGCACGTAGAACAGCGCCGCGCCGAATCCGAAAGTCGCCGCGAGCACCACGCGTCCGCGTCCCATGGCGTTCGGCGCGGCTGGCGAATGCAGGGCGATCATCGTGAGGGTCGCGAGCAGCGAGCCGAAGAAGAGGCCTCCGAAGAGGACGGCGTTGGCGGGATCGGTGCCGAGCAGCGCGAGCGGCACCGCGACCGCCGCCATCGCCGCCGTATGGACCCAGGGAGGCAGGTGCTTGCTCTGGTGGGCGAGCACGGCGTTGCCCTGCAGGGTCATGGAAAGGGCGAGGAGACCGGCGGCGACCGCGATGGCGGCGACCTGGGGTTCCAAGCGGGCGGCAACGATCGACACGGCCAGCACCCGCGCCACGAGCGCGAGGGTCCAGGACGTAGCGCCGTGGCGTAAGCGCCGGCCGGCGCCGACCCAGAGCACCGCCGCGGCCATCGAGTCGGCGACCGCGACAAGGAGGAGGAGGGTACGAAGGTCGATCACGGCAGAGAGGTTATTCCCGCTGCCGAGCAGGCGCAATGCAGCGCATCACACGGAATCAACCGCATGTCGCCTTGCCCGTGGGAATCCTCCTACAACCGTAACCTTCAGCGCTTCGCGCGCTCGGCGGCGATCCATTCGTCGACACGCGCCTCGAGCACCGTGAGCGGCAGGGCGCCATCGTCGAGGAGGGCGTTGTGGAAACGCCGGAGCTCGAACTTGTCGCCCAGAGCGTCCTTCGCCTTGGCGCGCAGCGCCATGATCTTGAGCTGGCCGATCTTGTAGCCGAGCGCCTGCCCCGGCCAGACGATGTAGCGGTCGACCTCGGCGGCGGCGTAGTCCGAGTGCACGCCGGCATTCTCGACCAGGTAGCGGATCGACTGGTCGCGCGTCCAGTTGAACGAGTGGAGCCCCGTATCGATCACCAGCCGGCACGCACGCAGCATCTCGCTCGCGAGCGCGCCGAAGCGCGAGTAGGGATCCTTGTACAGGCCCATCTCGTAGCCCAGGCTCTCGGCATAGAGCGCCCATCCCTCGCCATAGGCCACGTACCAGTGCGTGCGCCGGAAGACGGGCAGCCCCTCGATCTCCTGCGCGCGCGCGGTCTGCAGATGGTGGCCCGGGACGGTCTCATGCAGCAGCGTCGATTCCATCTCGTGCGACGGGCGCTTCTCGAGGTTGTTGACGTTCGCCTCGAAGAATCCCGCGCGGCTGCCGTCGAGCGCGCCGGGTGAGTAATGGTCGGAGTTGTCGCCCTCGTAGGCTTCCATCGCGCGGATGCCGTAGGGCAGGCGTGGGAGCGTCGCGAAGAGCTTCGGCAGCTCGGCGTCGGCGCGCTTGGCCATGTCGCGATAGGCCATGAGGCGCGACTCGGGCGTCTTGAAGAAGAAGCGCGGGTCGGTCTTGAGGAACTCGAGGAAGTCCGGGAACGTGCCCTTGAAGCCGGTCGACGCGATCACCTCGTCCATCGCGGCGCGGATGCGCGCCACCTCGCGCTTGCCGGTCTCGTGGATCTCGGCGGGCGTGAGGTGGGTGGTGGTCATTCGATTGACCTGCAGCGCGTAGTACGCCGGTCCCGCTGGCAGCGAGGATGCCGCGAGGCTGCGGCCGCACGCGGGCAGGTAGCGCTCCTCGACGAAGCGCTTGAAGCGCGCGAAGGCGGGGTGAACCTGCTCGGAGAGGACGCGCTGGCCGGCCGCGGCGAGGCGCTCGCGGTCGGCGGCCGGAATGTCGCCGGGGAAATTCTCAAAGGGCCGCCACTCGGGCGACGCCTTCACGTCGGCGTTCGCGAACACCGCGAGCATTCCGGGAACGCGCTCCATCGCGGCGCGCGGCGGAACCCAGCCCGAACGGATCCCGGCCTCGAGCATCGCCTGCTGTTGATCGAGCGACTTGGGAACGAGCGCGAGGCGCTTGAGGTAATCCTCGTAGTCGGATACGCGCCGGAAGCGGGTCGCGCGCGCGAGTCCGGAGAGGCTGTCCTGCGGCCCGTTCATCGACGTCACCCGCGCCCAACCATCGTCCGAGCTGAAAGGCAAGTCGCCGTACATGGCGTTCTCGCGCTGCGAGAGCAGGAGCTCGTCCAGCATCACATCGCGCGAGATGCGATCCTGCGTGGAGAGTTCCTTCGGGTCGAAATGGCGCAAGTCCGCGATCACCGTGGCTTGGTGCGCGCGGCGCCGGCGCACCGATTCGGGCGAATAGTCCGTCAACCGGTCGCCGTAGCCGTCCATGCCGAGGTACGTGGCGAACTCCGGATGCTCGTCGAGCGCCCACTTGAACTCGCGGTCGAAGAGTGCGGCGAGCTCCTTGTTGGGCGCGGGCTCGGCGATCGCCGCGGTGGCAAGCGCGAGGAGGGTGAGGGCGCCGGCGCGGCGCGCGAAGCGAAGCGCGGTCATTCGACTCTCCCGATCTGCTGCACCACGCTCGCGAGCTTCTTCGCGTCGGCGTCCCAGAAGGCCTGGAACTGCGGCTGGTCGAGATACTGGATCGGCGTCTCGACCTTGGCGAGTGCCGACTGGAACGTGGCGTCGTTGACCGCGGCTTTCGCCGCCTCGCGCAGCTTCGCGACCACCGCATCGGGTGTCCCGGCGGGAACGAAGAGCCCGGTCCATTGCGAGAATTGCGCGTCGTATCCGAGCTCGCGCAAGGTGGGCACGTCCGGCAGCGCCGGGTGCCGGCTCTCTCCCCAGGACGCGAGCACGCGAATCTTGCCGCCCTTGAGGTGCCCCATGATCGTCGAGGGCCCGGTGGAGAGCGCATCGACCTGGCCGCCGAGGAGCGCGACGACCGCGGGCCCGGCGCCGGTGAAGGGCACGTGCAGCATCTTCACGCCGGCCGCGGCATCGAGCATTTCCATCGGCACATGCATCGTGCCGTAGTTGCCCGAGGATCCATAGGGAATCATGCCCGGCGCCTTCCTCGCCGCCTCGACGAAATCCTTGGCGCCTTTCCACGGACTGTCGGCGCGTACGGCGAGCACCGTGGGATCTGCGGTGAAGCGCGCTATCGGCACCAGCTGCTTCAGCTGGAACATCGGGTCGCGTCCCAGCACCTTGTCGGCTTCCGGGATGATGGAAATCGACGAGAGCGCCATCAGCACCGTGTAGCCGTCGGCGCGAGCGCGTGCCACGTATTGCATTCCCACTCCGCCGCCGGCGCCGGCCTTGTTCTCGACCACGATGGTCTGCTTGAGATGCCGCCCCATCGCCTCGGCGACCGGGCGTGCCGTGATGTCGGCGACGCCGCCGGGCGGGAAGGGCACGATCATCGTGATCGGCTTGTGGGGATAGTCGGACTGCGCGAGCGCGGCGACGGGCGCGAGCGCGACGGCGAGGGCCGCGACGAGGCGGCCGAGCGTGGTGATGCGGATCATGGCTTTCCTTTCGATCCCGGGTCGGAGCTCGGTGCGGATGATATACGCCCCTGCACGTACGCGCCCACGATCATGCCCGCGAGAGCGATCGCGATCGGCCAGTTGCCCACGCCGAGCCCGGCGATCGCGGGGCCGGGGCAGACGCCCGAGAGCCCCCAGCCGACGCCGAAGATCGCCGCGCCGGCGATGGTGCGCGGCGACATCTCGGATGGATGCTCGCCGAACGTGTCCGCGAGAAAGGGTTTCTTCATCACGCGCGGCGCCAGGTGATAGGCGACGAAGGTTACCGCGACCGCGCCGCCCAGCACCAGCAGCAACCCCATGTCGCGCCACAACAGGAAGCCGAGAACCACCTCGGGCTTGACCATCGTCGAGAGCGCGAGGCCGAAGCCGAAGAGCGCGCCGCTCGCGAGGACGGCCGCGAATGCCGAAGGCTTCATGCGAACGCCCGCACCAGGTGCGCGGTGATCATCGCGGTGGCGAGGAATGTCGCGACCGACAGAATCGACGCGCGCTGCAACGAGGCCATGCCGCAGATCCCGTGCCCCGCGGTGCAACCGTTGGAGAGCCGCGCGCCGTAGCCCGCGAGGAAGCCGCCGAGTGCGAGCTGCCACGCCGGCACCTGCGTCATGAAGGGAGCGCCGAGCGTGACGAGCCACGCGAACGCGCCCGCGACGAGACCCGCCGCGTACACCAGACGCCACACGCGGCTCGACACGAATCGCGCCTCCTGGAAGTACGGCGCGCGCGAGAAGAAGGACCACACGGTCGTGAAGACGGTGCTCATGCCGCCGATCAGCCCGGTGGCGATGAAGAGGAGGCTCATGCCCGCCCCGAGGAGCAATCCGCCGGCGAGGTAGTGCGCCCAGCCGAGGGGAAAGAGGCTATCCAGAGGTCTTTTCCCGGTACATCGCGGCGTCGGCCGAGGCGAGGAGCGCGGCGGGGTCGCGCGCATGGTCGGGATAGAGGCTCACGCCGACGCTCGCGCCGCAATGAACCCCGAGGCCCTTCCAGTCGAACGGCGTGCCGAATGCCGTGCGCACGCGCTCGCCGATGATTCCCGGCGTGTCGGGCCGAACGTCGGTCTCGAGGAGCACGACGAACTCGTCGCCGCCCAGGCGCGCGACCGAGTCCACCTCGCGCACGCACGCGCGGATACGCGCCGCCGCCTGGCGCAGCACCTCGTCGCCGGCGGCGTGGCCCAGCGTGTCGTTCACGCGCTTGAAGCGGTCGAGGTCGATGAAAAGCAGTGCCAAGCGGTCGCCGCTGCGGTTCACGCGCAGGATCGCGTGCTCGAGGCGCGCCGCGAGCGAGTTGCGGTTCGGAAGCCCCGTGAGCGCGTCGTTCACCGCGGCCTGCTGCAGCTGCTCCTCGGCATCCACGCGCGCCGTCACATCCTCGGCGAGCGACAGGATCGAGGCGAGCTTGCCGCTCTCGTCGAAGAACGCCGAGTTGTACCACTGGCACCAGATCGTGCGCCCGTCCTTGGTGATGTTGCGCGCCAGCATGCGGTTGCGCCGCGCGCGGCCGTCGATGAGCTCGCGCGTGAGGCTCCTCACGGTCTCGAGCGAATCGGCATGCACCAGGCCGATCTCGCTCGAGCGCTTGCCGAGCACCTCGTCGACGCCATAGCCGAAGATCGCCTCGGCCTGCGGCGACCAGCGCCGCACGCAGATGTCGGCCGACCACTCGACCACGCCGAGCGGCGTGTTCTCGATCTGGGAGGCGAGCTCCTCGAGCGCGCGGCCGAGCGCGTCGTGCGTGCGCTTGAGCTCCTCCACGTAGAGCGCGCAGGAGAAGAGGCCGATGACGCGGCCGGAGGCGTCGCGGTGCGGGCGCAGGTTCACGGCGATCCAAACCGGCGGCCCTCCGGGGTGGCGGGCGAGGCGCTCGTAATGGACGTCCTCGCCGGCGAGCGCCTGCCTCACCCGCGGCGCGAACTCCGCGTAGACCTCGGCGCCGTAGAGCTCCAGGAGCGACTTGCCGATGAGGTTCGCGGCATCCGTGCCGAACCATTCGCCCAGCGCACGCGAGGCGTAGCGGATCCTCTCCTCGGCGTCACAGTAGGAGATGAGCCCGCCGACATCGTGCGCGAACGCGTCCATGAACGCCTCGGCGGAGGCGAAGCCGGGAACGGTGGGCGGAGACTCCATGGAGGGCGATTATCCGCGCGCCGGGGTGGCTTGTGCAGGGTGCAGCCGACGGGCGAGCGCCTAGCGCGGACTGGCGGCGGGCTCCAGGTCGAGCTCGTCCGCGAAGGGCGGCGCGGGGACGTGGAAGCGCACCGGCCCATCGGGCTCGGCGTGCAGGAACTGGTGCACGAACGGGTCGGCCGAGGCGATCATCTCCGCGGTCGGCCCGTGCGCCGCGATGACGCCGTCGTTGATGAGGTAGAGGTAGTCGGCGAGTTTCAGCGCCTCGTGGACGTCGTAGGTCACGACCACCGACGTGGCGCCGAGCGAGTCGTTCAGCGTGCGGATGAGATTGCCCACGACGTTGAGCGTGATGGGATCGAGCCCCGCGAACGGCTCGTCGTAGATGATGAGGTCGGGATCGAGGGCGATGGCGCGGGCGAGTGCCACGCGGCGCGACATCCCGCCGGAGAGCTCGGCGGGCATCAGGCGGTGCGCGCCGCGCAGCCCGACCGCGTGCAGCTTCATGATCACGAGGTCGTGGATCACGTCTTCGGGCAGGCGCGTGTGCTCGCGGATCGGGAAGGCGACGTTCTCGAATACCGAAAGGTCGGTGAAGAGGCCGCCTTTCTGGAACATCATCCCCATCTGGCGGCGCAGCGCGCGCAGCCCCGCGGTGTCGAGCCGCTGCACGTCGCGCCCGCATACGCTGACGCTGCCCCCCGCGGGCTTGATGAGCCCGCCGATGAGCTGCAGGAGCGTGGTCTTGCCCGAGCCACTCGCGCCGAGGATGGCGACCACGCGGCCGCGATCGATGTCGAGGTCGATGCCGCGGAGCACAGGCCGGTCGCCGAAGGAAAAGCGCAGTCCACGGGTCTCGACGATGCGGGGGGTGTCGCTCATGGGCTCAGGGGAGGATTGAGCGGCGCGCGGCGAGCGCGGACGCGAGGCGTTTCGCGGAGGCGGGCGGCAGCGTCGCAGCTTCCGCTCCCGCCTCCAAAGCGGGAGCGGCGAACGACTTCAATGCCGCGCCCTCCGCGCCGACGCGGGTCAGGAACACATCGGTGCGGTTGGTGAGGCTGCCGGTCGTCCGCGTGTAGAAGGCGAGGAACGTGGTGCCGCTGCTGACGAGCCCCATGTAGTCGCCGAGGAAGTAGCCGCCCTCGGCGATGGGCGCGGAGTTGATGTTGAAGGAATCGGCGACCCGCGCCTCGGTGAATGTCGCGCCGTCGGTGGAACGCGCGATCCAGTAATCGGTGAGGAGCGTCGTGATGTCGCTGGTGTTGGAGCGCAGGTCGAAGAACGTAATGCCGATCGTGCCGTCGGCGCGCACGTGCACCTGCGGCGTAAAGGCGGCCACGCCCGCCGAGGAGTTGACGCGGACCGGCGACGACCAGGTGAGGCCACCGTTCGTCGAGCGGGAGAGCGCGATGCCGTCGTGATCGCCGCTCGAGAAGCGCGAGTCCTGCCATACGACGTGGAGCGCGCCATTCGGCGCGACCGCCATTTGGGGCACGATCGCGCCGTCGCGGATCTTCTCGTGCGTGACCGGATCCACGGCGCCGTGCGGGAAGAAATTGGAGACGCGGATCGGCGCGGACCAGGTCGCGCCGTGGTCGGTCGAGCGAATGACCTCGAGGAATGCCGCGGTGACGTTCGCGTCGTTGCCGACCAGGTGCGCGAAGAGATTCACCACCGTACCGTCGGGAAGCACGCGAATGAGGTTGCCGATCGTCTGCTCGGAGAAACCGGGATCGTAGATCGCGCGGGCCGCCTCCCAGCTCACGCCGCCGTTGGTGCTGCGCGCGAAGGTCGCCGGGCCGCCTCCCGGGGGGAGGATGCGGTCCCATGCGGCATAGACGAAACGCGCATCGTTCGGATCCGCGGTGATCGTTTCCTTGTCGTTGAACGCGCTCGGGCCGTCGCGGATCAGCGCGACCGGCGCGCTCCACGTGCGCCCGCCGTCCGTTGAGCGCGCGACGAGCACCGCGTTGGAGGAGCCGTCGGCGAACACGCCGCCGGTGCTCGCCACGGCGATCTGGTGCACGGTGCCGTCGGGGCCGATCGCCACCCACGGATCCGTGGCGCGCAGGAACTCGCCGCCCTCGCACACCGAGAACGCGGGCTGGGTGAGGGTCCATGTCGTCCCGCCGTCGAACGACACGCCCGAGAGATTGCCGCGCGCCGAGCCGCTCGACCATCGATCCTGCTGCCAGACGCCGACGAGATGGGTGGAATCGCGCGGATCCACGGCGATGTGCGGCTCGACCTCGGCGTTGACGTAAAGATTTCCGCCACTGTCGCCGCAGGCCGCGGAGAAAGGCGAGGTGATTGACACGAGGGTGGTCGTCGCCGGGCTGGAGGGCGGAGGCGCGGACGATCCGCCGCCGCCGCCGGAGCAAGCGCAGGCAAGGAGCAGGACTGCGAGAATGCGCATGCGGCGATGTTATACGTGAAGTAAACTCACTGCTCACACCGGACAAAACCAGGGAGCCTCGACAAATGAACATCGTCGAACGCGTCAAGAACATCCTCCTCACCCCGAAGACCGAGTGGGACGTGATCGCCGGGGAGTCGACGACCCCGCAGCAGCTCGTCATCACCTACGTGTTGCCGCTCGCGGGAATCGCCGCGATCGCGGGCTTCATCAGCTCGGCGATCATCGGCACCACCCTGGGGTTCCTTGGCGGCACCATCCGCGTCCCCTTCGTCTGGGCGCTGGTGGCGGCCGTCTTCCACCTGGTAATGTCCGTGGTCTCGGTGTTCCTCGTCGGATTCATCATCGACGTGCTGGCGCCGACCTTCGGCGGCACGAAGAACCTCAACCAGGCGATCAAGGTCGCGGCGTATACCTACACCGCGGGTTGGATCGGCGCGGTCTTCGGCATCATCCCGATCCTCGGCGCGCTCCTCGGCCTGCTCCTCGCGCTCTACGGCATCTACATCCTGTACCTCGGCCTGCCGAAGCTGATGAAGAACCCCGCGGACAAGACGATCGTATACACGATCGTGGTGATCGTCGTCGCGATCGTCGTGAGCGTGATCGCCTTCAGCGTCGCCGGCCTGATCACGGCCCCCGCGATGCTCGCCGCCGGCGGCTACAGCTCGATGGGGAGCCCGAAGGTGACCTACGAGAAGGGCAGCCCGATGGCCGGCCTCGACCAGTTCGCCAAGAAGATGGAAGAGGCGGGCAGGAAGATGGAAGCGGCGCAGAAGAGCGGCGACCCGAACAAGCAGATGGAGTCCGCGATGGCGGCGATGGGCACCGTGCTCTCGGGCGGCAAGGGCGTCGAGCCGCTGTCGATCGACCAGATCAAGCCCTTCGTCCCCGATACGTTCGCCGGCCTGCCGCGCACCGGCTCGAAGGCCGAGCGCACCGGCGTCACCGGCTTCATGGTGGCGAAGGCCGAGGCGACCTACGGCGACTCGGCCGGCAAGAGCGTGCGCCTCGAGGTGGTCGACACCGGCGGCGCGGCGGGTCTGATGGGCCTCGCGGCGTGGATGAACGTGCAGAGCGAGCGCGAGGACGAGAACCGCAGCGAGCGCACGCGCAAGGAAGGCGACCGCATGATCCACGAGGAAGTCGACAAGCGCGGTGGGCGCAACAAGTACGGCGTCGTCGTCGGCAACCGCTTCATGGTGTCGGCGGAAGGCAACGGCGTCGACATCGGCACGCTCAAATCCGGCGTCAACTCGGTCGACCTGGGAAAGCTCGAGTCGACGAAATAATAATTCGGGTCAGCCCTTCACGCACACTACTTGTTTTAGGGTGTGCACGACCTCCACCAGGTCGGCCTGATTCGCCATCACCTCGTCGATCGGCTTGTAGGCGCCCGGAATCTCGTCGATCACGCCCGTGTCCTTGCGGCACTCGACGCCCTCGGTCTGGCGCTCGAGATCCGCACGCGAGAATTGGCTCTTCGCCTGCGTGCGGCTCATGCGCCGCCCGGCGCCGTGCGCGCTCGAGCAGAACGATTCGGGATTGCCCTTGCCGCGCACGATGAACGAGCGCGCACCCATGCTGCCGGGGATGATGCCCATCTCGCCGAGGCCCGCACGGATGGCGCCCTTGCGCGTGACCAGCACGCTCTCGCCGTAATGCGTCTCGCGCGCGACGTAGTTGTGGTGGCACTCGACCGCCTCGCCGACAGCCTCGAACGGCGGCACGTGCGGTTCGATGGCGGCGAGGATCGCGCGCATCATCTCGCGGCGATTGGCGAGCGCGTAGTCCTGCGCCCAGCCCACGGCCTCGATGTACTCGTCGAATGCGGGCGTGCCTTCGTCGAGCCACGCCAGGTCGCGATCGGGCAGGTGCATGTCGCGGCGCTCCATCTCGCGCCGTGCGCGCTCGATGAAGTGCCGGCCGATGACGTTGCCGATGCCGCGCGAGCCCGAGTGCAGCATCACCCACACGCCCTGCGACTCGTCGAGGCAGATCTCGATGAAGTGATTGCCGCCGCCCAGCGTGCCGAGCTGCCGCACCCAGGTCTCGGTGAAGTCCTTCTGCATCGTTGCGATCTTCGGGTTTCGCTCGACGATTCCGGCGAGGCCCCTCTGAAATCGTTTCGCCACCTTCTGCCGGTGGCCTCCGCGGCCTTTCGAGGCGGCATGCATTTCGAAGCCCACGGGCACCTCGTCTTCGATCGCGGATCGGATCTTGCGCAGGGACGCCGGCAGGTCGCTCGCCTTCAGGGACAGTTGCGTCGCACCAAGGCCGCAACCCAGATCGACCCCCACGGCCGCGGGAATCACCGCGCGCCGCGTCGCGATGACGCTGCCGACCGTTGCGCCGATGCCGACGTGCGCGTCGGGCATCGCCGCGACGTGCCCGTGGACGATCGGCAAGCGCGACACATTCCCCAACTGGCGCAGCGTCTGCGCGTCGAGGTCGCGCGTCCACACCTTGACGGGCACGCGGCCGTCATTCAGCTCGAAGGCGATGGGCAAGGCCGTTTCCTGCCTTTGCGGGCGGTCATAGCAAGATTGTAGGCGGACAATTCCAAGAGGCGACGCGCTTGCCAGATTCTTTGGCCGGCTGACTCACGTAACGCCTTGCCTTTCAATCGCTTCCGGTATCCATTTGTTATTTTGATGGGCAGAAGTTCTACACTTACGCCGTTCCAGCCATCCATGTCTTGTTAGAGGTCATGCCAGGAGTGCCTTCGTGGTTGGTACCCGCCGTAGGGTCGCTTTGCGCCCTTCTCGCAATTGCCGCGTTCGTGATGCGCATGCCAAGTCGGGTTGCCGCCATCGCTACCGCGGCACTTATTCTCGTCGTCGCCGCTTGGAACGCGATGTCGCCATCCGCGTGGTCACTTGGGTCCGCGATGTTGATCGTCATCTGGATGATGTACACACTGAAGAGTGACGAATTCCGGGAATTGGGAGTGCCTCCGGAAAGCCATTGCCGAGGACCGCGAAATGGCTCCTCATCTTCATTGCTGTTGAAGCTTCTCTCGGAATCGCGCATTCGTATTACACCTACGTGCACTAAACTGCGAGGCATGACCTCTAACAACACGTTGGAGCGGACCGGGGACTTGACCCTGGTGGCCACCGTGCGCGCCGTGGCACTGTGTGCGCGGGCCGGTGCGCAAAGGCGGCAGTATGCGGCCGCTCAACTTAATCGTTAGGCATCACATGGACTCCGAGAAAGATGTAAGCGCTGTGTGGCTTGGTGTCGTCGTCGCAATGGGCTCTGGGCTTATGGGCTACCTTTCGATTGACGGACTGATATCCGGGGAAACTGTAAACGCGTTCGAGCGGACCATTCGGTGAGCGAGCTCGAACAGCTTCAACTGGAACGAATGTCGGTGGGGGCCCGCCTCATCGCCGACGTTTGCGCCATGGCCGAAAGACCTTTTGTCGAGACGGTGGAGAATCATTTCGCGGGCTACTTCGACGAACTTGGCATCACCATCAATTTTAGATCCGAGGCACGCGACGAAGAGATCATCTCCCTGCAGAACGAGCTGCTGGAGCTCTTCAATTCAACTTACGACGTGAGACCGTCCGGGTTCACCTGGCTGGTTAGATTCTCGCGTGGCGGCAAGAGCCTGCGATCTCTGTTTCCGGGCGATCTGCCCCGCAGCAGCA
>WNFI01703809.1_pt1 | contig 19878 bp, 19 predicted proteins | sample 5400471 | NCBI WGS metagenome assembly WNFI01 (sample SAMN13153348, study PRJNA577476) | soil metagenome | isolation source: 100 cm saprolite on Douglas fir-dominated hillslope | place: USA:California | collected 2013-09-17
TCTGCAAAGAGAACGCCAGGATGGATAATTGATTTCTTATCCTGGTGCTTTCTTTGTAAGTGGCCATCTCTTTATCCAATTGGCTATTTCAACCACAGTTTGTTCCAGGCTTGATATAATGCCTGGATCGAGTTATTAAAGAAAGAAGGAATACTCCCAATGAAAAACCCGGCAATTTTCTTTGGTGCCATTGTTGTTGCAGTCATCTCTCTTGCCCTGGGCATCTACTATGCCATTCCGGGCGTTTATCATATCCTGACTAGCGGTTCCCACCCCGTCATGGACCCTCAACCCACCCATATCATCCTGTTTGTAGGTATCTTCGTCATTTGTGTCATTGCTGCTCTCGTTACACGTCCCAGGGCGAATGCACGCTGAAACTCAAGCCATTCAATGCTGTCGAATGTTTGGTGTTCGCTCATCATCAAACATTCGACGTTGCTCAAGCCAAAACCTCTCCCACGATCTGCGGGTAACCTCGTAGAAACTCCTCCACGCTCATCGCCTTCTTGCCCTCCAGTTGCACTTGCTTGACCACAAGCACGCCTGCGCCTGTCGCAACAGCCAGCGCCTTGTGCCCCGCTTCTGTGCGCACACTGACCGTACCAGGAGCAACAGTCGTACCAGGCTCATGTACCAGTGCCGAGGCAGAGAGTATCTTCAAGAGCTTGCCCCGCCAGTGTGTATAGGAGCCTGGCCATGGCGTATAGGCTCGCACCTTGCGAGCCAGTACTGCGGCGGGCAAGGTCCAATTAATCTCGCCGTCTTCTTTGCGTAACATCTTCGCATGCGACGCCAGCCGCTCATCCTGTGGCTCAGGCGTAAGCTTACCTGTCACCCACAGTGGCAGCACCTCAAGCAGCGCTTGCGCCCCCAGATCCGCCAATTTACTGGTGAGTGTGCCCGTGGTCTCATCTTTGCTCAAAGGCAGACTTTTTTTGAGCAGCATCGGTCCCGTATCCACCCCGGCATCGAGGAGCATGATTGTTACGCCAGCCTCACTATCGCCTTGCAAGATGGCCTCGGAAATAGGGGAGACACCGCGGTATTTGGGCAATAACGAAGCATGAATGTTGAGCGTGCCATAGCGCGGCTGATCAAGCACCGCCTGGGGCAGAATTTGACCAAAGGCCGCTACAATATACAGGTCAGCGCTATAAGCCGCCAGTGCTTCAATGTTTTCAGGCCGCTTTAACGATCCCGGTTGCCATACAGGCAGACCATGAGCCAGAGCGCTCTGCTTCACCGGAGAAAAAACAATCTCCTGCCCACGCCCCACCGGCTTATCTGGACGCGTAATCACGGACACAACCTCATAGCCCTCTGCCAACACAGCGCCAGGGGCACTCCCCCGAACGAGCGCCTCAAGGGCGGGCACCGCGAACTGCGGCGTCCCCATATATATAATACGCAACATATAGCAGCGTTTCCTCTTTTCTACCTGCTTCAATACGCTTTATATGAGTACCAGAAATCCTTTTAGGGCAATTATACAGCATATTTGTCGATTGGAATGCACCACGAGATACAAAGCCGCTCATAACGCAAGTGATACTATGCTAAAACGTGTTACGCTTTTACCTCCGAATGAGGAGCATGAGTTCTTCACATCCTCCCAGCGCCTTCTTAAGGTACGTGACTTGCAATGTGGACTGACTCAGATCACTACTTCTCTGATCGAGTATAAAGTTCATTACTTGTTCAGGATTAATTTGTTGAGCTGTACGACTATCTTCTTGATAGTAGAGCTAGAACAAGATATACTCATACATAGCATGAATAGCAATTCCAAATAGAGGTGACTTAATGAGTTTCCTTCACGATCCGACACTACAGTTTATGGTAAATGTCGGCGTTGCCTTACTAGGCATCTTCTTTACCAGTATTATCACAGTAGTGATTTATCGTAGGCAACAGACGCGAAAGGGTATTACTTATAAAGTCATTTCTGATACTCCAATTTTGAGTCTTAAAGAAGAAGTGAAAGGTAAGATAAAGGTTTTATTTGGTACTAAGCCTATAAACAATGTTCGCCTTGTTATTGTAAAAATATGGAATTCTGAGAATACTCCTATTTTGCCGAGCGAATATATCGACCCTATAAGGCTTGGATTTGGGGGCAACGTTGAAATATTAGATGCTGAAATATTAGAGGCGATACCTCATGATATTAAAGATGATGTCAAAGCATCTCTCAAGCTGAATATAGAAAGTGTGATATTGGAACCGCTTTTACTGAATAGCAGAGACTCTATAACTTTAAAGGTTTTACTCGCTCAAACCCCCTTAACTAAGGAGTTGAAAATAAATGCGCGTATTGTTGGAGTAAACCAAATAGTTAATTTTAACAAATTATCGCCGATTTTCAGGCCTCTTTCCCGAATTTTTACGTATTTTTCTTATTTTATTTTCTTAATTGCCATTGGTTATATTCTTGTTTCAAGATTTGATATTGACTTCAACGCCAAAGTTTCATTTTTATTTACTGCCGTTGTTTTTGCACTACTTTACATACCTCTATTTATCATTTTTGGTTCTCTTGCTTACTCAATTTTTAACAAAGAAAATTATTATATATCTATAAGGTTTTTAATTGAAAAGTTTATCAATTTGCTAAGGTACATGATAGATGAAGAATATGATAAGGATAAAGTATGACACGTGTCAAACAAAATTCTGCCGAAACTCAACTGATTCCCCTTGCTTGTTTACTTCTATTAAATCCCCCGACCCCGTTGCATTTTCAAGCCACCCTATTTTCCTCTTGACTCTCATCTTACCTGAGAGTGTATGCTCTCACTGAAGGAAAATAGAAGAAATGAGAGAACCTACGATACTCAAGATTGGCGAATTCGCACGGGTTGGTCAGGTGTCCATTGCCACGCTTCGCTACTACGATCAGTATGGCTTACTCACCCCTGGAACAGATTGCCAGGCTCCTGGAGGAGGACCTCTCCCTGGAGCAACTGCGAGGGATGTTTACCCTCAAACAGGCGCAAACGCAACAGCTGATCAACACAGAGCAGGCGCGTCTCACGCGCCTTGCCGCCCGGATTCGCCAGATCGAACAGGAGGGAAAAATGCCAGCATATGATGTAATTTTGAAACAGGTGAATCCCTTGCTCGTCGCCTCCATACGCGACCGCATCCCCATCATCAGTGAGCAAGGACATTTGTATGAAACACTCTCTGCCTACCTGGACCAGCAGGGCGTACAGGGTTCCCAACCGGACTTGTCTCTGTTGCATTCCAGGCACGAGTTACATGATGAAGGCATGTCTATAGATGTGGAAGTTGCCATACCCCTGCCAACTGCTCTGCCAGGCAACGAGCAGATCCGTATCCGAACGTTGCCTGGCGGATTGATGGCCTGTACGGTTCACACAGGAGAGGATCTCTTCCTCGGTCGGGCCTACGTGGCCCTGTACCGTTGGATGACAGATAACGGGTACCGGCTCATTGGCCCACCCCGCCAGGTTCATCTCCGGCGCGCGGAGGGCATGGATCCAAGCCAATATGTCACCGAAATGCAATTTCCCGTCGCGAAGAAGTAAGGGCGAAAGGTCGTCGCCAGGATAACTCCATCTATGTTGCTGTCTTACCGCTCTCTGTGCTAATCTTGCCCATGTGCGATGCCGATCGTCTGAGTAAAGATGCTGTAGCAAGAGGTGAGACTAGCCTGCTAGAATGTGTAGCATACAAAGGAGGTTGTGGCATCCAGAGTTCGGGCATGCCACAACCTGCTACCATGGAAGGAGTATAGAAGGATGCCTTTCGCCACAATGGAAATAATCATTATCATCCTCCTTATTATCGTCAATGGCGTGTTCGCGATGTCTGAAACGGCCTTTGTTTCAGCACGCAGAGTTCGCCTACAACAACGAGCTAACGAAGGCGAGTGCTATTCCCTGGCTCGCTCCCTACAGTAATGCCATTGCGCTTACAGCCGTAGTAGTATGCATCACCTATCTTTCACTTGTGATCGGGGAGCTCGTTCCCAAGCGGATTGCCCTCAATAATCCTGAACGCATTGCCGTCGCTATGGTCACTCCCATGCATGTGTTGTCCACAATCGCCTCTCCATTTATCCACCTGCTTAGTCTTTCAACTGAGGGCATACTGCGATTGATAGGCTTGCGACCATCAGGCGAGCCGCCCATTACCGAAGAAGAGATTAATGTTTTAATTGAGGAAGGGACACAGATCGGAACCTTTGAGGCTGCGGAACAAGACATGATAGAAAGGATATTTCGCTTAGGTGACCGGCGTGTCAGCGCATTGATGACCCACCGACCGGATGTCGTTTGGCTTGACCCCGACGATACACCACAACATATACGTCAAGTGATACGGGAGAGTAACTATTCTCGGTTCCCTGTTTGCCACGAGAGTCTTGACAATGTACTAGGAATGGTACACGTGAAAGACTTGTTATTGCAATGTATGGCAGATCAACCTTTTGACTTACAGGCGGTCTTACAAGAACCACTTTATGTGATCGAAAGCACAAGCACATTAAAGGTTTTAGAGTTGTTCAAGAGAACAGGTACGCAAGCCGCATTAGTAATTCAAGAGTACGGCGATATTCAGGGTTTGATAACGCTGAATGACATACTAGAGGCGATTGTGGGGGATATCTCATCGCGTGACGACCTGGATGGCCCTCAGGCGGTTCAGCGCGAGGACGGGTCATGGTTATTTGATGGCATGTTGCCTATCGATGAATTCAAGGACATTTTGCACATTCGAGCGTTGCCTGAAGAGGCGACAAGGTGCTTGTGCAGCCTATAAAGGCCAATGAGCCCAATCCGCCGGAAGAAGCGTGAGAGAGTAGTTGTCAGGTACACATTTTTGTTCAAGCTAATCCGGTAGAAAAACTATTATTATTAGCCTCATTTAACTACTTCTTGCTTAGAATTTTGACAGATGATATAAGCACATGCTAAACTACTTACATAAGTGAAGTTACTAACTATTTCACTGTAAATTACAGTAGGAGGCTTTTTCCAATGGCTTGGGAAATCGATGCATCTCACTCACAGGTAGTATTTTCTGTTAAACACATGATGTTTAGCACTATTAAAGGTCAATTCAACGTTCTGAGCGGTCATCTTCACATTGACGAACAGAACCCACAAAATTCGTGGGTTGACGCACAGGCCGATGCTACCAGCATAGATACGCGAGACGAGCGCCGCGATGGCCATCTTCGCTCACCAGATTTCTTCGATGTGGAAAATTATCCAGCTCTCACATTTAAGAGCACGAAGGTCGAGCATGTTGAGGGTAGTGAGTACCGTGTGCTCGGAGACCTGACACTGCATGGAGTCACACATCCTGTAGCGTTCAAGGCAGAATATCATGGCCAGGGGAAAAATCCCTGGGGTCAACAGGTCGCCGGCTTGAGCGCCAAGACAAAGATTAACCGCAAAGACTGGGGCCTCAACTGGAACCAGGCACTCGAGACAGGTGGCGTTCTCGTGAGCGAAGACGTCAATATCGAAATCGACCTGGAGGTTGCGAACAAAGGCGAAACCCCGGCAGACAACGCATAAAAGGAAAGAGTGCGACCACGCGGGCCAGGGCGACCACGCGGGCCAGGGCGACCGCAAGGGTCGCCCCTACTATACCACGGATCGGCTTACCAAGCCCGTGTATAGTAGGGGCGGGGCTTGCCCCCGCCTTGGAACACCGCCCATACCTCCTAAAGTCCACGCCTATAGGGGCACCCCTTTTGCGGTCGCGCTGGCATCTTCATTCCCAACCACCCTCCGCTTGCTATTGCTACTCCTCCAAGCAACAAGAAAAAAGTACCTCTCTTAGGGATTCATTAGAGATTCTCAGCAGTGTATAGTATACTTCATGGGAGCAGTCGAGAAGTCAAGGAACAAATACGCATGCAAGGGCTAGGGTTAGGGCGGGAACCAGATCTCAATGGGGTGATGTTACAGGCACCGCAAAGCACATACATGCTCGCCACAGTGCGCCTCAAGGTACAGCAACCCCGCAATTACACGTTTAGCATGGCTTCCATCACGCCGCCTGATACAGCGGTAAATACGATTATGCAGCGTGGTGATGAAGTCAATACAGTACTACGTATGCTCACTGACGTACAGACGAGTGCTGTTATCCTTACTGGCGATGCTGGTGCCGGTAAATCCTTGCTAGCTACCCTCGCATACCGCCGCCTAGAGTTAACTGCTCAGGCCGGTTTACCTGCCCCCCGTCACTTTGTCTGGTTGAGTATAGGAGCATATACGACCCTGCCTGATGTGATTGCATCTATCTTAAGCAGCCTTAATGCCAGTGAACCGGGATTTTTTCTCCTGAAATCTGAACAGCAAATTTCAACGCTCTTGCGTGTCTTACGCCGACGCCAGGAACCCGCCCTGGTCGTACTGGACCAATTTGAAGAACTGTTAGATCCAGAAACCAACACAGGCTTAGAGGGACGTGGGGACATCGAGCTCTTCCTTGAGATGCTGCTACAGGACCTGGGCGTAAGCCGCGTCCTTCTTACCTGCCAGCGCTCACCCTATGACCCTCAATACCAGCAAGAGAGCCGCGTACGCTCATTCCTCATTTCACGTATGAGCCTACCCGAAGGTGTGGCCCTCTTACAACAAAAAGGGGTCCAGGGGACCTATGAAGAACTTTCATTGATATGGCAGCGCTGTGGTGGCCATGTTTTCTCCCTGATCTTGTTCAACGCCCTGGCCAGGCTGAGCGGTTTCGCGTTGAGCTACCTGCTCAACTCACCCGATTATCAGCCCATGTGGAGTAGTGAAGTACCACAGCACCTGCTGGCGGCTGTCTACCACCATCTCAACCCGATTCAACATACGCTCATACGCATATTGAGCCTCTTCCGCGAACCTGTACCCACGCGTGGTATCTTCATGACGATTGTGGGCGAAGATCCGACTGCCACGCTCCCACCATTTGAACGTGAGTTGCAACTGTTGGTCGAACTTGCGCTCGTACAACAGCTTTACAACCGGGAAAATGAGCCGTGTTACTGCCTGCATCCCCTGTTCCGCCAGTATGTTCTTGAGCATTATCTTGAGGGCAGCAGTTCGCAGCCCAATGGGTTGCCAGCGACATCACTTGGCGTCACAGGTTCGCTGCTTATTCAGCCTATCAGCGGCTTTGATGCCAGGGAGGCTCAGGAAGTAGCCGTGGCCGCAGGATATATGCGCGTAACAAAATACTACCAACAACTGGCCCAGGAACACTACTTACCGCCCGAAAAACGCGGCAATCCGCAGGATATTGAATTCTTACTGGCAACCATACGCCATCTCTGCCTGGGTTGGCACTGGCAGGACGCTTGCGACCTGATTTTATCCGAAGGCATCTACGAAAGTATGGTGCAATGGGGCGCCTGGAATACCCTCATTGGCCTCTACCAGGGCATGCTGCCACCTAACGGTGTATTAACCCGCCGCGATGAAGGCTTGATCTGCAATCACCTGGGATTACTCTATGACCGCCTTGGTAACGTGCGACAAAGCTGGGCCTTCTATGAACGCGCGCTGGCTCTGCAGCGTAAAATCGGTGATCTGCATGGCGCAGCCTTAACGTTAACCAACGAGGGCGAGTTGTTCCGCAATCAGCGCGAGTTGCAACATGCCTATGCAAATTTTGAGCAGGCCAGGGAGTTGAATCAACAACTAAGCGACCCCTTGCTGGAAAGCGTCTTACTGCATAACCTGGGGCTTCTGCACCACGCGGCTAAGGACTACCCGCAGGCCTTGAGCTACTACCAGGAAGCCCTGCGCTTCGCGTTAACCCTGGAAGAGCATTACAATGAGGGCATGATCCTCACCAACATCGGCGTCTTATTCTACGAACAGCGCTTCTATCCAGAAGCGCTGGCAGTCCTCTTCTATACGCTGCAAATGCGTCAATCCCTCCAGCATAGTACTGTCAGCTTTATAGAATCCTTTATTGCCACCCTCGAAGATAATATGGAGATTGACGCCTTCGCTCGTTTGCGTCAGGCCTCACGCGAAGTCGAAGAACAAGTAATCTCTCGACTCATGCCAGCAAATATGCGACAATAGCAACAACAAGCATTTTACTGTTTGTTCGCTAGTGTCAGTTACCTGCACGTATCCACGACGAAAGAGAGTTTCACTATGTCCACTACAACTCCCAGCCCTCACACAAAGGTGGTAGACGAAGATCGTGTTATTGCGACGACCGGCTCCACAGTGCAAGGCTGGCTCCTCATTTTGCTAGTTTTTGTTGCGGGAGCAGCCTCGCTTGCAGTGGAACTTTCAGCTTCACGTTTGCTGGCTCCTTATTTCGGTACATCGCTGTTTGTCTGGGCCAACCTCATCGGCCTGATCTTGCTGTATCTCACTATCGGCTACTATATCGGTGGGCGCCTGGCAGATCGCTTTCCGCGCCCTGGTCTACTGTATATCTTGACCACGGTTGCCGCCTTTCTGATTGGACTTATTCCTTTCATTTCGCGTCCTATTCTCAGCTGGTCGCTCTCCTCCTTCGCAACCTACTCGATAAGTGTCTTTTATGGCTCGCTGGTCTCGGTTATCCTCCTATTCGCCATTCCCATGATTCTCCTGGGCTGTGTCTCACCTTTCGCCATTCGCTTACGTGTGGAGCAGGTGGGTAAATCAGGGCGCACTGCTGGCCAGTTGTATGCCATCTCTACGGCCGGCAGTATCCTCGGCACTTTTCTGCCCGTGCTCTGGCTCATTCCTACTTATGGTACCTACAATACCTTCCTGATATTCGCGGTATCCCTGCTCCTGGTTTCATTTATCGGGCTCATGGCCACACGCGTTCATGGCAAACCGACCTCGCGTCCGCGCCTCCCTAAGCAGATCCTGCCGCTCATCCTCTTAATTCCCCTCGGCCTGGCCACTTTCGATATCCATGGACCCATCAAACCGCCCAGTGGCTCTGATGGGGGTGGTGTGTTGATCACCGAGCGTGAATCGCCGTATAATTATATCCAGGTCGTACGCGTTGGCAATGAAATGCAACTGGTCCTTAACGAAGGCTTAGGCGTTCACTCCATCTACAATCCCAACAAGATCCTGACCCAGGGTCCCTGGGACTATTTTCTGATCGCTCCATATTTCAACAAGCCGCCCTTTACGCAGCAGCAAGTGCGCAAAGTAGGTATCATCGGGCTTGGCGCAGGCACCATTCCACGCGAATTTAGCGCCGTGTACGGCCCCATTCCGATTGATGGTGTTGAGATCGATGGCACGATTGTAGACCTCGCTCGCCAGTATTTCCACATGAATGAGCCTAACCTGCATGTGGTCGTCCAGGATGGGCGCTATTTCTTGCAGACTAGCAGCCAACATTACGATGTCATCGGCATCGATGCCTATCAGCAGCCCTATGTCCCCTTCCAATTGACCACGCTTGAGTTCTTCCGCGAGGTACGCAGCCACCTTAACCCGCAAGGCGTAGCCGTGATTAACGCGGGACGGACCTGCTGCGATTTTCGCCTCGTTGAAGCCCTGGCACAGACCATGCGGGCCGCTTTCTCCAATGTCTATATCATTGATAGCCAACGTTTTGAAAATAGCCTGGTTATCGGCACAAATAGCCCTACATCGCTCGCCAATTTTGCTATCAACACAGGTAACCTTACTAACCCTGCCTTGCAAAGTATTGCAGCCGCAAGCATGGCTTATGGTCATATCCGTGAGGAGAAGACCACTAACGTCTATTTTACAGATGACCGCGCGCCCGTCGAGCAGTTGATCGACCAGATAATCTTCGACGCGGCACAAACAGGCGGCAAATAAGGAGAAACTAACTATGCAACCTCTTGACCTCAGTTCTATGCGTGTAATCGACCTCTCACAAAACTGGGATATACATACGCCCGGTTTTGCCACCTATGATGGCCCTACCATCAAGTGGATCAAACGTGTCGCCTTTGATAAGGTCGGTGGCCAGCATATCTCGTCCACTCTACACGTGGGCACTCACCTGGATGCTCCATTGCACTTTATTACCAATGGCCAGGATATCGGCAGTATTCCCCTGGACAAACTGGTTGGTCCAGGGGTCGTGGTAGATCTTGAAAGCCTGGGTATTGGGGATTACGATATTTACACTTCGGCTCACTTCGAAGCATGGGAGCGCAAAACTGGCCTGCGTATTCAACCAGGTGATATCGTGATCGTGCACACAGGCTATCACAAGTATTATCCCAGCAATTGGTATGGCGAGTCCGAGCCCGACGAGACACGCTATTTCATCAAGCACCCCGGACCCACGCGCGAATTTGTCAACTGGGTGCTCGAACGTAAGATTTCCTGGTTTGCCATTGATGCCGGTTCAATGGACCATCCCATGAACACGGTTATTCGTAAGGTTCGCCCTGACCTGGCCAGCAAGTGCGCTCAGAAACTGGGCAAGCCTCTGGAGGAAATCTGGCCGGACGATGATTTGCAGCTTATGCACTACGATATGTTCCCCCACGGTGTCTTCCACGTCGAGAATGCCGGGGGCATGATCGATGAGGTGCTCGACCAGCGTCTCTGGATTGGCTGTTTCCCCTGGAAGTTTAACGGCGGCGAAGCTGCTTTCTGCCGACTTGTTGCATTTGTAGGCTAAACATCCCCCAAAAGCGTCTGTTGGAGGAAAAACTGCTAGCAGTTTTTCCTCCAACAGACGCTTTTGGGTCTTTTTTGGAGATTAATGGGTAACCTGTTGCTTCTGCTCTGGCACATCCAATGGAATGCCTTCCATTGTCCGCTGCATCAGAAAATGGGTGACCGCGTGCAGGCTGCCGGTCTCTTTATACAGGGCGATCTGGCGATCTGCGCCTGTACCTCTTGGATCATCAAGCAATTGGCGAATATAGTCTAGATCCTGGCGGCTCCCCAGGTCATCAACCACATCATCAACCATATCCAGCAGTTCATGGATAGAGTCACGCATATTCAAGCTGCGCTCTCGCTCAAAATCCACAATCTCGGCATCCAGACCATAACGCATAGCGCGCCACTTGTTCTCTTCCAGCAGGTGACGAGGCAGCGCATGACCCTGTATGTTGTGTTTATATCGCCATGAATACGTAGCCACAAGCGCCTGGCACAGGGCAGCAATCCCCATGACATCATTGAGCGTTGAGGGCATATCGAAGATGCGGAGCTCGACAGTACCAAAAAAGGGATGTGGGCGAATATCCCACCAGATTTTTTTCCCATTGTCAATGCACCTGGTGCGCACCAGCGTCTGCACGTATTTATCAAATTCATCCCACGAAGCAAATGCATCAGGCATGCCACTGCGCGGGAAACGTTTCCAGACGACCGATCGATAGGATTTGAGACCTGTCAGCCGACCAGCCCAGAAAGGTGAGTTTGAAGACAGGGCCAGCAGATGCGGCAGCCACGTACGTAACTGGTTCATCACCGCAATAGCAATATCATTGTTTTCGACGCCGACATGTACGTGTAGCCCATAGATCAAAACCGAGCGCGCAACATCCTGAAATTCTTCCTGTAATTCCGCATAACGTTGGTGAGGCGTTATGAGTTGATCTGCCCAATGACCGCTGGGATGCGTGCCCGCGCTCACCAGGGCCATGCCTTCTTCCGCCAGCAGTCGTGCCAGCTCCGCCCGCAACCTTTGTGACTCCCGGCGCGCTACCACAATATCCGGGTATATCTTAGAAATAAGCTCTACCGTAGGCTGCAACATCTCAGGCTTGATCTGTTCACCAAAAATAGGCATCCCCTTTTCTATAATGGTCATAATCTGCGGGCTAAGCTGACCCGTATGGCGATCTACTGTCTGAAATTCTTCCTCGATGCCAAGCGTAAAATGGGCAGTCATGCCAATACTCCTTCTCCATAACATGGGTTAGGCTAATATGAGGTCATAACTAGAGATGGTGGAACTACCGGGCCTTTACGCCACTTTCTACATGTAAATACATTCAGATTGTGTGTGTGTTGATTTGAACATAGAGAATGGGAGGGCAATAGCAGTGACAATAATACAATGGCTGAAGCTGAATGTGCAAGATAAACCATAGGAAACCAGGCAAGGTTACCAACAGGTTGGAAAAGCCTATCGGACAAGGCTATGCGATTTGTCAAGGGTAACGCGTTGGCAGCCACCTTCCTCCCCGCTTCCTCCTACTATAGACCAAATGCGTATGGCAATAAATCGGCTATTGTAAAATCCTGGCTTGCACCATCGATATAAATCGTGGCATCAGGGGCGAGGTCGGCGAGCCACTGGCGGCATGCGCCACAAGGGGTACGCTCATTCACCGGTGCCTCTGAACGAGCATCGATACAAGCCACTGCAATGTGTGTAATTGGTGCTGCCCCCGCTGAAATAGCCGCGGCTAAGGCAGCGCGTTCCGCGCACAATGTCAGTCCATAACTCGAGATTTCGATATTCACCCCGGTGTAGAGCTTTCCACCTGCAATGAGCGCTGCTCCCACACGGAAATGTGAGTAGGGACAATATGCCCGTTCGGCCACCGTGCGAGCAGTGGCTAGCAATTCTTCACGTGTCATATAATTCTTCCTTCTCTCCTTGCTGACTTCATTGATGCGTTTCTATAGCCCAAATTGTATCATGATGTTACTGGCTTATCTCCATCCCGTTACTAGCAGTATAGAACAAACACATCATAAAATGGCATCGCCTGTTTGTCTGAGGGTGTGAATCGGCGTTTTGCGTCTCACGAAAAAACACAATTCGTATCGTTAGTAGTGGTCGCACTTGCCTCGACCATATCCTACACCAAAGTGACGTTCACCCTCTGTCGAGGTAAATAATTGTACTACAATACAGGTCTGTAGGAGGAATGCGTGTGAAAATCCTGGTGGCGGATGATGACCGCGACATGGTAGATATGCTAAGTTACTGGCTCAAAGGCCACGGTTATGACGTAGTTCGTGCCTTTGATGGGGAACAGGCAATCAAGCGTTGGCGTGAAACACTGCCCGACCTGGTCATCCTCGATGTCCAGATGCCCAAACTGGATGGCTTTGAGGTATGTCGCCAGATGCGTAGCGAGACCAACTCAATGGTTCTTATCCTTACCGCACAGGACCGCGTAGATGATGAGATACGTGGCCTGGAAATGGGAGCCGATGATTACCTGCGCAAGCCTTTTAGTCCACGTCAGCTGCTTGCGCGTATCAAAGCTGTTATGCGCCGTTCATCGATTACGCGTGGAACCTCTAATTCGTCTGCCATTACTGTTGGGCCTGTTACCCTGGATGCTATGCGCCACGAAGTAACGAGAGATGACGCAAAAGTCAGGTTGACCCCCACCGAGAGCCGCCTGCTTCACCTGCTCATTACCCACACCGGGCAGGTCCTGACCACAGATATGATCATCGAGCGGGTCTGGGGCTATGATGAGGCGGGAGATTCTGGCCTGGTCAAAACACATATTCGCCACCTGCGTCAGAAGGTTGAGCCTGATCCCAATACCCCGCAGTATATTATGACAGTACCGGGAGTCGGGTATACCTTCACGGCCCCCGTAACTATCGAACAGTAAAGCCAGGAGCGAACTGATCCATCCTGATGTAGGTCACAGTGATAGGACTAGCTTGCGTCTAGTTTCGTCACTGTAACCTGCACATCTGCTTCTTAACCATACCTTAACGTAATTTCCATCATTTCCCTATCCGTGGCAGCGTATAATCATTTCGGTCCGGGAAGAATGGGGTAGGAGTATCAGAAACACTATCGCCAGAATTAGCGGTACTGAAGACAAATACATATAGGTAGTAGTAGATTTCATGAACTCGAAAAGAAGAGATATGCCAGGTCGATCATTTATGCCCTCGAATATCTCCCAGGCGGAACGCTGCCATTGCCTACCTCTCTCTTCGCTCCAGGCAGTTCATCCTCAAGCACAGGATGAAGAGTGTATAGACATTGAAAAGATAACTCCTGCTACACCAGCCTTAAATGCTATGTTGCGCGCACAGCTGGCAAGCTTTTTCCCATCTTCCACATCCCTGAGCCTTCTGCTACTCCATATCTCGCAACTGGAGCACATCTCGCTTTCTGAGCCAACGACGTTCAATAAACGCCAACGCTATCACGCCCCACCCAGTTTCTTGGAACAGGTCCTGGCCAATGTACGTCGCGCTATCAGGAGTAGCGAACAAATTCTGGTCGATGAAGGTGTAGGAGCGGCTATCATCTTCCCTGATGTCGACCAGCAGGGTATCTCCAAAATATTGGAACGTATCTATCATAGTGTCAGCTTGCTCCAGGCGGAGACGGTCATCCCACCTTTGCAGTACGAGACAGACGTCGTTATGGGCACCGGCTCATACCCGGAAGCCGGTGGATCTTTAGAGCATTTACTCCACCATGTGAGTGTGACTACACGCAGGTTCACATTACCGCCCGCCATCACTACTCAACAATGGGCCATAGATACGATACAGCCTGATACGGAAGAGCTCACCATCGCTCGTGTGCCCAATATTCATGACAATGCCAGTTCTATCTCACTGGGCGTGCCTTTTATGCAGCTCCCCTCACAACTGCCAGCACGCTTAAAGCACCTTATTCCCTATGACATAGCCCTTCAGTTGCGTTGTGCTCCCGTTGGCCGTGACCATCACTACCTGACCGTCGCCATGGCCGAACCATCCAATAGCGCCTCCATACACTACCTGGCAGAGATAACGGGTCTAGCTATTTTCCCAGTCTCCTGCGACATATCAGTGTTGAACACCTTGCTAGCCAATCAGTGGTAAAGGTTTTTAACATATCAACGGTGATGAATATGCAACCATGCAATGAGACAATCATTTGTAGCGCACGATACATTTTCGACGCTGCTGTATTAGTCTTACGTGCATTTATCTTCCATTTGAGGGGAAAAAACATGGTTATTCAAATGATCCAGGATGACGTTCTTTTAACATTCAAAGAGGCTATGGGCTATCTGCGCGTCAGCCGCTCTACGCTGTATCGCCTCATGTGGTCTGGTCAACTTACTGGCCACAAAGTTGGAAGCACCTGGCGGTTTTATCGTGAAGATCTACGGGCCTGTGTCGGTCGTGAAATGCCAATGGCGACCCTACCAGCTAACGCGGCCATCAACTAAGCTATCTCTCTCTTCGTGTTTCTCTAAATATTCACCTTATCCCATTGTGAAGGCGGTCAGGTGTGCAGCCTGTGGCTGCACACCTGACCGCCTTCACAAAAAAAACGAAGCGCCGCAGGCGCTGAGGAGTCACACAAGAAGAGAAGCCTGAAAGTGTGCTCAAATCTGGTCGTATGCTACAATCTTCCAATTATTCCCTATTTTGCTGAGCGCTAGCTGTGCCTTATAGCTCAGGCGGCTACGTTTCAGGTCAACGGTAATCGTACTATGCGACAAATCTGGCCCTGTTTGGGAATCGATTCTGAAGCTTGGCTGGTTCAGGACAAATGAAGCGACTGGCCCAAAATTTTTATCGCGCTCCTCAGCCTGTTTAGTAAATTGATCCTCGGTAAGGTTGCTGATCTGTGCTTGAGGGGCAAGATCACGATAAGCTGCTTGATAGTTCCGCGCTTGTAAATTAGTATAATAGTCATTCACAACGTCGATAGACCCGGATATCTGCCGGTACGTTGGCACAAAAAAGTTATAGAAGCCCCAGCTACACAGCCCGCAACTGGCAAGTATGACTACACTAACAATCGAGACAACAATCCACACCCATTTATTTGATTTCTTAACCGGTGGCTGTAGCGCAGCAGGCGGTACAACGGGTGGAGGATACGGTGCTAGCCCTCCAGGGATAGGTCTTTGCGGCATAGATGTGGGAATAAAACTATTGCCAGCAGAGCCAGGCATAGGCACTTGCTGAGCAGGTACAGCCATCTTCTCGTAAAAAGAAGGTGGTGGTGGATAGACAAAGCCTTGCTGGGCAGCTTCATTCGCGGGAGCATATTCTGCTACTGTCTCTGGTGTGGCTGGAAATTCATAGAGAGGCTGAAATTCTTGCTGCTCTGGAGTCCCATCTGCAGGCTGCTGTATCTTCTCTTCTGGCGCTTCCTGATCAGGGGAATGCATACGTTCAAGGCTCCTTTAAATATGGACTTCTTTCAGAAAAGAGTATAGCGGTTTGCCTGGAGAAACGCAAGAAGCCTTACATATATGGGTGTGTTTCATTTTTTGACCCTGTTGGCGAAAGGAAGGAGAGGTAGAAGAAGGAGATGGTAGAATAGTCGAAAGAGGGTCAAGATCACAAGAGAGCCAACAAGAAGGAGTAGCATTGGCCTTAGATTTAAGAGCGAGAAGGGATAAAATTCATTGTCAGGAAAGGCTAGCGCCAGCAATTGTGCGTACTCAGCGACCGCCTGGCTGGCAACCGGATGCGCAAAAAAAGCAGGTTGCGTGCTGGAGAAAATCAAAACACCGGCAATGCGGCCACCGTAGGTCACAGGGCAGGCACAGGCACTACGTTCAAAATCATCGACTTCGTACTGTAATCGTTCGCTTTCATCCAGGTTATCCCACATTTGCATACGGTCATGGATAGCGGCAGCTCCAGCCAGTGTAGTACTTCCCAGGTAGATGCTATTTTCAAGTGTAAAAGACCAGGGTGGATTTCCTCGCATCGCAGCTTCGTAGAGTGAGTAAATGCCATCTGCATGGACAGGCATCAATTGAGCATATGTAATTGCCAGACCTTGCTGATCAGAATCAAAATAGCGTAGAGCATGTTCAAAAATCGTCTGTATGATCTGCCAGCGCCGCGTCATGGGTTCGACAACCGTGGTAAATAATTCCATCACCCGTTGGTAGATATCTTTCTGTACTTCTCGTGGTCCCGCAATAAACTCGTCTAAGGCGCCGGGGAAGGTCTGGTTTATAGCATAAAAGAGATTTCCGCGATGTTGAGGCAGAATTTCGACTAGTTTTTTGAGATGCATCGGCCGTGGATCTGATCTGTCATTTATCCAACGATAAATGGTATTTTCAGATACCTCTAACTCACAGGCCAGGTCGGCAATCACTACTCGCTCTCGCTTCAAAAGCTCGCGCAGAAAAGTGCTGAATGGCGATAACTGTTCTTCTGGCTCTTCTCCTGAGCTGTAAATTGCTGCTTCTTCAGCGCGATTAGACGAATTTTGAGCGAGTTGTTCGTCTATTTTCTGTACAACTGGTTGGTGTTGCTCCTGCACATGCAGCACATGCTTTTTGGAGGGCCGCCCGCGTTTTTTAGGCTGTATTGCCTCATCTCCCAAATCCATATTTTTCCCTTTTGCATTACGAAGAACGCTTTTTCTTCACAACATCCTCACCAAGGTTACATAAGTATGGTACCATATATTGTATAACTTGTTAAGTCATGTAAATTCTAGAACGTTTCATACTTACAATAATCTTGTATAATCTTGTGTGAAAAGTACATCATTATGCCCAACTATGGCATCTGTACATGTTCCGTTAAGATATATATAGATGGACTCCATACTGGAACGAAAAAGGATTTCTCCTCATCACCTTTACAGAGAAGGTAATTCTTCATTTCCACCCTCGATGGCTCGTCTCGTTTTGTAGGTGGTAGGAGTGTGTTGCCCGCGGGCAACACACTCCTACCACCTACAAAATACTATGTGCGAAGCGCCTGCGGCGCTTAGGATCGAAAACACGGCTTTCAATACTTGTGTATGGACATGCATGAACATTCTACAAAAATAGATCAGTATTTTTACTTTCTTTTTGTACAAATGTTATTACGAAAGTACTACAATGTTTTACATACATTGCCTTTTTATATTTTGCCTGTTATACTCTTTGCATACATAAAAGGCTTCAAAGAAGCCTTTTATAACTTATAGAAGTTGGGGGCAATGTTATGGCAGCAAGCAACCTTGTACATAGCAACGAGTATGGTTTACCTCTTAACGCTATTGAATGGCTGGAAACCCATCACAATAGCAAAGCCCAGGAGCGTGGGCAAATGATTCGTGATCTCCACCTCCGACCTGGAAGTCTTGTCGTTGATGCTGGTTGTGGGCCTGGATTGTGGACACCCCTCTTAGCCAAAGCCATTGGTCCTGCTGGACGCATCATTGGCGTCGACATTTCTGCTGAGGCCCTGGTGACGGCTCAACAACGCAGCCAGGACAAGCCGTACCATCGGCAGGTGCAATATAAGCGCGCACCCATGGAACAGTTACCTCTTCCCCGCGGATCGGCCAATGTTATTTTTAGTGCCAATGTCAGCCAATATCTGCCTGACCCGAGTGCCACCTTTGCTGCCATGGGACAGTATTTAAAGTGTGGTGGGCAGTTGGTAATTAAAGACATTGATTTTGGCACCATGCGCTTCCACAATATTGACACCACCCTGCAAGCGCATGTCTTTCAGGCTCGCGAGCGTTGGGAGCGTGAACGTGTCAGTGTAGGCTTCCCCTTTGAGGATAGCTGGGTCGGTTCAAAATTGGCAGGCTACTTGAGAGCCGCCGGGTACGAAGATGTACAAGAAAAAAGCTATCGCATTGTGCGTACTTACCCCCTTCCCGCTGATTTTCGCGTCTATTTGCAGGGCATTGCCGAATGGTTCGTATGTGAAGGTGCGCCTCTGCTGGCAGGCGAAGATATCATCAACTGGCTCCAATGCTTTCTTGACGATACCCAGAATTTCCTCGATAAGGCCACATTCATGAGCGAGGAAACAGAATTTGTTGTATCCGGCACATGGAATAAGCGTCCGCCAAGAAATATCCTGCACATGGATATGCGTGCACAAATCCCAGAATTAATCATGTAAATTGGAAGAAAAAGGAGCAGGTGTCACCTGCTCCTTTTTCTTCCAATTTACAAAAAGCTAAAAAAAAGCGACCTATAAGGTCGCTTCCCTTTTTGCAGCTCTGGCTTGTCACTTAGCTTAATGCGTGTTATTTAATTGCTCGGCAATCATTGCGATGGCGATATCACCAACAAGCGATTGTAGCTGACCATGCAGTTGTCCCATATGTTCCATACGCGCTGTGATAAATTCATGTTGTGAGGTACCGTAGGCTAAACCCGTGAGACCTCGCTGAGCAGCTTCATACTCCGCACTGATTTGTGATAACAATCTTGCTACTTCGCTACGTTGTTCCTGAGCTCCAAGCATGATTCCCATCTCCTTACTGGTAAAACTCTCTGTCCCTCACTGAATTACAATTCCCCTCACCTCGGACGTTACAGGTAAAATATATGATGTTAATACAATGTGCATTACTTGTTAATAACCAGCGTGAAAAATGCACATTCTTAGTATGCCTGATAATACATCTTCTTGTCTAGTGTTTAAAAGCCTTTTTTCGTACATTGAAGCTTTTTTATACAAAATTTATGTAGCGATACCAAAGTATCCGCTTCTATCACACAATATACAATATTTCTACATATTCCTCATTGCTTCGAACGGCAAAAAACGAGGGTATCTACTTTTCAATTAGGAATTTTGGGTAGTTCATGCCTATACAGATATAGTACTTCTTGGCTTTTTAAATTATTTACTGCTTTATTATAGAGACGTATAAAAACAAAGAAAATAAAATTGGAATATACAACCAGATCACAAACATTGTAATAACATTGTGCATGAACCATCCCGATTTTTATACCGCTGGCAAATGAAATGAGTTATGCCGGAGGTTATGTGTATGGAAAAGGGCACCCGCAAGGGGATGGCCCCATAGGCGCGGACTTGAGGAAGTGTGGGCGGTGTTCCAGGGCGGGGGCAAGCCCCGCCCCTACTATACACGGGCTTGGCAAGCCGCTTCGTGTAGAGTAGGGGCATCCCCTTGCGGGTGCCTATTCGCACCAACTTAAGGACCAATCGACTCGCCCCCTTTCCAGCAATTGGGCAGAGTTGGGATGCTTCTTGC
>WNFI01033969.1_pt1 | contig 19872 bp, 22 predicted proteins | sample 5400471 | NCBI WGS metagenome assembly WNFI01 (sample SAMN13153348, study PRJNA577476) | soil metagenome | isolation source: 100 cm saprolite on Douglas fir-dominated hillslope | place: USA:California | collected 2013-09-17
GCGGCTGTGCGCGCGGTGGCTCGCGCCCATCGTGCCCAGGTTCGCGCAGGGCGTGGAAGAGCAGAGCGGCGCGCCGCTTGAATGGGGACAGTTCAAGCCGCTCGAAGACGCCGCCATCCGCGAGCCGAAGCCGCTCATCCGGAAAGTAGAAGACGCCGACATCCAGAAGTTGTCGACCAAGTTCGTCGCCGCGCCCGCGCCGCCGCAGGCGGGAAAGCCCGAAGCCCGAGGCCCGAAGCCCGAGGCCGCCGTTCCCCCCATCTCCTTCGACGACTTCGGCAAGCTCGACCTGCGCGCAGGCAAGGTGCTCGCCGCCGAGCGCGTCCCCAAGAAGGACAAATTGCTGAAATTATCGATCGACCTGGGCGAGCCCGCGCCCCGCACCATCGTGAGCGGCGTGGCGAAGTCGTACGCGCCCGAGGAGCTGGTCGGCAAGGTGGTCGCAGTCCTCGCCAACCTGCCGCCGCGCGACTTCGGCAAGGGCCTGGTCTCGCACGGCATGGTGCTGTACGCGGGCGGCGGCCAGCGCGAGCACACGGCCGTCGAGCTGCCGGCGGAGGTCGCGCCGGGTTCGAAGGTGAAGTGATGGGCCTCTTCTCCTCGCTGTTCGGCAAGGGCGGCCAGAAGCCGGCGGAGCCCGCCGCTCCGGAGCCCCAGGTCGACGAGGACGAGGCGCCGGGCGTTCCGCTGGAGGAGCTCCGCGAGGCGCTGGACTCGCCCGAAGGCGCGCTGCGCGTCGATGCGGCGCGCGCGCTCATCGAACGCTGGCGCGGGCACGATCTGCAGGCGGCCGAGGTGATCGCCCCGCGGCTGCCGGAACTGCTCGACGACGGCGAGGCGCTGGTGCGGCTGGCCGCCGTCGGCGCCGTGCGCTTCCTGCGCAAGCCGGAAAATCTGCAAAAGTGCGCGAGCGGCGTGCTGGCCCTGCTTGCAGATGCGAATGCGCAGGTGCGGACAGCGGCGGTGTGGGCCGCCGCCCGGCTGCCCGGCGAGGCGCCGCGGCAGCAAGTGCGCGCGCTGCTCGACTCGACGGAGGAGCCGATGCGCTTCGCCGCGGCCTGCGCGCTCTCCGACCTGCGCGATCCCGCCTCGCTGCCCGAGCTGACCGCGGCGTTGCGCGACGACTACCGCCGCCAGGAGGCGCTCTCCGCGCTGATGTCGCTGGGGGAGCCGGCCGCGCTGCCGGAGATCGCGCAGCTCTTCGAGGAGGAAACGCTGGGCGATTTCGACCGCACGCTGGTCGCGGCGGCGCTGGCGCGCTTGGGCGATGCGCGCGGCAAGGCGCATCTGATCGAGCGCATCGAGAACGACGCGGACGACCGGCCCATCGCGGCGGAGTGGGCGGGGCGCCTCGGCGTGCAGGACGCGGTGCCGGCGCTCGAGGCGCTCGCAGGGGAGGAAGGCGATCCTGCGCGCGGCGCTGCGCTGCGCGCACTGGGCCGGCTGCGGGCAAACGGCGCGGAGGAGCGGCTGCTCGCAGTCGTGGGCGACGTGGAGACGCCCGACGATCTGCGCATGGATGCCGCGGAGGGCCTCGCCGAGCTGGGCACGCCGGCCGGGCTGAACCTGATAGCCGATCTGGCCCGGGGGCCGGACTCCGAGCTGTCGCAGCTCTGCCGCGAGCTGCTCGCCGAAGTCGCTGCCAACCAGGCCGCGGCCACCGCGGCGCCGTCCGAGCGTCCGGAGGGCTGATGCTCATCGACTCGCACGCGCATCTAGACTTCGCCGAGTTCGGCGAGGACCTCGATGCCACCGTCGCCCGCGCGCGCGAGGCAGGCCTCGTCCACGTGGTGGTCGTCGGCCAGTGGCGCCAGGCGAACCGCATGGCCGGAGCTCGCGATGCCATCGAGCTGGCGAAGAGCGATCGCAGCTTTTTCAGCGCGACGGCGGGCATCCATCCCCACGACGCCGCGCAGGCTACCGACGCCGACTTCGCCCAGCTCGAAACGATGTGCGGCGAATCGAGCGTCGTCGCCGTGGGAGAGTGCGGGCTGGACTTCCACTACGACCGGTCGCCGCGCGAGGCGCAGCGCGAGGTCTTCGCGCGCCAGCTGCGGCTCGCCCGGAAGCTGCAGAAGCCTCTCGTGGTCCACACCCGCGAAGCCGATCTGGAGACGGCGGACATCCTCGCCAGAGAGCTGGGCCCCGACGGCGGCGTCATCCACTGCTTCACCAGCGACTGGACCGCGGCCCAGCGGTACCTCGCGCTCGGGATGTCGCTCAGCTTCTCCGGCGTCCTGACCTTCAAGAACGCGGACGCGGTGCGCGACGCCGCCCGCCGCGCGCCGCTGGAGCGCCTGATGGTGGAGACCGACTGCCCTTTCCTGGCGCCGATTCCGCACCGCGGCAAGCGCAACGAGCCCGCGTACGTCACGCTGACGGCCGCCCGCCTGGCCGAGCTGCGCGGCCTACCCCTGTGACCGAGACCATCAAGGTTTCCGGCTGGCACTGCGGCGGCTGCGCGGCCCGGACCGAGTCGGCGCTCAAGGACGTCAAGGGGGTGGAGAGCGTCTCGTCCGACAAGGCGAAGAAGGAAGTGGTCGTGAAGTACGACGACGCCAAGGTGAAGCACGCGGATCTCGAGAAGGCGATCACCGACTCGGGGTTTACGGTCGCCAAGGACTGAGCTGGGCCTCAGGCCTCGGGCCTCAACACCCGCAGGTCGCCAGCGCTCGGGCTTGAGGTACCTCAGGCAAAAGCGTGGGGGAGAATTCTACAGAGGCCCGAAGCCCGAAGCCTGCTCTTCAGCCTTCCCAGCTCAGCCACTCCTCGCCGAGCTGCTCCTCGCTCCCTTCCGTCTTCCAGCGCCCCTTCCACTCGACGATCTCCCAGCCGCGGCGAACCGCTTCGGAGCGGAAAGCCGGCTTGGGATTGACGACCACCGGATGGCCGACCTCCTCGAACAGCGGAGTATCGGCCACCGAATCCGAGTACAGATAGCAGCGCCCGACGTCGATGGCGTGGCGCGCGAGGATCTCCTTCACCCGCTCGCGCTTTCCCTCGCGGAAGACGATGGGCGCGAGCAACTCGTCGGTGGAGACGCCCTGCTTGATCAAGGCGCGCGTCCCCACCGCCTCGTGCGCGTGGAGGAAGCGGCCCAGCTCGTCGATGATGAACTGCGGCGAGCCGGACGCCACCAGCACCAGGTGCCCCATCAAGAGGTGCTTGCGCACCGTGCGCAGCCCGCCCTGCGTCACGCGCTTCTTGATGTGCCGCTCGAAGCACTTGCGCGCGAGGTCGCGCAGCCGGTCGGCGCGGATGCCCTGCTGGCAGCGGCTGCCCAGCGCGCCCATGCCCGACTCGCCGAGCCGCTTGCGCGCGTATTCGTAGAGCGCGCGCGGCACCTGCGACCGCACCGACGCCGCCATCTCGCGGTTGGAATACAGGTACCAGGTGAAGATGGTGCCCGCGTTCCCGTCGAGCAGGGAGTCGTCGATGTCGAAGACCGCGGCCGTGCGCTGGAACGGCTGCATCACTCGACCTCCCGGTAGAGACCCTTTGCGTCGAAGCGCCGGTCGTCGGGCGGCTGTGGCTCTGCTTTCAGCAGTTGGCGGCGGTAGAGGTTCTTGCTCTCCGTCCAGCGCCCTTCGGCCTCGGCCATCAGCTGCCCGAACGAGGCCACGCGCGTGTCCAACTCGTCGAGGGCGTGCACCACCATCGCCTCCAGCGTCACCGGCTCCTTGGGGCTGCCGTACTCGTGGCGGCCGTGGTGCGCCACCACCAGATGGGTGATGCGCATTTCCAAGTCGGCCGGAAATCCTTCGATGCGCGCCGCCTTCTCGCGGATGAGCTGGCAGGTGAGCACCAGGTGGCCTACCAGCTTGCCCTCGTCGGTGTACTCGAAGCCGGGGTCCGCCGAGATCTCCCGCGCCTTGCCGATGTCGTGCAGGAGCGCGCCCGCGGTCACCAGATCGCGATCGAGCTGCGGATAATGATCGCAGATGCGCCAGCCGAGCTGCAGCACCGAGAGCGTGTGCTCGCAGAGTCCGCCCAGCCAGGCGTGGTGGATGCCCTTCGCCGCAGGCGCGACGCGGAAGGCGGGGGCGAGCTGCGGATCGTCGAGGAACGCTTCGAGCAGCGCCCGCACGTGCCGGTTGCGGACTTGCGAGACGAGCGCGCGGATCTGCGCGAAGTGCGCGTCGGAGTCGGGGGCGGGGCGCTCCATGCCCGCCTCCTTATCACAGGGCTCTGACAGCGGATGGCGCCGGGATCGGAGCCGTTCGACAGCGGCACGCACGCGTGGCGACCTGCCAGCTCTAGGCTTCTTCCGCCTCTTCGTCGTCCGCGGCGGCCTTCGCGCCCGCGGTCTTCTTGGCGGCGAGGCGCGCCTTCTCCGCTTCGGCGGCGGCCAGCTCGGCGGCGGGGCGCGGCTCGAGCGTGTAGTCGGAGATCTTGCCCTGGGCTTTCAGCGAACGCAGGCCTTGATCCAGCGCCAGCCAGCGCGACTTGGCGCGAACCTTGATCATCACCGGCGCGGCGGGCCTCTTGATCAAGCTCACCGGATCGAACTCACCGGAGAGGATGCTCACCGACCAGTTCGCCTCCAGGTCGGTGTCGACCCGCACGTCGCACTCCTTGCCCTCCCAGATCGCCTTCGCCATGCGCGCTTCTCTAGCATGAATCAGCGCGCCGGGACGGCACCAACCGCGCCCTTCGGCAGCGCCACTCCACCTTGCTCCCCCGCCGCTCCGCTCTTCCGCGCCACGATGCCCGAATGCGACTGGATCCAGATCACGCCGATGAGGCCGAGCACCATCATCAGAAGCGTGATCCAGAAGAGGCGCTTGTTGTCCCGCTTCGTCTCCATGGCCATGCCGTGGATCCAGGGCAGGTCCTGCGCGCGGACCCAGCGCTCGCCGCGCAGCACCAGGTCGTCGGCGGCGATCACCCCGCGGGTGTAGAGCTGCAGGAACTCCTTCTGGCTCTGGACGGTCAGCTCCTGCGCGCCGCCTGCCTGCTTGACCTGGAGCTTCATGGGCCCGGCAGCTTAGGGTCGCGTGCTTCCAGCGGCAATCGTTCGACGCGCCGCGGTGCGAAGCGTATTGCGCGGTCCGCCCTGATGTTCGGGGGCGAATAGCGTTGGCTCTTTCGCACCGCAGCGCGGCGCATGGCGCTGTGCGTCTTGCAAGTGCTTGATCTTTCTGCAATCAAAGTGACGGCAAAAGGGTTGCATTGAAAACACGCAACTCGAACCCCCGTCGCACCTTCGAGGTAAACAGATGTCCGAAAAGCTCGCTCCCCAGCCCGCGACGAGCGGACCCGCAGCGATCTCAAGCTTCGACCGCTCCGCTGGCGCGCGCATTCTCGCGCGGTCTTTCTACAAAGAGCTTCGCTCCAGCGGTTACACGCCGAAGCAGTTGCTCGCGCTTTCCACCGAACTGATCGATCTCATCACCCAGGATCTCCAGGCCGAGAGGAAGGGCGCCGCCTGATCTCAGGGACGCCAGAAATGGCGTCCCCGTTGCGACTGAAGTTGCGGGAGTGAAGTCGAAGAGCGGCCGGGTGCTGCTCTTTTGTTTTTTAAGCGGTCGACCGCTATCGCAGTCTTGACGGTCTGTGTCGCGAGTCCTATGTCTCCCTCCCCCAAGGAGGCTTCTGCATGGCTCGCTTCGCCATCAACGGGTTCGGACGCATCGGCCGCAACATCCTTCGCGCCGCCATCAAGCGCGGCGCCAAGTTCGACGTCGTCCTCATCAACGACATCGACAAGCCGACGACGCTGGCCCACCTCTTCAAGTACGACTCGGTGCACGGCATCTTCGACGGCACCGTCGACGCCACCGAGGACGCGGTGGTCATCAACGGCAAGAGGATCGCCGTCAGCGCCAAGCGCGATCCCTCGGAGCTGGCCCATCGGGATCACGGCGTCGACGTCGCGCTCGAGTGCTCGGGCCGCTTCACCGCCCGCGCCGACGCCGAGAAGCACCTCAAGGCCGGCGCGAAGAAGGTGATCATCTCGGCTCCGGGCAAGAACCAGGACTTCACCATCGCTTTCGGCATCAACCACGAGAAGTACGATCCCGCGAAGCACCACGTCATCTCCAACGCCAGTTGCACCACCAACTGCCTCGCGCCGGTGGCCAAGGTGCTGATGGACTCGTTCGGCATCGAGCGCGGCCTGATGACCACCATCCATTCGTACACCAACGACCAGCGCATCCTCGACCTGCCGCACGAGGACCTGCGCAGGGCGCGTGCCGCCGCCATCAACCTGATCCCCGCGTCGACCGGCGCGGCGAAGATGATCGGCGAGGTGATCCCGGAGTTGAAGGGCAAGCTGAACGGCACCTCGATCCGCGTGCCGACGCCCAACGTCTCCATCATCGACCTGACCGCGGAGCTCTCCAGGAAGACCAGCGCCGACGAGATCAACGCCACCTTCAAGGCCGCCGCCGAGGGCAAGCTCAAGGGGATCTTGACGTACAACACCGAGCAGACGGTCAGCGTCGACTACAACGGCAACCCGGCCTCTTCGATCTTCGACTCTACGCAGACTGCCGTGGCCGACGACGGCAAGTTCATCAAGGTCTTCTCCTGGTACGACAACGAGTGGGGCTTCTCGAACCGCATGGTGGACGTGGGACTGCTGGTGGCCGGAAAGCTCTGAGGCTTTCGGGCCTCGGGCCTCGAGCCTCAGGCCTCGGGCCAAAAGCCATGATCAAATCCATCGGGCAGCTCGACATCTCGGGGAAGCGCGTCTTCATCCGGGTCGACTTCAACGTCCCGCTGGACAAGAAGACGGGCAAGGTGAAGGACGATTCGCGCATCCGGGCGGCGCTGCCCACCATCAAGCACGCGCTGGGCAAGAAGGCCAAAGTCATCCTTGCTTCACATCTAGGACGGCCCGACGGCAAGCCAGTCCCGGAGATGTCGCTGGAGCCGGCGGGCGCGGTGCTCTCGCGGCTGCTCGGGCAGGACGTCATCTTCGCCGACGACTGCGTGGGCGACGGCGTCCGCAAGCTGGCCTTCGAGCTGCGCGAAGGGCAGGTGTTGCTGCTCGAGAACCTGCGCTTCCACGCCGAGGAGGAGGAGAACGACGAGGAGTTCTCGCGGCAGCTCGCGGCGCTCTGCGAAGTCTATGTCGACGACGCCTTCGGCACCGTGCACCGCGCGCACGCGTCGACGGTCGGGATGGTGAAGCACGTCGCCCAGCGCGGGGCGGGCTTTCTCGTCGCCTCCGAGTTGAAGCATTTGCAGCCGCTGCTCAAGGGCGCGCCGAAGCCATATATCGCGATCCTCGGCGGGGTGAAGGTCAGCGACAAGATCAAGGTCATCGACCGGCTGCTCTCGCGGGTCGATGCGCTCCTCATCGGCGGGGCGATGGCGTACACGTTCCTGCAGGCGCGCGGCGTGCCGGTGGGCGCGTCGCGGGTGGAGAGGGACAAGATGGAGACGGCGAAGCGCATCCTCGAGAGGAGCAAGGTCGAGGTGCTGCTGCCGGTGGACCACGTGGTCGCGCGCGAGCCCAAGGGCGGCGTGCCGGTGGAAGTCGCCTCGCAGATCGCCGAGGGAATGCTGGGCCTCGACATCGGGCCCAAGACCCGCGAGCTGTACCGGCAGCGGATCGTCGGCGCGCAAACGGCTTTCTGGAACGGACCGATGGGGCTCTGCGAGGTGCAGGAGTTCGCGGCCGGCACGCGCGCGGTGGCGGAGGCGCTGGTGGAGGCGACGCGCCGGGGCGCTCGCACGGTGGTGGGCGGCGGCGATTCGGCGGCGGCGGTGGCCGAGATGGGCATGGCCGACAAGGTGACCCACGTCTCCACCGGCGGCGGCGCCTCGCTGGAATTCCTCGAGGGCAGGGAGCTCCCGGGTGTGAAAGTTCTCGACGAGTAGTCGCGGCCGGCTCGGCGACCAGGCTTGTGGCCGTGATGGGACTTGTGCTGGAGGTTCGCCATGGCGAGGCGGAAGTTCATCTGCGGCAACTGGAAGATGCACAAGACCGCCGCCGAGGCGGTGCAGCTGGTGCGCGAATTGCGGCAGCGGCTCAACACGCAGGTGCAGGTCGGCATCGCGCCGCCCTTCACCGCGCTCGCGCCCGTCAAGGCCGCGCTGCAGGGCTCGCCCATCCAGCTCTTCGCGCAGAACTGCCACCACGAGAAGCAGGGCGCCTTCACCGGCGAGGTGAGCGCGCCGATGTTGGCGGAGATCGGCTGCGACGGCGTCATCCTCGGCCACTCCGAGCGGCGGCAGCTCTTCAACGAAACCGACGAGGGCGTCAACAAGAAGCTGCGCGCCGCGCTGGAGGCGCAGCTCCATCCCATCGTCTGCGTCGGCGAGACGCTGGCCGAGCGCGAGTCGAACCGCACCTGGGAAGTGGTCTCCAGGCAGGTGCGCGGCGCGCTCTCCGGCATCGCGCCGGAGCAGATGGCGAAGGTGACCCTGGCCTACGAGCCCGTCTGGGCGATCGGCACCGGCAAGGTCGCGACCACCGCGCAGGCGCAGGAAGTCCACGGGCAGATCCGCGGCCTCTTGCGCGAGCTGGGCGGACAACGAGTGTCGGAAGCCGTCCGCATCCAGTACGGCGGCTCGGTGAAACCCGACAACGCTGCCGAGCTGCTCGGCCAACCCGACATCGACGGCGCGCTGGTGGGCGGCGCCTCGCTCAAGGCCGACGACTTCGCCCGCATAGTCGCGGCTCACCGATAACTTAGCGACTACGCTTCAGGCGTTACAAATGAGTTGTGAAATGCGCTTGTGCATTTCCGTCGGCGGCGCGCCCGCGGTAAGCTCTGCGTTTCTGCAGGGAGAGCCGCATGCAGCCCAGCCTCGCAATCAAGCTCCACGACCGCATCCAGTTCGACAATCCCTTCATGCTCGCCTCGGGCCCTCCGGGGACCAACGGCAAGGTCATCGCCAAGAGCTTCGACCTCGGCTGGGGCGGCGTGGTCATCAAGACCATCTCGCTCGACTCGTCGAAGGTGATCAACACCGCGCCCCGCTACGGCAAGCTGCGCTCGCGCGAGACCGGTGAGGTGATCGGCTTCGAGAACATCGAGCTGATCAGCGACCGGCCCTTCGACACCTGGCTGGACGAGCTGCGGCAGCTGAAGAAGAACTATCCCAAGCACGTGCTCATCGCCTCGATCATGGAGGAGTACCGGCGCGAGGCCTGGCACGAGATCGTCCGCCGGGTAGAGGAGACGGGCGTCGACGGCTTCGAGATGACCCCCTCCTGCCCGCACGGCCTGCCCGAGCGGAAAATTGGCATGGCGATGGGGGAGAATCCCGATCTCGTCGGCGAAGTGTGCGGCTGGGTGAAAGAGGTCGCGACAATTCCGGTGTGGGCCAAGATGACGCCCAACGTGGGCCATGTGACCGAGCCGGCGGGCGCAGCCGTCCGCGCGGGCGTCGACGGCATCAGCGCCATCAATACCATCCTCAGCATCATCGGCATCGACATGAAGACGCTGCGGCCCATGCCCACCGTCGAGGGCTACACGGTGGCGGGCGGCTACTCGGGGCAGGCGGTGCGGCCGGTGGCGCTGCGGCAGGTGATGGAGATCGCGCGCGCCTTTCCGGGCGTGCCCGTATCCGGAATGGGCGGCATCGAGACGGGCGAGGACGCGGCGCAGTTCCTCCTGCTCGGCTCGCACACCGTGCAGGTCTGCACCGGCGCGATGCTGCGCGGCTACGAGATCATCGCCGAGCTCAAGCGCGACCTGGAGAAGTTCATGGTCGACCACGAGTTCACCGACCTGCGGCAGTTCATCGGCAAAAGCCTCGCGTACTTCTCGACGCACCACGATCTGGTGGTGAAGCAGAAGCAGGCCAAGGCCGACCGCGCGGTGGCGTCGAACCGCGACGCCGAGACCTGGAAGGGCTCCATCGCCCGGGAGACGGAATCGCTGACGACGAACTAGCCCCGGCCACCGCAGGGGACTTCCCCGCTTGGCGGGGAAGATGTCGCCGAAGGCGACAGTCGCCAGTCGGGCCGCCACGCCGGCGAGGCGGGCTTAGGGGCCACGCTTGTAGCCGTTACAAAATGGTTGTGAAATGCGTTCTAGCCCGGAGGAGCCGATGCTGCGCTGGATGACGCTGGCCGTCCTGACCGTCGCCGTGCCCGCCGCTGCCAACCGGCCGCCGCACCGTCCCTCCGGAGGCGGATTCAACGGCGAGGTGGCACCCGAGGACCAGAAGGCGATCCACGACTTCAAGCTCACCAACTCCGCCGTCGACAAGCTGCTCGCCGCGGGCCCGAAGATCCACGCGCTGGTGGAGAAGGACCCGTCGATGGCCAAGGCCGATGTGATGCGCGGGGCGAAGAACATCGACGAGAGCGTCAAGCGGATGCAGCAGTACCCGCAGGGCATCGCGGCGCTGAAGAGCGCGGGGCTCTCGCCCAGGGAGTTCATCGTCAGCACCCAGACGCTGAGCACCGCGATGATGTGGTCGATCATGAAGAAGAGCTATCCGCAGGCGCAGGTGCCGGCCTACGTCAATCCCGACAACGTGAAGTTCATCGAGGACCACCCGGACGTGATGGAGAGGTTTCAGGCGGCGTGGGGCGGCGAGAAGATGCGCCCGCACGGCGGCCCGGACGCGCAGCGCGGCGGCTCCGACGACCACTGATCGTCGTGTAGGCTTCTGTGGGTGAACCGGGACCGGTGTGCGGCCGCGCTTCGCAAAGCTTTGCGCGCAAGGGAAGTGCAGCACCATGTGATTGGTTCTGAACTTCGTGCGCTGGATTTCAATTGCATCGGTGGCCGCGGCGATCACTTGCGGAAACCAGGGGCCGCAGCGTCCCCGCGACGTGCGCGCGTCCGTGCAGGGCTCTGCCGTCGAGGTGACCTGGGGCGCGGCGCCGGGTGCGGGCGCGTACCGCGTGCAGCTCGTGGATCTGGACACGCGGCAGCCAGCCCCCGCCGCGGTGCTGGTCCACGGTACGCACGCCACGCTGCCCGGCACGTTTTCGAAATCGGCGGGCGTATGGGTCGATGCGCTGCCCGGCGGACGCGCTTTGGGGGCCGTGACCGCGGGAGCGCAGGGCGGGAGCGGGGCGGCATGGCAGCTCTTCGGGCCGCAGGATTTCCGGGACGGCCTCGTGCAGGCCGATTTTCCGCAGCTTGCGCAGGGGGAGCGGCTGGGCGTTCTGCTGGTGAACGCGGACGGGTGCGACGAGGCGCAGGCACAGGTGGAGATCGCGGGCGCCGATGCGCCGGCGCCACCGCAGAGGGGCGCGCTCGTCTCGACCATCGTCGAGTCGTCGCCGGCTGCCGCGCTCGCCGCCGTGCTCTCCCGCCCGCGCGCGCTGCACGCGCCGGAGCAGCTCATCGCCGCAGGCGCGGCCGCGACCGAGCCCGCTGCCGTCGACGCACACCGCAGCTTCTGCGTGGTGCCGGGTCTGGATTTCTCGCGGCACGTCCGCAAGCCCGCGACGCGCGTCGCGCTGACGGAGCACGGCGCCTTCTACGTCGACGACGAGGACCTCTCGCATTACGAGATGCCGTTCGTCGACGCGCTCGCGCAGGCGTACGAGCAGCGCGTCTGGCCGGCCGACACGGCCGCGTTCGGCGCGCCCACCGACGTGGACGCGAACGGCCGCATCCTCGTGCTGCTCACGCACGAGCTGGGCGCGCACTTGAACGGCGGCTGGCTGATCGGCTACTTCGGCAACGGCGACCTGCTGCGGGGGCGCGACTCGAGCGCCGACTGCTCCGCCGGCGGATCGAACCACGGCGAGATCGTCTACCTGAACGACGTCCACAACGGCGCCGCCAACGGCTACTCCGCGCAGGAGCTCGGGGCCGCCGTCTATCCGGCCACCCTGGCCCACGAAATTCAACACCTGTTGAATCTGGGCCACCGCTGCGTCGAGCGGCGCTGCGCCGGCCCGGAGGACACCTGGATCAACGAGGCGCTCTCGAAGGTCGCCGAGGACCTCGCCGGCTACGGCTGGAACGGCGCCATGGGCCGTTCCGAAGGCGCCGCCTATCTCTCGCGCAGCGACGGCGACCTGCGCGGCTACGACGGCCGCAGCCTGACGAAATGGGAGGGCGACCCCATCGGCAACTACCAAGGCGCGCACAGCTTCCTGCGCTTCTTCGCCGATCGGATGGGCGCGGACATCGCGGGTGCGGTGGCGCAGGGCGCGGGCGGGCGCGAGGGGATCGAGGAGGCGCTCGGCCGGCCGCTTTCGCGCGCGATGGCGGAATGGGCGACGGCGCTGCTCGTCTCCAACGAGCCCGGCGCCGCATACAGCTACTCGGGCGAAGCCTGGTCTCCGCTCCACCAGCGACTGCGCTTCCTCGACGCGCGCGTGCCCGGCGCGGTGTCATTGCGGACCGACGGCATCGCCGCTTTTGTCTCCGGAGCAGGGCAGGGCGCGTCCGCGCGGGTGACCGTGCGCAGCGCGGAACAAGTTCCGCCTTCCGTGGTGGTGGTCCGGCTCCCGGGCGCCTAGAAGAGGTCGCCGCAGCATCGAGGTCGAGTTCGTGGTCGCGGTTGTCGCGGTCGAGGTCGAGGTCGAGTTCGTGGTCGAGTTCGTGGTCGACCGCGACCGCGACGCCGACCGCGACGCCGACTGCGACCGCCGACCGCGACTCCAACCGCAAGACACTACAGGCGGTCGATCAACTTCCGCGCAAACAGATACGCGTCGCCAGGCCAGCGCGCCGAAAGGTAGCGGCCGTCTTCGACCACGAAGGCCGGGCGGTCGTCCGTCTCGGTGCCGCGCTTCACCGGCATGGTCGGGCCGGACTTGAATTGCGCCTGCGGATCTTTCAATACGGCCCGCACCTCGTCTTCGACATAGGCGGGATAGGTTCGATAATATCTCCCAAGCTTCCAGGCGCTGATGAAGTACGCCGTGCGCTCCTGCGCCTTGGTCAGGCAGGTGGTGCGCGACTCGTGCAGCACGCTCTTTCCGTCGAGAGCGCTGCGCGCCAGCACGAGGACGCCGTGGCAGATGGCGGCGACGGGCCGCTGCAATTTCCAGAATTCGCCGATGCGATCCTGCAAGAGCCCGGAGCCCAGGTATTGCCGCATTCCGGGCGCGTGGCCGCCGGGCAAGAGCAGAGCGTCGTAATCGGAAACGCGCAATGCCGGCCAGGACAAAGGCTGGTTGAGCTCCGGCGAGCGCGTCAACTCTTCGTAGAACGCCTTCGGCTCCGGATCCGCCCCCAGCTTGCCGAAGAGGACGCCCTTGAGCAGCAGCGGATCCGCCGCCGGCGCCGTGCCGCCGCGCTCGGTGGCGAAGACCACCTCATGCCCTTTGCGCCGCAGCAGTTTCCAGGGCACCGATACTTCGGTGACGTCGAAATCGACATCGGGGAGGGGAACGAGGACCTTTGCCATGATCAATTGCGCAGCTTGTAGCCGCGCCGCAAAAGCAGCAACGCCCAGGTCACCATCGCGGCGGTGAGCGCGCCCAGCACGCAGAACCCCAGCCAGGGCGGCTCGTCGGTGACGCCGATCAGCGCAAAGCGCATCGATTCGATCATGTAATAGATGGGATTCAAGTGCAGCACGACGCGGAACGCCGGCGGCAGCATCGCCGCCGAATAGAAGACGCCGCCCAGGAACGCGAGCGGCGTGATCACGAAGGTGGGAATGAAGTTCACCTGCTCGAACTTGTCCGCCCAGAGCGCGACGATGAGCCCCGCCGCCGCGAACGCGATGGAGACCAGCACGCCAGCGGCCATGGCCTGGAGAGGATGCGGGACGTAGGGCCCGACGAAGAATGCCGCCGTCAGCCAGGTGAGCCCGCCCACGATCACCGCGCGCGTCGTCCCGGCGGCGAGGAAGGCGGCGAGGATCTCCAGATAGCTGAGCGGCGTGACGAGAAGGTCGACGATGGTTCCCTGCAGCTTCATGATGAACATCGACGACGAGGTATTGAGAAAGGCATTGTTGATGATGCCGAGCATCACCAGGCCCGGCACCAGGAAGCGGATATAGGGGACGCCTTCCACCTCGCGCACCCGCCCGCCCAGAGACCAGCCGAAGACGACGAAGTAGAGCGCGGTGGTGATGAGCGGCGAGAGGATGGTCTGCCCGGGCACGCGGAGGAAGCGCTTCACCTCCTTGCGGTAGAGCGTCCGCATTCCCAGGCCGGGCGTGAACGGCGGCGGCGGCGGCGCAAGCGGGCGCTCCAGCGCGGTGGCGCCGTTGCCCTGGACGTGGAGGATAGGCGTGGGCGAGCGCAAGAGCTCGAGGATCACCGTCTCCAGGCGCGGCTCGCGCGTCTGCACGTCGGCCACCCGCAGTCCAGAGGCGGCCACCGCCGTGAGCGACGCGCCCAGCGCCTCGCCGATGCGCGGCGCGAGGATCAGCGCGCGCCCCTCCTCGACCAGCGACGCTCCCGACAGCCGCAGCGACGCAGGCAGCTCGAGCGCCGGCTCCTCCAGCGCGAGCCGCACCGTGCGCTTCGAGTAGCGCGCGATCAGTTCCTTCTTGTCCTCGACCACCAGCAGCCGCCCGTTCTTGATCACGCCGATGCGGTCGGCCAGCTGCTCCGCTTCCTCGAGATAATGAGTGGTCAGGACCACGGTGGTGCCCGCGCCGGCGAGCCGCTTGACGTAGGTCCAGAGATCGCGGCGCAGCTCGACGTCGACGCCGGCGGTGGGCTCGTCGAGGAAGAGCACCGGCGGCTCGTGCACCAGCGCCTTGGCGATCAACAGGCGCCGCTTCATTCCGCCCGAGAGCTGCCGCGCGTTGGCGTGGCGCTTGTCGAGCAGCGAAAGGTTTCCGAGGATCTCCTCGACGCGCGCGTCGGGCAGCCGGACGCCGAAGTAGCCGGCCTGGAACCGCAGCGTCTCCTCGACGGTGAAGAAGGGGTCGAAGTTGATCTCCTGCGGCACGAGGCCCACCGCGCGCCGGGTGCTGCGGTATTCGCGCACCACGTCCTGGCCCAGCACCTCGACGGTGCCGGAGCTGGCCAGCGCAGTGCCGGCCACCAGGCTGATGAGCGTGGTCTTGCCCGCGCCGTTGGGTCCCAAGAGCGCGAAGACCTCGCCGCGGTGGATGTCGAGGGTGACGTCGTCGAGGGCGGTGAAAGCGCCGTAACGCTTGGTGGCGCCCCGCAGGCGGACGGCTTCGTTCAGCACACAGCGGAAGATGCCACAGCCAGGTGTGCGTTGCTTCGATCTGTCATAGAGTCGGCGCGGACTCGGAAAAGGACTCCAACATGGGCAATCGCTTGTTCATCGGCAACCTTCCCTTCGATACGACAGAAGCGCAAGTCCGCGATCTGATCGCGGGCGGCGGGCGCACCGTCCACTCGGTGAAGATCGTCACCGACAAGGAGACGGGCCGGTCGCGCGGCTTCGCCTTCGTCGACGTGGAGGATGACGGGCAGGCGCAGTCCGCCATCACCGAGCTGAACGGCAAGGACTTCGGCGGGCGCGCGCTGGTGGTCAACGAAGCGCAGGAGCGCGGCCAGGGCGGCGGCGGGAAGTTCGGCGGCGGCGGGTTCCGCGGCACGCCGCACGGAAAGGAAGATCGGCGCGGCGGCGGCGGCGGCGGCTTCGGAGTGCGCGGGCAGAACATGCCCCGCGGCAGCCAGCGCGGCGGCGGCCGCGGCGGCGCGCGCGGAAGTTGAGCGGGCTTCAGGCGCGGAAGTTGACCCGCCTAGCCCCGGCCACCGGAGGTGGCTTAGGGGCTACGCAGTTGAAGCAGGCGGCTCAGCGACTACGCTTGTAGCCGTTACAAGTGGGTTATGAGACGCGCTCTACAGGCGATGCATGCGGAGCTGATCCAGTGCCGGGCCTGCCCGCGTCTGGTGGCCTGGCGCGAGGAAGCGGCGCGCGTCAAGGTGCGGCGTTTTCGCGACTGGACGTACTGGGCCCGGCCGGTGCCGGGGTTCGGCGATCCGCGCGCGCGCATGCTCATCGTCGGACTTGCGCCGGCGGCCCACGGCGGGAACCGCACCGGGCGGATGTTCACCGGCGATCGCAGCGGCGATTTCCTCTATGCGGCGCTGCACCGCGCGGGCTTTGCGAACCAGCCGACCAGCGTGCAACAGGGCGACGGGCTCGCGCTGCGGGACGTCTTCATGACCGCGCCCTGCCGGTGCGCTCCGCCCTTGAACAAACCGCAGCCCAGCGAGCTCAGGCGCTGCAGCGGATGGCTCGACCGCGAGGTTGCGCTGCTGCCCCGCGTGCGGCTGGTGCTGGCGCTCGGTGGAATCGGTTGGGCGGCGGCGCTGCAGCATTTCGCGCGCCGAGGTCTTTCGCTCCCGCGGCCGCTGCCGAAGTTCGGACATGGCGCTCTGGCGCGGATTCCGCAGGGCCCCATCCTGCTCGGCTGCTACCACGTCAGCCAGCAGAACACGAACACCGGCAAGCTGACGCCGGCCATGATCGACCGCGTGCTGGCGCAGGCGAAGGAGCTGATGCGATGAAGAGGCGCGATCTGCTGCGCGCGGCCGCGGTGTCGCCGCTGCTCGCCGGCGCTGCGAAGGCGCAGGACGCGCGCGAGCGGCCTCCGCCTCTGCCCGCCGATGCCGCTCATCCGTGGCCCGGCGAGGAGAAGCTGACCAAGGCGAAGCGCGAGATCGTGGAGGCGATGGCCAAGATCCCGCTCGACAACGGCGACCTGCCCGACCTCCTGCCGCGCTCACGGAGGCGCAGGTGAAGGCGGGCGACGCGCTCGAGCTGCCGCTGGTGCGGCTGGGCCAGGTGCTGCGCTCGCGGCAGGTGACCGCGCGCGCGCTGGCCGACGAGGCGCTGCGCAGGTTGGAGGAGATCGGGCGGCCCTTGAATGCCGTCGCCGCGCTGATGCCGGAGCGCGCCCGGGAGGAGGCCGCGCTGGCGGACCGCGAGCTGGCGGCGGGAAAGTGGCGCGGCCCGCTGCACGGCGTTCCCTACGGGGCGAAAGATCTCCTCGCCGCGCGCGGCGCGCCGACCACCTGGGGAACGTCGCTCTTCGAGAAGCGCGTGCTCGACGGGGACGCCGGCGTCATCGAGAAGCTGGCAGCGGCAGGCGCGGTGCTGGTGGCCAAGCTGGCGATGGTCCAGCTCGCCGGCGGGTTCGGCTACTACCGCGCCGACGCGTCGCTACAGGGGCCGGCGCGCAATCCGTGGGATCCTGGCCGCTGGGCAGGAGGCAGCTCCAGCGGATCGGGCGCGGCCGTCGCTGCGCGCTGCCTGCCCTTCGCGCTGGGGTCCGAGACCTGGGGCAGCATCCTCACGCCCAGCGCCTTCTGCGGCATCGTCGGGCTGCGGCCGACCTTCGGGCGCGTCACGCGGCGCGGGGCGATGGCGCTGGCGTGGTCGATGGACAAGCTGGGCCCGATGTGTACCAGCGCCGAGGACGCCGCCATCGTGCTCGACAAGCTCTCCGGCCACGACCCGCGCGATCCGGCGAGCGCCGACGATCAGCCGCTCTTCAAGCCGGGCCGCCCGCTGCGGGGCAGGCCGCGCTTCGCCGTGGTGTTGCCGGAGATGCTGCGCAAGCAGGACGCCGAGGTGTTCGCGGCGCACCAGGCCGTTATCGAATCGTTATCGAAATTTGCAAGTGTCGAGGCGGTGGCGGTGCCGGCGCCGGAGCTGGCCGCCGACGGGCTGGCGCTCTTGACCGTCAACGTCGAGGAGGCCGCGGCCTTCGAGGAGCTGATCGATTCCGGCGCGCTGGCGGAGTTGAAGAGCACCGACGCGATGGCGGCGGCGCGCGCGGACCGCACCATCAGCGCGGCCGACTATCTCAAGGCGCAGCGGCTGCGGAGGAAATTGCGCACCGCGTACGATCCCCTCTTTACAAAGTTCGACGCGGTGGTGACTCCCGCGCTGGGCTTCGTCGCCATCACCGCTCCGGGCCTCGAGGCGGACCTGGAGGCGGCGCTGTCGGGAGACGATCCCCTTGGCGCGGCGGGAAATCTCCTCGGCCTCCCCGCCATCGCGCTCCCGGGTCCGCTGGTGCGCGGCCTGCCGACGGCGATGCAGCTCCTCGGGCCGGCCTGGTCGGAGGAGCTCCTCTGCGCGGCGGCGTCCGCGCTGGAGGCTGTCACCCCCTGGGCGGCGCTGAAGCCGCCGCCGCTTGCACGCTAGTCGCGGCCGCCGCAGTCGGCTTGGCGACGTCTTGGCGTACAAACGCCCTGCGATGTAGAAGACGCGGATGCCCTCCTCCCGCATCCTGATTCCCCTCTTGCTCCTCGGGGGCTTGGCCCGCGCCGCGGAGCTGCAACCGCTCATCGAGCGGCCCATCACGCTCGCCCGCGGCGCCGTCGACCTCACCGTGCACGGCACGTACACCAACTGGGGCAATGCCAGCGCAGCGGGCGGCGCCCCGAGCTCGCTCACCGGCGAGACGCTCGCCCTGGGCGTCGACTTCGGCGCCACCGATCAGGCGCAGCTCGGCCTCGGGGTGGCGCTGCCCATCAATCCCGGCGCGGGGTTCGGCTCGCTGGTGGCGAGCGTCGCGCTCGCGCTCGACAAGAGAACGGCGGTGCGCGTCGACGCGGGCTACGAGAGCATCGGCCCGAACGGCGACAACACCGCTGGCTCCAGCCACAACAGCCGCTACTTCGCCGGCCTGGGCGCGCCCCTCAAGATCCCCCTGGGCCCCACGCTCGCGTTCGTCACCGGCCGCACGGGCGCGGTGCACTTCGGCCACTTCAACAACATCGGCGACAAAGGCACCGGGCTTTACTTGGGCGCGAGCGGACTGACCGAGGCCGCGTCCGACTTCGTCGTCGTCAGCGCCGGCAACAACAACAGCAGCACCAATCTCGGCTTCAACCTGCCCGCGGGCCTGTTGCTCGAGCCCGACCCGCGCTTCGCGGTCACCTTCCAGGCCGGCTACAGCGCGGCGATCATCTTTCCGAAATGCCCCGCATCGCCCTTTATTGCCTGCACGACGCAGGCGCTGCACTTCATCCCCGTCGGGCTCGAGGCCGTCGTCTCCCCGGCGCCGCAGGTGGACATCGGCGGCCGCTTCTTCCTCGACGGATACGTCGCCCAGACGGGCGGCAGCAGCAGCGGCGCTCCCAGCTTCTTCGATCTCCGCGCACTGATGTTCTGGTTCCGCTACCGCACCTGACCGCCCAGCTAGAGGCGGCTGAACTCCGGGTCGTGGAGTCATGAGGTGCGTTCTAATACGGCAGCCGCCAAGCCACCTGCGGCAACTGCACAGCCGCCAAGCCCGCTTCGCCGGCGGCGGCCCGACTGGCGACTGTCGCCTTCGGCGACATCTTCCCCGCCAAGCGGGGAAGTCCCCTGCGGTGGCCGCGGCTGATGAGACGTGCACCAGCAGACACTCGGTCCGCAGGCCTGCGGTTGCGCGTTCGCCTGCGAGTCCCCACCGTGCCGGTCTGGAGGGATGTACTATGCGACTGGAGCAGGAAATCCAGATGCAGGCCACAGAGAGACCGCAGGTGAACAAGCGTCTCGCCGGCAAGGTCGCGGTGGTGACCGGCTCTTCGCGCGGCATCGGCAAGGCCATCGCCAAGGCGCTGGCTGGCGAGGGCGCGACGCTGGCGGTGCACTACTGCCATGGCCGCGAGTCCGCCGACGAGCTCGCCTCGGAGTTCGAGAAGGGCGGCACGCGCGCCGGCATCTTCCAGGCCGACGTGGCGAAGCCCGAGGAGTGCCACCGCCTGCTGGAGCAGGTGCGAAAGCAGCTCGGACCGGTGGAGATCCTCGTCAACAACGCCGGCATCAACCGCGACAAGAGTTTGCGCAAGATGCAGGCGGCGGAATGGGACGAGGTCATCCAGACCAACCTCAGCTCGGTGTTCCACTGCACCAAGGCGGCGCTGGAGCCGATGATCGCCCGCGGCTGGGGCCGCATCATCAACATCGCCAGCATCATCGGGCAGACGGGCGCGTTCGGGCAGGCCAACTACGCGGCGGCGAAGGCGGGCGTCATCGCCTTCACCAAGAGCGTGGCCCACGAGCTGGCGAAGTACGGCATCACCGTCAACGCCATCTGCCCCGG
>WNFI01473490.1_pt2 | contig 19863 bp, 17 predicted proteins | sample 5400471 | NCBI WGS metagenome assembly WNFI01 (sample SAMN13153348, study PRJNA577476) | soil metagenome | isolation source: 100 cm saprolite on Douglas fir-dominated hillslope | place: USA:California | collected 2013-09-17
GAGGATTCTGAATGCATACCTGGCTGGCAAATGCCTGGTGCTTGAGCTGTAAATTCGCGAAGTTTGGAGCGGCCGCGGTCGTCCTCACCTTGCTGGGGGCCGCTTCCGCTCTTGCCGACGAACCTGGTGGTGAAGCTAACTTGAAGCTTCCCGACCTCTCCCAGGTCACTTTTCTCGGGATCGACGGCCACAAACTTCTGCTTTTTGGCATCGTTATTTGTATTTTTGGTTTGGGCTTCGGCTTGGCGATTTATTCGCGCCTGAAAAATCTGCCCGTTCACAAATCGATGCTCGACGTCTCCGAGCTGATTTACGAGACCTGCAAGACCTACCTCATTACGCAGGGAAAGTTCTTGATGATCCTGTGGGTGTTTATCGCCGTCGTGATCGTCATGTACTTCGGGTGGCTCGCTCCGGTGCAGCCTGTTGCGGTCACTTTGCCGATCATTCTGATTTTCAGTCTCGTCGGAATTGCTGGCAGCTACGGCGTCGCTTGGTTCGGCATCCGTGTGAACACTTTCGCGAACTCCCGCACGGCGTTCGCTTCCCTGCGCGGCAAGCCCTATCCCATTTACAGCACGCCGCTCCAAGCCGGCATGAGCATCGGCATGATGCTCATTAGCGTCGAGCTATTGATGATGCTCTTCATCCTGTTGTTCGTCCCGGGCGATTATGCTGGTCCGTGCTTCATCGGCTTTGCCATCGGTGAATCGCTCGGCGCAGCCGCGCTGCGTATTGCTGGCGGGATCTTTACGAAAATTGCCGACATCGGCTCCGACCTGATGAAGATCGTCTTCAAAATTAAGGAAGACGACGCGCGCAATCCTGGCGTCATCGCTGATTGCACCGGCGATAACGCTGGCGACTCCGTCGGCCCCAGCGCCGACGGCTTCGAAACGTATGGCGTGACGGGCGTTGCGCTCATCACCTTTATCCTGCTGGCGGTAAAGAATCCCACCGTGCAGGTTCAGTTGCTAGTGTGGATCTTCGTGATGCGCATCGTCATGCTCATCGCCAGCGCCGCCGCCTACTTCATTAACGCCTTCATCGCCAAATCCAAGTACAGCAACGCCGACGAAATGAACTACGAGGCCCCGCTCACTTCGCTGGTGTGGATCACTTCGTTTGTCTCCATCGCATTGACCTACGCTATCTCTTCTCTGATCATTCCCACGCTCGGTGGTGATGCTTCGCAATGGTGGAAACTCGCGACGATTATTTCCTGCGGCACGCTCGCGGGCGCCATTATCCCTGAATTGGTAAAAGTCTTCACCTCCACGGAATCGCGCCACGTGAAGGAAGTCGTGACCTCTGCGGAGGAAGGCGGCGCATCCCTCGGCATTCTCTCCGGCTTCGTAGCCGGCAACTTCTCTGCTTACTACATCGGTCTGGCGATGGTGCTGCTCATGTCCCTCGGCTACCTGATCAGCAACCTGGGACTCGCGAACCAAATGCTCGCCCCGGCCGTGTTTGCCTTCGGTCTGGTGGCCTTTGGCTTCCTCGGCATGGGGCCAGTAACCATCGCCGTCGACTCCTACGGCCCCGTCACGGACAACGCGCAATCTGTCTATGAACTATCGTTGATCGAACAAGTCCCCAACATCAAGCAGGAACTCAAGAAGGACTACAACATCGACGTCAACTTCGAACGAGCCAAGGAAATGCTGGAAGCCAACGATGGCGCGGGCAACACCTTCAAGGCTACGGCCAAGCCGGTGCTCATCGGCACTGCGGTCGTCGGGGCCACGACGATGATCTTCTCGATCATCATGGCGCTCACCAAAGGCCTCAGTGAAAACGTCAACAATCTTTCGCTGCTCCACGCGCCTTTCGTTCTCGGCCTGGTTACCGGTGGCGCCATGATTTACTGGTTCACTGGCGCGAGCACGCAAGCCGTGACCACGGGCGCTTATCGCGCCGTCGAATTCATCAAGGCCAACATCAAGCTCGAAGGAGCCGCCTCCGCTAGCATCGCTGATAGCAAGAAGGTCGTCGAGATATGCACCAAGTATGCGCAGAAAGGTATGCTCAACATTTTCATCGCCGTGTTCTTCGCCACGCTGGCTTTTGCCTTCATCGAGCCCTTCTTCTTCATCGGCTACCTTTTCTCCATCGCCATCTTCGGCCTATATCAAGCCATCTTCATGGCCAACGCCGGTGGCGCCTGGGACAACGCCAAAAAAATCGTTGAAGTCGAGCTGAAGCAGAAGGGCACGCCGCTCCACGACGCGACCGTCATCGGCGACACGGTCGGCGATCCGTTTAAAGATACCTCGTCGGTCGCCCTCAACCCCGTCATCAAGTTCACAACGCTCTTCGGATTGCTTGCTGTTGAACTTGCCGTGCAAATGACGGTTGCTCAAGGCAGTGGCCTGACGCATATTCTCGCCGCAGCGTTCTTCATCGTCTCCTTTGTTTTCGTCTACCGTTCGTTTTACGGCATGCGCATCCGCGAAGGCGCAGCCCACTAAACTCAGTTCTTAGTGTTCAGTTGTCAGTTCTGAGTGAAGAAAGAAAAGCGGGGCGTCCTCAGCGGGCGCCCCGCTTTCTTGGAGTGCGGGAGCTTGCTCCCGCTTTTCCGTCAGCGCAGACCTTTGAATTGTCGGAGGTAACATCGGCAGAAGAAAAGTGGAGGCTGGGCCACCGCTTTTCTTCCCAAACCGGAGTACAATCCCGCCAGTTCCTTACCGAGGTGCAATCGATGGGAAAAACTCCGTTCGCTACGATCGGTACTCTACTTCTGGCGGGCTTGCTGACAATCTGCAACGCGCAGGTCGACACCAAATGGAAAATTCACGATCCCAGCCGGCCGCTGCCGGCAGTGATCGATCCGGGAACACTAAGCACTCAGGATTCGTCAGGGCGTCCGCCTTCCGACGCCGTTGTGCTCTTCGACGGCAAAGATCTCTCGAAATGGACGCACAAAGACGGCAGCGCCCCAAAATGGAAAGTGGAGAATGGCTACGCCGAGGTCGTGGCCAAGAGCGGCTACATCTACACGCGTGAGGGTTTTGGCGATTGCCAACTGCACGTCGAATTTGCCGAACCAGTCCCGCCAAAAGGCGAAAGCCAGGAACGCGGCAACAGCGGCGTCTTTCTGATGGGATTCTACGAAATTCAAGTGCTCGATTCCTACGAAAACAAGACCTATGCCGACGGCCAGGCATCCGCCGTCTACGGCCAATATCCGCCGCTCGTTAACGCTTCACGCCCACCCGGCCAATGGCAGAGTTACGACATCGTGTTCCACAGCCCGCGCTTCGATAAAGACGGCAAGCTTTTGCGCCCCGCGCGCGCGACTGTCCTTCACAATGGCGTGCTTGTGCAAGACAACGTAAAGCTGAGTGGACCGACTGCGCACGGAGAGCGTCCGCCGTACAAGACGCATTCGGAAAAACTGCCGCTCGCGCTACAGGACCATGGCAATCCTGTGCGCTACCGCAACATTTGGATCCGTGAGCTGAAAGCAGGTGAATGAGCCGCACTAGCCCGGGTCGGATTCGGCGAGCGATGGCTGAGGAAACCCAATCGGGTCCGCAGATTGTTGTGGCGTTCCAGAATTACACTCCGCCATTCGAGGCGGAAAAAGCGGTTCGCCGCATGCTGCGCTATGTTCCATCAAAGTTTTTACGTGGACTGCATGCAATCGTGCTCACAAATGCTGATGCTCTCTCTCACAAAGAGCGAAAGCGAAAAACCTGGGGGCGTCGCCGAGTCGCATTGGGCGAGGCTCTCGGTTACTACGGTCGGGAATGGCGGGGCGAGCCTGCGCGCATCACAATTCTTGTGGACAATCTTGAGAGGCGCTGGGGTCGCAGGTGGCTACGGGTCGGGTTCATTCGAGACATGCAACTATCAGAGGTTCTCTTTCACGAGCTGGGCCACCACATTCATCGCGTTCACCGACCAGAGTACGAGGGAAAGGAAAATGTCGCGGACAAAGGGAGCAAACGACTGACGAGGAAATTCATGAGCGCGCGCTATTGGTATTTGGTGCCCCTAGCTGCGCCCCTTGCCTTGATTGTTGGCCTTGGACAGGATATCAGAAAGCTATACCGCAGAATCCGCCGCTAACTTCTTACTAGCGCCGGGAATTTGCGCGGGTTGTTGTCGAAACCGGGGAAAACGGGCTTCAAATCCTTCACGCCGGTGTGCTTGGTGAGGATTTCTCCGACCACCGAGCGAAAATCCGTGGTCAGCGCGAGGTCGCGGCCTTCGTTGAGCTGGTGATCGTTCAAGCCGGGCCATTTTCCGTAAACTTGCCCGCCCTTCACGTCGCCGCCCATCACAAACATGCAATTCGCGTGGCCGTGGTCGGTGCCATGATTGCCGTTTTCCTTGGCCGTGCGACCGAATTCGCTCATGGTCACGAAGACGATATTCTCCATGCGGTCGCCCAGGTCCTGGTGAAACGCCGCGAGGCCCTGCCCGAGGTCCTTCAGCAGATTAGAAAGCTGGCCCTGCACGCCGCCTTCGTTGACGTGATTATCCCAGCCACCGCAATCAACGAACAAAACTTCCACGCCGATGTCGGCCTTCAAAAGCTGCCCGATCTGCTGCAAACTCTGTCCCAGCCGGCTGGTCGGATATTGCGCGCCGTTTTCCGGCTGATACTTACCCGGGTCCGCTTTGCGCAGCAGGTCGATGGCTTCAAACGTCTCCGTGCCCGTGCCGTGCAGCGCGTGGTCCACAGTCTGCGAGTACATGGCTTCAAAGCCGCCTTCGACCATCTGGCCGGTGCCGGGAGCTTGCGCCATCACTCTAAACTGTTTCAAATCCGGCAGCGCAATCGCCGGCGCAACGCCATGCAGCATGCGCGGAAGATTCGGTCCCATCGCCACGGCTCGGAATGGGGAAGCATTCTCCTCTGGCACGGTCTCCAGCGCGCGGTTCAGCCAACCGTCTTCCGTGGATTTCAATCCTGGCGTGCCCGATTCCATGAAGTCCTGCGCGTCAAAGTGCGAGCGCGTCGAATCGGGTGAGCCGGCGGCGTGCACGATGGCGAGTTGATTCTTGTGAAAGAGCGGCTCAAGCGGCGCGAGGCTTGGGTGCAAGCCGAAAAATCCATCCAGGTCGATTGCCGCATCCGCGCCGCCGCGCTTTGGCTGAGGAATCGCAATCGTCGGACGCATGCGATAGTAATTTGATTCGCCAAAGGGCACGACGATATTCAATCCGTCGGCGGCGCCGCGCTGGAACAAAACGACGAGTTGCTTTTTGTTCGGCATTGGAGTGGCGGCAACCGCGCGCTGCAAAAATGCCGGCATCGCACTCAGGCCGACCATGGCCACGCCACTTTGCTTCAAGAAATACCGCCGCGAAAATCTCAGACCGCGTACACCTTCACAGCACTGGTAACTCATTGCGACCTCTCTTGCTTATCGTCTTTGAAATTCAGGAGCGCCCAGTACCAAACCGGCGACCACTCCCAAATCCACTTGCTTGCGCGGATCATCGAGCTTGGCCTGCAAAACTTGCGGGTTATCGAGTTGCTTTTCCAGTGTCTCCACGGTCGTGGCACCCGCCTGCCCGCCAAGGAAAACTTGCACGGCACGGTCGAGCGCGGTCTTCGGTTCCGCCGATGCATCGACGCCGAGCAACGAAGCCACATCCGTACGCGCTCCGCGCATTTTATTTCCCGCGAGAGCCAGGGAATAGTTCAACCGGTTCAGCAACGCTCCCGTGTTCACCCACGCATCGGCTTTGTCCGAATAACCCGTCGGCGGCTGGCACTGGTACAGAGGCTCGCCGGCAGCACGGCTTTGATGTCGCCATCGCTCGATTGAAATTTTTCGACCAAGCGGCTGACCAGCGCCGGCGGCGGATTATCCGAAACAAAGCGGCGCGCCAGTTTCGTGGAAATAAATCTCGCCGTACTCGGGTGATGTACGAGCAGATCGATCACCCGCTCGCCATCTTTCATGCCACCCGCGTGAATGTTCTTTCCGAGAACAATTTTCGGGTCGGGGTCGTGCAAGCGATCATCAAACTTGAAATCCGCATACTGCCTGGGCTTGTCAATCGTCCAGCCCGTGAAGCAGCGCGCCACTTCGGTGACGTCCTTCTGGGTATAGCCACCATCGACGCCCAGCGTGTGCAATTCCATCAGTTCGCGGCCGTAATTCTCATTTAGCCCGCGCTCATTCTTCTTGGCCTGCTGAGGATTGACCGGGGGCCGCGGCATGCCAAATCTTCCACGCCGCCATTGTTGACGCGCGGCGCGCTCCGCCGCTTGCCGCTGCGCTGCACGGGGATCCGCGCTGAGAAAATTGTCCAGGTAAAAAAGCATCGCCGGACTCTTGGCTGTCGCAGTCACCAAATCCTTGAATTTACCGAGAGCGCGCGGCTGGATCACGTCGCGTTCATACGAGGTGAGGTAGTAACGGTCTTCGCCTTTGCCCGCGAACACGTTGAAGTGGTTAAACCAGAAATCGTCCATCACTTGCTGGAGTTGCCGTTCACTGTAAACCGCACGCGTAACCTTGGCCATGCTCAGCTCAGCCACCACGCGCTGTGGCCTCTTGCTGTCGTCGGCAATCGCGCGCGGAACATTGTTGGGATCGCCGCCTCCCAAAACGTCCCGCCTGCCGGCACCTTTCGTGGCAGGATTTCCTTCTGGTTGCTCCTGCTTCATGGGCGAGGGAGCATTGCTCATGTCCGATTTAGGGTTCGCAGTAGTTTGCTGTGCCGCCTCCGCATCACTTCCGCCCTTGGTTTGTGCCTGCGCTTCCTGCGTATCCCGTGCAACGGTTTCGGCAGCTGCATCAGTTCGCCGTTGTTCCTGCCGCGTCTGCGCTTGAGCCCGTTTCTCGGCCTGCTTTTCCGCTTGCTTGGGTTGCGGATATTCATCAATCAACTTCGCAGCGGACATGCGGAGCGTCGGATACTCCTGGAGGCGCGCTTCCACGGGCTTGTCATCAATGGAGTTGGGATTGAGTTGCTGTTCGATCCACTTGGCCAAGCCCATCTGACGGACGCGCTCGATGTCGCCGGGACGCGGACCGTAGGCAAGGCGGTTCAGCGCATGCAGAATAGCCTCGTCAGAACTGAGTTCCGTTATCGGCAGGCCTTTTAGCGCAGGGTCCGGTTTCTTTTTGTCTTTGGCGGCCGCAGGAATCGCAGCAGCAGCGGGCAACTCATGAACGGCAAAGAAGTTGCGCAAGTCCTGGGTTCGTGTCGAATCTTTACTGCATCCCATCAGGCAGTTAGAAAAGGACTTATCTGAGTTCGGCCGACAACCAGGCTGCCGAGCGGTGCATCATCCCACGCCCACTGCCAACTCAGATTTATCAGCCCCCTTGGTTTAGAGCCCTGTCCACGACGGAGCGCCCTAGACAGCTTATTCCGTTATGTCAAAGTCCACGGATCGGTCCGGGGCGTGGTTCTTCGCATTGTCGACCGCTTGCATTACCAGGCGGTAGGAACCGGGCTTCAGGTCGTCCACTTTCACCTTCATCCCGACGGGGATAACTGGATTCCCCTTCTGGATGAATTCATCAGCGCGAATGATATTGGTGAAAAACACTTGTTTGTTGGTGGCTTGCTCAAAAATGCGGTACGCCGTAGCCACCACAGGCGGGTTCTCTGAAGTCAGCAGAGGCTCGTAGATTTCCGTGTACAGAACTACGGTATCAGTGTGTTTGAAGTGATTGCTGCCGGAAGGAACGATCTGCATTCCTTTGACCACCAAAGGAGTTCGGTCTTCGAGCAAAACGGAATCCAGCCCGGTAGGAATGTCATTCAGCCGTTGCGCGGAATTCGTGAGCGCCACTCCGCTGAGCGTGAAGTGTTTTCCGTCATAAGGATCGATGGCGAGTGGCGATTCAAATTTTCCAAATGCATCGCCACCAGCGCTAAGGACAACCGTCAGTCTGTAGGTGCCCGTTGTGGCGTCGAATTGATTTTCATAGTGATACGGCAACTTGGTGAATTCTTTCCAATCATCCTTTTCCAAGTCCACGTTGACGGTGTCGCTGAATCGCGCTCCAATCGTCCCATCTGGCCGATATGCAATGCCCAAGACGTTCAAGTTGGCGTGATACTTTACCTTTTCTTTATTGAATTGAAATGTGTCCGCCGGGATTTCCATGTCCAAATTGACCCGGGCCGTCTCCGGGGCCGTGTAGAAATACGGCGCTTGGAGCACGCCACGAATCGAACCGGGCTGAGAACCCATGGCGTGCGATTCGAGTTGTTTTTCCAGAGGCTTGCCTTCGAGCACGTTGGCGGACCGCGTGTTGCAATATCCGCTGCGCGAACGAACGTTTAGTCCGCCGCGATTCAGCTTCACCTTCAGCGTGTGGCAGCTCCCTTCCGGCGTGTCAGTGGGCACGTACCCGAGAATGTAGAACTCGTTTTGCTCCCGCCCGATGCGATCCAGTCCCCCAAGTAAATCGTTAGTGTTGAAAATCGTAAAGCCGCCAGTTCCCTCCGCCAATGCCGCCAGGATTTGCTGATTGGTCGAAGCCGAGGGTGGGAATGTCGGAACGATTGTCCGCGGCTGGTTGTAGGGCGAATTGGTGTTGTTGGACGTAGGGCCACGGGAACCGCCGCTAGTGCCTCCTCCCGTGCCGCCCTTTCCGCCGCCAGTGCCTCCTCCGGTGCCCCCTCTTCCGCCGCCCGTACCTCCGCCGGTGCCGCCCTTACCGCCGCCACCAGTGCCACCGCCTCCCGTGCCGCCTCCACCGGTACCGCCGCGACCACCGCCGCCACCCGTTCCACCACCACCCCCACCTCCTGGTCTTTGCGGGTCAGGCATGGCCATAGCCGGATACGCCGCGAGGAGGAGGTGTGGACGCGTTGAAGTTTTGCGCGCGGGAATCCGGTTTGAAGCAGCCCGAGTACTTCCGGCCGTCGATCTCCTGCTGGCGCTACCACCGGGAGCAGTGGCGACCAGGCCGCGAGCATCGAGCGCGTAGACCGCCACGTTTGACTTATTGCAGGCGTCGATAGTTGCGGTGAGTTCCGATTGGTTTTCTTGCGTCAGCGGGAACCCCCCTGAAAACAGGACGACCATCTTTCGGCCTGGGATGGAACGGAGATTCTTCGCCAGGCTACGCACTGCCAGCAGCATGCTGCGCGCGCCAAAATCCGCCGCAGCATTACCCAGTGACGACCCCATCGAAGGAAGTCCCGTCGACGCTACCGTGACCGGCACGTCTGGAGGAGCATTTGGGTCGACAGCGGAACCCTTGATTCCGGATACGGCCGCGCGGAGTACGTCCGCGTTGGCCGTGAAATTCTGGACGATTCGAAGCGAGCCACCAAAATCCACGACGGCCATCAATCGATCGGGGCCTGCGTTTGCGGCGATGAATTTTGTGGCCGCGCTCCGTGCCTGGATCTGGTCCGGCGCAGCCATCGTCGAGTTATCGAAAAACAAAATCAGATAACGCCGTTGCCCGTTTGCCTGGGTAGCCGCATCGGCGCCGGTAGAAAATGTGGAAACTGCCTGCTCCTTGTTATCCTCGAAGACCTTGAAATCATTCTGAGTCAGATCGCGGATGTAGTTGCCCTTTTTGTCCGTCACCACGGAATCGACGAGCACCAGCTTTGATTCCTTCTTGATCACGACGACTGGTTGCTGCTCGGCGGTTGCAGCAGTCGGTGGCGGTGGCGAAGGGGGTTGTTCTTGCCCCTGCGAACGTGCGGGAACGGGAACCAAGAACATCAGTGCCCCAAACAACCAGGCCACCAATTGAAATTTTTGTTTGGAGTTTGTCAAAGTATTCATATTTCCCCCACCACAGCCTCATTCTTCGGTTCAATTAGGAATTACAACTGCCCCGTTGCGCGCCGCCATTTGCGCCCCCACGGCGTCGCGCACCACCATGCGAACCAAATAGGTGCCTGGCTTCACGTCAAAGCTGGTTTTCACTGTAAATCCCGAGCGGCTCAACCGGGTATACGTAGCGTCTAGCAACTTCATCTCCACGATTTTGGAAAGGCCGGTGACAAAATTCCCGTTCTCATCGAAGATTCCCATGAGAATCGTCAATTGATCGTTATTGCGCCCCAGCAGTTTCTGGAAGTGGATGGTCTTCACGTCAAAGTGCGTCAGGACCGCGAGCCGCGCCTGGGCCTCGTCTTTCTTGAAAAATTGTGTTTGCAATTCCACAGGCAGGTCATGGATCTCTTCCTGTGAGAATAAGGCTTCCTGCATCTCCAGTTTTGTGGCTTCGGCCGCGTCGGTAAGCGTCTTGGGCGCGAAGTAACCGTGCCTCGCCTGGATATCGAATTTTTCCTTGTTGGTAAGCGCGACCTTTAATGTGTGGAATCGTCCGTCGATTTTCATATTCTGCGGCGAGAATCCGAGTAGATAGGAGTACGCCGGCGCCGCGCCCGCTTCGCGCATGGCTTCATCCACGTCATTGCGGTTGTGGAAGAATTTGCCGCCCGTTCCATCGGCCAACTGCGCCAAAACGTCCTCTTGCGCAAACTGTGCGGCCACGCGATAAGAAAGTTTTAAACCGGCAGTACGGAAACTGTCGTGGGGCGGATCGGCAATGTCCCCGCCCACATCGGGAGCGTAGAGGCCGCGCGCGTCGATGGTATTAATCACAATATTGGAGCGAGTGGCGCGATCAACCGTTTCAGAAGCCTCGAACTGCAGAGTCGAGGTGATGAAGCCGGGAGAAACCAGAACAAGCACACGCTGGCCGGGCATGTTTGCCAGACGCCGCACAACTTCGTCCAGGTGTCTGTAGGCGTACTGCGTTTCGCTATCCCCTTGCGCTACCATACGACTCGCCGCGGCCTGTGCAAGGCCCTGCGCCGCGGCTCTCATTGTGTTGTCCCCGTTGAAAGCACATTGGATCGCCTCTTCAGTAGCGACGTCGAGCGCCTGCTGGTTCGACCTGTTCACAATCAGGTCAGCCTGGTAATAACTCACGTCAGGACAATCATGAAAACCTGCGCCTGTGAGGGGACGCGGCGTGATTCCCAGCAGCGCTTTCGTGAGTTTGTCATGATCGTCGGTGAACTCCTGAGTCAGCTGACCGGAGGTGGTACTGAGCGAAACACGATCGCTGGCCGCAAGTCCTTCAAAGAATCGCGTCGCCGAATCGCGAACGAACACGGCATCCTCCATGGAGAGGTGCACGTCGTCGAATAGCATGGAGACAAATCGCTGCGGTAGAACAACAGCTTTGCCACCGGCAACATCCGCGCTGGATGACTCTGCAGCCGTAGATGCGACGGCTGAAGCGGTGCGCGTCTCGGGAGTCTCCACGCTAAAGGAAGAAATGGTCTGCACCTTGCGGTTATCGTATAGCTGAAAGTCTTCCATTTTGAGATTGGGCACGATTTTGCCGTGCGCGTCGCGCACCACTACGCGAACCAGGACCAGATTCACGCGCACTTTGAAAGTAGTCGGCGTTTCGTGGCTGGAAACTTCCTCACCCTGGGCGGCTGCTGGCGTTGGCGAGGGTTTCGCGGTTGAATCTGTCTTCGCAGGAGCATCCTGCGGCGGTGTAGGAGGCGCGGGCAACTGTGCCGAGAGCCGGACACAGGAAAACGATAAGCACCAAACGAAAGCAACCAAAACGATGCGCCGGAACCCGGGGAGTAGCAGTGAATGAAACATCCTGCCCCTCAGAAGCCCGCATCCTAAGGTGTCCAGGAGCGCGAAAGGGACCAAGCCAAGGGATGCCATTCTCCAAACTGGTGACTTGACTATACGCTGGACCCAATTTTAGTGTCAATCACCTAGCGATCCGGGTAGTGGGTCAGGAACTCATCGTCGGACTATGCCCCTAGGTCTCAGCAAGCCGGGTTATTACCGCTGCTCGATATCCTGCCAAGCTCCAGACGTCCTGCACTTCTTCATGGCGAAGCAAGTAACGATCGCCGTCGTCCACCAGCACACGGAAATACGTGGCTCCGGGCGAATACCAACGATCCTCAATCGCCACGACTTCCCTGATTCCATCTTTCAGATTCAGCCGCAAGGGACGCTCGTCCGCTTTATATCCGGAATAGCACTCCACATGAAAGATTCGCTCACGCATGGGCCCGCGTTCCTCTGCGGCTCTCCGCCAGCTCCGCGTTCCAGGCGGCGCCGAGAAAAATAATCACTGCGGAAAGCTGCATCCAGATGATCAAGCCGATTACGGCGGCCAACCCGCCGTAAACGACGCTGTAAGGCACGCGACGAACGTAGACTCCAAACAGCACGTCCACCAGCCACCACAGAAGCGTCGCGACCATGGCACCAGGCAGGACGTTGCGCATGCTGTCTTCCTGGGGCCGCGCCACACGATAAATTACCGTGAGCGCGAGCATGGCAAGCACCATCGCGGCCGCAGGGAAAAAGAAATTCCACCATCCTTGCAAAATTGTGTGCTTGCCAACTTCGTGGGCGATCCATCGCCGCAGCGGTTTGCCCAGAACGCCGAGGATGGCAGCCCCCAACAACGGAGTAATGGTTACCAGCAACAACATTAAACCGCGAACTTGCCGGTGCAGAAATCCGAGTTCTTCGGTGTCCCCATAGATGGTGTGAATTCCCTGCATCACCAATTTCATGACTTGAGAGCCGGCAAGCAAGGTTCCCGTCCATCCCAGCGCAGCGATCTTCCATGCGTCCGGTCCGCGCTTAACCAAGAACTCCGAGACGATCCCCTGGCTTCCCGGCGGCAAGAACTGTGTAAGATCGGCGATCAGATCAAAGAGACTCGTCTTTCCGCCGATCCGGCTGGTAGCCAGCGCCACAGCAATCAGCAATGCTGGAAAAAACGCGAGGAAAAGATTGAAGGCAATGGCCTGGGAGATCATTCCGCATCGCGGAAAGACGCGCGCAAACATCCCATACACCCGCTTACGAATCCCCGGCGCTGAAATCATAGCCCGGCATTATACCTGCGTAAGCTTGAGCGGCAGGTGAAGATCTCCCTCAAGCCCGTTTTTCCATATGGATCACTGGAAGTGTTTCGCCGTTCACCAGGGGAATGGAGATGCGTTTTACTGCGGCGTAGCCCTTTACGCCAAAGAGCTTTGCACCGGTCAGCGTCGCTCCCATCTCATACCGGGTAAAGCCCGCGGAACTCGCCGCCTCTTCGCAAGCGTTCAGGATCATGCTGCCAACTCCGCGGCGCGCCCAGTCCGGATGGATGAAGAAAGCTCGAATTTTCGCTGCATCGTGCTGAGGGTCGAGCAGTGCGTCCTCGCGCGCTGTCCAATGATCGCTACCGTACAGGGTCTTGCGCTTGCTCCAGCCGCCGCATCCGACGATGATTAATCCGGAAGGCTTGCCTGCGGCTTCGGCACGCACGATAGCATGTCGTTCCGCTTCCGCTACGATATACGTTCCGTCGGCGATGAGTTGGCTGTCGACGCCGAAAACAGTTTGGAGCGCGCCTTCGATTTGCGCTGGGGTGTAGTCCAGCGTTTGCAATCCGCGCACGGACTTATCGATCAGCTCTCGCAAAGCAGGAACGTCTTCCGGAACTGCGAGGCGGAGATGAATGTTTGCCTGGGTCATCGTTGGAAAGCAGTCGCCACCGAGTGGATTCTATCGCCGGTGGCTAAGCGACGCGACAGAATTTGCATTATCCCCCATCATGGACTGTTGAGTTGAGCGGTTTGCCGACCGCATCATTCCCAGATTGTTACGGGGTGAAATTCTGATGCTCTACATGGTCATCGAACGATTCAAGAATCGGGACGCCAAAGCAGTTTATCGCCGCATCGGGGAGAAGGGACGCATGGCTCCGGACGGCCTAACGTCGAGAGCTGGATGGAGTACAACTTCGACCGCTGCTTCCATTTCATAGAGTGCGCTGACGAGCGCTTGTTGGAAGAGTGGGTAGACCGTTGGCGAGACCTGGTTGATTTTGAATTTGTGCCGGTGCGGCGATCGACAGAGGCGGCCGAGATCATCGCACCGCAGCTCTGAATTACGATTTTTCGCGGGAGTGATGCGCTCCCCGCAGTCTAGTCAGCAAAGCGGCTAGTTTCGGCCGGTCCTGCTCACTCAGCGCGGTGAATTTCAATCCCAAGCCGACACCGGGTCTTGCGTGCCTCACGACGGCGTCGGCCCGGATCTGCCCTTCTTGCACCAGAAAATTCAATCTGGTCAGAACGCCTTCCGCCTTTGGCTCGGGAGTCTCGATGAACAATCCTCCCATGCTCATATCGCGGACGCGCGAGACGTCCTCGCGCCGCTGACATTGCCAGTACACCCACACATCGCCGGGTGCCGGGACGCGGGAGGTCAATCTCCTGGATGGGGATGTTACGGGTCGCGGGGGAGGTTTTCCGGGCACCATGGTCTTACAGGCCGATTCGCCTTCGCAGCATAAGCAAGCGATATGACAGTAGTGTCAAAGTCTCCTGAATCGTTTCACCTGGAAAGATTGGCTTGACGTCGATTCAGCGTTCGGCACTCGTCGATGGAATCCGCAAAGGCCAGGGAAATGCGTCCAACGCCAGAAAGGAGTACTCTGCTATTCTCCCGTTCCCCTGCTGCAATATCGGAGGGGCGATGCCCGCCACCTATGAGATAGATAAGCAACGCCGGCTGGTGATCACTACGGGTTTGGGTCGGGTTACTTTGGCCGAAGCGCTCGCCCACCAGGAACAGCTCCGGAAGGATGCCGATTTCGACCCCAGCTTCTCTCAGATCATGGATCTCACCCGGATCACCGACTTCGCGCTCGAAGCCGATGACATTCGCAGGCTAGCGCAAGGAACGATATTCTCCCGGGAATCGCGCCGGGCCATTGTCGCCTCAAGTGATCTTGTCTATGGCCTTGGACGGATGTACGAAATCCTTCGCGAAATCGCAGGTGGAGATGGGATTCGCGTCTTCCGAAGCCTCGATGCGGCCCTCGACTGGATTTTTTCCAAGAACTTGACCGCCTGAGCAGTGCCCAACGCAGGCATTTATTCGTGCAAGACGACACTGAGGAGGGAACTGTGGACTTGAAGACCGCCGTTGTAACGAATGAAGCCCAGTTTCCTGAATTTGTTCATGAAAAAATTGACCCGTGAGCGCGTTGTGCCAATCATCTCCGCCAACATCTCCTGTGAAACTTTGGGGCGCACCTTCTGAGGTTCGGATTCCGTGCCATAGCGCGACAGCAGCAAAAGAGTCCGCGCCAGCCGTTTCTCGCTGGAGTTAAAAAGCTGGTCGATCAGATCCTCCTCGATTCGAATGTTCCGCGAAAGGATGTAAGACATGAAGCGGTCTGAGAGCGCATGTTCGGAATGCAGCACGCGCATCATCTCGTTCTTTTCTATAACCAGGATGGTTGTGGGAACAATCGCAGTGGCCGTCCCCATGCGAATTTCCTGTCCTGCCAGGCATCCTTCCCCCAGGAAGTCAGCGGGGCCCAGTATCGCCACGACTGCTTCTTTGCCGACCTCATTGACGACCGACAATTTTACGCCGCCCTCTTGAATGTACACCACACTCGTAGCGGGATCACCTTGGGAGTAAATCTTCTGCGACCTTCGATACACTTCGACTTTTCTGGCTAGGCCGGCGGAATTGAGAAAAGCTCCGACATCGAAGGTCAGCTTTCCCTTTAGTTTTGGTCTGGGTTTCTTGTTGTTTGGACTCGCGATATTTTTCATGGCAACACCGCTTGGGAGCAATGTTAGCGAAATCAAGCGCCCAAATCAAGATTTTTGTTGGGTTGATGCTGGCAAGCATGAACCGCGTTCCTGCGGGTAGGTTTCGCCTTAAATCCTGGCTACTTTTTCAAGGCTCGCACTCCGAAGGACTCTCTATTTCTCCATGTCCATGCGGTTTTCTTGGCTTGGCCATTGGCAGTGGCGAGCCGAGATTCGCATACTTTTTGCGTGCGGATTTCGCCACACGCGACTTCGCCATTTCTTTCTTAAGGCTCGCGAGGGGCGCCCTTGCCGCTTCATTCCTGGGTTTCTTGCTGGGCATACCTCCATCATGACCCCGAAGCCATAGCCATTCTATTTCATTTGGCACAGGTAGCTAGCCGGGCTAGCGGGAATGGATGAACTCCCTAGAGGGGCATGTCACGCAGCTATGCCGTGCCGGACTGCTGAAGCGGCTCTCTACTGACTCTGTACTACTCGCCAGCCGCGTGCCTGGACTGCCCAGCCAAGGTTTTTTGCTGCTTCATAGAGTAAAGTGCCGAATCGGCTTGGCGTAAGAGCTTTTCAATTGTATCCCCGTCTTGAGGATAGACGGCAATTCCCACGCTGACCGAGAGCTTTGGTCCGTTACCGTCTTTGGCAACGCTTTCGCGGATGCGCTGGGCTACTTGCTGGGCTTTCTTCGCGTTGGTTTCCGGTAAGATAAGGGCAAACTCGTCCCCGCCGAAGCGCGCGGGAGTATCGATTGCGCGGCAACACGAGCTCAAGACGTCGGCCAACCGGCAAAGCGCTTGGCCTCCTACCATGTGCCCGTGTTGGTCGTTGATTCGTTTTAGACCGTCCATGTCTAGGAACAATAAGGCAAACTCCCGGCTGGTCCGGTTGCTCCGCTTGATTTCCCCGTCAAGCACGTCCACCAGGTGGCGATAGTTGGCCAGCCCGGTCAGCGAATCGCTGCAAAATGGCGCGGTCCTTCCGCTCCCATTCTATTTCTATGAGATCAACCTGCGAATCTGCGCCGGCTTGACACAGCAATTGCGCTCGTTTGCCCGAGTCTTGAATAATCTCGCGGACCAGATCCAGAGCTAGAAGTTCCTCTTTCGACTCATAGCCGAGCATCCGGATCATCGCTTCGTTGGCTTCAAGAAACCCTCCGTCGAGATCGCAGCGGCAAATTCCGTAGCTTAGATTTCCTGCCAGGGCGCGATAACGCGCCTGTGATCGCCGCAGTTCTTTCTCCGCGCGATCGCGTTGCTCGCGCAACAATTTCTCATCGAGGGCCCGATGCACCGCCACAGGCAGGTGGCCAATCCTTTCCATTTCGATACAGTCGGAAGCACCCCGGAGGATGAACTTGGCGGCCGTCTCGCGTTTCAAGCCATAGACCAAAAAGATGACCGGAATGTCCATCTTCATCTCACGAAGGACATCCAGTACCTGCGTTTCTTGCCAATTGGGGCTGGGGTGCTCGGCTACCACCACGTCAAAGGGGTCCAAACGGAGCCGTTCGGCGAACTGCTCGGGGGTCACAACTACGTCTGCGGTGAGAACGAATCGCGCCTTCTTGAGTTCAGATAGGCAATGTTCAACTTCGGCCAGGAAACAATCCACAAAGAGGATGCGCACAAGGCTACGTTTGAGTCCAATTGTGTCGAGCGCCGAACCTCGGGTCACTTGCTCCATGTCCGGTTTTTTACTGCAACGGCTCCAAAAGCGCTGGAAAGGCCGGGGGAGGCGGTTCTTTTCCGCGCCAAACCGCCCCCCGGCTGTCATGGTTACTTCAAACTTAGGCTAAGGACTGGGTCAGTTGGTGTCTGTTCAATATTGCACACCAAGTACTAAGCCGGTATCAGACGCGGCACACCTGCGACGAGCTTGCCGGGGTGAAGAAAATGTCTCCGGCAAACAATCGATTCTCGCCTTGAGCCCGGGGTAATCGAGTAGATCGGCTTTGTAAATTGCCGGCAAAGCAGATCGGCTCCGCCTTAGTTCCCGAAATCCAACATGTTTCTTCAAATCTCTCTTGACAGCAGCAATGCATGTACGTAAAAGGGAAACTCCGGCTGGAGACGGATGACCAATCTAGTTCCACGAGACAGCATCTTTCAGGATCTGTTCGATTTCCGCAGGGATTTTGACCAGATCTTCAACCGCTTCTTGAATTGGCCCTCGACTCAGGAAGAGCGCACGCTCATCACCGGATTCGCTCCCGCCGTCGAGTCCTTCATCGACAAAGACGACAAGAAATTCCACTGCCAGGTGATGCTGCCAGGTGTGGATCCCAAAGACGTCAATCTCCAGGTGCAAGGCAACACCTTAACAATTAGCGGCGAACGACGCGATGTCCGCGAAACCAAAGAAGCTGATTTCCAACACAGAGAAATCACCTATGGGTCGTTCCAGCGCAGTATTTTGCTCCCTGAAGGTGTCGACAAAGACAGGCTCTCTGCCGAGTACCGCAACGGGATGCTGGAAATCACGACACCGATTGCTGCGGCGGCGCTGCCAAAGAAAATCGAGATCAGGTCACTACCCCCAGCTTAGGTGGCCCGCTCCCAGCCCCGGGTTCCGTTTCACTGTCGCCTTCCGGTCGCTTGCCGCTCGCTTCACCGCATCGTACACTTTGAAACATCCTACAGACGGCTTGAGGACTCATGACCACACCCGCACAATTCGTTCCCGCATCCCAACTCGCGCGCAGCGCCCGTAGCGAAGAAGCCGTCGCCAAACACAAGAAATACCTTTGGCCTTCGGTGACCAACTACTTCCAGCAGCCGCTGGTGGCCGACCGCGGCGAAATGCAACACCTCTGGGACGTGGAAGGCAACAAGTATCTCGATTTCTTCGGCGGCATTCTGACCGTCTCCGTGGGCCACTGCAATCCGAAGATTTCCAGCAAGGTAAGCGCACAAGTCAACCGGCTGCAGCACACTTCGACGCTATTCCCCACTGAACACATTGTTGCGCTTGCTGAAAAAATTGCACAGATCACACCTGGCAACCTGCAGCAGAGCTTCTTCACCAATTCCGGTACCGAAGCCAACGAAGCCGCCATTTTGCTCGCACGTATGTCCACTGGCAATTTTGATGTCGTCGCGCTACGCCACGCCTATTCCGGCGGCTCGGCGCTGGCCAAAGCTGTTACTGCGCATGCGCCTTACCGCAAGGCGGGCGTCATCAGCGTGGGGATTTCGCACGCCGTGAATCCTTATTGCTATCGCTGTCCGCTGCACTTGAAGTATCCCGATTGCGAAGTGGCTTGCGCCGGTGACGTGGAAAACCTCATTCAAACCGGGACCAGCGGCAACATCGCCGCGTTCATCGCCGAACCGATTCAAGGCGTCGGCGGGTTTATTACTCCCCCAAAGGAATATTTCAAGATCGTCTTCAAGATCATTAAGAAATATGGAGCGCTCTTCATCGCCGACGAAGTGCAAACCGGCTGGGGACGCACTGGAAAGAAATGGTTTGGCATCGAGAATTGGGAAGTCATTCCGGATATGATCACCAGCGCGAAAGGCATGGCCAATGGGGCGCCCGTGGGCTTGACGGTGACCACGCCGGAAATTGCCGGTGGGTTCCAGGGATCCAACATCGCAACCTTCGGCGGCAATCCGGTGACCAGCGTGGCGGCTAGAGCCACCATCGAGCTGATTGAAGAAGAAAACTTATTGGAGAACGCGGACGTGGTCGGCAAATATTTCCGCGCCAAGCTGGAAGAATTGCAAGCCAAGCACTCGCTGATCGGCGACGTGCGCGGCATGGGACTGATGCAAGCGCTCGAATTGGTCAAAGACCGCAAGACCAAAGAGCCCGCTCCCGAAGCCGCCACCCAAGTGATGGAGCGCGCGCGCCAGAATGGCTTGCTCATCGGCAAGGGCGGCCTCTACGGAAACACCATCCGCATGGCTCCCATGCTGAACACCACCAAGCCCGACGTCGACGAAGCCATCAAGCTCCTCGACAAGTCCTTCAGTGAGGTCAAGAATTGAGAAGCAGAAGTTTGCTGGCCGTGCCAATCCTATTTTTATTGGCAATTTGCGTTTTGCCTCTTCCATCTCGCTCGCAGTTGGCCGAAGAGAAGTCGCTTTGGAAATCCGTGGGATTTGCCATCGTAAAATTCAACAACGAAGCGCCGAAGTCCTGGAACATTTATCACACCGAGAAAAAAGGGCTGCTGCTTGTACACCTGTGGAAGCGCTACCTGCTAGTCGATACCAAGGAACAAGAGGCTTACGAAATCGATCCGCAAACCGTCAAGCCGCACGGCGAAGACGTGGAATGGTC
>WNFI01018485.1_pt2 | contig 19862 bp, 23 predicted proteins | sample 5400471 | NCBI WGS metagenome assembly WNFI01 (sample SAMN13153348, study PRJNA577476) | soil metagenome | isolation source: 100 cm saprolite on Douglas fir-dominated hillslope | place: USA:California | collected 2013-09-17
GATGCCCGCCGTGCTCGCCACGGGCTACCTGGTGGCGCTCGCCGAGTGGGCGTGCATCGAGCTCATCAAGCCGCACCTCGACTGGCCGCGCGAGCAGTCGCTCGGCACCCACGTGAGCCTGTCGCACCTCGCCGCGACCCCGCCCGGCCTCACGGTCGAGATCCGCTCGCGTCTCGAGGCCGTGGACGGCAGGAAGCTCGTCTTCAAGGTGAGCGCGCACGACGGCATCGACAGGATCAGCGAGGGCGTCCACGAGCGCCACGTGATCGACGCGCAGCGCTTCGAGCGCAGGCTCGCCGAGAAGCGCGCCCGCGCGGGAGCCGCTTCGTGAGCGCGCGCGCGTTCGTCGGCGCCCTGGCCCTCGCCCTTGCGGTGCTCGCGCCGCCGGCGGGCGCGCAGAAGGCCGTGGCGCCCCCCGCCGCGGTGACCGAGGTCGAGGCCGCGGCGCTTCCGGCCGAGGCGCGCGACACGCTCGCGTTGATCCACAAGGGCGGGCCCTTTCCGTACGCGAAGGATGGCGCGGTGTTCGGCAACCGCGAAGGCGCGCTGCCGCGCCAGAAGCACGGCTACTACCGCGAATATACGGTGAAGACGCCGCACGTGCGCACGCGCGGCGCACGGCGCATCATTGCGGGCAACGGCGGCGATCTCTACTACACCGAAGACCACTACAACCACTTCCGCCGCGTCCGTGAATAAGGAAAGCTCCATGCCGCTGGAAGCGCTCGAGTCGCTGGTCGAGGCCAACAAGGGCGGGGTGTGGTTCCTGCCGAGCCACGTCGAGACCAAGCAGGTCCAGGCGACCGCCAAGGGCGCGGGCTTCGCCTGCTTCCACATCGAGGGCAAGAACATCCAGAGGAAGGAGCAGCTGCTGAACCACGTCGCGACGGCGCTGCATTTTCCGAAGAGCTTCGGCCACAACTGGGATGCGCTCGAGGAGTGCCTCACCGACCTGGAGTGGGTCGATGCCGACGGCTACATCCTCTACTACGACCACATCGACGGCCTCCTCGAGACCCATCCCGACCAGTTCGAGACGCTGGTGGAGATCCTGCGCGACGCCGTGCGCTCGTGGAAGGAAGACGGGAAAATCAGGCCGCGGGCGAGCCTTCGGCGTCGGGCTGCGCCTTTTCCTTCGCGCTGATCTGCCGGCGCACCTCTTCCATGTCGATCTCCTTCGCCTTGGCGATGACCTGCTCGAGAGAGCTCTGCGGCAGCGCCCCGGGCTGCGAAAAGACGATGATCTGCTCGCGGAACACCATCAACGTGGGAATCGAGCGGATCTGGAAATGCGATGCGATCTCCTGCTCGTCATCGGTGTTGACCTTGGCGAACACCACGTCAGGATTGGCCTCGGCGACGCGGTCGTACACGGGGGCGAAGCCGCGGCACGGGCCGCACCACGGCGCCCAATAATCGACGACGACGGTGGCGTTGGACGTGATGACTTTCTCGAAGTTTTCCTTGGTGAGCTCGACGACCGCCATTTATTGCCTCCAGCAGGGAACGGGAATGGTTGTTTGGACAGCTTGACCGATGTCGGTTCCGAAATCTAATTGAAAATGGCTATCCCGACGATTGGCATGGCGAATGGCGTTGGAGTGGACGAGGGAGGCGCTCAACGCCCCCGGACGGCTTCCGGCACGATGGCGAGGTCGTGGCGCTCGGTGCGGCGGATCAGCTTGATCACGGTGTCGCGCACCGCCTCGTGGCCGGGGAGCAGGCGATGCAGCACGCCCGACTCGCGCTCGAGGCCGAAGTGGCGCACGTAACGCCGCGAGATCGGCACGTTCTCGCCGGCGACCCCGATGCGCGCGCGCGGCACGCGCCCCTCGGCGATGAGCCAGCCCGCGATGAGGCGCGCGGTATTGGCGCCGATCGCGAAGCAGATGCCCTGAGCCGGCAGGATCACGGCGGTATTCACGCCGATCACCTCGCCGCGCGAGTCGACCAGCGGGCCGCCGGAGTTGCCCGGATTGAGCGCCGCGTCGGTCTGGATCACGTCGTCGATGAGGCGGCCGCCCTGCGAGCGCATCGAGCGCCCGAGCGCGCTCACGATGCCGGAGGTCACCGTGTGCTGGAATCCATAGGGGCTGCCGATCGCGATCGCGACCTGGCCCACCTCGACGCGGCGCGAATCGCCGAGCACGGTCCAATCGTCCACCGGCGCGTCGAGGCGGATCACCGCGAGGTCGGACTCGGGATCGTCACCCATCGGTTGCGCGCTGCTCTCGCGGCCGTCCGGAAGGCTCACCACGAGCGATGACGCCTTCGAGACCACGTGGCTGTTGGTGAGGACGTAGCCGTCGGGCGTGATCACGAATCCCGAGCCGGAGCCGCCCTTCGCGCCGGTCTTGGCCACCGCGATGTGGACCACCGCGGGTCGCACCTTGCGCACCGCCGCGGTGACGGCGCTGGAATAAGTATCGAGGAGATCGGTGTCGCTCATTCCTGCGACATGGGGGAGCCCGATCCGAACTGCAACCCCCGGGAAGCCGGTGTCAGGGATTGAGCTTTTTCGTGGTCTCGACCAGCGATGCCGCCAGTCCCTGCACCGATTTCACGGTGCGCGTGTCGCGCAGCGCGCCGGACTCATCGAACGCGGCGTCCGCGTGGATCAGCGCGACCTGGCTGCCGAGCACGGTAACGCCGAGCCCGCCGAGGCACTGGCGCAGTTGCGGCAGGTGGCGGACCGCGCCGTACGCGCCGGGCGACGCGGCCATCATCGCCGCGACTTTGCCGCGAAACGGCGCGAGGCCGCTCGCGGCGCCCTTGCCGTCGCCGATGTCGCGCGACAGCCAATCGATGGTGTTCTTCAGGAGCGAGGTGATCGACTGGTTGTTCTCGGGCGACACGACGAGGAGCGCGTCGTGGGCGATGAAGATCTCGCGCAGCTTCATGCCGTTGGCCGGCATGCCCTCGGCCGCTTCGAGGTCGCCGTGGTACACCGGCATCGGGTAGTCGTCGAGGTCGAGGAACGTGACCTCGCCGCCGGCATCGCGCGCGAAACCGGCGGCCACGCGCGCGAGCTTCTTGTTGAGGGAATCGCGCCGCGCGCTTCCCGCGAACACCAGGATGCGCGCGCTCACTCGGCGAGCTGGCCCATGCGGCCGGTGCGATAGGCGATCTCCGCGGCGCGCACCTGCTCGATGCTGTTCATCACGAAGGGTCCATGGAACACCAGCGGGCCCTCGGCGGGCGCGCCGCCCAGCACCATCACCTCGAGCTTGCCCGCGGAGCGATTCTCGATCGCGAGCGCCGCGTCGCCCGCGCCGAACACCACGATCTGCCCGGTGGCGGCATCGGCCTCGCCGCCGAAGCGGCCGTTGCCTTCGACCACATAGGCGCCCGCTTCATAGCCGCCGGGAAGCGACGCTTCGAAGCTCGCGCCCGCATCCACGCCGACATGCCACAGGAGCGTCGGCATGAGCGTCGCCGCGGGGCCCACGTTCCCCGCGTATTCGCCCGCGATCACGCGCACGGTGGCGCCCGCCGCGCGAACGCTCGGGATCGCGGCCGCGTCGATGCGCTGGTAGCGCGGCTCCATGGTCTTCAGCGCGCGCGGCAGCGTGGTCCAGAGCTGGATGCCGTGCATGGTGAGCTCGGCCTCGTTCTCGGCAAGGGGATGCTCGGCGTGGATGATGCCGCGGCCCGACGTCATCCATTGCGCCCCGCCCGCGGCCACCACGCCCACGTGCCCCGCAGAATCGCGGTGCTCGTTGCGCCCCGAGAGGAGATAGGTCACGGTCTCGATGCCGGCGTGGGGATGGGCGCCGACGCCGTCCTCGCCCGGCGTCACCCTGAAAGGACCGAAGTGGTCGAGGAACACCCACGGACCCACCGAATGGCGCCCGTGGAAGGGAAGCGCGCGGCGCACGGTGAAGGTGCCGACCGGCGCGACCTGCGAGGTGGCGACCTCCTCCACCGCACGCGTGTCGGCTTTCTCGAGCCGGGTAGCGGCCATCACGACTTGTCCACGCTGAGGCGGCCGGGCCCGAAGGCGAACACCATCAACATGCCGCCGACGATCGAGATGTTCTTCATGAAGTTGATCTGCTGGTTCATCTTCTGCGCGGCTTCCGCGGCCCAGAAGTTGTGGAAGATGATCGCCGCGAGAAGGGTGAAGACCGCGAGCGCCAGGGCCGCCCAACGCGCCTTGAAGCCCACCGCGAGCATGACTCCGCCGCCGATCTCGACTGCGATCGTGCCGATCGCGACGAGCTGCGCCATGGGCAGGCCCTTGGAGGCGATGTAGCCCACGGTGCCGTCGAAGCCGGTGATCTTGCCGAATCCGGAAATGATGAACATCACGGCGAGCAGGATGCGCCCGACGAGGGCGACGTTGTCTTGAGTGCTGGCGGTCATTTGGCTATCTCCTTGGGGTTATTGAGCGAGGTCGAAAACGAGGATTTCGGCGTTGCGGCCCTTCTCGAGGCGCACCTTGTTGTCACCTCCCGTGAGCTTCATCGCATCGCCCGCGTGCAGCGGCTGGCCGTTCGCCTGCGCTTCGCCGCGAACGACGTGAACATAGACCCGCCGTCCGGCGCGCGGTTCGAAGGTCACGGTCTCATCGCCATCGAGGAGCGTCGCGTACAAGTCCGCGTCCTGATGAAGGCGAACGGAGCCCTGGCGCGCGTCGCAGGAAGCGATGAGGCGCAGCTTCCCGCGCTTGGAGGCCTGGTCGAAATGCTTCTCCTCGTAGCTGGGCGCGATCCCGCGCTCGCTGGGCTCGATCCAGATCTGCAGGAAATGGACGAGGTCACTCTGGGAAGCGTTGTATTCGCTGTGACGCACGCCCGTGCCCGCGCTCATGCGCTGCACGTCGCCGGGGCGGATCACGGAGCCGTTGCCCATGGAATCCTTGTGCGCGAGCTCGCCTTCGAGCACGTAGCTGATGATCTCCATGTCGCGGTGAGCGTGGGTGCCGAAGCCCTGGCCGGCCTGGACGCGATCCTCGTTGATCACCCGCAAAGGCCCGAAACCCATGTGCTTCGGGTCGTGGTAGTCGGCGAAGGAAAAGGTGTGAAACGACTTGAGCCAGCCGTGCTCGGCCAGGCCCCGTTCGTTGCTGCGGCGAATCTCGATCATTGTGGGAGCCCTTTCACCATATGTACTGAATAATAAAGGTTATGATGCGCTTGAATATTTTGAAATAAAGCGAATAATTCTGATCTGATCATTCGAATTTATTGATGATGAGCCTGACCCTCGAATCTCTACAAGTCCTGGACGCCATCGACCGCAAGGGCTCGTTCGCCGCCGCCGCCGAAGACCTCCATCGCGTCCCGTCAGCGATCACTTACTCCGTTCGCCAGCTGGAGGAGGGATTGGGCATCGAGATCTTCGACCGCCGCGGGCACCGCGCGGTGCTCACCGCCGCGGGCCGCGAGCTCCTCGCCGAGGGGCGGCGCCTGCTGCAGGCCGCGTCGGACCTCGAGTGCCGCGTGCAGCAGGTGGCGAAGGGATGGGAGTCGGAGCTGCGGATCGCGGTCGATACGCTGATCGGCGCCGACAAGCTATTTCGCATCGCCGCGGAGTTCTACGAGCAGCGCTCGGGGACGCGCCTGCGCTTGCTTCACGAAGTCCTCGGCGGCACCTGGGACGCGCTCGCCTCGGGCCGCGCCGACTTGGCCGTGGGCAGCGCCGGCGAGGCCCCGCCGGGACGCAATTACGTGACGCGCGCGTTGGGCCGCGTCGAGATGGTCTTCGTCGCCGCACCCTTCCACGAGATCACCCGGGCGCCGCTCCCCCTCAGCGAGGACACCATCCGCATGCACCGCGCGGTGAGCATCGCCGATTCCTCGCGACTGCTGCCGCCGCGCACCGTGGGACTGCTCTCCGGCCAGGACGTGCTCACCGTGGCCTCGATGGAAGCCAAGGCGGCGGCGCACATCGCCGGCCTCGGCGTGGGCTTCCTGCCGAGCTGGGTGGCCGAGCGCGAAGCGCTCGCCGGGACCTTGCGCATCCTGCCCGTCGAGGGCGCGCATCGGGGCGGCGAAGCGCTGATCGCGTGGCGGCCGGGCCACGAGGGCAGGGCGCTCAAATGGTTCGTGAAGCGCCTCGAGGATCCGCTCGTCGCCGCCGAGCTCCTCTCGTGAGCTATCGCGGCCGCTTCGCGCCCTCGCCCACGGGGCCGCTGCACTTCGGCTCGCTCATCGCCGCCACCGCGAGCTGGCTCGACGCGCGCGCCGCGGCGGGCGAATGGCGGGTGCGCATCGAGGACGTCGACGAGACGCGCTCGCTTCCCGGGGCGCCCGGGGCGATCCTGCGCCAGCTCGAGGCGTTCGGCTTCGATTGGGATGGGGAGGTGGTCTGGCAGAGCCGGCGCAAGTCTCTCTACGAGGCCGCCCTCGATCGATTGCGCGCGTTGCGGCTCGTCTACCGCTGCCGATGCACGCGGCGCGAGGTCGCCGACTCGGCGCTCGCCGGCATCGAAGGCGCGGTGTACCCCGGCACTTGCCGTGGGCTCCTGGTGGACGCCGCGACGCCCGGCGCCGAGCGCATGCTCGTCGCCGAGGGTGCGATCGAGTTCGTCGATCGCGTGCAGGGCCGCATCGCGCAGGAGGTGCCGCGTGCGGTCGGCGACTTCGTGTTGAAACGCCGTGACGCGCTGCACGCCTACCAGCTCGCCGTCGTCGTCGACGATGCGGACCAGGGCATCACCGATGTCGTGCGGGGCGCCGACCTCCTGCAATCGACACCGCGCCAGATCCTGCTGCAGCGGGCACTCGGCCTTGCGACGCCGCGCTACCTGCATTTTCCCGTCGCCACCAACGAGCGCGGCGAGAAGCTCTCCAAGCAGACGCTCGCCGTCGCCGCCGACGAGAAAGGCGCGGCCGAGCTGCTGCGCGCGGCGCTCGACTTTCTCGGCCAGGCGCCGCCCAGGGCCTGCGCCCCCGGCGAGATCCTGCGCGAAGCCATCGGCCGCTGGTCGCCGGAAGCGATCCCGCGACGTACCGCGATGGTCGCCCCGTCCGGTGTGGGCGCGGCAACCCCGGGCGTATAATTCGCGTCACGGCGAGCGGCGAATCCAAGAGCGCGGACTCCGGCATCCAACCGGATACAAGCGCGGTCCCCATCCGGGAAATACAAGCTCCGCACGGAAAGCTGCCATGTTCTCCCGCAAGAAGACACCCGCTCGCGATCGACCGGCCCCGGGCCGGCGCCGATTCTTCAAGCCCGCGATGATTGCGTTAGGCATTGTCCTGGCCGCGGGTTCCCTGGTCGGACTGCGCGCGACTCAGGCCAAGAAGGACGACAAGAAGCCCGCCGCGACGGTCGTCCTCGAATTCACCCCCGCCGACGTGGCCGTCGTGGAACTTCGCGAGCTGGTGCGCTCGATTCCCTTCTCGGGGTCGCTCGCGCCGGTGACGCAGACCACCGTGAAGGCGAAGGTGGCCGGGGACCTGAACAAGGTATTCGTGCGCGAAGGCGAGAGCGTCGCGCGCGGCCAGCTGTTGGCGCAGATCGAAACCGCTGACCTCCAATCGCGCATCGATGCGCAGGTGGGCGCCCTCGAGGAGGCGCGCGCAAAGCTCTCCATCGCGGAGAAGAACCGCGAGAACGGCGAGCAGCTCCTGCGCCAGAAATTCATCTCGCAGAACGCCTTCGACACCACGCACAGCACCTACGAGGGCAACGCCGCGCTGATGCGCGCGGCCGAAGCGCAGCTTCGCATTGCGCGCAAGGCGATGGAGGACGCCGCGGTGCGCGCGCCCTTCGGCGCGATCGTCGCGCGCCGGATGGCCAACCCCGGCGAGAAGGTCGGAATCGACAGCCCCCTCTTCACGCTGGTCGACCTGGCCAAGATGGAGATCGAGGCGCCCGCGCCCGCCGCGGAAGTGCCCGCGGTGAAGCCCGGCCAGGCGGCGAGCTTCCGCGTCGACGGCTTCGGCGATCGCGCCTTCACCGGGCGAGTCGAGCGCATCAATCCCACGGCCGACGCGGGATCGCGCTCGATCACGCTCTACATCTCGGTCGAGAACCAGGACGGCGCGTTGAAGGGCGGGATGTTCGCCAAGGGCGACATCGTCGTCGACAAGACCGCGCGCTCGGCGGTGATTCCGTCGAGCGCGGTGCGCGACGAGGCCGGGCAGTCGTACGTATTCACGATCGAGGGCGGCAAGATCGCCAAGCGCGCGGTGAAGCTCGGCGCGAGCGACGCGCGCGCCGGCGTGGTGGAGGTCGCGAGCGGGCTCGAGGAGGGCCTGCAGGTGGTGCGCGCGCGCGTGACCGGCTTGAAGGCGGGCGCCCCCGCGGTGCTCAAGGCCGCCGCGCCCGCAAGACCGGCGTAAGCCGCCATGTGGATCACCAAGACCAGCATCAATCAGCCCGTGTTCGCCACCATGGTCATGGTCGCGCTTCTCGTGCTCGGCGTGTTCTCGTACAACCGGCTGCGCGTCGAGCGCATGCCCGAGGTCAACTTCCCGATCGTTTTCGTGAGCGTGCAGTATCCCGGCGCTTCTCCCGAGGCGGTCGAGAACGACATCACCAAGCCGATCGAGGAGGTGGTCAACACGGTGAACGGCGTGCGCCTCATCCGCTCGAACTCGTGGGAGGGCCGCAGCGAGACCGGCATCGAGTTCCGCCTCGACGCCAACATCGAGCGCGGCGTGCAGGACGTGCGCGACAAGATCGCGCTGATCCGCCCCGCGTTCCCGCGCGAGGTGAAGGATCCGCTCGTGCTGCGCGGCGATTTCGACAACGCGCAGCCCGTGGTCTCGCTCGCGGTGAGCTCCGCCACGCGCAGCCTCCGGGAGCTCACGACGATGACCGACCAGATCATCGTGAAGCGCTTCCAGAACGTGGCCGGCGTGGGCCAGGTGCAGGAGTCGGGCGGCGTCGCACGCCAGGTCCTGGTGAACCTGAAGCCCGCGCAGATGCTCTCGCAGGCGGTCGGCGTGGACGAGGTGATCCGCGCGATCCAGGGGGCCAACATGGACATCCCCGCGGGCAAGGTGGTGCTTGGCCCGAGCGAGCAGCTGGTACGCGTCGAGGGCAGGATCAAGGACCCGCTCGCCTTCGGCAAGATCATCGTCGCGCGCCGCGCCAAGGGCCCGGTGCGCCTCGACCAGGTGGCGGAGGTGATCGACGGCGAGCGCGAGGCCGATTCGCTGTCGCGCATCAACGGCCGCCCGGGCCTGAGCCTGAACGTGCTGAAGGTGCAGGACGCCAACATCGTGGAAGTCGGCGCCGGCGTGAAGGCCGCGACCGAGGAGCTGAAGAAGACGCTGCCGCCCGACGTGACGATCGAGATCCTCTACGCCGACGTGGACTTCATCGAGAAGGCGCTGCACGGCGTGAAGGAGACGATCGTCGAGGGCGCGCTCCTCACCATCTTCATCGTCTTTCTCTTCCTGCACTCGTGGCGCAGCACCGTGATCACCGGGCTCACGCTGCCGATCTCGGTGATCGCGACCTTCATCGCGGTGTATGTGTTCGGCTTCACGCTGAACTTCCTCACGCTGATGGCGCTATCGCTGTGCATAGGGCTCCTCATCGACGACGCGATCGTGGTGCGCGAGAACATCGTGCGCCACCTCGGCATGGGCAAGGACCATTTCCGCGCCGCGCGCGAGGGCACCGAGGAGATCGGCCTCGCGGTGATGGCGACCACCTTCGCGATCGTCGCGGTATTCGTGCCGGTGGCGTTCATGAAGGGCATCATCGGCAAGTTCTTCTACCAGTTCGGCATCACCGTCGCCGTGGCCGTCCTGGTCTCGCTCTTCGTGAGCTTCACGCTGGACCCGATGCTCTCTTCCATCTGGCGCGATCCGCCCGAGAGCCGCTTCAAGCGCTTCCCGGGGATCGCGCGGATGATGGGCGCCATCGAGCGCGGCATCGAGGGGGCGCACGAGCGCTACGGCGAGCTCCTCGAATGGTCGCTCGCCAACCGCTTGAAGGTGATGGCGATCGCGGTGGTCGTGTTCGTCGCGAGCTTCGCCATCGTGCCGCTGGTCGGCACCGAGTTCGTGCCGGAGGCGGACGAGGGCCGCTCCTCCTTCCGCCTGACGACCCCGGTGGGATCGAGCCTCGAATACACCGACGCCAAGGCGCGCCAGGTCGAGGAGCTCCTGCGCGCCTATCCCGAGGTCGAGATGATGATCGCCAACGTCGGCACGGGCGACGGGCGCAACGTGGCGCGCATCGACGTGCGGCTGGTCGACCGCCACCAGACGGCGCGCATGAAGCAGAAGGAGTTCGAGGCGATGGTGCGCGAGCGCATCCGCGCGATTCCCGGCATCGAGCTGTCGGTGGGCTACCAGAAGCCGATCTGGATCAACCTCCTCGGCCCCTCGCCCGAGGGGCTCGCGGACCTCACCCAGGAGATCGTCGACAAGCTCGCGAAGGTGAAGGGGATCACGGACCTCGAGACCAGCAACAAGGCGCAGAACCCGGCGATCACCATCAAGCTCGACAACGAGCTCGCGAGCGACCTCGGGCTCACGGTATCGCAGATCGGCGCCGCGGTGCGGCCCTTCGTCGCCGGCGACGTGGTGAGCCATTGGCTCGCGCCCGACGGCCAGAACTACGAGGTGAACGTGCAGCTGCCCCAGGCGGGCCGGCGCATCACCGCGGACCTGGGCGAGCTGCACGTCGTGAGCAGCCGCGTGAACGCCGACGGCACGCCGATCCTCGTGCCGCTGCGCCAGGTGGTGGAGTTCAAGCCTTCGACCAGCCCGCAGATCATCAAGCGCCAGGACCTGCAGCGCCGCGTCGGCATCTACGCGAACGTGGAAGGCCGGCCGTCGGGCGACGTGGGCAAGGAGGTGGCGACGCTGCTGAAGACGATCCAGCTGCCGCCCGGCTACCGCTTCGACATCGCGGGCGACACGCAGCAGATGCAGGAGTCGTTCAACGCCGCGCTGGCCGCGCTCGGCATGGCGGTGATCTTCATCTACCTCATCCTCGCCTCGCAGTTCGCGAGCTTCCTGCAGCCGGTGGCGATCATGGCGTCGCTGCCCTTCACGCTGATCGGCGTCTTCCTCGCCCTCCTCGTCACCGGCAGCACGCTCAACATCTTCTCGATCATCGGCGTGATCATGCTGATGGGGCTCGTCACCAAGAACGCGATCCTGCTGGTGGACTTCACCAACCAGGGAATGCGCGAAGGAAGGTCGCGCCACGACGCGATCCTCGCCGCGGGGCAGGTGCGCCTGCGCCCGATCCTCATGACGACCATGGCGATGATCTTCGGCATGCTGCCGATGGCGATCGGCCTTTCCGAGGGCGGCGAGCAGAACGCCCCGATGGCGCGCGCGGTGATCGGCGGCATCATCACCTCGACCCTCCTCACGCTGGTGGTAGTGCCGGTGCTCTACACCTACCTCGACACGCTCGGGCGCCGGGTCTCGGCGCGCCTCGCGCGGGCGAAAGTGCCGGGCGGGGGCGGCGCGCGGGTCGTGCCGTCGTCGCGCGAAGGCGACTAGCGCCGGCGCTCAGCCGGCCGCGTTTCCCGAGCCGCGGCGCGCGGTGATGCGCTCCACCGCCCCGGCGCGGTCGTGGACGTCGAGCTTCAGGAAAAGCTGCTTGATGTGGTAGGCGACGGTGTTGCCGGACACGCCGAGGCCCTCGGCGATCTCCTGGTTGCTCTTGCCCTGCGCGATCATGAGGGCGATCTCGCGCTGCTGCGGCGAGAGCGGGAGCCGCCCCATGGCCTGCACGAACCTGAGGATCATCGGCTCCTGGCGCTGGATGCGCACGCCGATCAGCGCGTCGCGCGACTGGAAGTCGTCGTCGAGCCAGTAGGCGCGCAGCAGGTGCCGCCCCCACTTGGTGTCGAGCGACATCACCGGCGGGGCCGGCTCCTCGCCGCGCCCCACCGCGTCCAGCCGCGAGCAGAGCGTGCGCAGCGCGGTCGCGGCGCGCTCGTTCACCGCGGCCTTGAGGCTCGCCGGGTTGATCTCCGAGGTGGTGGCGAGGAGGAGGAGGCGCCGCGCCTTCTCCGAGCCGTGGCGGATGGCCCCGCCGCGATCGGTCACCAGCATCGCCTCGTCGTCGGAATCCTCGTACGTGAAGCTCGCCGCGGGATCCTTCGGGCGCGCGTCGTCGCCCGCGATGCCGTGGGCCACGTAGCGCATCACGCTCGCGAGGTCGGCGCGCTCGCGCGGCGTGAAGGCCGGAGCGTCGAGCGGGCGATAGAGGGAGAGCTGGCCGAGCGCGGCGCCCTGCTCGCGCACGACCCCGTACAGGACATGGTGCGCGTCGAGGCGCTTCAGGATCTCGTTGTAATAGTCGGTCCTCCTCAGCTCGCCGTCGGCGCTCATGGAAACCACGCCGTCGGGGGCCGCGGAGCGTTCGAGGAAGGCCTTGCGGAAGGATGCCTCGCGCCCCTCGTAATAGCGCTCGAAGTAGAGCGACATCACGTCGGCGGGCAGCAGGCGCTCGGCGTACAGGTTCTGCATCTCGCCGCGCGAGTCGACCCAGAAGAAGGCCGCCGAGTCGCTCGGCACGAGCTCGCGCAAGGCGGGCAGGAGCGAGGCCATGAGGAGCTCGCCCGGCAGGCCCAGGCAGCAGAGCTGCCGGATGCGCGCGCGCACGGCGGACTGCTTCATCGCCTCACCCCGCGAGCCCCTTGAAGTCGAGGAGGCGATAGGCGCGCACCGGGCGCTTGAAGCCGTGCAGGCGCACTTCGCCGATGTCCTCGGCGAAGACGCTTTCCTCGACTTCCGCGAACACGCGCTGCGACACGAGGATGTGACCGGGGTCGGCGAGGTCGCACAGCCGGTTGGCGAGGTTGGTGACGGTGCCGATGGCGCCGTAGTCGATGCGGCCCTCGAAGCCGATCGCGCCCACGGTCGCGTAGCCCTGCGAGACGCCGATGCCCAGGCCCAGCGTGTAGCCCTTCTTCTTCCACTGCGCGGCGAGCTTCAACGCGTCTTCCTGCATCACGAAGGCCATCTCCACCGCGCGCGCCGCCGGCTGGTTGATCGGCAGCGGATCATTGAAGAAAACCATGAGGCCGTCGCCCGTGAAGCGCTCGAGCGTGCCCTGGTACTCGAGGATGCGCCGCCCCATCGCGTGGTGGAATTCGGAGAGCGCGGCCATCACCTCCTCGGGCTCGGCGGTCTCGGCGAAGGCGGTGAAGCCGCGCAGGTCGAGGAACACCACCGTGATGTCGCGGCGATGGCTCTCGAGCGGGTCGTCGGCGCCGCCCGCGAGGATCAACTCGGCCAGCTGCGGCGAGAAGAAGCGCTTCAGGCGCCCGAGCTTCTCCACGTGGCGCACCTGCTCGACCACGCGTGCCTCCAGCGTCTGGTTCCACGCGGCGAGCTGTTGCGCCTGCTTCTGCACCGTATCGTAGAGGCGCTTGATGCGAAGGAGCGAGCGCACGCGCGCGAGGAGCTCCGGGGGGTTCACCGGCTTGGAGAGGAAGTCGTCGGCGCCCGCGTCCAGGCCCTTCACGCGCTCCTCGCGGTCCTCGAGCGCGGTGACCAGCACCACCGGCAGCATGGCGAGCGCGGGATCGGCACGCACGGCGCGGCAGACGTCGTAGCCCGACAGGCCCGGCATGAGGACGTCGAGGAGCATGAGGTCCGGAAGGCGCTCGCGGATCGCCTCGAGGGCCTCCTCTCCAGAGGTGGCCGCCTCGACCTCGTAGCCGTGAAAGCCCAGCAGATCCTCGAGGAGCTTCACGTTGGCGGGCGTGTCGTCGACCACGAGGATGCGCGCCGGCGCGCACGAGGTGGCGTCCTCGCTGTCCAATTCGGCTTGCGCGTTCAAGCCCTCACCCTCACGAAGAGCTGATCGAGGGTCGCGAGGAGGTCGCGGATGTTCACCGGCTTGGAGACGAACGCGTCGAAGCCCGCGGCGAGAATCTTCTTGCGATCCTGCTCCATGACCGAGGCCGTCACCGCGATCACCGGCAGGAGCGCCCCGCAGCGGCCGGGCTCGCGCAGCGCCGCGAGCACGTCGAAGCCGCTGATTCCCGGCAGCTGGATGTCGAGGAGCGCCGCATCGGGCGCCCTCGCCTCGGCCGCGCGCAGGCCCTCTTCGCCGCTCGCCGCCGCGGCGATCTCGTAGCCGTGGTAGGCGAGCACGTCGGAGAGCAGGCGCCGGCTCTTCTCGTCGTCCTCGACGATCAGGATGCGCCTAGCCATGGTCGGCCCCGGGGCAGGCGCCCGGAAAGCGCGCGGTGAAGGTCGAGCCGCGCCGCGGCACGCTCTCCACCGTGAGCGTGCCGCAGTGCAGCTCCACCAGGCGGCGCGAGAGCGAGAGTCCGAGCCCGGTGCCCTCCTGCTTGGCCATGCCCTGCAGCGGCAGCTGGTGGAACTCCTTGAAGATCGCGGCGCGGTCCTCGGCGGCGATGCCGATGCCGGTGTCGCGCACGCTCACCACGAGGAAGCCCGCCTCGATCCAGGTGCGCAACGTCACCACGCCCCCCGCGGGCGTGAATTTCACGGCGTTGGTGAGCAGATTCAGCAGCACTTGCTTGAACTTGCGCTCGTCGGCCGGCCACTTGCCGACGTCGGGCTCGACCTCGCAGGAGAAGGTGAGGCGGCTCCTCTGCGCGCGCTCGCGGATCAGGGTGCAGCAGTTGTCCACCGCGGCGCCCACGTCGAACTCGTGGATGTCGAGCGCCATGTGGCCCGCCTCCACCTTGGTGAGGTCGAGGATGTCGTTGATGAGCGAGAGCAGGTGCTGGCCGGAGCCGAAGATGTCGCGCACGTACTCCATCTGCTTGTCGTTCAGCTCGCCGAACATGCGCTCCTTCAGGACTTCGGAGAAACCGATGATCGCATTGAGCGGCGTGCGCAGCTCGTGCGACATGTTGGCGAGGAACTCGCTCTTGTGGCGGTTGGCCATCTCGAGCTGCGCGGTCTTTTCCGCAACGCGCCGCTCGAGGCCGTCGGTGTACTCCTGGAGCTGGTCGGCCATCTTGTTGAATTCCGTGGCGAGGAGCTCGACCTCGTCGCCGGTCTTCACTTCCATGCGGTTCTTGAAATTGCCCTTGGCGAAGGCGACGGCGCCGGCTTCCAGGGCGAGGATCGGCCCGCTCAGGCGACGCGCGTACCAGAGGCTCACGAGAAAGGAGAGGACGAGCGCGCCGAAGAGGATGCCCAGGGCGCCGAGGAGCGTGCGCCGCAGCGGGGCGATCACCACATCGGCCGGCTGCTCGATCACGACGGTCCACGGAGGGATGCCGATCGAAGCCATGCTCGAGTAGCCCGGATGTCCCTCGAGGGAGGTGGTCTTGAGCGCGGCCCGTTTCTGCCCGGCGCCCGCGCTGTCGCGCGCGAACGCAAGGATCGCCGGGTCCCTCACGAAGGTGCGCCGCAGCATGAATTCCACGCGCGGATGCGCGATCACCATGCCGGACGTGTCGACCAGGTAGGCGGTGCCGCCGCCTTCGACGGCGAGGCCGGCGATGGACTCGGCGACGTGCTCGAGGTCGATGATCGCCTTCACCCAGCCGCCGTCGCCGAACGGCCCCTCGCGAACGATGGAGGCGACGAAGGGCTCGAGGGAATCCCTGAATTCCACCGGGCCGTACGCCACGTCCTGCGCCGCTTCGCGCTCGGAGGCATCCAGCATCGGAGCGGCGGCATCGCCGATGCGATCCTCGTTCATCCGCGAGACGTGCAACGTTTCGCGGCCGTAGGAATCGTAGCGGGAGATCGCGCGGATCGCGGGGACGCGCTTGAGAAGGCGCTGGAATTCGTTGCGCCGCTCGTTCTCGCTCAGTCCCGTGGGCCCCCACGGCAGCGCGGCGGTCTCGCGCAGCTGGCTCACGATGGCCGACAGTTGCGAGTCGACGTGCGATGCGGCGGCGTCGGCGCGAATCGACTGCACACGCTCGATGGTGCGGATGCCCTCCGCATAGCTCAGGATCATCTCGATCACCACCGCCGGCAGGAGGATCCCGCACGTTCCCAGCGCCATCACCGTGAAGTAGCGGCGGAAGAGCCGGCTCGTCGCGCCGCGGATCTGCCACCACTTGCGCGGCGCGGGCGGCAAAGTCATCACCGGGGAATCGGCAGCGATCATAGGACGCGGTCGGCGCGCGACAGCAGCTCCGTCGGCAGGCGCATTCCGGCGCGCCGCGCGGCCGCGACGTTGATCGACAGGGTGAATCGCTTGGGACGTTCGATGGGAATGTCCCCCGGGTTCACCCCTTCGAGGACGCGGTCGAGCTGCCGCGCCATGGCACCGACAACGTCGTCGAATACGGCCTCGTAGGCCATGGTCGCTCCAGCGTCGACGTCGACCTGGGAAGGATAGATCGCGGGACGGCGCGTGGCCGCGATGACCGAGATGAAGCGCGCGCGATACTCGTCGAGAGCGCTTGCCTTAGTCACGAACCATGCATCGACGGGGCCGGCGCGGCGCACGTCGCTCTCGAACGATTCGATGGAAACGACCGGCACAACCTTCCACTCCAGCCCGTGGCGCCTGGCGGTGTCGTCGAGGAACTGCGCAATGCGGGGGTTGGCCGCGAGGTCACGATCGACGATGAATCCGACGCGGCGCGCGGCGGGCGCCGTCTCGCGCAGGAGCTCGAGGACTTTCGCTTCCACGCCCAGGTATATCGAGATTCCCGCGAGGTTGGAGTTGCGCTGCGCGAGGTTCGCGGCGAGCTTGAGCTCCACCGGATCCTGGTGCGTCACGAAGACGATCGGCACGGTCTGGGTCCGGTTCATGGCCACCAGGACCGCCGCGGCGCTGGGCGCGACGATGGCCGCGGGCGAGCCCTCGAGCTCGCGATCGAGCGCGCGCGCGAGCGCGGGACCGTCGGTCACGTCGACGCCCAGGAACCTCAGCTTCACGCCGTGGCGTTCCTCGAGCCTGATCGCCTCGCATGCCGCCTCGAAGCGCGCAAAGCCGGCGCGCGCCCTCTCATGATCGAAGTTTACGAATATCACCTGGCGGGAAGTCCGCTGATCCGGCATCGAGCAGCACAGCAATAATGCAGCGAATGCGGCGACAAATGCGCGGGAGGCCATCGTTTCCGCGCCGATCCTACCGGAACGGGTAGGGGTCTCGTGAGGCATCGTCATGATGAAATCACCTGGCGCACGCTGCCGGTCGCATCGCGCAATGACCGACAGAATACTAGGAGAACACCAATGACAACCACCTATCGTTATGCTTGGCTCGCGGTGCTCGACGGAAAGGGCCGAAAGAACCTCAACGACGAGCTGCTCTCGATGGACGAGGCGCACCCCGCCCTCACCCAGCAGAACCAACCGGGCGCGATTTGGGTCGTGTACTGGGACAACTCGCCGGCGCGCCTCGCCACCACCGCGTTGAGCGGCAACCTCGGGCGCGACCAGGACATCGAGGTCGTGATGGTCGGCATCCAGGGAACCGAGGACAACATGAAGGACTGGATCGAAACGCCGCAGGGTCGCAGCCTCAAGTCGCACGCGCTCGCGGTTCAGCCGTGGGTTTACAGCGCCACCACCGCGTGACGGGGACCCGGTGAACGCCGTACTGCAACGTCTCGCCGAGACGAGCCCCGGCACCTCGCGCTTTCCGTTCGCCCTCGCCCTCGACGACCTCGCGGGCGGGTTCGAACGCCAGCTCGTCGCGATCGAAGGCATCGCCGAAAACCAGCTGGCCGCCACTCCGCAGGTGATGCTGGAAGTGTTCTCGCCCGAGGAATGCGCCAGGATCGTCGCGGCGTGCGAATCGCAGCCGCTGCATGCGGGCCAGGTGGTGCAGGAGCGCGAGAACTATCGCCGCGCGAAGGCCGCCTGGATCGCGCCCGGCGACGAGACCCGCTGGATCTACCAGCGAATGGCCGCCATGGTGGCGTCGATCAACCGCTGGTACCGCTACGAGGTGTACGGCTTTCTCGAGCCCCTGCATTTCGTGCGCTACGACGAAGGCGGAAAGTTCGATTGGCACCTGGATTGCGGGGGAGACCGCACCTGCACGCGCAAGCTCAGTATCACCGTGCAGCTTTCGTCGCCGGAAGACTATTCCGGCGGCGGCCTGGAATTCTGTCCCCAGGGGGAGCTGCATCGGGGGCGCTACCACGGCGCCGCGACGGTATTTCCTTCCGTCCTCGCGCACCGCGTGACCCCGGTGGAGCGCGGAGTGAGGCGCGCGATCGTCGCCTGGATCCACGGCCCGTCCTTCCGCTGAGCTCTCAATCCCCACCCTCCCGGGTGGGGACTTCCTTCCCCGCGCGCGGCTAACCTGTGGGCATGATGAAGACCCAACGCGCCCCCCAGATGCTCCATTCGCCCATCGAGGCCGCCCTGCACCCACGCGGGTTCGAGATGCGCCGCGTCGCCACCCGCGAGGACTGGAGCGACGTGCGCTCGCTTCGCTTCGATGCGCTGCGCGAGCGCTGCGAGATCGACGAGAACCCCGACGCCGCCTACGGCGACGATTACGACACGGCGCTCAACAGCGCCACTTTCGTGCTCCTGCGCAACGCGCGCGCCGTCGCCACGACGCGCTCGAGCGTGAGCTCGGCCAAGCGGCGCTGGGCCCTGCCCGCGGGAGACGCCTATGCCGCGGAGATCGCCGCGCTCGGCGCCGACGCGACCATCGTCGAGGCGAGCCTCATGGTGGTGGATCCGGCCTCGCAGCTGGAACCGAAGACGGCACTCTTCCATCTCTTCAAGGCACACATGCTGCAGTGCGCGGCGGAGAACGCCGACTGGCTGGTGGTCGCGGTGCGCGACTCGCAGATCGGCTTCTACCGGCGCATGTTCAACATGGAGATTCTCTCCGGCGCCGAGAAGTACGCGGGCCTCGCCTCGCCGCGGGTGCTGATGGGGCTTGAGTACCGTGAGCAGGCGGCGCTCCTCTTCAAGCGCATGCCGATGCTTGCCGTGACGGACGCCGACGAGCGCGATTTCGCAGCCTCCGGCGTCATCACCTTCCCCGACGCCCGCCGCAATCCGGCCTCCAAGCGCGGCTCCCCACCGCATCTGGCCGCCGGGGATTAGGCGGCCCGCGGCCGGGCTTCGGCTAGAAACCGATGGCGCCGCCGTCCTTGCGGTGATCGGACGCGCCGCAGTAGCCGTCGTCCAATTTGTGGATGAGCTGTGCGCCGCCGAAGCCGAACATCGGACGCTCGGCGCCGACGATGCGCTGGCCGCGCTTCACGAGCTCGTCCTTCACGGAGGCGCTGATGCGGTCCTCGACCGAGATCGAGCAGTCCTCGTTCACGATCCAGCGCGGCGCGTCGCTGCACGCCTGCGGGTTCTGGTTGTAGTCGACGAGGCGGATCACCATCTGGACATGGCCCTGGCTCTGCATGTTGCCGCCCATCACGCCGAAGCTCATCACCGGCTGGCCGTTGCGCGTGAGGAATCCCGGGATGATGGTGTGGAACGGGCGCTTCCTCGGGCCCACCTGGTTCGGATGCCCGGGCTTCAGCACGAAGCCCGCGCCGCGGTTCTGCAGCGCGATGCCGGTGCCGGGGACGACCACGCCTGAGCCGAAGCCCTTGTAGTTCGACTGGATGAACGACAGCATCATCCCCTTCTCGTCGGCGGTGGTGAGGTACACGGTGCCGCCGTCGTTGGGAATTCCCGGGCCCGGAGTCTGCGCACGCTTCATGTCGATCTTCTTCGCGAGGCCGGCGAGGTACGCGCTGTCGAGCATCTGCGCGGTCGTCACGCGCATCGCCGCGGGATCGGCGGCTTGAGCCCAGGTGTCGGCGAGCGCGAGCTTCATCGCCTCGATCTGCAGGTGAAGGCTGTCGGCGGAGTCGACCGGCATCGACGCCACGTCGAAGTTGCGCAGGATGCCGAGCGCGATCAACGACGCGATGCCCTGCCCGTTGGGCGGCATCTCGTGCAGGTGGTAGCCGCGATACTCGATCGAGATCGGATCGAGCCAGTCGGCGCGGTGCGCCGCGAGGTCCTCCTCGGTCATCGCGCCCTCGTCGGAGCGGCTGG
>WNFI01027900.1_pt1 | contig 19861 bp, 17 predicted proteins | sample 5400471 | NCBI WGS metagenome assembly WNFI01 (sample SAMN13153348, study PRJNA577476) | soil metagenome | isolation source: 100 cm saprolite on Douglas fir-dominated hillslope | place: USA:California | collected 2013-09-17
CGTGACCTGCTCCAGAACGCGTGCATCGCGGCGGGCGGCGTGCTGCCCATGTGCCAGGACACCGGCACCGCGATCGTTATGGGCAAGCGAGGCCAGCAGGTGCTGACCGACGGCCGCGATGAGGAGCACATCGCCCGTGGCGTCTACGACGCCTACACCACGCTGAACCTCCGTTACTCCCAGCTCGCGCCGCTGACCATGTGGGATGAGCGGAACACCGGCAGCAACCTGCCCGCGCAGATCGAGCTGTACGCATGCGACGGCGGGGAGTACAAGTTCCTGTTCATGGCCAAGGGCGGCGGCTCGGCGAACAAGTCGTACCTGTACCAGGAGACCAAGGCCGTGCTCAGCCCCGCCGCCATGCTGGAGTTCCTGGAGCAGAAGATCCGCTCCCTGGGCACGGCCGCCTGCCCGCCGTACCACCTGGCGATCGTCGTCGGCGGCACCAGCGCCGAGTTCGCGCTGAAGACGGCCAAGTACGCCTCGGCCCGGTACCTGGACACGCTGCCGACCGCGGGGTCCGGGGCCGCGCACGGGTTCCGCGACCCCGAGCTCGAGCAGCAGGTGCTGGAGATCACCCGCCGGGCCGGGATCGGCGCCCAGTTCGGCGGCAAGTACTTCTGCCACGACGTGCGGGTGATCCGGCTGCCCCGGCACGGCGCGTCCTGCCCGGTGGCGATCGCGGTGTCGTGCTCCGCCCTGGGCCGCCCGATGCCGGAGATCCGGGCCGAGCTGTCCCGGTACCCGGTCAAGACCCGCCTGTCGCTGTCCGGGCCGATGGTCGTGGCCCGTGACATTGCGCATGCCAGAATTTCCGAACGCCTGGCGGCGGGCGAGGCGATGCCCGGCTACCTGCGTGATCACGCGGTGTACTACGCCGGGCCGGCCAAGACGCCTTCCGGGTACGCGTCGGGGTCGTTCGGGCCGACCACCGCGGGGCGGATGGACTCCTACGTGGACGCGTTCCAGGCGGCGGGCGGGTCGCTGGTGATGCTGGCCAAGGGCAACCGGTCGGCGGCGGTCACCGAGGCCTGCCGCAAGCACGGCGGGTTCTACCTGGGGTCGATCGGCGGCGCCGCCGCCCGGCTGGCCCGTGACTGCATCACCAAGGTCGAGGTGATCGAGTATCCCGAGCTCGGCATGGAGGCGGTCTGGAAGATCGAGGTCCGCGACTTCCCCGCGTTCATAGTCGTCGACGACAAGGGCAACGACTTCTTCGCGGATGTCACCGCGCCGAAGCAGCCGCTGCTGACGATCGGCTCTGGGCCTACCAGCTAGGAGGCAGGCCAAATGCCTGAGGGCACGGCCGGGTTCCGCACCGAGCACGACTCGATGGGCGAGGTTCTCGTCCCCGCTGACGCCTTGTGGGGCGCGCAGACGCAGCGGGCCGTCGTGAACTTCCCGATCTCCGGCACGCGGCTGCCGCGGACCCTGATCGAGGCGCTGGCGTCGATCAAGGGCGCCGCGGCCCTGGTCAATGCCGAGCTCGGGGTGCTGGACGTGGACCTGGCCGAGGCGATCTACGACGCGGCGACGGAGGTCGCCCGCGGTCGCCACGATGACCAGTTCCCGGTCGACGTGTTCCAGACCGGCTCGGGGACCTCGTCCAACATGAACGCCAACGAGGTCATCGCGACGCTTGCCGCACGTGAGCTGGGCCGTCCGGTCCATCCGAACGATCACGTCAACGCCTCGCAGTCGTCCAACGACGTCTTTCCCTCGGCGATTCACATCGCGGCGGCGCGGCTGATCAAGCGGTCGCTGGGCGCCGAGCGGATCGCTGCCGCCCTCCCCGACATCGGTGAGCTGCCGCTGGGCGGCACCGCGGTGGGCACCGGCCTGAACGCGCCGCCCGGCTTCGCCGCCGCGGTCATTGCTCGCCTCGCTGACTCCGAGGACCTGCCGCTGACCGAGGCGCGTGACCACTTCGAGGCGGCCGGGGCGCGCGACGCGCTGGTCGCGGCCAGTGGCGTGCTGCGCGCGATCGCGGTGTCGGAGTTCAAGATCTGCAACGACCTGCGGCTGATGGGGTCCGGCCCGCGGACCGGGCTGGCCGAGATCCGCATTCCCGACCTGCAGCCCGGGTCGTCGATCATGCCCGGCAAGGTCAACCCGGTGATCTGCGAGGCCGTCTGCCAGGTCTGCGCCCAGGTCATCGGGAACGACGCCGCGGTGGCGTTCGGGGGCGCGGCCGGCAACTTCGAGCTGAACGTGATGATGCCCGTCATCGCGCAGAACCTGCTGACCTCGATCAGCCTGCTGTCGTCGGCGTCCCGTGTGCTCGCCGACCACTGCGTCAGCGGGATCACCGCGGATCCGGCGCGGCTGCGGCGGCTGGCCGAGTCCTCGCCCGCCATCGTCACCGCGCTCAACCCGTTCATCGGCTACGAGGCCGCGGCCGCCGTCGCGCGCGAGGCGCTGCAGACCGGCCAGACGATCAGGGAGGTCGTTATCGGCCGGGGGCATGTCGCCCGCGGCGACCTCACCGAGGCGCAGCTGGACTTCGCGCTCGACGTCCTGGCGATGACCCGGCCCTACTCCCGCGGATAACCCCGCCGACCGCCCTCGCCTGTCCCGCTGGTGCGCCCGGGTGCGCCGAGGCGGCGGCGCCCTGGCCAGGCCAGGGGCCGCCGCCGTTACGTCACAGGAGCTTCGCCGGCGGTTATCAGTACCAGCCGTCCGCCTGCTCGTGCGCCCAGGCGCTGCATGGCGAGCCGTAGGTTCCCTGGATGTAGCCCAGGCCCCAGCGAATCTGCGTCGCGGCGTTCGTCTGCCAGTCGGGCCCGGCACTGGCCATCTTCGAACCGGGCAGCGCCTGGGGGATCCCGTACGCCCCGGAGCTGGAGTTACTAGCTGCCACGTTCCAGCCGCTCTCCTGGTTCCACAGCGAGTCCAGGCAGGAGAACTGACTCGATGACCAGCCGTAGGAGCCGAGCATGCCCATGGCGATCTGCTGCGGCGAGCCCGAGGGTGCCGACGATGCCGGCGGCGCAGACGATGCGGCGGCGGCCTGCCGGGCGGCAAGCTGCCGCGCCTGGGCAGAGTCGGCCTTGGCGATGTAGACCTGCGAAGCAAGCATTCCGCTGCCGTCCGGCTGGAGCTGGCCGTCGGTTTGCAGGGCTGAGCTGGCGCGAGCTGCCGTCAGCGAGCTGGCCACCGACAGGCCCGGCGCGGCGGATGGCCAGAGCGCCACCACGCCGGAGGCGACGGCTGCCGTCACGACGGTCGAGCCGGCCACCGCGGTCGTGATCTTAGAGGGCCTCCTGTGGCTAGGGGATTTACGGCGTCGTTGTAGGCGGGTCAAAGTAAGCCCTTGGTCGGGCGCGCGGCGCGCGCTCGGCTTCCACCCGGTGGCGCTGCCGGGCCGCCGGCGAGGCCGGGGCGGGCAGCGGCGTACAGACGTGACGCGGGTCAGGGCGACGAGTTGCCCGGGGCAACCGTCACGGACGCTGGGTGCTGTCAGCCATCCACATTGCCGGGAATCGTCTCGCTCTGATGCCGGAACGAGCTTAAAATCCGTATGACGTAGATCACAGCTGATCGTCCCAGTTGTAAATATTCGCCGTAATCCTGCCTCTCACCTCCTGTTTCATAACGGCTGCCCGGTTCGGGCTTCGGCCATGTGAGTCACATCACAACATGACTAAATCTGCACACTAAGTAACGCTGCGCTATCGGCGTTACCAGAGAGCAGAAATTCGCCGTCGGCATTAGCGCTGGTCATATCAGCTGCACGTAGCAGTGCGACTACTGACAGCTAATCCCGGCTTACCTTGCGGATGGGCCGCGATGGGGGGCAGATAGGGCCGTAGCAGAGGCGGCAATAACCCAGGCCGGGGCGCGCGATCAGTACCAGCCGTGCCCCTGCCAGAACGACCACGCGTCGCAGGGCGTACCGTACGTGTTCTTGATGTAGCCCAGGCCCCAGCTGATCTGCGCGGCCGGGTCGGAGCTGCCCCCGGCCGACGCCGGCCAGGCGGCCTGGGGCATCTTGTTGTACGGCAGCGCCTGCGGGATGCCGTAGGCGCCGCTGGCGTTCTCGGCGAACTGGTTCCAGCCGCTCTCCCGGGAAAAGATGTTGTCCACGCAGCTGAACTGGGTCTTTGGATCGAATCCGAACTGGGGCATCATGTTCCAGGCGGTGCTCCGGTTCGTACCTGGAGTGGGCGCCGTCGCTGTGACGACCGGGGGAGGGCTTCCGCCGCCCGTCGGTGAGGACGAGGACGGGGAAGGGGAAGTGGAAGAGGAGGATCCGGAGGACGGCGTCGGGCGCGTGGCCAGCTTCGGGCTGCCGACCAGGCTGAGGGTCTTGGACGCGGCGTCGACGAGGATCATCTGCTGGCGTTGCTGCTCCAGCAGGGCGGCCGAGCGACTGCCCGGAATCGCGGCCAGGGCGGCCGCCGTCGGATCGGTGCCGCCGCCGACCCTGGTCATCTCCACCAAGACTCCGGCCGCAATGGCAACCAGCACAGTGAGGCTAGTGACCAGGAGAAAGCTGACCCGCCTGCGCGCGCGGCGCTTGGCGTGAGCCCGTCTCCGGTGCTGTGACAATGCAGTCCTTCCGTCGGCCATGCGCGCCGGGCGGAACGCCCAGCGCGCGGACCGCTGCGGTACAGGGCAGCGAGTCGCGTGACGGTCGGGCCAATGCGGCGCCACTAAGCTAACGAGGCAGAACCCGCCGCAAGTGGGGTCCAGCACCGTCGCCGCACTACGTTGCCAGAAGCGAAGCAGCGGCCGAAGCACTTCCGCAGAAAAAGTTGTGCCGCAAACCCGGGAATTGTGTTCCGCAGATCACAGTTTGGCAACGCGTAATGTATCAATTACTACGCGTAAGAATGCCAAGTTGTGATCACAGATGCTGTGCAGGTGCCCGCGGCGACACGCCGGCCGCTACCATCCGGCCCCGGATGCGGCTAGCTTTCAAGCAGGGGCTGGTGCCAGCCCCAGGGGGGACGGACCTCCTTCAACCCTCATGAGCGAGCCGGAGGGGCTTAGGGGTGCCGCGCAGGCGAGCAAGAAGTACAGCCGCGGAGCAAGCTCCGCGAGCAGTGACAGCCGGACAGGAGTGATGATGAGCAGCAGTCCGGGATCCACGCCGGGTGCGGGGGCCACGGGCCCGGAGACCGGCCGGGCCGGATCCGGCTCGCTGAGAGGCAGGAGTGCCTCCCCGCCAGCCGGCAGTGCGGCGCGCGGCTCTACCGGGCGCCGAACGTGGGACCTCGGTAGCGGCGATGCCGAGACGGTGCTGGCCGAGGCACGCAAGGCGCTGTTCGTGATGGTTGGCTTCATCGCCCTCATCTGGGTCATCCAGATCGCGAACTGGGCCGATCACTACCATCTCACTGTGGACTACGGGATCCGGGCCCACGATGTCGGCAGCCTCCCGGACGTCCTGAGCGCGCCGTTCCTGCACTTCAGCTGGGCCCATATCGAGGGGAACTCGGGCCCGCTGTTCATCTTCGGGTTCCTGGCCGCCTACCGGGGGGTGACCAAGTTCCTCGGCGTGACCGTCCTGGTCATCCTGACCAGCGGGCTCGGGGCCTGGCTGACCGAGAGCTCGGGAACGATCGGGGCCGGCGCGAGCGGGGTCGTCTTCGGGTACTTCGGCTACATCATGGTCCGCGGGTTCTTTGACCGGCACGCGATCGACATGCTGCTCGGCGCGGTGATGGCGCTCTGCTTCGCGTATCAGTTCACCGTGCTGCTCCCCCACGCCGGGATCGGCTGGCAGGCGCACGTCGGCGGCCTGGTCGGGGGCGTGGCGGCCGGCTGGGTGTTCCGCGACCGCCGGGCCGGCGCACCGCGCGGCCCGAGGTCCGGGTCGCCGTCCGCGCCGGGGCGGGCCATCGCCAGGTCTTACGGCGACGGCCCGCGATCCGAACTGCACCGTCAGATCGACGACCTGGGCCTCTGACTCTGATGCGGGAGGGCCTCTCCCGCCTCGCCCTGGCCGCCATCGAGTAGCTGGAGGATCTGCTGCCGGACCCGGTTCAAGTCAGCGCCCAGCCGGACGAGCACCTGAGCGGCCACGCCCTCGCCCTCGCGGAGCAGGCCGAGCAGGATGTGCTCGGTGCCGATGTAGTCGTGGCCGAGCTGCAGCGACTCGCGCAGCGACAGCTCCAGGACCTTCTTGGCCCGGGGAGTGAACGGGATGTGCCCCGACGGCGCCTGCTGCCCCCGGCCGATGATCTCCGCGACCTGCTGGCGCACCGCCTCCAGGCTGATCCCCAGCGACTCCAGCGCCTTGGCGGCCACGCCCTCGCCCTCGCGGAGCAGGCCGAGCAGGATGTGCTCGGTGCCGATGTAGTTGTGGCTCAGGATCCTGGCCTCTTCCTGAGCCAGGACAACAACGCGCCGCGCCCGGTCGGTAAACCTCTCGAACATCTCGCACCGCCTCCGCTCCAGTGTGCACCCGTCCGCCCGGTGTGCAAGCCCGGGGGGTTCAGCCAGGGTTCGGCTACGCGGTCACCGAGGGACAGCTCGCCGCACTGGGCGAGCGGGCGAACCAGCAGCGCGACGAACGGCTTGCTGGCGCCGGCCCGCTATCCAGCCGTCCGGCACGTTTGCCGGGGCCTAAGCGAGCCGGCGCTGCCGCGCGCATTCGTACAGCACGACCGACGCGGCCGTGGCGGCATTCAGCGAGCTTGCCGTGCCCAGCATGGGAATCCTGGCCAGGTGGTCGCAGGCATCGCGCCAGGCGGCACTGAGCCCGGCCGCCTCGTTACCGACCAGCAGCAGCGTCGGCTGCGTGAAGTCGATGTCGGTCACGTTCAGGTCGCCGTGCTCGTCGGTCCCGATCAGCCGAACCTCGATACCGCCGGCGCGGATGGCCTTAGCCCAGTCCAGAACGGGCCGGTGCGAGGGAACCCGGACCACCGGCACGGAGAACAGCGAACCGGTACTGGCCCGCACCGACCTGGGGTCGTACACGTCGGCGGCATGACCCGTGACGATCACGCCGGACGCCCCGAAGGCATCGGCCGACCGGATCAGCGTGCCGATGTTGCCCGGGCTCGCCGGGCGGTCGAAGATCACCGTAAGCATGCCGGGGCCCGCCGGGATCCGGTCCAGGTCGTCGTCGGGCAGAGCCGCGATGGCCAGAAGCTCCGGGGAGGTGTCTGTCTTCCCGCCCAGCTCGTGCATCAGCTCGGCCGACACGGCGACCTTCGTCGCGGCGACGGCGTCGAGCGTCTCCCGCGCCCACCGCGACGCCGCGCCGTCCGCGTCGTACAGCAGCACCCGGATCTGCCACCCGTGACGCACGGCCAAGGTGATCGGACGCACGCCCTGAACGATGAACTCGCCGCTGCGCTGCCGCTTCGCCCGGTTGCCCAGTAGCGCCTGCCACTGCTGGAACCGCGCGTTGCGGCTGGTCACCCGCTGTGCCGGCCCGGGGGGACACAGCGCCCCCTGGGGACACCCCAGACCCCGACGGCCCGGATCCCCCCGCTGCGCTGGCCCGGGAAGCTGGGACATGACACGTCTCCTCCTGGGCCGGGCCCGCGTTCCGAGTTCGGGTGAGACTGTCTTGCTGTCCGGCCAGAAGCGGCGTCGACCAGTTAAGGCGGACTCGGTCCTTCCCGCGGACCCCGCGGTGCCCTCCCGCACCGCTGCCAACCTACCGCGGGCCCGGGCAAAAGGTCTGTCGGAGGAGACCGCCGGGCAATGCGGGCCGTGCATGTTCGGCCTGCCGGCCCTGGCCGACGCGATGATCGATCTCGCCTACCACGGCGGCCGCGGGCACGCGGCTGAGCAGGTCGCTGCGCTGATCCCGCTGGTCGAGGGCCGCGGCGCTTGCCGCCATCCCGACGGGGCGACGCAGCTGGCGGCGAGCGCCCTGGCGGCGTTCGGGCCGGACGCCGCCCGGCATGATCGCGTCGGCCCGTGCCGCGGCGTACGCCGCCGGGCGCTGCTGCCCGTGCCGGCCGGCCAGGAGGGCCCGTGACCTACCGGCTGCGGGTCAACCCGATCACCTGCGATGCGCACAGAGTCTGCGCCGAGCTGCTGCCGGAGGTCATCGGGCTCGACCCGTGGGGATACCCGATCGTGCCAGGCGCTGACCTGCCTGACGATCTCATCGAGCACGCCAGGCTGGCCGCGGCGGCCTGCCCGACGCTGCCGCTGCTGATCGAGAAACCGCCGCGGCGCAGCTAGCCCGCTGCCGGCCAGGCCCCGTGGACCAGGCCCTCAGATGGCCGGGCCCTCAGACGGCCAGGCTCTCAGGCGGCGAGGCCCGGACGGCCAGGTCCGGCCGACGTTAAGGCGAGGTAAGGCCCGCCTCAACGGTAAGGTGGCGAGGCCTCTCGGCTCATAACGCGAAGCGCGTTTCGGATCTGTCCGCCTGACCAGCCTTGACCCGATAGCGTCCCTATCGTGGCGCAACTATTGCTCGTTGAGGATGACGCGGCGATCCGCGGCGCGCTGATCCGAGCGCTCTCTGACCGCGGCCATGCCGTCGCCAGCACGACCAGCGCGATGGAGGCGCTGCAGCACGTGGTCGACTCACCACCGGACCTGGTCATCCTCGACCTGGGTCTGCCCGGCCTCGACGGCTATGAGGCGCTGCGCATGCTCCGCGCGATCAGCAAGGTCCCGGTCGTGGTGGCCACCGCGCGGGACGATGAGGCCGACATCGTCAGGGCCCTGGACGCAGGCGCCGACGATTACCTGGTCAAGCCGTTCGGCGCCGGGCAGATCGAGGCCAGGATCCGTGCGGTGCTGCGGCGGGCGGCCGACGACGACGACAAGCGATCAGGCCCGATCTCGGTCGGCGCCCTGCAACTGGACCCGGAGGCGTACGAGGCCACCCTGGCTGGCCATCGGCTCGACCTCAGCAGGCGCGAGTTCGAGCTGCTGCACTATCTCGCGCTGCACGCCGGCCAGGTGGTGACCAAGCGGAACCTGCTGACGCATGTGTGGCGGCTGCCTTACGGCGGCGCGGACAAGACCGTGGACGTGCACGTGTCATGGCTGCGCAGGAAGCTCGGCGAGAGCGCGCAGCAGCCGAGGTACCTGCATACCGTGCGGGGCGTCGGCATCAAGCTGGCGGCACCCCCATGAGGCTCACGGCGTCCCCATGAGACTGCGCATCATCCTGCTCGCGGTGGCGATCAGCTCGATGATCCTGGTCTCGTTCCTGGTGCCGCTCGCGCTGCTGCTGCGGACCTTCCAGGCGGACCGGGCGGTCAGCGCCGCCACCGCCGAGGCTCTGTACATGGCCGGCCTGGTGGACACGCTGCCCACCCCGCAGCTCGAGACCGCCGTGGCCAGGGCGAACGTGCGAGAGCCAAACCAGCCTGTAACGATCTTCATGCTGCCGGGCCCCCAGACCATCCCGGCGCGAGCTCGCTGGTCTTCCGGCTTCCTGCCGGCGGCCAAGGGATTCAGCCGTACCGACCAGGTCCCCGGCGGGACGGAGGTGCTGGTCGCCGTTCAGGGACTGCCGGATCACCGCACCGCGGTGATCCGTACGTTCGTCTCCGAGGCGCAGCTGAGGCACGGCGTGCTGCGCGCGTGGCTGCTCCTCGGCGGCGTGGGGCTCGGCCTGATCGCGCTGAGCGTGATCGTCTCCGCCCAGCTGGCCCGGTCCCTGGTACGCCCGCTGCGGGCGCTGGCGCGCGCCTCCGAGCAGCTCGCTGCCGGTGACCTGTCCGCTCGCGCCCCGTACGAGGGAGCACCAGAGATCCGCAAGGTGAGCCTCGGCCTGAACCGCCTCGCCGTGCGGATCGGCGAACTGCTCGCCCATGAGCGGGAGACGGTCGCCGACCTGTCACACCGCCTGCGTACGCCGCTGACCGCGCTCAGGATCGACGCGGAATCCCTGCGAGACGAGGAGGAGATGGCCCGGGTCATCGCGGGCGTGGATGACCTGTCGCGCACGGTCAACGAGATCATCAGCGAGGCCAGGCGGCCGACCGTGCCCCGCGGAGAGCCCGCGTGCAACGTGGCGGGCTTGGTCGCCGAGCGGACGGCGTTCTGGCGGCCGCTCGCCGAGGATCAGGACCGCCGCATGACCGTTGACCTGCCCGACGGGCGTCTGCAGGTCCTGGTGCCGACCCAGGACATGTCCGCCTGCCTGGACATCCTGCTGGAGAACGTGTTCGCGCACACCCCGGAAGGAACCGCCTTCTCAGTCCGGGTCAGCAGGCGCGCCCGAGGGGGCGCCTGGCTGGTCGTCTCCGACGACGGTCCGGGTTTCACGCACCCCGATCCGGTGCGCCGGGGCCTGTCCAGCGGCGGCTCGACCGGCCTGGGCCTGGACATCGTGCACCGGATAGCCGAGGCTTCCGGCGGCACGCTGACCCTCGGCCGTTCCCCCGCGGGCGGGGCGGCCGCGACCGTGGGCCTCGGGCCGGCGGCCCAGCCGGAGCGCCAGGCGAGACGGCATGTCCGGGCGCGGCCGCACCTGCCCCGGCGCCGGGCGAGGGCCGAGATGGACCAGCAGCTGTCGGCCGAGCTGGCCGCCTGGGCGGCTATCTCAGGACGCGAGATGGGCGGCCGCTAATCACGACCAGGTCGGGTCAGCGGCCGGCATGACGCACCCGGCTCGCCCGAGCGAGCGAGTCGATCCGAAGCGAGCGGCCCGCCGCTGCCCTGCGTGCAGGCGCGGGCCAGAACTCAGTAATGGTCCGGTGAGGCAATCGCCTCAGATCTCCTGGGGCGGGCGGGCATGAGGGGGATCTCGCCACTGCGGTGTAGAGAAGCGCCGGCCCGCTCCGACCAACCGGTGAGCGGGCGCAGAAGGCGACCGCACGGACGAAGGAGATGAAGATGACCAAGGTAGTCCTGGGCATGTCGATGTCGCTGGACGGGATCGCGGGCGGCCAGTCGGCCGACGCGGAGGGCTGGGCGCTGCACGAGGCGATCCTCGGCTGGGTGTTCCCGCTGCGCAGCTGGCGCGAGGCGGCCGGCCAGGATGGCGGCGAGGACTCGGTGGACTCGCGGGCGTGGGCCGAGGACTTCGGCCGGGTCGGGCCGCAGGTACTCGGGGTATCCAGGCGGTCCAGGGCGAGGGCGCTGTGCACCTGCGTTATGAGGTCCGATAACCGCGCCTGCCATCTGGCCGGCTAGCGGAACCGGCCCGGGACCAGCGGCAATTAGCGCAGCCAGTACCACGCGGGCTCAAGCCTTAGCCAAGCCTCGGTCCGCGCCGGCCAACCTCTCGGCGACCTTCCGGGCTGCTTCGATCGCAGTTCCAGCGTCGGCTGCCACCCTCAGATCTATGGCATCGACGAAAGGATCTCAACGAATGTTTTCCCGCAAGCTCACCAGATCCATCGTTGTCGGCGTCGCGGCCATCGCGATCGGGGGCACCTCCTACGGGATCGTCAGCGCAACTTCCAGCAGCGGCTCAGCCCCTGCCAGCAGCGGGTCAGCCGCTCCCAGCAGCGGTTTCGCTGGCGGTCGCGGATCCGGCGGCGGGGGATCCAACGCTCGGTCTGGACCGGCCGCAGGGGGAGCAGTCGGCACGGTCGGCAGCGTGTCCACGTCGGGCTTCACAATCTCGACATCCGCGGGTCAGAAGGTGACCGTCAACGAGGCGCCCTCCACGACATACCAGAAGGGGACGAGCTCGGCCTCGGCGAGTGCCATCACGGCAGGCGAACCCGTCCTCGTACTTGGGACGACCAGCGGAACGGCCATCACCGCCCAGCAGGTCGTCGTGCAACCGGCTAGTGGCGGATCTGCGGCTTCCTCAGCGGCCAAGGTGATCCCCTTCCAGCAGGGCGCCCCAACCACGTCAAAGCAGGTCGGTCAGATCCCGGCGAACTACAGTCAGCCCGGGGGGCATCGTCGACCGTGTTGTCAAGCTGGGCAACGGCGAGTACGAGGTCCACAACATCGGCGTCAACTGGCCGCATCACGTCTTCGTCAACCAGGACTTCAAGGTCGTCGGCGCCGATTAGCCGCCCCGGCCGCTTCGAGAGGTGCGGCCGGGCTGCTACTTCAGCAGCTGGCGGGCCATGACGACGCGCTGGATCTGGTTCGTCCCTTCGTAGATCTGGGTGATTTTGGCGTCCCGCATCATCCGCTCGACCGGGTACTCGGTGACGTACCCGTAGCCGCCCAGCAGCTGGACCGCGTCCGTGGTCACCTCCATGGCCACGTCCGACGCGAAGCACTTGCACGCCGACGACATGAACGTGAGATCCGGGGGCGCCTCGCCGGACATGGCCTGCTCCGACCTGGCCGCGGCCGCGTAAGTCAGCTGCCGGGCCGCCTCGACCTTCATCGCCATGTCAGCGAGCATGAACTGCACGCCCTGGAACTCGGCGATCGCCTGGCCGAACTGCCGCCGCTCCCGCACGTACCCGGCGGCGTAGTCCAGAGCGCCCTGGGCGATGCCCAGCGCCTGGGCCGCGATCGTGATCCTGGTGTGGTCCAGCGTGGCCAGAGCCGTGCCGAAGCCGCTGCCCTCCTCGCCGATCAGCCGGCCGGCTGGGATCACGCAATTGTCGAAGTACAGCTCCCGGGTCGGCGAGCCCTTGATCCCCAGCTTGTGCTCGGGCGCCCCGAACGAGAATCCCTCGTCGCCGGATTCCACGACGAACACCGAGATCCCGCCGGATCCGGCGGCCGGGTCGGTCACCGCCATGACCGTGTAGTAGCGGGAGATGCCGGCGTTGGTGATCCAGCGCTTGACCCCGTTCAGGATGTAGGTGTCCCCGTCGCGGACCGCGCGGGTCTTCATCGCCGCCGCATCGGAGCCCGCCTCGGGCTCGGAGAGCGCGTAGGAGAACATCGCCTCGCCGCTGGCGACCGGCGGCAGGTAACGCTGCTTGACCTCTTCCGATGCTGCGAGCAGCAGCGGCACGGTGCCCAGCTTGTTGACCGCCGGGATCAGCGAGGACGACGCGCAGGCCCGAGCCACCTCCTCGATCACGATCGCGGTCGCGATCGCGTCCGCGCCCGCGCCGCCGTAGCCTTGCGGGATGTGCACGGCGTGCATCCCGGCCTTGACCAGGGCGTCGTGCGCTTCCTGGGGAAACTCGGCGGCCTGATCGACCTTGGCCGCATGCGGGGCGATCTTCTCGTCGGCCAGGGCCCGGATCGACTCGCGCAGCGCATCATGCTCGGGCGACAGGGTGAACGCGGCAGACTCGAGGCTCATGGCCTCGATAGTAGGCCGTCCAACTACCTTCATTTTCATAACGGATAGTCGCGGGCCGACCCGCACGCGGCGGAGCTGATCAGCGAGCCGGGCCGGCCGCGACCTGGACATCGCCGGGCCTCGCCGGCACCAGCCGGCCGGCTTCGCCCGCAGCCTAGGATCCCGGCCCGGCCAGCCTGTCGCGCAGCGCGGCGCCCTTGGCTTGCGCTGTCGCCCTGAGCTCGTCCTGGAACCTCGCCATCCGCGTCCGCAGGTCTTCGTCCGCGGCGGCCAGGATCCGGACCGCGAGCAGCCCGGCGTTGCGTGCCCCGCCGACCGCGACCGTCGCCACCGGAACCCCCGCGGGCATCTGGACGACCGACAGCAGCGAGTCCATCCCGTCCAGGTGCGCCAGCGGAACCGGCACCCCTATCACCGGCAGCGGCGTCACCGCGGCGAGCATGCCCGGCAGGTGTGCCGCTCCGCCGGCGCCCGCGATGATCACGCGGAGCCCGCGGCCCGCCGCCTCGGATCCGTAGCCGAGCATCTCCCGCGGCATCCGGTGCGCCGACACGACGTCAGCCTCCCAGGGGACGCCGAACTCCTGCAGCGCGGTGACCGCCGCCTCCATCACCGGCCAGTCGGAATCGCTCCCCATGACCACGCCCACCACCGGCCGACCGTCCATCAGAACCTCCTGCAGGGACTGCCGTCTTCAGGCGGCATCCGAATCGCGCCGCACTCTCCTCATCCGCGGACGCGGGGCTGATCTCGCTCCGTGCCGCGGCTGAGGTAGCTGGCCGCGCGCCCGGCGCGATCGCGAAGCACGTCGACGTCGTCGCCGAGCGCGGTGACGTGGCCGACCTTCCGCCCCGGCCGGACCCTCTTGCCGTACAGATGCACCCGCAGGCCCGGATCGGCCGCCATCACGTGGACCAGCCGGGAATGCAGGTCGGGATTATCGCCGCCGAGGACATTGACCGTGACGGCCTGCGGCGCCGCGAGGCCGGGCGCCCCGAGCGGCAGGTCGAGAACGGCGCGCAGGTGCTGCTCGAACTGGGAGGTCCTGGCGCCCTCGATGGTCCAGTGGCCGCTGTTGTGGGGCCGCATGGCCAGCTCGTTCACGAGCAGCCCCTGGGGCATCTCGAACAGCTCGACCGCGAGCATCCCGGTGACCCCCACCCCGGCCGCGATGGCCAGCCCCAGCCGCTGCGCGGCGGTGGCCGTGGCGCTGGCGAGCCCCGGCGCGGGCGCCAGCACCTCACGGCAGATCCCGTCCCGCTGGATGGTCTGCACGACCGGGTACACCGCGCCCTGTGCGCTGGGCGAGCGGGCGACCAGCACGGCCAGCTCGCGCTGGAACGCCACGTGCTCCTCGACGATCAGGTCGATCCCGTGGGCGAGCACCTCGGCGGCCTGCGCTGGGGTTGCGCAGACCCACACGCCCTTCCCGTCGTAGCCGCCGCTGACCGCCTTGAGGACGACCGGCCATCCCGAGTCGGCGGCGAAGGCGGTCACGTCGTCGAGGCTCCGGGCCGGAGCGAATCGCGGGCATGCGACGCCCAGTTCGGCCAGCCGCTCGCGCATGACGCGCTTGTCCTGGGCGTAGCGAAGCGCGTCCTTCCCCGGCCGGACCGCTGCTCCCGCCCGCTCCAGGGCCCGCAGATGCGGCCCGGGCACGTGCTCGTGGTCGAACGTTATGACGTCGCAGCGGCCGCTGAAGGCGGTCAGGTCGTCCAGGGACCGGTGGTCGCCGATCTGCGTGCCCGCGCAGACCAGCGCGGCGCTCTCGTCGGATGCGGCGGCGAGCACCCGGAATCCGATGCCCAGGCTCACCGCGGCCTGGCAGGTCATGCGGGCGAGCTGCCCGGCTCCCACCATGCCCACTACCGGGGGGCCTGAACGGGGTGGCGCGGGGCCAGTCATCAGCTCGCTGGCCTTCTCGTGGTGTGTCATGGCAGAAGCAGGCTAGTCGCTGGGCCCGTCAGGCCGGGCCGCTCACTGCGGGCTTCTCCGGCGCCCCGGGTACGCCATGGGGGAGGAACAGCGCGAAGACCGCCGGCCTCGGCCGCACCAGCACCACCCGGCCGCCGTCCGCCGCCGCGACCGCCCGGGCGAGAGACAGCCCGAGCCCGGTCCCCCCGGGCGCCCCGCTGACACTGCGCTCGAAGATCCGCGGCACCAGTTCCTGCGGTACGCCCTTCCCCTCGTCCCTGACCTCGATGACCACCGACCGCGGCGTCAGCGACGTCCTGATCGTGACCGTTCCGCTGCCGTGCACGAGCGCGTTGTCCAGCAGCGTGGCGATCACCTGAGCCGCGCCCCCCAGCGTGACGTAGGCGTACAGGCCCTTCTCTCCCGTCACCTCCAGCTTCCGGCTCAGCCGCCGGAATGCCGGCTCCCACTCCACGACCTGCTGCGCGACGATGTCGTCGACGCTGGCCAGGGCGGGCGCGCCCGACACCGACCTCCGGGCCCGGCCGAGCAGCTGACCGACCACCTCGGCGAGCCGCTCGGTCTGGGCCAGGGCGGCCGCCCCCTCCTCGCGCACGACATCCGGGTAGTTCGCCGCCGCGACCATCTCCTCCAGCCGCATGGACAGCGCGGTCAGCGGGGTCCGCAGCTGATGTGACGCGTCCACGGCGAAGTCGCGCTCGGCGGTCAGCAGCTCATTGATCCGCTGGGCGGAGCCGTCCAGTCCCTCCGCCACCCGGTCCAGCTCCGGCACGCCGTACCTGCGCCCCAGCGGGCTGGCATCGCCGGAGCCGAGCCGGTCCGCGGCGCCGGCCAGCTCCTGCAGCGGCCGGGTCAGCCGCCGCGCCTGCAGCAGGGCCAGCCCCACCGCCACGGCAATCGCCAGCAGCGCCAGCGAGCCGATCATCACGAGCCCGCCGGTCACCTGGCCGACGACGAACGAGTCGTCGGCGGCCACGGTGACCGTGAAGTCCCTGGTGGAGTACCTTCCCGTGATCGTGTCGAGCGCCGGGGGCCTGCTGCCGACCACGGTCCGGCCGCCGCCCCGCTGGGTGATGATCACATAGCGGTCGGCCAGCGACTTGGCGAATCCGGTGGTGTCCGGGGGCAGCCCGTATTCCACCCGCTCCTGCAGCCCCCGGGCGAGCGTCGTGGCATCATGCTTCAGCTGCTGGGTGGCCTCGCTCCTGCGCAGCTGGCTGACCACGAAGGCCAGTGGCACGCCGAGCAGCAGCACCGCGGCCACGGCGACCGCGAGAGTGGAGACCAGCAGGCGGCGCTGCACGGCTCAGCCTCCGCGCCCGCCATCAGCCGTCACGCCGACCCTGGCGCCGACGCGGCCTACGGCGGTCCTCGGCGCGCACACGTCAGCCACGTCAGCCACCGTTCCCGGCATCAGTCGCCGCGCTCGAACCTGAAGCCGACGCCGCGGACCGTGGTGATGAACCGCGGGCTGTGCGCGTCGTCCCCGAGCTTGCGGCGCAGCCAGGAAACGTGCATGTCCAGGGTCTTTGTGGACCCCCACCACTTGCTGTCCCAGACCTGCCGCATGATCTGCTCGCGGGTCACCACCTTCCCGGCCTCGGCCACCAGCAGCGAGAGCAGGTCGAACTCCTTGGAGGTGAGGTCGATCTCGGCTTCGCCCAGCCAGGCCCGGCGCGCGTCGGCGTCAACCCGGACTCCCTGCACGACCCGGCTCTCCGTGGCGCCGCGGCGCAGCAGCGCCCGGACCCTGGCCAGCAGCTCGGCGAGCCGGAACGGCTTGGTGACATAGTCGTCGGCGCCGGCATCCAGGCCGATCACCGTGTCCACCTCGTCCGCGCGCGCAGTGAGGATGAGCACCGGGATGGCGTGGCCCCCCGACCGGATCTGCCGACAGACCTCAAGGCCATCGAGCTTGGGCAGGCCGATATCGAGCAAGATCAGGTCGACCCCGCCGGCGCGCGCGGCCTCGATCGTGGCTGGCCCGTCGGCGGAAACGCCGACCTCATAGCCCTCGCGACGTAGGGCGCGCGCCAATGGCTCGGAGATGGAGGGATCGTCCTCGGCAAGCAAAACGCTGGTCATGCTCAGATCGTATGGCGGCCGGCAACTATTTCCCGAACTCCACGCGCCGGAACTGCCTAGATAGCACTCCGTAACCCTCTGGCGACCTCTCGCCACGGCCCCGGGATCCGGCATCGTACACCGAGTCCTGACACCGAGTCGCCACACCGAGTCCTCACACCGAGTCCTCACACCGAGTCCTCACACCGGGTCGTCAGACGGGCGTGACGCCGTGGCGGCGCCGGGAGAACGACCGGTCCTTGCCGCGCGCCGCGTCGAACCTGCGGATCAGCTCGGCCCTCAGGTCCTCCGGCTGCACGACATCGTCCACCACCAGTTCTCCCGCCAGCCTGAGCACGTCGATGTCGGCGTCATAGGCCGCGCGCAGACGCTGCGTTTCCTGCTCCCTGCCGGCCGGGTCGGCGATCGCTGCCAGCTTGTTGTAGTAGACGGCGTTGACGGCAGCCTCCGCGCCCATGACCGCGATCTTCGCGGTCGGCAGCGCCAGCGTCGCGTCGGGCTCGAACCCGGGCCCGGCCATGGCGTACAGGCCGGCCCCGTAGGCCTTTCGCACCACGACACAGATCTTGGGTACGGTGGCCTCGGCCACGGCGCTGATCATCTTGGCGCCGTGCCTGATGATTCCCTGCTTCTCGACCGCCGTGCCGACCATGAAGCCGGGCACGTCGGCCAGAAACAGCAGCGGGACGTTGAACGCGTCGCAGAGCTGGATGAACCGGGTGCCCTTGTCCGCGGAGTCGACGAACAGCACGCCGCCCTTGAACATCGGGTTGTTCGCGACCACGCCGATGGCCCGCCCGTCCAGGCGGGCGAAGCCGACGACGAGCTCGCGGGCCCACAGCGCGTGGATCTCGAACAGCGAATCCTCATCGACCAGGCCGCGGACGTACCGGCGCATGTCGAACGCCTGGCGCTCGCTGACCGGGACGAGCCTGCGCAGGTCGGTCGGCTTCGGCTCCCGGGCGGCCTCGGCGGGCGGCGCGTCCCGCCAGCTCGCGGGCAGGTAGGACAGGAACCTGCGGACCACCCCGATCGCGTCGTGCTCCGATTCGGCCAGGTAGTGGCCGCAGCCCGAGATCGTGCAGTGGATGCGCGCGCCGCCCATCTCCTCGAGCGTGGTCTGCTCCCCGACCACCATCTCGACCATCCGGGGGCTGCCCAGGTACATCGACGCGTTGCCGTCCACCATCGCGACGTAGTCGCAGAACGCCGGGATGTAGGCGCCGCCCGCGGCCGACGGGCCGAACAGCGCGCATACCTGCGGGATGGACCCGGAGGCGCGCACCTGGGTGTGGAAGATCTTGCCGGCTCCACGGCGGCCCGGGAACATCTCCACCTGGTCGGTGATCCGCGCGCCCGCCGAGTCCACCAGGTAGATCATCGGGATGCCGGACGTGTAGGCCTTCTCGATGCTCCGTGAAGCTGCCCTCGTCGACGAGCAGGGCGATCCGGTCCCGGGCGAACAGCTTGCCCTGGGCCGCCGCTGCCTCGTGATACCTGGCCGCGCCGCCCTTGTCGATCCTGGCCCGGACCTCGGCCAGCTCGGGATGGCCAGCCTCGCCGTCGAGGGCGGGCGCCGCGTCCTTCAGTTCTTCGCTCACGCTCGCGAGCCTAGCGAGTTTCCGCCGGTGCCCCCATCGCCCCGCAACCCGCCCGGACGCTGCACGCGGCGCCCCGCGACCCCCGGCCCCGCCCAAGCTCCGGCCGCCCGCCTGGGGCCTCGGGCCCACCCACCCCCAGCCGCCTTTACGTTAACGGGGACGTTTGTCAGGCCCATGTGCTGACAGAAGTCCCCGTTAACGCGATCATGACGGGCGGGGGAGCATTATGCCGGGATTGTTCGGGTTCTCGGGCCGGCCCGGAGGACCTGGGACGGGAGCTGACGGCCGATGATGCGCTCGGCGTCGGCGGCGGCGTCGATCAGCGCCTCCAGCTCGATGCCGGTCGCCACGCCCATGTCCTCGACCATGTGCACGAGCTCCTCGGTGGCGATGTTGCCGGTGGCGCCCGGCGCGTACGGGCACCCGCCGAGCCCGCCCACCGAGGCATCGAAGTCAGACACCCCGAGCTCGAGCGCGGTGAGCACATTGGCCAGGCCGGTTCCGCGGGTGTTGTGGAAGTGCAGGTTGAGCGCGACGTCGGGATGGGCCGAGCGGAACGCGCCGACGAGCTCGCGGACGCGCCGTGGCGTGGCCATGCCCGTGGTGTCTCCGAACGAGACGCAGTCAGCTCCGTCGCCCACCGCCCGCGATGCCACCCGGACCACCCGCTCCACCGGCACGTCGCCCTCGTACGGGCAGCCCCAGGCGGTCGACACGATCACCTGGCAGGTGGCGCCGCGCTGGTGGGCCTCGTCGATGACCACCGCGATGTCGTCCAGCGACTCCTCCGTGGACCGGTTGACGTTCTTGCGATTGTGGGTATCGGACGCCGATACCACGGCCTCGATCTCGGTGAGACCGCGGTCCAGGGCCCGCCGGGCGCCGCGCAGGTTCGGGACCAGGGCCGAGTACCGTACGGACGGCGCCCGCTCGATCCCGGCCCACACAGCGTCGGCGTCGGCCATCTGCGGGATCGCCTCGGGCCGCACGAACGACACCGCCTCGATCCGCTGCACGCCGGTCGCTGACAGCCGGTCGATGAGCTCGATCTTGGCCTCGGTCGGCACCGGATCCTCGTTCTGCAGCCCGTCGCGCGGGCCGACCTCGCGCACCGAGATCCGCTCCGGAA
>WNFI01421090.1_pt2 | contig 19854 bp, 17 predicted proteins | sample 5400471 | NCBI WGS metagenome assembly WNFI01 (sample SAMN13153348, study PRJNA577476) | soil metagenome | isolation source: 100 cm saprolite on Douglas fir-dominated hillslope | place: USA:California | collected 2013-09-17
GCTGCGCGATTCCGACATCGTCGCGCGCCTGGGCGGCGACGAGTTCGGCGTGCTGCTCGCCACCGGAGGCGCCGAGCACGCCCCGCAGGTGGTGGCGCGGAAGATCCTGAAGGCCCTCGAGGCCCCGCTCGTGATCGAGGGCCAGCCGATGGACATCACGGCGAGCCTCGGCATCGCGCGCTTCCCCGAGCACGGCGAGGACGCGGCTTCGCTATTGCGCGCCGCCGACGTCGCGATGTACGAGGCGAAGCGCACGAAGTCCGGCCTCTCGGTCTACGACCCGAGCCACGACGAGCGGCGCCAGGAATTCCTCACGCTCCTGGGCGAGCTGCGGCGCGCGGTGGAGGCCGGGGAGCTGGTGCTGCACTATCAGCCGAAGATGGGCCTCGCCGAAGGCCGCATGACCTCGGTCGAGGCCCTGGTGCGCTGGAGCCACCCGCAGCGCGGCTTCATCGAGCCTTCGGCTTTCATTCCCTTCGCCGAGCAGACCGGCTATGTCGGCGCCATCACGCACTGGGTGCTGGCCCGCGCCATCGAGCAGTGCGGCGCCTGGGAGAGGGCGGGGCTGCACATCCGCATGTGCGTGAACGTCTCGGCGCGCGACCTGCAGCAGCAAGACGCGCTGGTGCAATTCGTCACCTCCGCGCTTCAGGCGGCGAGGCTGCCGGCGGGAATGCTGAGCCTGGAGATCACGGAGAGCGCGCTCATGGAGGATCCGGCGAGCGCGCAATCCACGCTGCGCAAGCTGCGTGAGCTGGGCATCGCGACCTCGATCGACGACTACGGCACCGGATACTCCTCGCTCGCCTACATCAAGCAGCTCGCGGTCTCGGAGCTGAAGATCGACCGCGCGTTCGTGAGCGGCATGGAGGCCGACCGCAGCAACGCGGCGATCGTGCGCTCGACGATCGAGCTTGGGCACAACCTCGGGCTCACCGTGGTGGCCGAGGGGGTGGAGACCGCCCACGAGCTCGCGGAGCTGCGCCGCTTCGGCTGCGATTCCGCGCAGGGCTACTACTTCGCCCGCGCGATGAGCGCCGATGACCTGGAGAAGTGGCTAGGCGCTTCGCGAGACAAGGCGTTCGGGATTTCCGCCGAGGCCCGCGGCGAGGACTGAGGCGTTTCCCCGGACCGATTGCTTGAAGAGCGCGTAGCGGCGCAGCGCCGCGCTCACGTGCGTTCTCAGTTCGCGCGGGTTGACCGGCTTGGCGAGGAAGCGGTAGATCTGCGCCTGGTTGATGAGCTCGGCGACGAGCTCGGCGTCGGGTTCCTTCGAAACGAGGATCGAGAGGACCTCGGGGCGCTTCTCCTTTAGCTCCCTGAAGAGCTTCACGAGGTCGTCCTTGCCGGCGGCGAGGTCGGCGACGATCGCCGCGACATCGTGGCGCTGCAGGATCTTCGCGGCTTCCGCCGCCGTGGCGGCCATCAGCACGCGCGCCTCGCCGGCGAGCAACCGCTCCAGCCCCTCGGCGAGCGATTGCCCCGCGTCGATCACGAGCAGCGAGCCCGCGCTTCGCGGCGCGCTCGCGACCTGCGGGCCGGCGGGAGAGAGCTTTGCCACGAGCGCCGCGGCCTGCGCGAGCGTGGCGCGAATCTGGTCGTTGTCCCAGGGCTTCTTCACGAAGCGGAACACCTCGCCCTCGTTGACCGAGCCCATCACCGCGGGGAGGTCGGAGTATCCCGTGAGGAGCAGCCGCACCGCCTGCGGCGCGGTCTTGCGGATCTCGCGCAGGAGCTCGACCCCCGTGGTGCCGGGCATGCGCTGGTCGCTCACCACGACCTGGATCGCGGAATGCCGCACGATGTCGAGCGCGACCGCGGCGCTCTCGGCCGTGAACACGTTGTATTGCTGGCGGAAGAGCGCGCGCAGCGCGTTCAGGACGCGCTCATCGTCGTCGACGAAGAGCACGCGCGTCTTGCCGTTCGCGTCGGCCGTCTTCTCCGCAGCGGCCGGCGCAGCAGGCTTGGCGATGAGCCGCGCGGTTTGCGCAAGCTTCATTTCGGGTGCGGGCGCGGGCGCCGATGCGGGCGCGGCAACGGGTTTAGTCACGACGGCGGGGGCGGGCGCGGGCACCGCGAGCGGCGAGCCGATCGAGTCCTGCAGCCCGAGACGCAGCCCGTCCATGAATTCGCGCGCCGATCCGAAACGGTGCTGCGGATCCTTGGCGAGCGCCCTCTGGATGACCCAATCCAGCTGCCATGCGATCTTGGCGGCACACGACGATGGGTCGGTAGGCCGGTCCTGCATCACGCGGTGGACGACCTCCTCGCGCGTGCCGGTGAACGGCACCTTGCCGGTGACGAGGTGGTAGACGATGGCGCCCACCTGGTAGAGGTCGGTGCGCAGCGTTCCCTTGCCCTCGCTGAACTGCTCCGGCGCCATGTAGTGGGGCGCGCCCGAGTCGGCGAGCGCGCCCATTCCGAAATCGCTGATGTAGACGCGATCCTGCTTGTCGAGGAAGACGTTGGCGGGCTTGAGGTCGCCGTGGAAGATGCCCCGCGTGTGCGCGGCCTCCAGGGCCTCGAGCAGCTGACGCGCGATTTCCCAGGTCTGCTTCAAGTCGGGAGGCGCCGTCTTCATCCGCGCGGCGAGCGTCTCGCCTTCCGCGAGCTCGAAGACGAAGCACGAGGCATTGCCGCCCTCGATCAGCTCGATGAAAGGCACGATGCCGGGATGCCGCACGCGCCCGAGCGCTGCGGTGGCGTCGCGTAACCGCGCGAGAACCGCGGCATCGATGGTGCTGCGGTTCACGACCTTGAGCGCCACGGCGCGCGCTCCGTCGGCGCCGCGATAGACGGCCGCCGCGCCGCTCTTGCCGAGGAGCGCCTGGATCTCGTACTTGCCGATGTGCCTCTCGCTCACGCGGCAGCCGCCTTCTCTTCGTCCATGCTCGCCGCAAGCTCCGCTGGAGGCTCGATGGGAAGCGTCACGATCACGGTCGTGCCCTCGCCGGGGATCGAATGCACGTCGATGCGCCCGCCATGCTGCGACACGATCTTGTAGGCGATCGAAAGCCCCAGCCCGGTTCCCTTGCCCGCCTCCTTGGTGGTGAAGAAGGGATCGAAGATCCTCGGCAGCACCTCGGCGGCGATGCCGCGGCCGTTGTCCTCGATCTCGATCGCCACCGATTTCGATCCTTCGGGGCGCGTGGTCACGTTGATGCGGCCGTTCGGCTTGTCGATCGCCTGCGCCGCGTTGGTGAGGATGTTGAGCAGCACCTGGTTCACCTGGGAAGGCGAGCACGTGATCGAGGCGACCTCGCCCAGATGCCTCTCGATGTCGATGCGGCGCAGGTTCGGCTTGGCGATGAGGAGCGTGGTCTTCACGCCCTCGTTCACGTTGAAGCTCGCGATGCGGCTGCGGTCGAGGCGCGAAAAGTTGCGCAGGTTGGTCACCAGCTCGGCGATCTGCTCGATGCCGTGCAGGCCGTCGTGGACGAGCGAATCGAGGTCCTCGAGGGCGTGCTCGCGCTGCAGCTTTCCGAGGCTGCGCTCGAGCGCCTCGAAGGCCTGCTGCAGCTGCGCCGAATCGGTGCTTCCGGTTCTCAGGATGTCGAGCAGGTGCTCGGCTTGCGCCACCGCCTCGCGCAGCTCGGGCATGCGCTCGCGCGCCGTCGCAACGCTGTTCTTCACGTACGAAAGCGGCGTGTTGATCTCGTGCGCGACGCCGGCGACCATCTGGCCGAGCGAGGACATCTTTTCCGTCTGCACCAGCTGCGCCTCGGAATCCTTGAGACGCTTCAACGTCTGCGAGAGGTCGCGCGTGCGTTCCGAAACGCGCTTCTCGAGGTCCTCGTTGGCCTCGCGCAGCTGGCGCTGCGTGCTCGCCACGCGCATCGTGAGGTAGCCCAAGCCGACGAGGAGCGCGGCCGCGTAGTAGAAGAGGTAGACGCGCCACTGGTCCTTCTCGTCGAGCGTGTCTTCGATCGCCTTCGAATAGGTGCGCGCGGCGAGCTCGATGCGCGAGCCCAGCGTGAGGAACGAGAACTTGCGCCACGCGAGGGCTTCGGCGTTGCGCGCCTCGAGGAATGCGCGGCCCGCGGTCTCGCCTTCCGCCGCGGCGCCGGCGAGCGCGCGGTCGATCGCCACGGCATCGAGCCGCAGAGTGGCGATGCGCCGCTCGAGCGCGCGCGCGCGGGCAGGGAAGGTCTCGATGTCGGGGCGCTGCAGGTCGCCTCTCAGGAGCTCGACGAGGGTCACCAGGAGCGGAGAGCCGCGGCCGGCACCCGGGGCGTTCGCGCGTGCGGCGGCGAGCTGCACCAGGTTGCGCATCGCCTCGTCGAGCCTGCCGAAGGCGTTGAGCGATTGCAGGTGCGCGTCGCGAAGCCGCTGGAATGCGGCTTCCTTTTCCGCGAGGCCCAGGTTCAGCCCGCGCACTTGCGGGGAGAAATCGGAGCGGGCGCCCTCGCGCTCGAGGTCGCGCAGGCTGCGCGCGATCATGCGCCCGCGATCGGGCGACGCCGCCGGGGCCGCAGCGAAGGCATTCGCGATGCGCTGTGCGTCGACGTCCCAGCGCGTGTCGAGGTCCTTCATTTCCCGCAGGAGTCCGAGCGCGTGCGAATCGTTCTTGAAGTCGATTCCCGAGGTCTTCGCGAAGAGGAAGACGAGGGTGCCGAGAAGCATGGCGGCGGCGGCCGCCATGAGGGCGGCGCGAAGGGATCGGCTCTGGATCATGGCATGAGTTCTTGGGAATCCTCGCCGCAACGGGATCGGGCACTGCCATTGTGCGGGGAAGTCGACAGCGAATCTGTGCGGCGCGTCACTAACGACTTTTTCAACTGTAGCCTTCGCGGCTACTCGCCCAGGTAGGCCTCGCGAATGCGCGGATCGTGGAGGAGCGCTCGCGCCTCGCCCGAAATGGTCGCGAGCCCGCCCTCGAGCACGTACCCCCGGTGGCTCACTTCGAGCGCCAGGCGCGCGTTTTGCTCGACCAGCAGCAAGGTGACGCCCTCGGCGGCGATGGCGCGCACCACCTCGAAGATCTTCTCCACCATGAGCGGGGCGAGGCCCATGCTGGGCTCGTCGAGGAGCAGCAGGCGCGGCCGGCTCATGAGCGCGCGCGAGATGGCGAGCATCTGCTGCTCGCCCCCGGAAAGCGTGCCCGCGGTCTGGCGCCGGCGCTCCTTCAGGCGGGGAAAGAGCGTGAAGGCCCGCTCGATATCGGCCGCGACCCCGGCCGCGTCGCTGCGCGCGTAGGCGCCCATGGCGAGGTTCTCCTCGATGGAAAGCTGCGGAAAGACGCCGCGTCCCTCGGGGACGAGCGCCATCCCCAGGCGCGCGATGTCGTGCACGCGCCGCCCGGTGATGTCGGCCCCGTCGAAGACCACGCGCCCGGCCGAGGCGCGCACCAATCCGGTGATGGCTCGCAGCGTGGTTGTCTTTCCGGCGCCGTTCGCGCCGATCAGGCAAACCAGCTCGCCCGGTTCGACGTGGAGGTCGATGCCCTTGACCGCGCGGATCCCCCCGTAGGCGACCTGCAGCTTCTCCAGGGCGAGGAGGCTCATGAGGCGGTGGGCGGGTCCCGCGGCTTGCCGAGATAGGCCTCGACCACGCGCGGGTCCTTCTGGATATCCTTCGGCACCCCCTCGGCAATGTTGCGTCCGTAATCGAGCACCAGCACGCGATCGCAGAGTCCCATCACCAGGCGCACGTCGTGCTCGATGAGCAGGAGCGTGATGCCGTCGGCGCGGATGCTCTCGAGCAGGCGGCGCAACTCGACCTTCTCGGTCGCGTTCATTCCCGCCGCCGGCTCGTCCAGGGCCAGCAGCCGCGGCTCGGTCGCCAACGCGCGCGCGATCTCGAGGCGGCGCTGGTCGCCGTACGACAGGTGCTTCGCGAGCTCGTTGCCGCGATGGCTGATGCCCACGTAGTCGAGCAGCTCGCGCGCGCGTTTCTCGATGCCGCGTTCCTCGGCGCGGGTGCGCGGATTGCGCAGGATCGCGCCGAAGACTCCGGCATGGGTGCGCACGTGGCGGCCGATCATGACGTTCTCGAGCGCGGAGAGGTTGGCGAAGAGCCGGATGTTCTGGAAGGTGCGCGCGATGCCGTCGCGCGCGATGCGATCGGGCGTGACGCTCTCGAGCAACCGCCCCTCGAAGCGGATGCGGCCCTCGTCCTGGCGGTAAATTCCGGTGAGCACGTTGAAGAGCGTCGTCTTGCCCGCGCCGTTGGGGCCGATGAGGCCGTAGATCTCGCCCGCGCTGATCGAGAAGGAGACTTCCGAGAGCGCCACCAAGCCGCCGAAACGCTTGGCGAGGTTTTGGACCTCGAGGAAGCTCGCCCCGGGAATCCTCAACCCGGGGGGGCCGCCCGGCGCGGCGAGCGGGGCGCTGGCGCTAGCGGCCATCTTGCGCCACCGTGAGCTCGCGCTTGCGCACCGCGGAAGGCAGCAGTCCCGCGGGCCGGAACAGCATCATCACGACCATCGCGAGCCCGAAGAGCAGCATGCGGATCACTTCAGGGTCGATGAGCGAGCGCCCGAAGAGCTTGTGCTGCACGTCCGCGCCCACGGTGTAGCGCAGGATCTCGGGCACGAAGGAAAGCAGCACCGCGCCCAGGATCACGCCCCAGATGTTGCCCATCCCGCCGAGCACCACCATCGAGAGGACCATGACGCTCTCGGTGAGGATGAAGCTCTCGGGGCTGATGAAGCCCTGGATCGCCGAGAACATGCCGCCCGCCACGCCGCCGAAGGACGCGCCCATCGCGAAGGCGAGGAGCTTCATGTTGCGCGTGTTGATGCCCATCGAGCGCGCCGCGAGCTCGTCCTCGCGAATCGCCTCCCACGCCCGGCCGATGCGCGAATCCTGCAGCCGCAGGTTCACCACGATCACGACGAGGAGCACGGCGAGCAGGAAGTAGTAGTACTTGATGGTCCCGGAGAAGGCGAGCGCGCCCAGCTGCGTCGTGTTGCCGAAGTCGATGCCCATGAAGCGGATCGGATCGATCGTCGTGATGCCCTTCGGGCCGTTGGTGAGGTTGAAGGGCTCGGAGAGGTTGTTCAGGAAGATGCGCACGATCTCGCCGAAGCCGAGGGTCACGATGGCGAGATAGTCGCCGCGGAGCTTGAGGGTGGGAGCTCCGAGGATCACTCCGAAGAAGCACGCCACCGCGGCGCCGATCGGCAGGATCGCCCACCATGGCAAATGAAGATTGAAATGCGGGGAGGCCAGCAGCGCATATGCGTACGCGCCCACCGCGTAGAAGGCGATGTAGCCCAGGTCGAGGAGGCCGGCGAATCCGACCACGATGTTCAGGCCCAGCGACAGCAGCACGAAGAGGATCGCCAGGTTCGTGATCCTCACCCACGCCGTCCCCGCCATCGCGAGCACGAACGGCAGCGCCACGAGAACGATCGCGATCAGCGCGAGGCCGATCCATTTCGCCGCTGGGTTCTTCTTGAAGGCTGTCAGCGTGCCCATGATGAGGAGAGGCTTGGGGAACACGGATGAACACAGATGAACACGGAAAAGGCCAATTCAATATCCGGAAACGATGCGGCGAACTTCAAGCCTGGGGCGGCCGAAGTTCAGGAGGATGGCGAAGCGTATGCGAGTGGCGCGGAGGTAATTGAGGCATTGGGCGGTATGCGCGGCTTCCAGGCAGGAAACGGCCTTAAGCTCGACCACGATTCGATCATCAACGATCAGGTCAGCCATGTATTCCCCCACGATCTCCTCGCGATATCGGACATCGATGGCCTTCTGTTGCGAAACCTTATGGCCGCGCATTCTCAGCTCCAACGCATGATCAGGCCCGGTCGCCGACGCGCTCGCCCAGCAGGCCCTGCGGGCGGAAGACGAGGACCAGGATCAGCACGATGAACGCATAGACATCCTTGTAGTTGCTGCCGAAGAGGCTCGACTCGGGGCTCGCGGCGCATGCGTCGGTGAAACCGGGCAGCCATTGGTCGAGCACGCACACGTTGGTGAAGTCGCCGACGTATCCCGCGCCGAGCGCCTCGATGAGTCCCATGAGGATGCCGCCGAGCACGGCGCCCGCGAGGTTGCCGATCCCGCCCAGCACGGCGGCGGAGAACGCCTTCAATCCGAGCAGGAATCCCATCTGATAGTGCGCGATTCCGTAGTACGTTCCGACCATCACCCCCGCCACCGCGCCGAGCGCGGCGCCGATCACGAAGGTGACCGAGATCACCTTGTTGATGTCCACGCCCATCAGGCCGGCGATCTGCGGGTTCTGCGAGGTGGCGCGCATCGCGATGCCGATCTTAGTGCGGTGCACGAGCGCCAGCAGCCCGGCCATCATCGCGATCGACGTAAGGATCACGGCGATCTGCACGTTGCTGATGGTCGCGCTCGATTCAGAGCTGCCGAGGTGATAGAGCTTGAGCTCGATGATCTGCGGGAAGGCGATGATGTTGCGGCTCCACACCAGGAGCGCTAGGTGCTGCAGGACGATCGAGACGCCGATCGCGGTGATGAGGGGCGCCAGGCGAGGAGCGTTGCGAAGCGGCCGGTAGGCGACGCGCTCCACCACGTATCCCACCGCCATGCACACCGGGACGGCGGCGAGGATGCCGATTCCCACGATCACGAGCGGCGGCAATCCCGACCCGGCGAGCGCTACGATCACCGAGAAGGCCACCATGCAGCCGATCATCACCACTTCGCCGTGCGCGAAGTTGATGAGCTGGATGATGCCGTAGACCATCGTGTAGCCGAGCGCCACGACGGCGTAGACGCAGCCCAGCGTGAGACCGTTGACGATCTGCTGAAGAAAGGTGTCCACAGGCGGAGTTTAAGGGGACAGAGCACATCTTGCATCGAGCTGTGATCTGTCCCCAGCGGACAGAGCACATTGCATCGAGTTGTGATCCGTCCCCGGGCGAAAAAAAACGGCACCGCCAAGCGGTGCCGTTCGATTCCAGCGGTTTTCCGCTGCTTTCTTCTTCTTCTCTCTTTTTTGAGTTCTTATTTCTTCGTTTCGGCGGGCTTTGCGTCTCCCTTTTTCGCTTCTTCTTTCTTCGGTTCTTCCTTCGCCGGCGCCGCGGCCGGCGTCACGGTGGCGGTCCCGGAGGCCATCGTGAACGGCGTCGAGACTCCGCCCTTGACGATCGCGACCGGCACGACCTTGCCGTTGGTCAGCTTGAAGATCGTCATCTCGGCGTCCTTGCGGTCGCCTTTCCCATCGAACGCGACCGTGCCCGTGGCACCGGTGAACGTGACGTTGAACATCTCGGGCGTGAACTTGGCCGGATCGGTCGAGTTGGACTTCTTCATGGCCTCGATCACGGCGTTGGTGGCGTCGTAGAAATACGGCGCGTATTGCTTGATCTCGCCGTACTTGCTGGTGAAGGCGCCGACGAAGTCCTTGCTTGCGGCTTCCCTCGGCAGTCCGGCCTGCGAGCACACCATGCCTTCGGCGGCCGCACCCGCGAGCTTGCCCATCTCGTCGGTGCACGCGCCGTCGCCGAACGCGAACTGCGCCTTGATGCCGAGCTCCCGCGCCTGCTTGAGCATCGGCCCGCCGGTGGCGTCCATGCCGCCGTGGAAGACCACGTCGGGGTTCTTCGCCTTGATCTTGGTGAGGATCGCCTTGAAATCGGTTTCCTTGTCGGTGGTGCGCTCGCGGCCGACGATGTTGACCTTGGCGCCCTTCAACGTCTTCTCGACCTCGTTGGCGATGCCTTCGCCGTACGCGGTCTTGTCGTCGATGATCGCGACCTTCTTCGCCTTCAGCTCGTTGGCGACATAGGAGGCGATGGCCGGGCCCTGCTGGTCGTCACGCCCGACGGTGCGGAACACGGTCTTCATGCCGCGCTCGGTAAGGGCCGGGTTGGTGGCCGATCCCGAGATCACCGGGATGCCCGCCTTGTTGTAGATCTCGGAGGCGGGGATGGTGACGCCGGAATTCAAATGCCCGATGACCGCGGCGACCTTGGCGTCGACCAGCTTCTGCGCCACGGTGGTGCCGACCTTCGGATCGGCCTTCGTCGTCCTTGCCCAGGTGGGCGATCGAGCCCGTGAGGGGGCCCGCGTGGGCGATCTTGACGGTGACTCCGGCGGGGGCCGCGGGAGCGGCGGTTGTCTTCGGCTCTTCCTTGGGGCCGAACGCGGCGACTCCCAGGGCGAGCGCTACTGCAAAGCCCAGTTGATGGGAGCTTTTCATCGAAAACTCTCCTGAATTAGAGGGGGATAGGAATGAGGCGCGGAAAGGCGGGCATTATGGGAGCCCCCCTCGGGCGTGTCAATTCTTCACTTGAGCGACAGGACCCATTTCACGAGGGTCTTCACGTCCTCGTCCTTCACCAGCGAGTTGGGCGGCATCGGCACCTGGCCCCAGACGCCCACTCCGCCGTTCTTCACCTTCTCGATGAGCTTGGCCTCCGCGGTCTTGTCGCCGCGATACTTCGCCGCGACCTCCTTGTAGGAGGGGCCGACCACCTTCTTGTCGATCGCGTGGCAGGCGTTGCACGCATTCTTTTTCATGAGCTCCTCGTTCGCGAGCGCGCCGGTGGCGGCGCAGGCGAAGGCAAGGGCGGCGAGGGTGAGGCTTTTTTTCATCGGGAGCTCCTGGGAGCGGTGGCTGGAACTTGCGAAGACGCGATTCTGGGCAATTGCAGCCTTTCCTGCAATTCCCGCCTGGCGTGGATCGGCGGCAGGCAGGTGGCGCCCTCGCAGATCCACGCGTTCACCTCGCCCGAGACGGGCTTCGCCAGCGGCGGCGGCAGCGGCGCGGACTGGGGTGCTACGAAAAGTACGAGGGACGTCGGCAAGTATGCCGCGTCGAGCATCGCGCGCCACGGACCGAATCGGTCGCCGGGACCATTGACGATGATCGTTCGCGGCGGGGCAAGCTGTTCCTCGAGCGCGGCCAACAGGGTGCCGAAGGCCGCCGGCTGGCGCTCGACTTGTCCCCAGAAGACTCCGATCGTTCCGGCGGCAACCTCGGCCAGGCGCGCTTCCCCGGTGAGGTAGCTCAAGCGATTGAGCGCCAGCGCGGCCACCGCATTCCCCGATGGCGTGGCGTTGTCGGGCCCGGGCTTGGGACGATGGATCAGGGGCTCGTGATCGTGCGAGGTGAAGAAGAATCCGCCCGCCACCGGATCGTGGAACTCGTCGCGCAGCAGGCGGCCGAGCTCGCCGGCCCACTCGAGGTCGCGCGCGTCGAATTCGGCCTGCAGCATCTCGAGGAGCGCGGCAAGGAGGTAGGCGTGGTCGTCGAGGTAGGCATCGAGATGCGCGTGGCCGTCCTTCGCAGTCGCAAGCAAGCGGCCTTCCTTCCACAGCTCGCCGCGCACGAAGTCGAGCGCCCGGCGCGCCGAAGCGATCCAGTCCTTGCGCGCGAAGATGCGCCCCGCATGCGCCATTCCCGAGATCATCAACGCGTTCCACGAGGTGAGGATCTTTTCGTCACGCCCGGGGCGTACGCGCTTCTCCCGCTCGCGGAAGAGCTTCGCGCGCGCCGCATCGAGAAGCGCCCGCGCCGTTTTCTCGTCGAGGCCCAGGGAGGGCGCGGCCTCGCTCACCGTCTTCGCCACCACGAGGTGCCAGTGGCGATTCTCGAAATTCGCCGGCCGGTCGAGGCCGAACACGGCGGCGGCGACCTGGTATTCGTCCTCGGAGAGCAGCGCGCGGAATTCCCCGGGCGTCCAGACATAGAACTTGCCCTCCTCGCCCTCGGAGTCGGCGTCGAGCGAGGAGTAGTAGCCGCCCGCGGGGGATTGCATCTCGCGCATCGTCCACGCCGCCGTCTCCGCGCAGACGCGCTCGAAGAGCGGATCGCGCGTGATCGCCCAGGCATCGGCGTAGAGGCGCAGCAGCCAGGCATTGTCGTAGAGCATCTTCTCGAAATGCGGGATCGCCCACTCGGCGTCGACGCTGTAGCGCGAGAAGCCGCCGCCGACCTGGTCGTACAGGCCGCCCAGCGCCATCTTGCGCAGCGTGAAGGCGGCGAGCTCGAGCGCTTCGGGCTCGCCGATCGCGGCGTGGCGGCGCAGCAGCAGCTCGATGGTGTCGGGGTGCGGGAATTTCGGGGCGCCGCTGAAGCCGCCGTGCTCGCGGTCGAACGCCGCCTTGAGATAGTCGGCCGCCGCGTCGAGCGGATCGGCGGAGAACTGCTCTCGCCCGGCGCCCGCGCCCTTCGGCGCGGTGCGCCCGAGCGCCTCGCCCAGCTGCACGCCTTGCGTGCGGATGTCGTCCGGATTCTCGTCGTAGAACTGGCGCACGCGCTGCAGCAGGTCGCCGAAGCCCGGCATGCCGTAGCGCGCCGTGTTCGGGAAATACGTTCCGCCGAAGAACGGCAGCTGGTCGGGCGTGAGGAACATCGTGAGGGGCCAGCCGCCGTTGCGCTGCGTGAGCATCGCCTGCGCGACCTGGTAGATCTGGTCGATGTCGGGGCGCTCCTCGCGATCGACCTTGATGTTCACGAAGAGGTCGTTCATCACTTTCGCGATCGCCGGATCCTCGAACGACTCGTGCGCCATCACGTGGCACCAGTGACACGCCGAGTAGCCCACCGACAGCAGGATCGGCTTGCCGGTGCGCTTCGCTTCTCCCAGTGCCTCCTCGCCCCACGGGTACCAATCCACGGGATTCTCCGCGTGCTGCTGGAGATACGGACTTGTCTCCTTGGCCAGGCGATTGGGCATGTCAGTGAGTGATGCGGGCGAAAAGCCTGGGAACACGGATGAACACAGATGAACACAGAAAAGGCAAAACCAAAAGCATATGAGCGTTTCGAGGCATTGGAACCATCGTCACGAAGCTATCACTTGCTTTTGACCTTCTGTGTTCATCTGTGTTCATCTGTGTTCATCCGTGTTCCCAGGCTTTTCCGCCCTAGGTTGCCCCTGCTGGCACTCGCACCAAACCGAGGATCAAGGAGCAGCCGGCGAGGATGATGGCGCAGCCGGCGATGCGCCCCGCGGTAACGGGCTCGCCGAGGAAGATCACGCCCCAGATCATCCCGAAGATCGGCACGAGCAGCGTCACGGTGATCGCCTTCACGGGCCCCACGTCGGCGATGAGCCGGTAGTAAAGAATGAAGGCGAACGTGGTCGAGACGATCGCCAGCCCCAGCATCGCGAGCCACGCGCTCGCCGGGATGGTCGCGATCTCGCGCGGCGCGTGCGTGAAAGGCAGCAGCGGCATCAACGCGAAGGCCGCCATGAGGAGCGTGGCCGTCGAAGTCCCCAGCGGGCTCGCACCCTTGAGGCGCACCTTCGTGAACACGATCGTGTAGCCGTACAGCGCGGTGGCGGCGACCGACATGCCCGCGGCGAGGAGCTCGCGCGAGCTCATCGGCTTCGGCGTCCATCCCACGAGCACCGCGGTGCCGGCGAGGCAGAGCGCGATGCCGGCCATCTTCGCCGGCGTGAGCGGATCGCGAATCCATATCGCCGCGACTACGGAGGCGAACAGCGGCGAGAGCGCGTTCAGGATCGCGCCGGTCGAGGCGTCGATGGTGGTGAGCGCCTCCGCGATCAGCACGAACGGAAGCGCAAGCCCCACGGCGCCCACGAAAAGATAGTCGGGCCAATGGCGCCGCCATCCCACCGTGGCGCCCGTCGCGAGGAGGAATGCGCCGAGTGCCAGCCCGGCGAGGAGCGTGCGCCACTCGATCAGCGCCACCGCGCCGAAGTGCGGCACCGCGTAGCGCATGAAGAGATACGACGCTCCCCACATCGCGGCGAGGGCGACGAGCCGAAGGAGATCGACCGGCCTCAAACGAGCGTCCCTGCCAAGGCACCCTCGATCTCGAGGAGACGCGTCTTGCGTTCGATGCCTCCGGCATAGCCGGTGAGGCCGCCATCGCTTCCGATCACGCGGTGACACGGAACGACGACCGAGAGCGGATTGCGTCCCGTGGCCGCGCCGGCGGCGCGGGCCGACCCCGGCGCGCCCGCGCGGCGCGCGAGCTCGGCGTAGCTCACCGTCTGGCCGAACGGGATGCGCGCGATCTCGCGCCACACGCGCTGCTGGAAGTCGCTGCCCGAGGCGGCGAGCGGCAGGTCGAACTCCCGCCGCTTCCCATCGAAATACTCGCTGAGCTGGCGCGCGCATTCGGTCAGCGCCGGGTCGTCGCGGTCCTCGCGCCAGTCGCTTCCGATGTCGATCTCGTAGCGCTGGCCGACGAAATAGATTCCGGTGATGCCGAGATCGTTCGCGGTCGCGAGGACGGGGCCGAGGGGAGAGGCGAATCGCCTGAATCGGGTCATGTGAGTTTCTCCAGGGATTTCCAAAGGTGCAGCACGGCATAGCCGCGCCACGGACGCCAGCTTTCGGCGAGTGCCAGCGCTTGCGCCGGCTTGGATTGCTTCATCGCCTTCAGCACGGCGACGTCGGGATGGGGAAAAGCGTCGGGCCACGCGAGGGCGCGCATCGCGATGTACTCGGCGGTCCACGGCCCCACGCCCGGCAGCGCGTCGAGCGCGGCGATGGTGGCGCCGACATCCGCCGAGGGCTCGAGGCGCAGCCGTCCGCTCGCGACTTCGCGCGCGAGCGCCACGATCGAGCGCGCGCGCGTCGCGATCACGCCCTGCGCGGCGATCTTTTCCGGGGCGAGTGCCGCGAGGGCGCCGGCGCGAGGGAAAAGCAGGTGCAGGCGAGCGTACGGCGTTTCGATCGGCTCGCCGAACGCGCTAGCAACCCTCCCGGCGATGCGGGTGGCGGCCGTCACCGTGACCTGCTGCCCGAGGATCGCGCGCACCGCGATCTCGAATCCGTCGACCGCGCCCGGCAAGCGAAGTCCCGGATGGCTCGCGGCGAGCGCTCCGAGGGCCTCCGCGATCTCGTCCGGACGGCACGCCAGGTCGAAGAGATGCTTCACGCGCGAAAGCACCATCGGCAATGCGCCGGCGAGCGTGGCGCTCACCGTGATGCGCAACGCCGAGCGGCGCGTCGAGGGTGTAGCGGAAAACCATCCGGCGAATCTCTTGCCCTGCTTCTCGACCTGGATGGTGCGCAGGTAGCTGCCGCCCTCAACCGCCTCGACGCCGGCGACGGCGCGTTTCTCCAGGAATGCGAGCATCGCATCCCAATCGTAGGGAGGCCGGAACGCGAGGTCGAAGGTGAGGCGCTCCACCGGCTCGCCGATGGAGGCGTTGCGCCGCAGCTCGCCGGGTGTCATGCGGTAGCGAGAGCGAAAGAGCGCGTTGAAGCGCCGCAGGCTCGCGAAGCCGCTCGCCATGGCGACGTCGATCACCGGCATGCGGCTGTCGGTGAGCAGGCGCTTGGCGAGCAGCAGGCGCTGGGTCTGCGCGTAGTCCACCGGCGAGACGCCGAATTCCTGCTGGAAGACCCTGCGCAGGTGGCGATCGGTGACGCCGAGCTCCGCGGCGAGATCGGCAAGGCTCGCGTCCGCCAGATGCCCGTCTTCGATCAATCCCGCGGCCGACTGCGCGAGGCGCCGGTTCGCATCGACCGAGGCGTACCCAGGTGCCAGCTCCGGGCGGCAGCGCAGGCAGGGACGGAACCCTTCGACCTCGGCCGCGGCCGCGCTCGGGAAGAAGCGGCAGTTGTGCAGGTGCGGCGTGCGTGCCGTGCACACGGGACGGCAGTAGATGCGGGTGGTGCCCACGCCGACGAAGAAACGCCCGTCAAAGCGCGCATCATGGGTGCGTAGGGCGCGATAGCACTGCTGGGGATCCAGTAGCATGTGGCCATTATCGGACGTTTGAAAACGTCGCGCTCGCCATTTTCGGACCTGGATGTCCCGATGCCCAAGCGTAGTGAATTCGTCGAACACGTCGTGGAAAGCCTGCGGGCCTTCGGGCCGGTCGAGGCGCGCTCGATGTTCGGCGGGTGGGGCCTGTACCACGAGGGCCTTTTCTTCGCGCTGGTGGCCGACGATGTCCTCTATCTCAAGGCCGACGACGAGAACTGCGCCGAATTCGACGCGCGGGGCCTGGATCACTGGGTGTATGAGCCGCGAAAGGGCGAGCGCATCGTGACGAAATACCGCCAGGCGCCCGAGGAGGGATTCGAGGACGCCGCGGTGATGGCGAAATGGGCGCGCAGCGCGTACGGCGCGGCGTTGCGCTCCGCGGCGAAGAAGACTAGGAGGGCGCGGCCATCGTCCGACGCCGCCACCAGAGCGAAACCACCGCGGCGCCGGCTAAGACGATGAGGGGCAGCGCCGCGTAGTTGAGCACCTCCCAGCCGCGAGTATTGACGAGCACCCCCGAGGCGAAGGAAGACAGCGCCTGCATCGTGAAGATCGTGATCTCGTTGAAGCCCTGTGCCTTGGCCTTCTCGGCCGGGCGATACGCTTCGGTGAGCAGCGTCGAGCCGCCGATGTACATGAAGTTCCAGCCGATGCCGAGCAGTACCAGCGCCCACCAGAAATCCATCACGAGCTGTCCCGACAGCGCGACGGCTACGCACGCCAGCATCACGCCAACTCCCACGAGTATCACCTGCAGGATGCCGAAGCGCTTGATGAGCGAGCCGGTGAAGAACGACGGGCCGAACATCGCGATCACGTGCGCGGCGATGACGCTCGCCGCCGAGGCATACGGGTGTCCGCAGAATCCCATCGCAAGCGGCGTGGCGGTCATGAGCAGGTTCATGACGGCATAGCCGAGGGCGGACACCGATACGGCCACTACGAATACGGGCTGCGCGACGACCTCGGCCAGCGGGCGTGGAGTCTCGCGCGTGAGGCTCTCGCCGCCCTCGGGAATACGCAACCGCGACATGATCGCCATCGCGGCGAGGCAGAAGAGGAAGAGGGACGCGTACGACGCCGTGAACTGCGGCTGCGCCAGGTCGCGGGTGTACTTGCTCACCTCGGGCCCGACGATGCCGCCGACGAGCCCGCCCGCCAACACGTAGGAGATGGCCTTCGCCTTGAAGTCTGACGTCGCCGTGTCGGCGGCGGCGAAACGGTAGTACTGGCCGAATGCGTTGTAGACGCCGAAGAGCAGCGTGCCCACGCACAGCAGCGCAAAGCTCGCGGCGATCATCGCCGAGGTCGTGAGGACCGCGGCGGCGAGGCCGAACGCGCCGCCCGTGAGAAAGCCATTGCGCCGGCCGACGCGCTTCATCCACATCGAGGCGGGAAAGGCGGCGAGCATTGCGCCGATCACGTAGGTCGTTGCCGGAAGCGTGGCCAGCGCCTTGTTTTCGGCCAAGGCATAGCCCGCAAGCGAGCTGATGGCGATGAGCGTCACCGCGTTGGTGAGCAGCAGCGCCTGGCAGCATGCGAGGAGAAAGACGTTGCGGCGGGAGTGTTCCATTGGAATCTAATGTAACCTGACCCCTTTTCCAAAATCGGACAACATGAATTATCGGCGACTCGGCCGCTCCGGCCTCAAGGTAAGCGAGCTTTCCTTCGGCTCATGGGTGACATACGGCAACCAGCTCGACACGGGAGCGGCGCGCGAATGCATGGCCGCGGCGTGGGAGCGCGGCGTGAACTTCTTCGACAACGCCGAGGTGTATGCCGCCGGCAAGAGCGAGGAGATCATGGGCGAGGCGTTGAAGAAGCTCGCCTGGCCGCGCCTGAAGGTGATCGTCTCGACCAAGTTCTTCTGGGGCATCACCGACGGGCCGAACGAAAAGAGCACGCTCAATCGCAAGTACCTGATGAACGCGATCGACGGGTCGTTGAAGCGCCTGCAGATGGACTACGTGGACCTCGTCTATTGCCATCGCCCCGATCCCGCCACGCCGATCGAGGAGACGGTGTGGGCGATGCACGACATGATCGAGCGCGGCAAGGCGCTCTACTGGGGCACTTCCGAGTGGAGCGCGGCCGAGATCATGGGCGCGTGGCAGATCGCGGACAGGCACCACCTGCGCAAGCCCGTGATGGAGCAGCCCGAGTACAACCTCTTCCACCGCGACCGCGTCGAGCGCGAGTACGCGCGCCTCTACGACGAGATCGGCCTGGGGCTCACGACGTGGAGCCCGCTCGCCTCGGGCCTGCTCACCGGCAAGTATCGCGCCGGCGTTCCGGCCGACAGCCGCGGCGCCATCCCGCGGATGAAGTTCCTCCTGGAGGACCTCACCGACAAGGCGAAGAACGACGCGGTCGGCAAGCTCGAGGGCGTGGCGAAGGAGCTCGGCTGCACGCTGGCACAGCTTGCGATCGCGTGGTGCGCGCGCAATCCGCACGTCTCCACAGTCATCACCGGAGCCTCGCGTGTGTCGCAGGTGGAAGAGAACCTGCGCGCGGCGGAGTTCATCCCGAAGCTCACGTCCGAGGTGATGGAGCGCATCGACGCGATTGCGGCGGGCCTCGCGGACTAGAAGTTCTCCCTCTCCCCGGGAGAGGGCCGGGGAGAGGTCAGCCCAGCGCCTGCTCCAGATCCGCGATCAGGTCGTCGACGTCTTCCACGCCGACCGACAGTCTCACCAACGCGTCGCTGATGCCGATCTCGCCGCGCACCTCCGCGGGCACCGAGGCGTGGGTCATGATCGCCGGGTGCTCGATCAGGCTCTCCACGCCCCCGAGGCTCTCGGCGAGCGTGAAGATCTCGCAGCGCTCGAGGAAGCGCAGCGCCGCCTTTTCTCCGCCCCTCACGATCGCGGATACCATGCCGCCGCCGGCGGCCATCTGGCGCTTGGCGAGTGCTCGCTGCGGATGACTCTTGAGGCCCGGATAGAAGACCTGCTCGATCTTCGCCTGGCCCTCGAGCCATTGCGCGACGGCGAGCGCGTTCTCGCAGTGGCGTTGCATGCGAAGCGCCAGCGTCTTCAGGCCGCGGGTCACGAGGAAGCAGTCGAAGGCGCTCGGCACCGAGCCGATCGCGTTCTGCAGAAAGGTGAGCCTCTCGCCGAGATCCTTGCTTGAAGTCACCGCGACTCCGCCGATCAGGTCGGAGTGGCCGTTTAGATACTTGGTCGCGGAATGCACCACGATGTCGAAGCCGTGCTCGAGCGGGCGCTGCACCCACGGGGAGGCGAACGTGTTGTCGGCCACCGCGAGAATGCCCTTCGCGCGCGCCACTTCCGCGACCATCGCGAGGTCGACCAGCTTGAGCAGCGGATTGGATGGCGTCTCGACCCAGATCATTTTCGTCTTCGGCTTGATCGCGGCCAGCAGCTCCTTGCGGCCGGCGAGCGTCGAGTACGTGAAGTCGAGCCCCGCGGAGCGGCGGCGCACGCGCTCGAAGAGGCGCCGCGTTCCGCCGTAGAGATCGTCGAGCGCCACGACGTGCGCTCCGGAATCAACCAGCTCGAGCACCGTCGCCGTGGCCGCCATGCCCGAGGAGAAAGCGAAGCCGTGCTTGCCGCCCTCGAGGTCGGCCACGCAGCGCTCGTAGGCGTAGCGCGTCGGATTGTGCGAGCGCCCGTAATCGAGCCCCTTGTGCTTGCCCGGGCTTTCCTGCGCGTAGGTCGAGGTCGCGTAGATCGGCGTGATCACCGCGCCCGTCGCGGGATCGGGCGGCTGCCCGGCGTGGATCGCGCGGGTGGCGAAGCGCGGCGGCTTCTTCGGGTTTCTCATGGGAGCTTTTCGTCGCAGGTTTGTTCACCTTTTCGTAGTTTAAGTCATCGGCCTGCGCGGGACGGCCTAGAGGACGGAGTCGGTCAGCCGCGCCAGATTCTCCATCGTGCGCCGCAGGGGTGAGGTGCGGGCGCGGTCGGCTAGCGTCACGGGGTCCGCACCGGCGCGATAGCGCATTTGCACTTGGTGAAGCGCCGCCGCCACGTCGGCGTCGCGGATCAGCACGCTCACCTCCGCGTTCAGCGCAAACGAGCGGATGTCGAGATTGGACGACCCGATCAGCACGATGTCGTCGTCCACGCTCATGTGCTTGGCGTGAAGGAAGCTTCCCGTACGCCGCAAGATCCGCACGCCGGCGGCGAGCATTGCGTCGTAGCACGACTCCTGCGCGAGTTGCACCATCGGCTTGTTCGACTTGCTGTCGACGATCAACTCGACGTT
>WNFI01708348.1_pt1 | contig 19853 bp, 18 predicted proteins | sample 5400471 | NCBI WGS metagenome assembly WNFI01 (sample SAMN13153348, study PRJNA577476) | soil metagenome | isolation source: 100 cm saprolite on Douglas fir-dominated hillslope | place: USA:California | collected 2013-09-17
CTGCGCGTTCTCGAAGCCCTTGATGTTGTGGCAGCCGAAGCACCCGTACTTGGCGATCACCTGCTTGCCCTCGGCGGCCAGCTTTTGCTGCTCGCCGGGGCCGTACTTCGGATCCGGATAGGAGGCGTCGCTCTTCAGCGTCAGGAGGTACGCGGTGACGTCGGCCGCTTCCGCATCTTTGAGGCGCAGGTCCGGCATCTTCGTCTCCGGCCACATCGCCTTGGGGTTCTTGACCCAGCTGTAGATCCACTCGGGCTTCGCCTTGTCGGCCACGTTCCACAGATTCGGCGCGTAGTCGCGCTCGGGCGAGCCTTCGCTGCGCCGCGCGGTCGAGCCCTTCTCGACCACGTGGCAGCCCTTGCAGCCGACGCTCTCGAACACCTCCTTGCCCTTCGCGGCATCGCCTCTGGGCGCCGCGGTCGCGAGCAGCGGGCCCTTCCCGCTCGTCGACCACAGGTACGCGACGATGGCCGACACTTCCTGCTCGCGCAGCTTCTGGTTTCGCGCCAGCGCCTGCGCGTCGTTTTCGCCCTCGAGGTGCGCGACCGCTTTGGGGTCCACCGCTCCCGGCCAGAAGTTCGGCATCCGCGTCGGCGGCCGCCACGCCTTGGGGTAGCTGATCCAGGTGCGCGCCCAGCCCTGCGTGGTCTTGCCGGCGATGGTGGTCAACTCGGGGCCGCGCTTGGGCAGATCGTTGAAGCCCTCGATGGGGTGGCAGCCCCAGCAGCCCACGTCGGTGAAGAGCTTCTTGCCTTTCGAGAGCAGGGGCGCCTCCGCAAGCGTGTACTCGGCGCTGTGGCACTTGTCGCACTTCGATTGCATGAACGCGCCCTTGTACTTCTTGCCCATGACGGTGATCTCGTCGGTGAGCGGGTCGTTCCAGTCGTGGTCGTCCTCGCCGTGGCGGAAGGCCTTGTGCTCGACGCCTTTGGTCTGCGATCCCTCGCCGCCGTGGCAGGTGGTGCAGCCGAACGTCTCCGGGTTGTGCTCCTTGATGAGCAGCTCAAAGCGGTGCGGGTGCGTGCGAAAGACTGGTTTGACGTCAAACGGATTCGTCTTCGCCGCCTCCTCGAACGCCGCCACCGCCTCCTTGTCGCTGCAGGCCTGCGCGACGCGATCCTCGAGCGGCTTCTCGGGGTGCTTGTCCTCTTCGGCGGCGAGCAGGGCCGGGTTCGTCGACATGCCCGAGAAGGCGCGCTTCTGCTCGGCGAGCACCGCGCCTTTGGCGTCCTTGAGGACCAGCTTGGTCTTCGGCAGCCAGCGCGCGTTGGGGCCGCAGTACGACTCCGCCAGCCCCATCCACGTCCGGTACGCGTCGTGCCCGCGGCACTCGCTCGCCTGCGCGGGATCCATCGGCAAAGGCTCCGCGGGAGGCGTGTAGCCGCCGAAGGGGATCGCCAGAGGCTCGGGCGGAACGTCCTCACAGAGGTTGTCGTGGATCTTCTGGTAGGCGGCGATCACCTCGGGATCGAGCGCGAACTGCGCCTTCATGTCCGCTTCGGGCAGGTTCGCCTTCTTCGCCTCCAGCACTTCCCACGGCGCCGAGAACCCGCTCTTGCTGATGGCGGCGTGGCAGTTCTGGCAACGATCGACCGTCTCCGCGCCCCACGAATTCTTGAGATTCCTGATCCAGTACTGCTCCATCGAAGGAAACTTGCCGAGGCCGCCGTACGCCGCCAGCCGCTTGTCGATCTCGAAGACCGGCTTCTCGATGACGTCGAGCTTCGCCTGGGCATCGTCGCGGCGCTTGACGAAGGCGAGCCTCTTCGCCGTCGCCTGCTTGTGGCGCGCGATGGCCGCGTCGTAGATGGCGGTCTTCTCGTCGATCTCCTTCTGGAACTCGTCGAACTTCTTCTGCTGCTCCTTCTCTGCCTTGTCGTCGTTCTCGTGCCGCGCCTCGCGCAGCTTGTAGTAGACGGCGTCCTGCTTCGACTTGACGAAGCCGAGGAAGAGCTTGCCCTCCGCTTCCTTGAGACGCGCGTCTTCCTCCGCCTTCACCGCCGCGTCGTACTCGCGCCGCTGCTCGGCGTTTCCGGAGATGGCGTCGGTCGCCGACTTCAATTCCGCGCGCAGATCGTCGAGCTGCTTCTTCGTCTCGGGCGCCTCGAGCCGCTTCTGCGCGCGCTCCTGGTCGGCGCGCAGGTGGGCTTCCTCCAGCTTGAAGAACTCGCGCTGGTAGGCCTTCCACGGCCGCCGCGACACGACCTCGTCGTAGACCGCCCAGACGGTGGTCAGCGCGAGCAGCACGGCAAGGCCGACGAACGGCCACTTCATGCTCTGCAGCTCGAGGGGCTTGGTGGCCATAGTTCAGATGTTCAGGATGTTGGGGATGACGAGGATGTACTTGATGTTCATGGTCAGGCGCAGGACCATCTTGACCAGCACGCCCGACATGATCATGAAGAGCGTCGCCACGATTCCGTAGCGCAGCATGCCCAGCTGCTTGAGGACGGGAGAGTCCTTCTTCCACTGCCAGATCGCGCCCGGTATTCCCACCAGCCAGCCGCCGACGAGGATCGCGCCGAGCAGCATCGCGCTCATCTCGCTGCGGAACCCCAGCTTGTAGGGCAGGTCGATGTTGGCCAGCGGCACCACCTTGTGCGGATCCCAGTAGTCCCAGGGCATGAAGAGGTTCCAGCCCGGGCCGCGGAAGAAGACGCCGATGGTGATCATGCCGACCCACATTCCGATGAAGCCGACGAGGAAGGTGGAGATGGCGAACTTGCGCTCGGTGAAGGTGTAGTAGCCGTTGCCCTTGGGGTTGATGTCCACGAACGGGATCACCATCAGGCCGACGATGATGAGCGTGGGCAGGAGCACGCCCGCGATCCACGGGTCGAAGTAGACGAGCATCTCCTGCAGGCCGAGGAAGTACCAGGGCGCCTTCGACGGGTTGGGCGTCTTGGTGGGGTTGGCCGGGACTTCCATCGGCGCGTCGACGGTGATGCTCCAGACGAGCAGCACGAGCAGCATCACGCAGCCCGCGATGAACTCGGCGCGGACCAGATACGGCCAGGTGTGGACCTTGTCGGGCAGGTCCGAAGCCGGCATGGCCGCGCGGGCGCGCCCCGCCACCACCTTGGCCTCTTCCTGATCGTGGATGGTCGCGGGATTGACGTTTTCGGCCATGGTCGTCCCTAGAGCGGCCCGCTGATGCCGCCGTCCTTCCGGATGCGCCAGAAGTGCACGATCATGGGGATGGAGGCGATGATGGGAATGAAGATGCAGTGGAGCACGTAGAAGCGCAGGAGCGTGGCGGAGCCCACCACCGTTCCTGCCGTGAGCAGCGCGCGCGCGTCGTAGCGCGGGGTCATGCCCAGCTGCGGACCGAAGGGGCCCTCGTTGCCGAGCAGCGGCGTGGCGCGCGCCATGTTGGTGCCGACGGTGACGGCCCAGATGGCGAGCTGGTCCCAGGGCAAGAGGTAGCCGGTGAAGCTCAAGAGCAAGGTCAGCGTCAGGAGGAGCACGCCGACCACCCAGTTGAACTCCCGCGGCGGCTTGTAGCTTCCGGTCATGAAGACCCGGAACATGTGCAGCCAGATGAAGATCACCATGCCATGCGCCGCCCAGCGGTGCATGTTGCGCATGATCATTCCGAAGGGGACGTCGAAGTCGAGGTACTTCACGTCCCAGTACGCGTACTCGCCGGTGGGGCGGTAGTAGAACATCAGCACCACGCCGGTGACGACGGTGCAGAGATAGAGGAGAAAGGTGAGCCCGCCCGCGCACCAGGTGTGGCGGTAGCGGATGCCGTGCCGGCGCATCTTCGAGGGGTGCAGGTGCAGCCAGACGTTGGCGCTGACTTGCAGCACGCGGTTGCGCGGCGTGTCCGCGTAGCCGTGGCGGAACATCGAGCGCCAGACGTAGTTGTTGGTGACGAGCTCTCCGAGCGAGGGCCTGCGCTTCTCGGTGTCGGGCATGAGATCAGGCTCCGGTTCCGGTGTATTTCACGTAGGCGGTCGGATCGTCCCACTGGCCCAGCTCGTAGCGGTAGCGGAAAGCCTTGTCGACGATGAGCTGGCCGTCGTCGCCCAGGGTGATCTTCACCCTCTCCAGCGGGCGCGGCGTCGGGCCTTCGAAGTTGATGCCGTCCTTGGTGTAGCCCGAGCCGTGGCAGGGGCACTTGAACTTGTTCTCGGGGCCCAGCCAGCGCGGCGTGCAGCCGGGGTGCGTGCAGATGCCGAGCAGCGCGTAGAGCGTATTGGTGGTGCGGACGATCCAGACGCGCTGCGACTTCATCCACTTTTCGGAGACGTCGCCGACGGCGTACTCGGCCGGGTAGCCGGCCTTGAAGCTGGTGGGCGGCTCGAAGAGGACGCGGGGAAAGAGCAGCCGCACGATGGCCCCGCCCATGACGGCGAAGCAGGTGAGGATTGCGCCCCATCCCGCCAGCGAAACGAGATCGCGGCGGGACCAGATGAAGTGCCCGCTCTCCGCGTCCGGGATGCCTGGATTTCCGCCCGGCATGAAGTTTCCCTCGTCGAAACCGCTCAGAAGAGAAGGAACTCTTCCTGACACGAAGGGTCCGGACGGTCAAGCCGCGCGATCCGGCGTGCGACAGATCGCCGCATCTTTTGAGCCTCTGCTCCGCTCGCTGGCGTTGACCTCCGCGCGCTTCTCCGCTACACCGCGCGCATGGGTCCGCTGGCGAACTTCTGGGCGATCGTGTCGGTCCCCGACAACATTCCCATCGTCTTCATGCTGCTGCTCGTCGGGTACTTCACGTACCTGTCGTTCGACGAGGCGCGCAAGAACGACCGCCTGATCCGCGAAGGGCGCAAGGACCAGATCCTGCGCCGGATGCAGGACTGAAGCGGCCGGGCCTAGATCTTCTTCTGCGCAAATGCTTGCGGCAGGTGCTTGCGGACCAGCTTGCCCAACTCGTCCCCGTCGATCAGATCGATCGGGTTCCCCTTCGCCGCCTCCCGCGCCTCGGTAGTGAAGTTGCCGAGCGTCACCAGCACGCCCTTCCCCACCGATTCCGCGCGCGCGGACTCGATCACGTTGCGCACTTCTTCCGCGTCGGTGGGCACGCCGGGCGTGCCGAGGACGCCGTGCACGTAGAGCCGCCCGCCGCGGATCGGCGTCGGGTCGTTCACGAACAGCTCGACGCTCATCGCGCCGCGCTCGCTGCGCTCGGCCCGGAAGCCCATCTCGGTGAACAGCGTCAAAAGCAGCCGCTGCAGGCCCTCGATGCCGTAGCCCCGCACCCACGCCATGTCGCTGAGGCCCTCGCGCGCGAGGTTCTCTGACGAGGCAGGCGAGATGGGCTGATTGCGCCCGATGAAGAGGATGAGCGCGAATCCGATGGCGGTGGCGATGAGAGCGACGAGGAGGATGCCCATGTCGGCCTCCTTTGCTCGCGCAGCGCAAAGGAGTCAAGCGCGCGGGCGCCGTCGGGCGATCAGGTGGAGAATCGTCGCTGGGACCAGAGCGGAGCGAGGGCCGTGAAGAGCCGCGCCGATGCCGCCGCGTCAGGCAGGCCCAGCGCGGTGCTCAGTTCGGGCGCATTGGAAGCCCTCGTGGTCTGCGCGCGAAGCTGCTCGAGCGCCTCCTGCCGGGCCGCTTCCACCCGCGCGCGCTCACGCGGCCGCAGCAGGCCAAGCGCCCAGCCATCGATGGCCCAGCCCAGCGCCGCGTGCTCCGCCTCGTCGCGCGCGATCGACCGCATCGCCCGGCGGACGGCGCGATCTCCCGCGCATTCTCCTTGAAAGGCGGCGACCGCGGCCCCGTAGGTCTCGCGCACGCAGCCCTCGACGGCGTTCTCGAGCGCGACCTCGACGAGCGGCCGCACGGCGACATCTTCGACTTCGACCGCGCCGACCGGCGCTCCGTACCGCCGCGCGAGGCCGGACATCGCGGTGTGGTGCCGCTCTTCGTCCCGCTGTGCAGACCTCGCGCGCGCGATCAGGTCGGCGGGGGCGCCGTGCGCGATCAGCTCGCGCTCGACGGCGCGGAAAGCGAAGAGGGCCGCTCCTTCGAGCCGCGCGGCGTTGGCCAGGTACGCTGCGGCGAGCGAAGGCTGCCCGCATTTCTCGTCCGGCAGAAGACCGGCGGGCAGACGGCCGCACTGGCCCTGGTAGCACCAGGTGTAGTGGATGTGGCAGACGACGGTCGTCTGGCTCGAAACTTGGCACCCGGTGATCTCGGAGGTGGAGCAAGGATCATGGTGGCGGAAGTCGAGCGGGTTGTCGCAGTAGGGCGAGCATTCGGACGCCGAGTGCTGCGTGCCGGAGGGCCAGGGCACGCCGGCATCGACGATCGCGCTCTGGTCGTAGTCGGGACGGTTGCAATCGCTCCCGCAGCCGGCGAGGCCGGCGATGGGGATCGCCGAGAGAGCGGCGCGGCGAAGCCAGCGATGGAGAGATCGTGCGGCCCTCAGCTCTCGAGCGGGATCGCGCATGGCGATCTCGCAGTGCATCTTTCACGCCGCGTCGGGAAGCCGCTGAACTTCACCGCTTACGCGCCGTCCCCTCGTGGCGGGCCGGCCGGACCGCGACAGGCGCGTCGGGGTTGGCGCGCTTGACTTCGAGGGACCGCACAGGTACAAGCCCGACCCCTCGTTGACCGGATCTCCCCCGGGCCGCGAGGTTTTTCGAGAGCACGAAGTGGGCCTGTAGCTCAGCTGGGAGAGCGCTAGAATCGCACTCTAGAGGTCTCCGGTTCGATCCCGGACAGGTCCACCACTCGCCGAAGGCGAGTGGTGTCTTCCGATGCGGTGCACGAATCAACCCCTGCCCGGGCTCCCTGATGGGCCCTCTTCGATCCGGGCCTGCGGCCCTCCACCAGGAGGCGACTGGCGTCTCCCCCTGGACCCCCACGCCTGACTGGCAAAAACGCCTGACTGCCAAAACGGCCCCACGCCCGATTGCCAAACAGTGACCGACGCGTCTGACCAGAAACTGCGACTCGAGACTGCGCGGCGCAGGACCTTTGCGATCATCTCGCATCCCGACGCCGGCAAGACGACGCTGACGGAGAAGCTCCTCCTCCACGGCGGCGCCATCCACCTCGCCGGCGCGGTCAAGGCGCGCGGGGCGCAGCGGCACGTCACCTCCGACTGGATGGAGCTGGAGCGCCAGCGCGGAATCTCCATCACCAGCTCGGTGCTGCAGTTCGAGCACCAGGGCCACCGCATCAACCTGCTCGACACCCCCGGCCACCAGGACTTCTCCGAGGACACCTACCGCACGCTGGCCGCCGCCGACGCCGCGGTCATGCTCATCGACAGCGCCAAGGGCGTCGAGGCGCAGACCCGCAAGCTCTTCCAGGTCTGCCGGCTGCGCGGAATACCCATCTTCACTTTCGTCAACAAGATGGACCGCGTGGGGCGCGAGCCGTTCGACAACCTCCACGAAGTGGAAGAGGTGCTCGGCATCCGCACCTGTCCGATCACCTGGCCGCTGGGGCAGGGGGCGGACTTCAAGGGCGTGGTCCCGCTCTTCGACGAAAGCTGGCAGGAGCTTTCGCCGGCCTTCTTCGGCTCGGCCTGGACCGAGGTGGGCATCGACGAGTTCCTCGAGGCCTTCGTCCGCCTCGCCCCGCCGCCGGGGCCGCGCAAGACGGTGGAGGGCGTTGCGGTGCAGCCCGACGACCCCAGCTTCTCCGGCTTCGTCTTCAAGATCCAGGCGAACATGGACCCGGCGCACCGAGACCGGCTCGCCTTCCTGCGCGTCTGCTCCGGGCGCTTCGTCCGCGGCATGGACGCGCGCATGCCGCGGGAGGAGAAGCCCATCCGCCTCTCCATGCCGCACCAGCTCTTCGGCAAGGACCGCCAGGTCATCGAGGAGGCGTGGCCGGGCGACGTCATCGGCCTCTTCGACACCGGTCTCTTGCGCATCGGGGATACGCTCTGCGAAGGGCCGGCCTTCGAGTACGCCGAGCTGCCCCGCTTCTCGCCGGAGATCTTCGCCCGCGTCCGCGCCAAGGATGCGCTCCGGCGCAAGCAGTTCGAGAAGGGCCTCGAGCAGCTGAGCCAGGAAGGCGCCATCCAGATCTTCCACCAGCGCGGCGGCGGCATGCGCGATCCCATCCTCGGCGCAGTGGGCGCGCTGCAGTTCGAAGTCCTGCAGTACCGGCTGGAGCACGAGTACGGGGCGCAGCTTTTGCTGGAGCGGCTGCCCTACCAGGTCGCGCGCTGGGTCACGGGCGCGGATTTCAACCCCGACAAGTTCGAGCAGGAGGTGGACGCGCTCTGCGTCGAGGACCGCGACGCGAACCCCATCGCGCTGTTCAAGAGCGACTGGAACCTCAACTACGCGATGGGGCGCCACCCGGCCTGGACCTGGTCGCCGACGGCACCGGTCTTGCCCCTGTCGAAACGTCGATAGACCGCCTGACGACAGGGGGTAGCGCCGAGGCCCGCCTTGGCCTTATTTTGGAGCCGTGCGCTCTCGAAACCTCACCATCGTCTTCGCCGGCCTCTGCGGCTACGCCGAACGCGCGCAGACGTGGGAGGAGAGCCAGCTGATGCTGCGCGTGCACGAGGCGCTGGTGGACCCCGTCTTCCGCAAGTTCGGCGGCCGGCGCATCAAGCAGATCGCGGGCACCTTCCTCGTCGCCTTCGAGTCGCCGACCCAGGCCGTCCTCTGCGCCGCCGGCCTCCAGCAAAGGGTGCGGCGCTTCGACTCCAACCTGCCCGAGGAGCAGCAGCTCCGCGTGCGGGTGGGGATCCATCTCGGGGAAGTGCGGCTCTTGCGGGGCGACGTCTTCGGCGAGCCGGTGAACATCGCCGCCCGCATCGAGGCCCAGTGCGGGCCTGGCGAGGTGCTCTTCGGCGAGTCGGTGTGGCTGTCGATGAACCGCGCCGAGGTGAAGGCCGAGGACGTCGGCGAGCGGCTCCTCAAGGGAGTGCCGGAGCCGGTGCGCCTCTTCCGGCTGAAAGGCGCGCTGCGGCCGCTGCCCGACCTGGGTCCGCTGCCTTCGGCCGACGCGCCGGTCGTGCGCGGCGAGTTCTCGCGCCACCTGCGCGAGGCGGCCGAGGTGGCGCTGCGCCGGGCAGAGGAGGCGCTGCCGCCTTTGCCCGATGGTTTCCGGGTCTTCGTCGGCGCCGGGCTGATGGCGATGCTGGCGGTGGCCGCCTTCTTCGCGCTGGCGCGCCTGGGGGCCTTGCCATGAAACCGCGGACCCTGGTGCTCCTGCTCTCGGACATGAAAGGCTTCACCGCGCGCACCAGCCGGCAGACGCGCGAGGAAAACGCGCGCATGATGGCATTGCACGACGCGCTCTTGCTCCCGGTGGTGCGCGGGTTCGGTGGGCGCAAGATCAAGGGCATCGGCGACGCCATGCTCGCCGCCTTTCGCTCGCCCACCGACTCGGTGCTCTGCGCGCAGGCGATGCAGGACCGGCTGGCGGCGTGGAACGCGCGCGCTTGCGAGGAGGATCGAATAGAGGTGCGCATCGCGCTCAGCCAGGGCGAGCTGCGCCGGCAGAACGGCGACCTGCACGGCGAGCCGATGCAGCTCGCGCTCTCGGCCAACGCCATCGCCGACGCGGGCGAAGTGGTCTTGACCGACGCCGTCTACCTCTCGATGGCGAAGAGCGAGGCGGCGACGGAGATCTGCGGCGAACGGCCGCTGCCTGGAGGGGGGCGCATCCGGCTGCGGCGGGCGCTGCGCGGCCCGGACCCGCTCGCGCCCTATGGCGGGCGCGCCCTTCTGCGGCTGGGGCGGCTGCCCGATCCGGCGCGGGCGGTCAGGCTGCGCGTCGCCGCCGAGAGGGCGCTGGCCTTCGCACGGCGGCGCGCCGTCTGGGCGGCGGCGGGCCTCGCGCTGCTCGCCGCGGCGGCAGGAGAGAGCGTGGGACCGCGCGATTCTGCGCGCCGCGCGGCCGAGCTGGTGCAGGCGCGCCAACCCCTCGCGGCGCTCAGCGAGCTCGATCGCATCGCCGACACGCCGCGCGCCAACGACGCGCAGGTGCAGGTGGTGCGCGGCAAGGCCGAACAGGCGCTCGGCCAGGCGGGGCCGGCCTTCGCCGACTTCGCCGCCGCCGCTCAGAAGGATCCGGCCGCGCTCGACGGGGCGGCCATCGCGGCGCTGGTGGACGATCTCGATGCGGAGACTTTCCCCCCGCTCTGGCGGCCGGCGGTGGTGCGGCTCCTCGGCGAGCAGCTGGGCCGGCCCGCGGCGGGCGCGGTGCGGCGGCTGCTCATCTCGCCCCGCGCCCAGTCGCGCGCCGACGCCCTCCACGTGCTGGAGCTTTCGGGGGCAGCCACAGACGCCGACCGGCTGGCCGCGTCGGGCTCCGACCTGTCGGATCCGCACGCCAGTTGCGCGGCGCGGATCGAAGCCGTCCGGCGGCTCGCGCTGGTGGCCGAGGCGCGGGCGGATGCGCAGCTCTCGCAGGCGGCCTCGGCAAAAGCCTGCGGCGCTGCGGAGGCCCGCGATCTGCTCCGCCACAAGGGGCGCGTCGCCGAGGCAAACTGAATCTGGTGAACCGCCGCGAGCGCGGGTAGGCTCGCGCGATGCGCCTCGCCGTCATCCTCGCCATCGCCATCGCCGCCGTGGTTGGGGCGCGCTGGTTCGCCATCCACGTCCTCGAGGAGCACATGGTGGAGGTGCACGGCCGGGGCGCGCGGACGCCCGCGGCGCGCGGTTTGCGCTACGAGGAGCTGCCCATCTTCAGCGGCGACCGCAAGCTGCAGTCCTTCTACGTCCCCGCCGACGGCCCCGGCCTGCTCATCTTCCACGGCAACGGCGAGGCGATCTCGGGCTGGGTCGATGCGCTCAAGATCCTCCACGACGCGGGCATCACCGCCATGGTCTTCGACTACAGCGGCTTCGGCGCATCGAGCGGCCGGCCGACGCTCTCGCACTTCCACGAGGACGGGCTCGCCGCCTGGCACGCCTTCCGCCTGCGGCTGCCGGCGGCGACCCGCGCCTGCGTCTACGGGTTCTCGCTGGGCTCGGGCGTGCTGCTCGAACTGGCAGGCGATCTTTCGCCGGCGCCCGACTGCGTGGCCATCTCCGGCGCATTCCTCTCCGTGCGCGCGGCGGCGGTGCAGTTCGGGCGCCTGCAGAAATGGCAGTCGTATCTCCTCCCCGACGTGCTCGATAATTTGGAGAACGTCGCCTCCTTGCGCGGGCCGCTCCTCGTCGAGCACGGCGCCCTGGACGAGCTGTTTCCACCGACCTGGGCGGCGAAGCTTTCGGCGGCCCATGCGGGGGCGCAGCTCGAGATCGTGCGCGGCATGCACCACGCCGATCCGGTCGCCCACCCCTCGGCGGCCTCGTGGGATCCGGTGATCCGCTTCGTGCGGGCGACACCGCCCGATGCCGTCCCCACCCATTAGGCCCGGCCACCGGAGGTGGCTTAGGGCCTACGCAGTTGTTGATTGTCGCCGTGAATACGGCGACAATCTTCTACCCCGCGGCGCTATGTGGCCTGCGCGAGAGGAACCCGTCGACGCCCAGCGCGGTCCCGGCGCGCCCGAAGAAGAGCACCGGATAGACGAGCAGGTACGTGAGCGCGCTCTGGCCGCGCAGGTAGCTGAGCGAGAAGAGCTGCCCGCTCGCCAGCTGGAACTGCAGCACCATCACGAAGGCCAGGATCGCCGCGAGCGGCGTCAAGAAGCCGGCGACGAGCAGCGCCCCGAGCCCCAGCTCGCCCAAAACCGCGAGCCGCGCGAAGAGGCCGTGGTGCGACGCCGCCATCGAGAGGTACTTCGCCACCACCACGTTGGCCGGGTGCAGGGACCACCCGGCGAGCTGCAGATCGAGCGGCACGGTGCTGCTGAACCATGACAGCTTGTGCAGGCCGGAAAGGAGCAGCGAGGCGCCCGCGACGATGCGCAGGCACGCGAGGGCGACGAAGAATCCGCGGGTGACCATGGGCGCTGTATAGCCCGTGGCCCCGGGTCTTTTCCAGCGGTCCGTTTCCTGCTACAGCGACGCCGCTTCGAGGAGGAAGAATGAAGGGCGCGATCGTCGGGTTCGGTTTCATCTCGGCAAAGGGCCACTTGCCGGCCTACCAGAAGCGCGACGACGTCGAGATCGTCGCCTTCGCCGACGTCTGCCCGGCGCGCCTCGAGGCGGCCCGCGCGGCTTCGCCCAAGGCGCGCTTCTACGAAACCTTCGAGGAGCTGCTGGCGAGCGAGCGCGAGCTGGACTTCGTCGACATCGCAACGCCTCCCGCCTTCCACGCCAGAATCGCGCTCGCCGCCCTGGCCCGCGGCGTCCACGTCCTCTGCGAGAAGCCGCTCACCACCACCGTCGCCGAGGCGCGCTCCCTGGTGGACGCCGCCCGCGCCCACCGCCGCGTCGTCTTTCCCGCGCACAACTACAAGCACGCGCCGGTGGTGAAGTTCGCGCAGGAGGTGATCAGGTCCGGCCGCATCGGCACCGTCCGCGCCGTCACCCTCAACACCTTCCGCACCACGCACGCGAAGGGCGTCAAGGAATGGAAGACCGACTGGCGCCGCGACAAGACGCTCGCAGGCGGCGGCATCGCCATGGACCACGGCTCGCACAGCTTCTACCTGACCTTCGCCTGGCTCGGCTCGCTGCCGACGCACGTCACCGCCAAGACGCTGACGCTCGACCGCCAGTGGAACACCGAGGACAACCTGAACTGCGTCCTCACCTTCCCCACCGGGTTCGCGCACACCTTCCTCACCTGGACCGCGGGCGTGCGCAAGGTGGTCTACACGCTGCAGGGCACCGAGGGCGCGCTGGTGATCGACGACGACGACTGGGAGCTGACCGCGAAGGGCGAGGTCTCCCGCGGCGTGATCGAGAGCGACTGGATGGACGCCTCGCACACCCGCTGGTTCAATTCGCTCTTCGATCAATTCCGCGAGGCCGTGAGCAAAGGCGACTTCGTCAACCGCGAGCTGCGCGAGGCGGTGGCCTGCATCCAGATCATCGAGACGGCCTATCGATCGAGCGCCGAAGGCTGCCGCGAGCTCCCCCTGCAGATGGAGGTGACGGCGCCATGAACAAGGGACTGGTGGTCATCACCGGCGCCAGCTCGGGCTTCGGCCATGCGACGGCGCTGTCGTTTGCCAGGCTCGGGTATCCGCTCTTTCTCGGAGCGCGGCGCATGGATCGGCTGAAGGAGGTGGCCGAGGAGTGCAAAGAGGCCGGCGCGCCCAAGGCGACGGCCCACGAGCTCGACGTGCGCTCGAAGGAGAGCATCGAGGCCTTCTGCGCGGCTGCGGGCACGCCGGAAGTCCTGCTCAACAACGCCGGCCTCGCCCTCGGCCGCGATCCGGTGGCGCAGGTCAAGGACGAGGACGTGGTCGGGATGCTGGAGACGAACGTGCTCGGCCTCTTGCGCGTCACCCGAGCGCTCCTGCCGAAGATGATCGCGGCCCACCGCGGCCACATCATCAACCTCGGCTCCTACGCGGCGCGGGGCGTCTACGAAGGCGGCGCGGCGTACGGAGCCACCAAGCACGCGGTGCGGGTGATCTCGGAGACGCTGCGGCTCGAGCTGTCGGGGACCAACATCCGCGTCACCGAGATGGATCCGGGCGCCGCGGAGACCGAGTTCTCCGTCGTCCGCTTCGGCGACGAGGAGAAGGCGAAGAAGGTCTACGAAGGCTTTCAGCCGCTCACCGCGCAGGACGTGGCCGCCGCCATCGTCTGGTGCGCGACGCGGCCGCCGCACGTCAACATCTCGGACCTGGTGATCACCGCGACCGCGCAGGCGTCGCTGACCAAGATCTACAGGGGGTAGCCATGCCCGCCGGGGCGGCGCGCGCCAGCAGAGCGGGCATGCTCTTCGAGGAGCTCAACGGCGTTTCCTCCGACTGCCGCAGCTACCTTCTGGCGTCGAACGCAGAGGCGCTCATCGTCGATCCGCTGCTCGACCGCGTGGAGGCCTATCTCGCGCGGCTCTCGACCCTGGGGCTGCGGCTCGCATTCGCGGCCGACACGCACACGCACGCCGACCACCTCTCGGGAGTGAAGGAGCTGTCGCGGCGCACCGGAGCGCGCAGCGCGGGGATGCCGCGAGGGGTCGTCCAGCTCCCGCTCGGCGAGGGCGACGTGCTGGCGGTCGGCGACCTGCGCATCCGGGTCTGGGCGTCGCCGGGACATACGGCCGACTCGATCGTCCTCGTGCTGCCCGACCGCGTGACCAACAAGCGCCTCCTCTTCGGCCGCGAGGCGTTTCTCGCCGCCATGCGCGAACCGCGGCCGACGAAGCCGCCGCTGCTCGAGGAAGCTCTCGCCTACAACTCGACTCCCTAGCTACTTGAGCACGCCGGTGTCGCGCAGCTCGCGCAGGAACGTGTCGGCGTGGCACTCGGAGGGCAGCTCGGTGAGGCCGCGGCAGGTCTCGTCGAGCGAGGTGATCTTCTTGCCGGCGAACCGGCCGCGCACCACCGTCAGCGTGTACGCGCCCGGCAAAAGCGGCGAGAAGGTCCTGTCGAGCGCACCGCGCCTCTCGATGCGCAGCACGATCTCGGCGCCCTGGGCCCCGCGCACGATGCGGTAGCCGTCCTCCTCGAGCTGCTTCTCCAACGGCTTCGCGATCGCCGCCGCCTGGGGCACTACGTCGACGAAGACGCTCCTGCCGCCGCCGCGCGTGGGTGCGCCGGCGCAGGCGAGCATCGCGGCGCAGGCGAGCGCGGCCCGCATCGATCAGGGCTTCGCCGCGCCTGGCTTGCCGCCGCCGGATCCGCCGCGTCCGCCGCCGGGTCCGCCGCGTCCGCCGCCGGATCCGCCGCGTCCGCCGCCGGGTCCGCCGCGCCCGCCGCCAGGTCCGCCGCGTCCGCCGCCAGGTCCGCCGCGCCCGCCGCCAGGTCCGCCGCGCCCGCCGCCGGGGCCGCGCTCCGAGCGCCGGTCTTGCGCCACCGACTCCATCGAGAAGCTGCCCTCGAGCGAACCTTCGCCGCCCTTCTGCTTGCCGATGCCCGTCGGCCGCCGCGGGCCGCGCTTCTTGTCGTCCTTCTGCTCGAAGTTCTGCTTCATCGAATGCGGCATGAGGTCGACGACGTACTGGAACTCGCCGATCTTCTGCGACCCCGACACTTCCTCCTCCAACCCGAAGACGCGTACCAGCCGCACGCGCTCCGACTGCCGGCCGACAGCGCGCAGCGCCTCGCGGAGCCGCGCCAGCCGATCGCCGCCGGTGCCGGTCGCCTCGGCGACGGCCTTGTCGAGGATCTCTTTCACCGCGCTGGTCTCCGCTTCCGGCGCGCCGCGCGGCGCGCCCTCCTCGTCCGCGTTCACCTCCGAGGCCTTGGCTCCGCCCTCGGTGGCGAGCGCGGTGTCGCTCGCCTGGCCGGCGAGATCCTGGCCGGCGGCGGCCTCCTCGCGCTCCTCCGCTTCCGCGGCTCCGGGCTGCGTCACGTCGTCGGTGGTGCCGGCCTCGCCGACCTTGGGCGCGCGGCCTTCGGCGGCGCCTGCGACGTCGCTGCCGCCGGCCGCCTGCTGCGCGAGCGCCTGATCGGCCGCGTCCGTCACGCTGTCCGCTCCGCCCTCGGGCGCGGCGGGGCTGGCCGTTTCGTCCGGCTTCGCCGTCACGCCCTCCTGCGGCACCGCCGCGGGGGCGACACGCAGCAATTGCTTGGGGATGGTCTTGCGCGCCTCCGCCTCGGCCTTCGCGGCCATGCGGATCATCGTCCCGCTGAATTCGGTCAAAGTCTTCATGTGCACACCTGGTCTTTGCAGAAGGGGCCGCTTCGTACCACAACTTGGGCATAGGTGTAGGAGCTGTGGGGCAAAGGCGAAAAAGATCCTGCAAACGCCCTCTTGGGCCTGTGGATTCGGGATCCACAACCTGTGCCCAACCCACGATGTATAGCGCATTGCTGCGACGCAACATACAATCCCTAGTGGACAACGAAGTGCGTTTTGTGCTTCCTCTTCCTTGTCGCGGACAAGCCCGTGACAGGAGGCAACGACTCAGATGGCAAAGCCCGGCAAGCAGGATCCAGCGGCGATCGTCGCCATGCCCGCGAACGCAGCCCAGAACACGGGCCGCAACACCACCGAACCGCCCCGGTCGCGCCGGGCGCGGGGCCTGCCGGTCCCGCGCAAGGTCACCCGCGAAGGACTGACCGCGCAGGAGGTGCTCGACGAGGTCGAGTGGACCCGCCGTCCCGCCAAGATCTCCGGCGCCGACGGCGAGGTGGTCTTCAAGATGGACGACGCCGAGGTGCCGGCCGCCTTCTCGCAGCTCGCCACCGACGTCGCCGTCAGCAAGTACTTCCGCAAGGCCGGCCTGCCGCAAGCCATCTCGCCCTCGGGGGCGGAGACCTCCATGCGCCAGCTGGTCCGCCGCGTGGCGCATACGCTGCGCACTTCCGGCGAGGAGATGGGCGGCTACTTCGCCACCTTAGCCGACGCCGAGTCGTTCGAGGCCGAGCTGACGTACATGCTGGTGCACCAGATCGGCGCCTTCAACAGCCCGGTGTGGTTCAACTGCGGCCTCTTCCACGAGTACGGCATCAAGGGCTCGGGCGGGAACTACGCGGTCGACCTCGCCACTGGAAAAGCCTACCTCACCGAGGACGCCTATCAGCGGCCCCAGGTGTCGGCCTGCTTCATCCAGAGCTGCTCGGACGACCTGGACTCCATCTTCAGCCTCGTCCACGACGAGGCGCGCGTCTTCAAGTACGGCTCCGGCAGCGGCACCAACTTCTCCAAGCTGCGCGGCAAGATGGAGCGCCTCTCCGGCGGTGGCACCTCCAGCGGACTGATGAGCTTCCTCGAGGTGCTCGACAAGGCGGCCGGCGCCACCAAGTCGGGCGGCATCACGCGCCGCGCGGCCAAGATGGTGGTGCTCGACTGCGACCACCCCGAGATCCGCGACTTCATCCAGTGGAAGGCGCGCGAGGAGAGGAAGGTGGGCGCGCTCATCGCCGCCGGCTATCCGTCGGACTTCAACGGCGAGGCATACCGCACCGTCTCCGGCCAGAACGCCAACAACTCGGTGCGCATCAAGGACAGCTTCGTCGAGGCGGTGCAGAAGGACGCCGTCTGGGAGACCACCACCCGCACCGGCGGCGAGGTGGTGGAGCGGCTCTCCGCGCGCGAGCTGTGGCGCGAGATGGCGCAGGCGGCGTGGCAGTGCGCCGACCCCGGCCTGCAGTTCGACGACACCATCAACAAGTGGCACACCTGCAAGCAGACCGACCGCATCTACGCCTCGAATCCCTGCAGCGAGTTCGTCTTCCTCGACGACACCGCCTGCAACCTCGCCTCGCTGAACCTCCTCGAATTTCTCGACGAGAAGAGCGGGAAGTTCGACGTCGACGGCTACAAGCACGCCTGCCGCATCTTCTTCCTGGCGCAGGAGATCGCGGTCGACCTGGCGAGCTACCCGACCAAGCGCATCGCCGAGCGCAGCCACCAGTTCCGGCCGCTGGGCCTCGGCTACGCCAACCTCGGCACCCTCCTCATGGTGGAGGGCCTGCCCTACGACTCCGACGCAGGACGGGCCATGGCCTCTGCGATCACGGCCATCATGACCGGCGAGGCCTATGCCCTGTCGGCGGAGATGGCGGCGAGCAAGGGCCCCTTCCAGGGCTACGCGCAGAACCGCGAGTCGATGCTGGAGGTGATGCGGCTGCACCGCGATTCCGTGGCCAACATCGATCACGAGCTTGCTCCCCGCGAGCTTCTCGCCGCCGCCCACGAATGCTGGAACCGCGCCGTGCTCCTCGGCGAGCTGCACGGCTACCGCAACGCCCAGGCCACCGTGCTGGCGCCGACCGGCACCATCGGGCTGCTCATGGACTGCGACACCACCGGCGTCGAGCCCGACTTCGCCCTCATCAAGTTCAAGAAGCTGGCGGGCGGAGGCAGCTTCAAGATCGTCAACCAGTCGGTGCCGCGCGCCTTGAAGAAGCTCGGGTATGCCCCGGCCGAGGTGCAGGCGATCGTCGACTACGTGCGCGGCACGGCCTCGCTCAAGAGCGCGCCCGAGTTCGCGCCCGCGGAGCTCGAGGCGCGCGGGCTCTTGCCCGCCGAGATCGCCAAGCTCGAGAAGTCGCTGGAGTCGGTCTTCGACCTGCGGGCAGCCTTCGCCCCGCACGTGCTCGGCGCCGCCTGCTTGACGCGGCTCGGGCTCGAGGCGGGCGCCAAGGGCAAGGTGACGCTGGCGAAGCTGGGCTACACCGACGAGCAGATCGACGCCGCCACGCTGGTGGTGTGCGGAAGGCAGACGGTCGAGGGCGCGCCTTTCCTGAAGGTCGAGCACTACCCCGTCTTCGACTGCGCCAACCGCTGCGGGCTGCTGGGGACGCGCTACATCGAGCCGATGGGCCACGTGCGGATGATGGCCGCGGCGCAGCCCTTCCTCTCCGGCGCCATCTCCAAGACCATCAACCTGCCGACCGACGCCACCGTCGCCGACGTGGAGAAGATCCACTGGGAGTCGTGGCGGCTGGGGGTCAAGGCCATCGCGCTCTATCGCGACGGATCCAAGCTCTCGCAGCCCCTCTCGGCGGGCGATGCCGTCCCCAAGCTGCCCATGCCCAAGGACGCGCGCGAGATGGCCGAGGCGCTCTCGAAGCTGGTCCCCGATCTGACCAGGGAGCAGGCGCAGAGGATGTCGGAGGCGGCCTTCCAGGCCAAACAGAACAGCGCGCCCCTCGCGGGGCAAAATGCGCCGGCCACCGCGCTGCCGGCGAGCGCGCGGCGCAGGCTGCCCTCGAAGCGCCACGGCCTCACCCAGGAAGCGAAGGTCGGGGGCAACAAGATCTTCCTGCGCACCGGCGAGTACGATGACGGGACGCTCGGGGAGATCTTCATCGACATGCACAAGGAGGGCGCGGCGCTCCGGTCGGTGATGAACTGCTTCGCCATGCTGGTGTCGATGGCGCTGCAGTACGGCGTGCCGCTCGACGTGCTGGTCGAGCAGTTCGTCTTCACGCGCTTCGAGCCGCAGGGCCCGGTGCAGGGACATGACCGGGTGAAGTTCGCCACCTCGGTGATCGACTACGTCTTCCGCGCGCTGGGCGTCGAGTACCTGAGGCGCGACGACCTCGCGCACGTGACGCCGGAGGAGGCCGCTACCACGCCGCAGACGGCGCAGACGGCTGACCCCATCCTGGCCGCGCAGCACGCCGCGAGCCCGGCGGCCGCGGCCAAGGCGAGACAGAGGTCGAATCCACCGGACGCCGCGCGACGCGGCGCTTCGGCCCAGGACGCGCTGCTCGGCAAGCTCTCGGGCGACGCCCCGTTCTGCGACACCTGCGGCCACATCACCGTGCGCAACGGCACCTGCTACAAGTGCCTCAACTGCGGCAACTCGATGGGCTGCTCGTAAGCGCAAGGCCAGACGGAGCGCTCGCCCGCCCGCCCGCAGGACGTGAGGGATGCCGCCTCGCGCGCCAATGACGAAACTTGCGCAAGGGGGGCGCGCAATGGACGGCAAGGGCTGGAAGCCGGACTACGGCATCTCGCAGGAAGGCATCGAGATGCTGGGCTACCTCGAGGCGCTGCCCCGCGAGGCGCGGCGCGAAATCGTGGAAGCGGTCGCGGAGCTGTGCCGCAGCGAGGGCTATCTCTCGCTGCACGACGACCTGCGCAGAGGGGTCGAGGTGGCGCAGCCGCAGGTCGAAACGGAGCCCCCGGGCAACGTGATCCCGCTCTTCAGGAGACGGAAGCGGGTGTGATCGACAGCCCGGGCGAGAGCTGCAGCGCGGCCCTGCGCGCCTCGACCGGCAGCCGCGTCAGGAAGGTCGCCGCCCAGCCGGGCTCGTCGAGCAGCTCGATGCTGCCGTCGTGCGCCACCGCCACCAGCCGGCAGAGGTAGAGCCCGAGTCCCAGGTTGTGCCGCCGCCGCTCGCCCAGCGGCGCGTTCTTCTGGAAGAGCCGCAACCGCGTTTCGGGTGGAATCGGCTGGCCGGTGTTGCGCACGGCGAGGAACAGCTCGCTGCCCTGCTGCATGGCGGAGAG
>WNFI01012870.1_pt1 | contig 19847 bp, 23 predicted proteins | sample 5400471 | NCBI WGS metagenome assembly WNFI01 (sample SAMN13153348, study PRJNA577476) | soil metagenome | isolation source: 100 cm saprolite on Douglas fir-dominated hillslope | place: USA:California | collected 2013-09-17
TACATGTCCAGACAGCCCCGTGGACTCGTACTAATAGTGCTGACTGTCGGTAAGTTTTTTTGAGTCTTTGGCAACCGTCGGTAAAATTTTCTTCCGCTGTGCGGCGTGACCCACCGTCGGCATGAGTAAGTTACCTGAAATACTACATGTGATGCTTCGGAACCGGCCCATGGGATTACATAATTCTTGACTTCCCCTCAGGCTTGGCCCCAGATCAAAGTTGAGCTTGCGTGCAAAAAATTTCGACGCTTTGGCAATACCAATGACTCATGCAACTGTCCCTGGGCCTGCAATTGATCTATCTGGAGCAATCGACCCCCACATCCAACTTTCCCGACTTTCCTCCCAAACTTCGAGGACAGAGACGCCGGGAGCCAAAGTTGCTCTTCACCCAACCTGCCCAGATACTTCAGAGGTCTCCGAACCCGTCTCGGTGGCACCACCTGCCATGCGGAAGTCATTGGAGAAATCTTACTTTGTGTCAATGTGCTTGTGTCTCTTCCTTGCTGGATGGAACGAGTTAGTGTCCTCAGGGTCCTCCGACCTATAGCCCGGTCTCCTTTGATGGCTCTATTGAACAGTGCCAGCGCCGGTCCTCTATTGCCCAGAATGCAGGCCACTTATCGCGTTGGATATGCCATCGTATCCCTCATTTTCATTAGCAATTGCATCGTACAGTGTGTTCGTCATGAAACTATCATCCAATGCTCATTGTGAACTGGGCTAGGGTTTCCTATCAGCTGCTCTTGCTAATATTTGGCTCACAGACAAATTTGGATTTGGAAAAGCGAGTTACCTACCTTGCACTGCCGAAACTCTGACCTTATCACGATCCTAGGTAATCACATTCGGTTCCATCCTCCAAGTCGTAGCATATTGTGTGCAAGCCCCCCAACCACCCTTTCCTCTCCTTGTCCTTTCGTACTTTATCAATGGCTTTGGTCAGGCTCTTCAAGATGCCCAATCAAATGGCCTGGTAGCAGGCCTGCCAACCAACCCACAGGCAAAGATGTCCATCTTACATGGAGTATACGGCCTGGGTGCCTTCTCTTCACCTCTCATAGCGACCCAGTTCTCAAAGCAGCGAAGGTGGACGTTCCATTTCTTGACCAGTATGGGAGTCGCTCTGATAAACACTTCGCTGCTATTATGGGTCTGCCGGCTGAAGACACAAGACGGTAGGAGGATCCAATGCATATGTGATGTGGATATATTGATTAATATCACACAGAATTGCTTCGCGACCTCGGAGTTGTACACACCGAAGAGCACAATCACTTTCCGGAAGTCTCCAAGTTTGCGGAGATGATGAAGTCCAAGGTTGTCCAACTGATTGCGTTTTTTATCCTTGTGTACGTTGGAGTGGAAGGTAATTAATTGCAACTAATCGGTGGGAGGTGTCATCTGTAATGAATAATATCGCAGTGACCATCGGTGGATGGATGGTGACATTCATTGTTGAGAAGCGGGGTGGAGGTGGTGACGCTGGGTATGTGTCCAGTGGCTTCTTTGGAGGTGAGGCAAGCCCAGGTGCGCAGACGAGCAGGAACTAACGCCTGAAAATGATGTGATGTCGATAGGGCTGACACTGGGCCGGATATTCCTGATTTGTCTTGACCAAAAGGTGATGACCATCCAAAACTTACAGAGCTTTAACGGACCAAATTTGCGGCTAGCTCGGTCCGCGCAATGCCATATTCCTTTACGGCATTTGTGCCATGGGGTACGCATATATGTCCCCACATCACATTCCTTCTGTTGCCTTTAATTATCGCGACGTACAGGCTTGAATTCACAATCTGGTTCGTTCCGTCGCTAATCGAGAATGCATTGGCTGTATCACTCGTGGGCTTCCTCCTGGGACCACTCTACCCTCTTGTAATGAACGTGGCATCTGCTGTCATTCCCAGACGGTGAGATGACAACTCTTCGAATCGTTGCTCAGAACTCATTGCGCTGAAGAATTCTAACCGGTGCAATCGGGTGGATCGCAAGGTTAGCGAAAGGCTCAACCTACATTGCACGAGATTGGCTGACTTCACTAAGTTCAGTATCGGTCAAACAGGGTCTGCCGCCTTCCCTTTCATTCTTGCAGTAACAGCAGAACAAGTAGGCTAGTTTTCAATAATTGCTGTTCATGACATAATGAGAATCTTTTCCTTAAAGTACGGAGTTCAAGTCCTGCAGCCATTGTGAGTGATAGGTGGGCAGAAATTAATGGGAATGATCTCAGAAACTGTCTCTCGAAAGGTTGATTGGCATGATTTCATTCATGTTGGGAATCTGGATCTTTGTACCTAGACATGCGTGAAGACTAACTGGATTGTAGCCTACCGCAAAGGAACCGGATCGAGACGAGTCCCTATGTCTGCTGAGTGATTCATACCCACCTCGGCCTTATAATATTGCAGTGCTAGCACATCATGTAATCGAAGTTGCATCACTAGTAGAGGGACACCATCATTGCAACCCCACCAATGCGCAGCCAACACAGGTCCAGCAGGTCAGAATTCATTTTAAATGCTGAACCCGATGTTCAACTTAGTTAGTGACCACCAGGGATTGCAATATCCCATACCCTTTTCCACGAGTGAGCCCTCGCGCATGTCAACCGCACCAACATGGCCACGAAGTTTACCGCTCTCTGGGTGCGAGTGAAATGATTACGATAGCTGACCTACACCACCGACATCAACCAACACTTATCGACTTGCTGGTGATTGGGAACCCCGTTGGAAAATGAGATCAATTTCACCTTCCGTGTTGTAGCCCTAATGCCTGGCCAACTACAGCCAGCTGTTCTCTCCTGACCTTTACCTTGTTCAACGGGTGGCAATAAAGAAAGGGTCGTCAACCAAGAAATCTACGATGAATGGAAACTTGACCACTGTATCTGAGCATGCGAATACAGTGAATGCGAAGAGGAGTGAGGTAGAAAGTTACAGAGCGAAAGATACTCACTCCCAGATATGTTCCCACGAGTTATTCTCACGGACTCCCCTCATTTTTCCCACGAATGGAAAACGAAAGTCGAAAAAATTAAACAAGTAACAAGAACACTCACAAGCTCGGCCAAAAATGCTGGGGTCATCGAGGATGATGCACACATGGCGCAGAGGGACCTCTTCTTTTCACTCTTCATCGAAACTTCTTGCTCAAGACACTAAGAATGTAGTGATGAATCGTTACAGCAAAACAGTAACCCAACCCAAAGATCAGGGCGCTAGTCAAGTATTTATACACGTTCCTGTGTCATGATTGCTTGTTCAGTGACCATCGCGTTTCTGATTTTGTAGGCGATGCTATTTGCTACCGAAGGAGTGCGCCAGGACTCAGACCTGAGTAAGGCAATGGTTGGTGTTGCCAGCATTTGGTGCGTTGGCCTAACCTCTTCAGACACATCTCTTTTATAGCATGAATTCGTCTTTCCCCCCAATAGGTATGAGGGGAACCCGTAAGTGTGACCCTCTTCTGTGTACTCGAGTCATCAGGGCTCATTCCAGTGGTGGAAAGATGCAACCGACATTTGCTAGGTTTGGGTCAACGAATAAAAAAATCCTTGATGGAAGCCGATCTCATTGGCTACCAATTTGGAACCGTTGGTGTCAGCGACGGCATCAGCATGGGAACGCGAGGGATGTCGTATTCCTTGCAGTCGCGTGATCTCATCGCAGACCAAGTCGAGACTGCTGGCGGCGGACATTGGCTCGATGGGATGGTAGTTGTTCCAGGATGCGACAAGAATATGCCTGGCGTGCTCATGGCGTGTAACTAAAGTTAGTTCTTGGTTTTTGGGCCGCACCTAACGGAGAACATGCACAGTAGGACGCCTCAATCGTCCTGGCATAATGGTGTACGGAGGCACCATCCGGCCAGGCTCATGCGAGGACCAACCTCAATTAGACATCGTCTCCGCATTCCAATCTTACGGACAGTACCTACAGGATGGACAAACTGCCGAAGCTGAGAAGTTCCGTTATAACACTATCCGACATGCGTGCCCGGGACCTGGTGCCTGTGGAGGGGTACGTCTCATGTAATCTCCAGCATCGCTATTCTTAGTCTGTCGTCCTTCCGAACCAGATGTATACAGCAAACACTATGGCCAGTGCTGCGGAGGCACTTGGAATGACGCTCCCTGGGTCCTCATCCTTCCCAGCGGAGGAGAAAGACAAACTTGACGAATGCGACAACATTGGGGCCTCCATGCGAAACCTTATCGAGCACAACATTCTGCCTCGTGAGATCATGACACGGTCGGCGTTTGAGAATGCGATGGTGAGCATGTCAATAGCTTTCTCCTGAAACACGGTTTATTTTCTTGAAGGTCCTGACCATGATCCTTGGAGGGTCTACAAATGCTGTCCTGCACCTAATAGCCATTGCGCACTCCGTCGGAATCAAACTCAGCCTTGACGACTTCCAATGTGTCTCCGATCGCACACCCTTCCTTGCAGACCTCAAGCCGAGCGGAAAATACGTCATGGAGGATATTTTCAAAATCGGAGGCATTCCCAGTGAGCTCGCCCACATTCGAACCATGAGTCAATCAATTGTTAAACATCAATTTCTGGGTCAGAAATTTTACATCACTTCATGAAGAAGAACTTTATTGATGGGAACAATATGACTGTGACCGGCAAACCTCTTGGAGAGAACCTGGAGCGATGGGTTTCGAAACATGGGGAGCTCCCTGCCAACCAAGACATCGTCCGACCGCTCGATAATCCCATTAAATCGACGGGACATATCAGGTACGTCCGCTCTGACCTGGATATTGAAAAAAAGGATGTTCATTGCCAAGCACACAGAATTTTATGGGGAAACCTCGCCCCTGGTGGTGCTGTAGCGAAGATTACAGGAAAAGAAGGACTTTATTTCACTGGAAAAGCTCGCACTTTCAATGGCGAAGAGGATTTCGTAGCAGCCGTAGAATCTGGTTCTCTAAAGAAAGGGGAGAAAATAGTCGTTGTTTTGAGATACCTTGGACCTAAGGGCGGCCCAGGTAAAAGCCCAGTTTTCCAAGTTGAAGAGCCTCCCCATTAAAAATTGATTTTTTACGGACTACTTTTTGCGTAGGCATGCCTGAGATGCTGAAACCCACTTCTCTCATCATGGGTGCCGGACTGGGTCAAGACGTAGCGTTCCTCACGGATGGTCGCTTTAGTGGAGGGTGAGGAAAAAATTAAAAAAAGAGTTTGTCGTTCAAGTTAAAAGCTCTAATTCCGCGTTAGCTCTCACGGCTTCGTAATTGGTCATGTTGTTCCCGAAGCTCAAACAGGCGGGCCCATCGCTTTCGTCCATGATGGAGACACCATTTCCATTGATGCCGTCAAGAACACTATTGATCTTGTTGACGTCAGTGACAAGGAACTCGATCGACGAAGGAAGGAATGGAAGATTCCTCCACTCAAGGTAACTCAAGGCACTTTGTATAAATACACAAAGATTGTGGAAGACGCGAGTCATGGGTGTGTGACTGACGCCTGAAGGATGTTATTATGTTATACCAACGAACAACGGCAAGAGCCTAACCGCCATAATAGTACTCTCCGAGCATCAGTTAACGCCATGATATTTCTTTCAATGATGCATGCGTTATGAAATTTGGGACATGTAAAGGCTATAATAACATGGCAAAAGCAACCACAGAAGTTAATACTTGGCTAAATAGCTGTGTTATAGAAGACTAATAGCGTCTGATTTATAGCAGTAAGGTAAAATTGGCAAGGGGTTGAATTGGAAGAAGGAAGGGGGTTGATTTGGGTGGGTCACAACACGGTCACACACACTAAGTAACGTATCTATATAGTCAGGAGATTCACACGGCCCCAGTCTTGTCCCGAGTCCGTCAACCCAGAACTCGGGCCTCGGCGGCTCGCAAGACAAAGAATGGTTTACTTCTGCGCAAATTTTGCCAGTGAATCGTCAAATCCTTTTACGTAGAAGGAATGGCAATGCAGTTTTTTTGCCTCCCCCTTATCGAGGTCCGCGATGCGAGCTCGATCCTGGAGCAGATTGACGATGATGATGTTCTTCAACCATACCACTAGTAGGCTCTCGAAAGCGTCTATCCACACTAGGATCATATCCTCCTCCTCCTCCCTCACGTTGACTCTCAACATACTGATATGCACGACTTGCAGCAGCAGACGATCCAGGCTGCGATGACGACTCCGATGATGAAAAGTTCGTTCCGTACGATCCATGATGAGAAGGAGGAGGGGGATAGTATTGTTGAGGTATACTATGACGATGATGGTGTTGACTCGGTGAAGAATGGGTATAAACGGATTGTTGAGACTGCGATGCCATAGATTCTGACGAATAACTTTGCGGACTAATAGGTCCCGTAGACATACTAGACGTCCTGCTCTGACGAGTTTGGCTGGTATGACCATAATGATACTGTGGTCCGCTGGGAGGTGGTGGATCACCAGTCGGACCTAGACCTAAAGAAGTATGATGAGGATGAGGTAGATCTGGCATGATGAGCCCCAATGGAGGCACAGCATTTGGATTTGGGTTCGATATTGAGTCTCGATCAGACTCATGTTCGAGCCCAGAATCTCTGTCTCTGTCTCTGTCTGTACCAATTGACGGTGGCTCAAAATCCAGCATCGATGATTCCCTGTCCAACCTATGCATGGAAGCATTTCGCGTCATACTAGGGATAGTAGTGGGTCCCACTGGATCAAGCGGGGAAGGATGATGATCAGGTGGTACATACGTCCCTGGACGTGATCCAATTCCAGGAGTCATAGTAGTAAGGGGAGGTAGCATAGTAGTAGTCAATTCTTCACCAGCTATTGTGAGCCCTCCTGAGGCAGAACGAGAGGTATTAGCTCTTCGTCGAGTGAGACGAGGTGGTGGAGCTGTTGCCGGATCCTTCGTCCTTTTCCCAGGTCCGCGACGTTTGATCCTCTCATCATACTCGCAAGATTGGCTACGTTTCGCACAGTTTCCACAAGGACGCCCGGCGTCACACTTGAGTTTACGTCCTTTCGACAAAAAGATGAAGATAAAAAGCGTTATTTTAGATTCGTTGTTGAGAGCCTTTTTTTGGATTGGTTTGGTTTGAAACCACTCACGTCGACAAAAATGACACGCATTACTCGTCTTCTTCCTTCTTGCAAGATTCGTGTTACCAGGGCTCTGCCCTTGCGTGGTGACATAATTGAGATGACTAGGGCTCTGATGCCCACTAGTGGATGCATGACATTCTTCAGCAGTCTGAGGAGGATTCACACTCTCTCGATCGGGAGACGATGTGGTACTCCCTGAAGTGCTTGACGGAACTCCTGCCGTTACACCCTCGGAACCAGGCCCCTCACTCGGTGAGAGAGTATGCGCATCAAAATAGAGAAACCGAGAGGGTGGTTCTTGTGAACCAAAAGGCTGACGTATCGACTCCATCAAATCTGCTGGCGATGGGGCGCCGGCGCTCCCGCCAGGAGCGTTACTATCAACCGTCCGATCTCTTGAATGTGTCGATTGATTGGGAAGAGGAGACAACGGTGAAAGACGTAACGGTCCTTGGGTAGTATACTGTGCCATTGAAGGATAAGAGGATGTTCGCGTTAGTACCTGCGCGCCGTGCGGAGTGGGTAATTCATCAGGTTCAGGAGGAGGATGATCCTGTGACATGAATTGTGAATGTGAAGGTGGTGTCGCTCGCGATCTCGTCGTGCTTGAATGGAATCCTTCACCACTTGCCCGTAGGTATGAGGCGGAAACACCACGACCACCTGATGAACCTCTTGATACTGAGGACGCCTGATGAGTTGAAATGGAAGGCGCAAGTCGATTCATGAATGGATCTTGAGCGGAATAAGAATAAGCTATAAAAACGCAACGATCAATGGACAAGTTTCTCGTGGGACCGTTGGGAGGGGGAAGGGGGAAATTACAAAACCATGTCGCACCTTGGTAATTTGACTGCATGTACGATGATACGGGAGCAGACATAGATACAGATTGAGATATCTCTTCAGGTCGGCCAAACGTGACAGCGAGGGATCGATTGCTGGTGTTGTGATGATGGTAGGAACTCGGCCTATCACGTCCTTGGTGTTGAACTATGTCTCTAGTCAACATGGGCCTAAATCGAGAAGGCGAGAGACTCAACTACGCGCCTGTGTCGCTGTTTGAGATATCATGCGATGGAGGCGCTAGAGCCACAGAACCATAATTGGCGAGGGGAGGAATGGGAGATCTAAGGCGCAGGGGTTGAGAGTAGGCTTCTGCAGCATCGGAGGGAGGATGTGTTCTCCAGCTATCGTAAGACGACAGATCGAAGGGCTCTGTTGAAGTAGTGCGACCACGGGTGCTACTACGTTCATGTCGACCACCAGGTCCGATCTCGATGGAATGATGTCGATAAGTCGTCGGAGAGTTGTATTCAGGAGTCAAAGGAAAGCGGGGTGAGTAAGGAATAGGACCACCTTGATGGTGAGACACTCCTGGATCGCGTTGTAACTGATCGGAAGAATTGGGTGCGTGGGGGGTCTGCACGGGGGGGTGACGTGCCATTTCCGTTGTTGCTGCTGAAAGGCGCGATCCATGATAACGCTGAGAGTTGCGATGTGGGTTTCTGCTCCCGCTGCTTTCCATGTTGAGGCGGAATGGGAGTAGATTTTGGCGCTTCTTTTTTTGGACAACGCAGTAAAGGGGCGGCGTCGGGATAATCGGTGAGGATTTGTGGGAACAACAAGGCTGAGGGTGTGGTGGAGGAAAAAGGGGTATGTGCCAGACTGATGGAGGGACAGGAAGGTGCTAGATGGGGGAACAGTGAAATTTTGGTGGTGCCTCGCGTTAGGCGGACGCAAATAGGCTCGACTTGAATCCTTCAAACGGGGGGGAGGAAGGGAGCAATATCAGAATACGCCTGCTACTTGTTTATTGATGAATGTGTGGATTTCTTTCAGAAACGCACCAGAAAAGGGATATGAGTTGTGGAATATCTGTTTTATTCAGTCTATAGAGTAGCAGAGGGCACGGGCTGGACGACCTGAGACATGGTGAAGTGAACCATGTCTTTGGTTGAATCAACACGCGCGTCTCTCTTTCTACCACTATAACAACCGAGTTGCAAGCGATGCATGATTCGTCAATCAATGGCACTACCCAGGCCTTGAATGTTCCCAGGCTCCGAGAACACTCATCCTGAAAAGGCATCCGGAAAAAAAAACCCTTATGGCGCCCCCTTACCGACCTAGGCCCGACCTCCCTCGTACATGTTCGCGCAAGCAGGGGAGGGCACTTTTTTCTTTTGGAGTCTGCCAGGCTACGCGTCACCCGGCAGAACATGGCCAAGAAAATATAAAAGAAATCTTCTGATAAATATAATTAATGTCAGACTTGACCCTGTTTGTCTCATGTAACTAGTTCTCGATCACGCGCCAAGGGCATGGCTTACGCGCTGTTTTCCGTTCTCGACCACGTCCGCCCCTGCCATCGAATCCAAGTCTTTTGGAGATTGTGCGGAACAAGATTCAATTAAATTCACCTACACCCAGTAACATTCCGCTGTCAAGTACCCAGCTCCCACGTGGCACCAACGAAAAAAGGACCCCGTGCGCCCCGACCCTTCCAGTTGTGAAATTCTGACTCATCTACTCCTGAAGTCCGGCCCGGCTCCCTTCTCCTCCAACCCTTCGGAATCGACATCGGCAAGTGCAAGGATCTCATCTCGCACATGGCCTCAGCAACTTATCGATCCACGACCTTTTTTTTCCAATGGTGCAAGAGAGAAGAGTTTTTGCATATTATTGATCACTTATCAAAGCTCCAGTGCCGCATGGCGTTCTTTCACTGTGTCCGACCCTGAACTTTACAGGTCTTGATGAGGCAATTTTTTCCAGGTTAGCCAGTGCTAGTTCTGAGACACCCCTTGGGGAGTTTTTGCTTCCTTCTTTCATCACAATTTTCCAGCCCCAAGATATCCAATTTTTAGGTATCATTTATTCCATCTGACAGCACCCTCGAACCGACCCGACTCGACGCCGCGGTATCGATACTTCCCCCCGGCGCACGCCCCCAAGTCCAATGATCATCCGTCATCATCATCAGTTTAACATTTCGAAAAAAAGGGGCAAGAAGCAAGAGACCTGATATCTGAAACATTAAAATCAAGTCCAACACATGGAGAATTTGTTATTGAAGCACGTACGTCTTGACCATCACCAACAAAGGTGAAAGTGAAACCCTCACCCGAGGCGAAATCCTGGAAATTAACGATACGAGGATGATTAGGTGCACACATTCCCGGAAATGCATGCTCAACTTCGCAGAGACACTCGTCTATTCGCCCAACTATCGACGAAACGAGCTGAATTCCCATCGTAACAGACATCGATATGTGGAGGCAAGCCAGTGCAGTGCTTGCTTGAAAGAAGGGAGAAAACCATACCTTCTACTCCATATTTTCCCATTCCTTTTGGGATTCGCCTCCTGTGACAGCATACTTGAGCGAGTACTATCTAACATTAATATTTCAGCTGGCCCGTCAATAGTGTGGGAGTTGCCTTTGTCCCGAGAAAGTAAAACGTATTGGCCGACGTGCATGCTCACGCGGCGCGTACAACGCCCGCGCGCCCAGAACAAAAAAACACATGAATACCGAGTCAAACAAAGTACCCGAGACAGCGCGTCGTCGTGAGACGTTCTCACGTTAGTGGTAACGTATTACGTAAGGGGGCCGATTTTCGACATCCTCCATCATCGAACCCATACCTTGGACGCGTGTCCCCTATTCCCTGTCTGAGGATCAACAACTACGTTCAACCCTACCCCTGCATGTTAAAATTACCAAAAAAAAAACTTGAACTTGTCACTTGGGGGGTTGTCATTTTGAACCTAGTCACCTATTATTCCTTATCAAGTAATGGTTTGCCAAAAGACGACTTGTCATACATCAGAGACAAGGCGAACTCCGCCTTGGGACTGGTCTGTTGATCGGTCTCGGAGCATTTGTTTCAGTACAGTTAAGTGCAATGCTTGTGGACCTGGCCTTGCAAATTGGCACTTCTTCATCATACATTCTCTGGATGGCACCCATGGAAATTATCCTTAGGTCATTCCCTGGACCGTGCACCAAGTTGATAATATTTATATACTACCTGCCCATCTGGCCATTTCAAGAACTTCATGGTTCATGATCATGATCTGATCAACCCCACTCAAGTCCTTCCGGATTCGGGTGATTGCATGATGGATGGCCTCGTTTCATTCCTTAAAAAAAAAAAATCTTGCACCCTCGGTTCTTTCGGAAAGATGTCGTTCATCACCTCCAACCATTACACAGACCACCTTACTGGATCCTGTTCCATCGGTCATCAAGTCATCGGTCATCTATGTGAGTATATTGATATAACTGGCAGGAGCCAAAAGAACCTTGGCATAATATATCGGACTTCCGGCCCAAGTGAGTTCGTTATGGTAAGCATATATTTACAACCAAAACAGCGCTAATTTTCTACTTATCTGCATGTGCTTTCCACACTGAAGACAACTTTTCTTTTGGTGGTTATGACTCGTTCGTTCAATAATAAAGAGTTGGCATCCTCGGATCTTGAGGTTTTGATACACGATCCAAATTTAAAAAAAAAAATTGCCAAAAACCTGGACTTGATATATGCATGACAACTACTGGAGGTTGGAGGGCGACGTTTTCTCGGCTTTTTTTTCACCCAACCGAAACTTTCCTGGTTGGGAATGCTGTCTTTTCCGACCAGAACAGTTCGAGTCGATCACTTCTATAGTTAACTGATGAAAGTAGTGTGTCATAAGCCGCCTCTTGTACGTCGGTGATACTAGCTTTTACCTTGATTTCGGACCATCCAGTGAGTCTTTCTTGGAGGAGGGTGGGGGAAGGGGTGGAGGTGGATCCTAAATAAGATAATGGGGTGAGTAACAACGCGCGGTTGCTTCATCACATATATATATAGACTTTATCTGTCTAGAAAACTTGAATTCAAACCACCGAGAAGCACGGACTAAGCTGGCTGGTCACCAAAGTGTGGGGGCTCATATCATATCATCCGAGTCCACTAAACCCTCGTTGCAAAATAGCCAGTTCTGGGGTAGGATCCTTCATTTTGTCATTGGGGTGCATGGGCCTTCCTGCCATTAGTGAGCGCTATATACGTCTCCGCCCAACTTCCATTATTCAGCGCGGCTCTCTGATGTTTGGCCATATGGCCATACATGGTGTTGTTCATTGTTGAGTACTTCACTCAGATCAGTACTCTCTTGCCTTCTGGTTTGAGTTCCGGATTTGCCAGGCGCATTCGACTTTTTCACTGGCATATCATCATTCGAGTCTTTCTCACTGGCAGTCATTCTTCCACAACGCTAACAAAGCGTGTCATGTGAATATTCCACAAGTACAACAACGCTAAGAGTAGAATCCAATAGCACTGATTTTCGCCAATATATATGAATCCAGTGAATCATTTCCGACCTTTCGTCTGCTTTATTTTCCTCTTCTTTTCCGCTTTTGGGATCTTTTGCTTTCGTTTCTCGCGAGCCTCTTCTTTGACCACTTTCTGGCGTCCCTAAATCCGGTAAAAAAAGAGGTCACAGAAATGTCTCAACTCGATTGATCCAAGCAAGTAACGAGGAAAAATACGAATATGTTACCTTTTTAGCTTCCCTTTCTTCATGACGATGTCCACGTGGGACGCGGGGAGTCCATTTGGCTTCCCCCTCTTCTCCTTCCTCACTTTCGTCTTCATCCTCGCTTACTGCGTCATCCTCATTGGTGCTAGATTCATCCGAGTCGGGTCCCGACGGCTGTTGATTGACGCTTACGACACCAGTGATTGCACCATAAATGAGTTGATCACCTTCACCTCGCCTGAGTTTCCCAACATCTCTTTCGGGATCGTATACTTCATTGAGATTCCGAGGGATATAGGAGTGCATAAAGACGGCGTCTTCATGTGCTTGATCCTCTTTTGGCGGAACAGGAGGAAGATCGTTAGATGCGGACGACGGTTCAGATATCTTGACCTGTTTTGGAGAGTCGGAGAGCTGTTGCCCTGATGACTCAACTGCTGGATGTATATCGGAGGGTACAGACTGTTCTTGACGTTGCATCTGATCCTTGATGTACTCGGATAGGCGTTCGTCATTCTCTTCTTCGTCGCTCGGAAGGATTTTGTCTGTTACGACGAAATCGAACGTTCTCCGCAATCCGAGAGTCTGAACACCTCGCCTCGCCCAGAACTCGTCAACGTTTTTAATATCTAAACGAAGGAAATCGAATGCTGATGGATGATCGTGTTCGACAGATTGGGAGACATCGATGATGAACAGATGGGAGTTATGATAGCTACCATGTTTTAACTATTAAAATCGAATACGTAGGGTCGAGGGAGAATGGACTCACAGAACGTTGTACTCGCTGAGGTCCGCATGTACTAGCTTGCATAAATGATATAACTTCCGAATAGTTATAGTCAACTCGACATATAGTGCTTCGGTGTCACCGGCAGGGATCTGCGCATCCTTCAATCGTGGAGAGGCCCTGCCGTAGAGAAATACGTTCGTCTTTAGTGCTGATATATCCAATAGAGCTACTCACCATCCCTCCTTATCGCCCAAGAAGCTCATGACAAGGACGTTTTGCTTCACCTCAAGGACTTCTGGACAGAGTATTCCGGCATTTGCAAGTCGTCGCAAATTACGCATCTCTTTCTCTGCCCACATACGTACCATCTTGCGAGGATTATGTCGACTATACCCACTCTTAAAGCGGAATTCCCCAGTGACATACTTGTCGCGATCCTTGAAGACCAATATGGACGTCTTGTAAATCTTCAGAGCGAGATGTCGTCCTTGGGGAGTCAAGGCGTGGTAAACGTTGGCCTAAATAGAAGTGCGTGCTTGAGAATTTGTCAAACCCCTTGCCCATAACGAGTCCGTACATCCGAGTTGGGCTCTTACCTCCTTTCCGGTGCTCACACAGCCGTTGACCTCCTCAATAAGCCCACGATTGATCATCTTGAACAAGATGATACGTGTCCTAGGGTCCAATACCTGTTCGTTTGTCGCTCGATCTGACTTGTCCCTAAAGTATCGCTCGCTCGCGGCTTTTGGATTAGCAGCAGCACCACCGAGGCCATATCCAAGAGCGTAAGGCATTGCAATATTCGCTATCCGCGAGTTGTACTTTGAGAATGCTGCTAATTGGACTATCTGATTTCGTTCCTTGGGAACGGGTACTCCAGGAATCTGGGACGTCTGACTAGATTTATGCTGCGGCACCACGGGACGATTCATTGCGGGGATCGGGGTCGTGGACGCATTGGGATTTCTGGAAGGGCGAGACCCGGTAGTTTGGCCAGTTCGCACTTCGATATTCTGGCGTAGGCGGTTGTATGACTTTGTAAAATCTGGACGGGGTGGTAAAATCCAATCTGTGGGACGGCCGATGAGCAAGGAAAATCTTCGTACCTCGATCGGCGATCTCCCAATCTTCGTCATCAATTCGAGTAAGGGACTCCTTCCATGTGTCCGCTTCCAGCTGAGAATCATAACCCGTGGAAGGGTCATCGTTAGTGTCCGAATCGTCGGTACCGATAGAAGGTTCTGGACTGCGTGATTCAGGTTTCGCGCCACTTGGTAATAAACAACTATGGTTTTCTGAGGTAGTTACGCACTTAGCATCACCTAAATGCTCACGCGCGCTTTGATCAAGAATGTCAGTCATTGTCGTCAATAGTTGTTGGCTGTTTGCTAGTTGTGGAGCAGTACTTCTTTTCAGGTGCACGTGACCCTTTTCCCGAATCAAACTTGGTCAGCCCTCATGAGTACGACGAACAGGGAACAGTTGCTGAAGCTCCTCAAGGCAGCCGAGATGCTCACAGGACAGTCGAGTGGTCTAGACGATCCTCGAGCCAAGGACGTGGCACAAGTGTTGGAGCGTCGATTACAGGCTGCGTGTGTCGTTCTCAGTGATGACTTCACTGTGCTCTCCAGCGATAAGCTTGTTCTCCAAAAAGCGACAGCGGACTATGTACTGTGTTTGTTGGAACGTATGCAGAACTTATTGGACGTGGGCCAGGCCGTGGGTGGTAGGCAGATGCTCGAGTTCTGGCTTCAGATACCAGCAGGTTGATACCTTCACCTAGCGGCCGCTCCCCTAATTGGTACGCGCGATCTGGCCCTGATCAGGACGCTTGTTTCTATCATGTTCAAGTGGGGTGTGGATCAGCAGCTCTTCGGGCATTGGAATGGTGACCCGAAGGACACGACACGGGGCGCACCTCAAGCGCTGCAGTCATCGCAGATCGACTTGCCTAGCCACCGAAGAGACTTGGCCAAGGTTGTGGCACGCATTTATGACCTGGTATTTCGTGAAGAGCTGCCGATCACAGATCCGAGCCCCAGCGAGACAGTTCGCCAAACGCACATCTCGCAGGTGCTGCTCGCGCGCCATGCGACAGAGATGCTGCGCCCTGGGATTTACCTGGGCTGGCAGGACACCTCCCGACCGGCTTCAGTCGACGCGGGCGTAGCGGCGCAGATGACGACATACACAACCCGTCTGCTTAATTTGTAAGTTCGTGTGAAGCGGTGCACTGAATATACTAATATGGTATACGAAGGCTGCCAGCGGCGCAGACGATAGCGTCCTTGGGGGCCATTATGTCGCCCCCGCCATCGTTCCCTCCGCTTCCAGCGATATTGCTCAGGGGATGTTCGAATCTACTGACACAGCAGTTATTAAGGCCGGACGGAGTTATCGGCTTATTTTCTGCCATGTTTGGCGATGACGGTGGTAAGGATTTCGTCATTCCAATATTTCAAGTGATTCGCCGCTGATGGATTCCCACGTAGAAGCTCCTCTAGCTCGTCTAGAACACATTTCGCAAATTCTAAGCACGCCGCCCAGAGTCCTGTCCAGAGCAGTACGTCATCATGTGCGAATATCATTTTGAGCATTTTCTCTCACTAATGATTTTGACTGCAACGGGCTCAAGGTTTACTTCCGGACGATCATCCCCCGGCTCATCCCCTTCCTGCTCACGGACAACGACGGCCAGAAGAATGCATCCGAGCCACAGATGAAAACCATCCCTACATCCTTCGTCAGAGCCGCAGCCTTCGCCCTTGCTCGGCTGGTGACCAGTCCACCCACTGCAGAAGCCGCTTCAAACCTACTCTTACCGTGTTTACATTCCTCTCTTCTCATGGTCATCCCACCAGAGTCGTCTACATGTATGGATCCCGAATCCATCCCACCCCTCAAGAGTGCCTATGTCTCCATCAAGTTTCTCACTACCTTCCTTCTCCATACCGACCCATCCCCAACTCTCATTTCATCTTTGATTACACCCGTGTTGGCCCCGCTGTACTATCTGACCGAGTTTTTTGATGCCAATCCAGGCGTAGTGTTGAAGAATCCGGAGATGAAAGAGATGTCGCAGGGACTGATCAGAACCTGGGCCAGGGTCATGGGCACGCTTGATGCGCGAAACGGCTGGTGGGACATCATTGTGGGGGCGGCGGGTTGGTCTGCCTTGGCGGCTCCCAAATTTGGAAACGCTTTGGACGACGAAAACCAGGTTTGGAATGAATGGACTGTTGTCGACGGCGAACTTGTCGTTACCCAACAGAGGAGGTAAACTTAATTTTCCCCTGATCGCCGATCGCTCTGACTCATTTTTGTTATTAGATCGTCGGCCCTTCCCGGCATCAGCAAATTCCTTGGAAAGGCGTCTGCGGGTGGACCCCTCGAAACGCGACCTAATCCTGTTCACTTCGTCAACCTGCTGAAAAGCCTTGATCGCACAGAAGTCAGTGGGGCAATCTTCATTCGCACACTAGACGAGTACAGTTCCTTGAGGCAATGCTCGCATCTAAGGGGTAGCAAGGTTGACCATTCAGTCCGGTGTGTTTGGAACAGTTCTGAATCAACGATCCATTTTGATGTATTCCGTTCTTAGAGCGATGCATTATCTTTCAATTGTGCTGGAGATGATTGGGCGACTGGCCCCATCTGTATTGTCTCAAACTCAGCATATTCTCGGCTTCATATCTCATGCTCTTGAGCCTGCTGCCATGGATTGCATGTCCCGAGCTGGGCGCGGAATCACGCGTCACAAAAAGGATAGTTCCGCTACTAACGTGGGTTTGACCCTTGAAGACTTAAAAATTGTCTCGGATGGGCGTGATTCTCCTGACACGGACATGCAAGGTGATAGTGACGACGAGAGCGATGAAACCGATGATAACAAGCCGTTGGACAAAGGAGGTGATGATGAAATGATGCTTACTGCGATCAACCTTCTCTTGAGCATCCTCGAAGGTAATTCTAGGTCTAGTACGTTTGTGGATAAATCAACTGATTCATTGTGATCTCCCATCAGCAAATCCTGATCTGACGCCTCAATCTTCACCCATACTTCTCGTTATCTTTCAGAACTTGGAGCCCCTAGCGAACCATCTCTCGCCATCGATTCGTAAACCAACACTCGAAGCTCGGCTCGTCATTACGACTCGCTCCGCTATTCTTCCTCCTCCAATTCCCTCATCTACAACTGGCTCGTATCGTGCAAGCCCAGAAGGCGACGAGGGTCCTCCAGAAAGCGGGATACCTCCTTCAGCAACCAAGGGGGGTGCTCGCATCGATCAGCGAACGATCTATCAGGAAGCACTGCGACTCATTCAAGATCCGATCCTTCCTGTGCGGGCACATGGACTGACTATGCTCAGGCAGCTCGTCGTCACCCCACTTTCATCTCCTACAAATGTTAATTCTACCTACACGACTAACCCTGCGTTGAACGAAGCGCTCGTTCCAGCCGTTTTATCCATCTTCATGGAGGCTGTTCAAGATGACGATTCGTTCATCTTTCTCAATGCTGTTCAAGGGCTGGCTGCCATGGGAAGCGTGCGTGGTACTATTGGGAAGGAAGTCATTGAGAGGTTGATTGGTGCGTATGCAGGTGGTATGAAGGGAAATGGTGGAATGAGCAAGAATGAGATGGACAAGAGACTGAGGGTCGGTGAGGCTCTTGAGCAGGTCGTTCGGAAGACCGGCGGCGCTTTGGGAGGATATTGTAAGTTATCCAAGTTGTATTTATTCGTTGTATGCCTAACTCTAGGCGCTTCTTTTGCATAGCTGAAACAATCATCCCACCTGTCATTACGCTTTTCCGTTCCACTCACGTTCCAACGATACTCCGGAGTTCGGCGCTTTCCCTGCTTGGCCTATGTGCTAGCGTCGCGCCTGATGTTACACTTCAATGGAGCGGAGAACTGACGTCAGCGGTTGTAGACCTCTTACAACTCGAAAGCGTCCCGATGCATCCCAAGCCATCCGATCCTACGGCCCAAATTCCACCGAAACAGTTTGAAACGCCTGTTTCTCCCACAAAAAAGAATCTAACCAGTGACAAGACCTTGACTTCTGCGTCAAGGCACGCTTATGAAGATTCGGTCCCACCGTTATCGAAGAGCGCGAAGCACCCGTCATTCCGGCGTGCGGCCCTTCATTTTCTCGCGCTCTTCATACGGACAGGGGCCTCCGGCAGACGCAGCGGGCAGCGCCCAGAATCAGATTGGCGGAGAGGCTGGGGTAGGGTTTAAACGCCTTGCGACTGTATTGAGATATGTGCGTATGACCGATGAAGACGGAATGGTGAGGACGCAGGCAGGAGAGTGTGTCGATCTCTTGGAAGACCTCGCAAGGAATCACTTGGGGATATGAAGCCTTTTTGAAATCCTGAGAAATTTTTTTTTTCAACATGCCATATTCGTTGCATGCAATCCGTCCTTTTGCCTTTTTGCACAACACATAATACCCAGCAACGTCTTTAGCAACTTGTTCTTGGATGGATGTCTTCTCGAGATTTTCTTGTGTCGTCCTTGTCTTTGTTTTTGATGTTGTATTTGTACCACAGTGTCGGTCACATAAACATGGCATCGCCAGAGAGCAAAGTCTGGTATGAGAATTTGACGTGAAATGAAAACTTTACTGTCAAAAATGTATGAAAGCATTATTTTATTTTACAAAGTTTTGAAAATTGGTCCGGAAGAGATAGGGATTTTCCAGAGTGTGGCTCCCGAACACATCAATATGACGACCACCGAACACGTTAGCTACTATCTCCTTCGTCTTGCTTCCTTCATGGCATCCGCTCTTGTCTGGTATATGCAACTGAAAACAGGAACTGTAGAACGGAACCAAGGAAGTAGCATTGCTTCAATCTTGGGACAGAAATTCACGATGACCGATCGAAGTGGACGGGTTTGTGGTAACATTGTTGACTCATCACCAGTCTGGTCTGATGCAACTGCTCCAGCAGTCACTGGGGATAATCGGGACTTGACGAGATCTCGCACTGGGCCTCCTTTGAGTCGAACACACCCCGAAAAGTCCACCTCGGATAAGAACGGGCATAAAAGCCGTCTTGTTGACCCATCTTCTCCCCTGGTCACCCCGAATGAGCGGATGCCAGCAAGTGCATACACCACCTCATTGATATCAAACTCGGAATTGGTCACTTGAATCACCTGCAGCCGAGGAAGTGAGGCCAGTACATGTATGAGGGATACCTTAGTGAGGCTGCATTGGACAAGACAAAGTTCTCGCAGGGGTGGCGGTGACGTATAAGCACGGGGCCGGGGTAAGGAGTACCAGGAGATCCATGGGTCTCGGTAGGTATCACCAAGACACCAAAGTTCTTCCATCACAGTGCATATAGTCGTTGAAGGCCTCTTGATCCGGAGAACCTCCAAATTCTGCGCAACGATCCACCTGAGTATCATCGCGACTGCTCTTGTATCTGATAGCTCAAGGCACTTGAGAGCAGGGACCTGTATAGGTCCACCTT
>WNFI01037040.1_pt1 | contig 19845 bp, 15 predicted proteins | sample 5400471 | NCBI WGS metagenome assembly WNFI01 (sample SAMN13153348, study PRJNA577476) | soil metagenome | isolation source: 100 cm saprolite on Douglas fir-dominated hillslope | place: USA:California | collected 2013-09-17
ATCATTTGCCACGCTGTCGTGGTTGTTGTCTGAGCCGGTGGTGATGTTGAACGGAATTCCTGAGGCCACACTAATAAAGGTTCCCACACGGAATGCTCCAGGGAGGTTGACAATACCGGCTAGGCTCAGGCGGTGTCGTCGGTCGAAGTCGGCTCGCCCCATCTCGGGACGCAAGTCGTAGTTATCGGCGGGAAGACTGAAGACGCCGGATGTGTCGTTGATCGTTTTCGCAAAGGTGTACTGGGCAATCATATTGAAGTACTTGCCCGCACGGCCTCGATAGCTGACGGTTATGGCATCACTGTTCATCGAGGCGGTGGATTCCACTTCATTGATGTTGAAGAAATTCGGGTGCGGCCGAAGTCCGGTCGCGGGCAACGGAGCATTGACATTGCGGGACCGCAACAGATGCACACCGCGTAAGTGCTGATACTCGATCGTTAAATGGTTCCTGCCGCCGAGCTCGCGCTCCACCCCGATGCTGGCTTGGACTAGGAAGGGGGTAGTTAAGTTCGGAGCGGTTTGCACGACACTTGGCGGCGGCAGCGTCCCACCCGCAAAAGGATTCGGGTAGGTTGGGTTTGAAATCGTAATCTGCTGAACGTGGCCGCCCTCCAGTAGCAGCGCTTGTTCCGTCGCGGCCTGCGGCAAGTACTCGTAGAACACGCCTGCGCCCGCGCGAAACACGGTCTTGCGGTCCCCAGGCGCGTACGCCAAGGCGAGTCTTGGTGCCAAATCTCGATGGTTCCCGATGGTTGATTGCCAGTCATAGCGCAAGCCTGCAACTAAGCTCAGCGGTAAGTGGAAGCGAATCTCATCCTGCACGAACGCGCTTGCTTCGTGAATCCCGAAGTTCAGGTGCGGCTGTCCTTGATTGACAGTAAACACGTAGGGCATGCGATTGCTGAACTGAGCCAGGTCCGCAAACCCGAAGGTGCCCCCAAAGCCGGACTGGTCGATCACGTCGAACCTCCGGGATCGCGTACTTCCCCCGAAGCGGAATGTATGATTCTTCCGGGCATATGCCGCAATATCCTCGAATTCCCATAGCGATTCCTGCTGGCGTTGGGAAGTCTGTGAGGGACCGGAGGAGAAACTCCCATTCACGTCGATGGCATAGGTCGTGGGAGGTTGCCCAGAGCGGGAACTGCCGCCTCGGAAGAGCACGCGCGCCGTGTTCAACATAGTGGGAGAAGCGACGGCTTGGTCCATCAACTGAAACTTGTGACCGCGCAAACTGGTGGAATACCCGTCGTCCTGTAAATTGAAGCCAGCGACACCCTGATTGGTCTGGAACAGTTCATCGAAACCGTAGAAGCCCGTCAAGGTGTGAACGTTGCCAGGGTGGAAGTCCAGCCGCGCCAGGTAGTTGTTCCGTGTTGTCCCGGTAGGTACGTTTTGCAGGAGAGCGGCGGGGGAACGCCAAGGGGGCCGCCGAAGGTTCCCTCGTAGAGCTTGCGGCTGAGGTTCGGTTTTTGCGTGGCAAGGGCGTTGGTAGCATCGAAGACAGAGTCACGCGCAAATATTCCAACTTGCCCGTGGTAGTGTTTTGGAGAACCATTCTTGGTTGTGATTTCAATCCGTGCCTTGCCTGGCCGCCTGAATTCTGCTGCGTACGGATTGCGGTCAATGATCACCTGCTTGATTGCCGACGCAGGCAGATCTTCAATCTGGTCGGCTTCCATGCCATCTACCACCAGCGAGATCCCTTCCGTGCCGCCGGCAGCGGGAGCCGCGAAGTTGGTCAGCAGTGGTACGATGTTTTGGCTGTCGGTGGGCAAACCTTGCAAGAGCGCGTCGCTGAGATCGACGGCGTTGGAATTCCGGTCCGGAGCCACCGGGTCCGAATCGGCGGCGCTGACCCGCACCTCCTCCTCCACCATCACTTTCATTTGCAGCGTAATGTCCACGCCTGGATGGGAGACAACCACATCCGCCTCCGTGCTCTGCATGTCTTCCGCTTTCACGCGCACAAGATAGTGTCCGGGGAGCACATCCTCGAATGCAAAACGTCCAGAATTGTCGGAGACGGTCTTGCTCGACTGGCCATTTGCCGGGTTGATCAAGAGGAGCTCTGCGGCCGGGATGACTGCGCCGCTCTGATCTTCCACGGTTCCCGTGATCACAGCAGTGCCAGGCTGGGTTGATCGGCCCAGAGCCGCTGCTGGTAGCGGTGCAGGCTGCGTCTGCGCCACTATCATCGTAGTGCCCATGAGCACCGAACAAAGAAGGTTTGTCAAACGTCGCATTTCGGTTCTCTCTGCCCTCAGGAGGCCCGGAGGAATCGGGACCTTCCCAGGGCTCTTCCCCGGCGGGGCAGCAAGCCGCTCGGTGTCAACCAGCGGACGGGAAAGACCCCGCCTGCAAAGCGTGGAAGTGTGCATACTTGCCGTTACGTGCAAGAAGTGAGCGGTGCGTTCCTTCTTCTACAATCCGGCCGCGCTCCATCACGACGATCCGGTCGGCGAAGCGGATCGAGGCCAGCCGATGCGCGATGACCAGAGTGGTGCGCTTGGATGCCGCGTGTTCCAAAGCCTCAATCACTAGCCGTTCCGACTCCGCGTCCAGTCCGCTGGTCGGCTCATCCAGAATCAGGATGGGGGCGTTGCGCAGGATGGCGCGAGCAATCGCGATCCGCTGCTTCTGTCCTCCGGAAAGCGTCGCCCCACGCTCCGCAATCGGGGTGTCATAACCTTGCGGCAAACGCTGGATAAACTCATCCGCGTTGGCCTGCGCCGCAGCCGCCACGATTTCCTCGTCCGTCGCATTCGGGCGTCCAAATGCGATGTTTTCCCGCACCGTGCCGCGAAACAGAAGGGCATCCTGCAGCACCAGGCTCATCTGCTCGCGCAGAGACTGCACCCTGAAGTTGCGGATGTCTTTGCCGTCCAGCATGACCACCCCGCGGGTGGGATCGTAAAAGCGAGGTACGAGACTGACCAGGGTGCTCTTTCCGGCTCCTGTGGCGCCCACGATAGCTACTGTCTGTCCCGGCGCGATGGTGAGATTGATCTCCGACAGAATGCTCTGGCCCTCTTCGTACTCAAAGGCCAGATTGCGAAACTCGATAAGTCCCTGGAAAGCACCTGCCGCATTCGCGTTTTCCCGATCCACGACTTCGCTACGCTGATGCATGACCTCTGCGATCCGCTCCGCACCTACGGCCGCCTTACCCAACGCATACGACAACTTCGAGAGAGCTTTCATGGGACTGTACAGGTTGGTGACATAGGCAAAGAACACAATTACGTCACCGGTGCTCAAAGCTCCGGACATGATGTGAGTTGCGCCGAAGTACATCACCAGGGCCAGCCCGCCCGCCGCCAGCACGTCCACCATCGGCGCCACTCGTGCCTGGTAGCGCACGCTTTCGAGATAAGCCTGACCGCCGTTGGCTGCCTGCAATTGGAAGCGTTCATCCTGCTGATCCTCCTGGGCCAGTCCTTGCACAATCCGGATGGAGGCAAGCGTCTCTTGCGCGAGCGATGCCAGCAGTCCGGTACTGGTGCGCACCGCCCGCGAGGCGACTCGGATGCGCCGCGTGTACAGGAATACGCTGGCGAACAGCAACGGAGATACAGATAGTGCGGCCAAAGCAAATCTCCAGTTCAGCCAAAACATCACGCTCATCATTCCGAGCAGCAGGAAGACGTTGCTGAACAGAATGATCGTTCCATTGGCCAGCCCATCCTGAATGGCCTGAACATCGGAAGTCAGTCGCGTGATCAGGTCACCTGTCCGCTGGCGATCGTGAAAACGCAACGAAAGTCGCTGCATATGCGCAAAAAGATTGCCGCGGAGATCAGCAACAAAGTTTTGTGCGACTACTCCCAGGACCCGCGTATAGAGATAGGTCAGAAGGCCTGTGCTGATCGCGATCGTGAGGGTTGCAGCGCAGGCTCCGTACAGGATGTGCATCCGATCGAGCGCGGGGTTGTCCAGCCATTGACCAACGAATGGGACGTGAGTCCCTTTGGGCTTGTGGGAAATAACCCGGTCGATGACGATCTTGAGCGGCCACGGGCGCAGCACAGTCAGAGCAGCATCCAGAACCATCGCCACTGCCGCTCCTGTTAGCGGCCAGCGGTAGGGACGCAGCATCCGCGCAAAGAGCTGCCAATACCCACGATGAGAAGAGGCCGTATCAGCTTTCAATGCCAGGCTCATGCGCAGCATTCCTCCCGCGCCGGTCTTGGCAGGCACAAAGTCACCCGAGTCTCTTCCAAAATGAGTACCGAACCGCTTTCTCCTGACATCTCCACCAAGCGTTGTAGGATCCTCCGACAGGCTGTGCCCCGCAGCGCTTTGGGCTGGTAGTTGACCCGCGAATCACGGTTCTTCACATAAATGGGATACACGTGTACTTCTGTCTCTTTTTCTCCGAACCGGAACCCAACCATGAGCCCCTCTGCTCGACTGTTGCCCGAACCAAAGGTGAAATTGCCTACGCTGTAAAAAATCGGGCAGTCACGATACACCTCCATTGGCTGGATCACGTGAGAATGATGGCCGACCACCGCATCCGCCCCGCAGTCGACGGCGAAACGGGCCTTTTCGCGATCCTCGGGCCGCGGCTCGCGCTCATAAGGAACCCCCCAGTGGAATTCCACGACGACACGGTCCACTTGTTTGCGGAGAGCGGAGATGTCAGCACGCAAGCGTTCCGGAGTGTCCATGGCACTTCCCGGAAACTCATTGGTCGCAGCGGTGCGGCGATTCCAGTAATATCCGAGCAGTCCGACCCGCCAACGACCTGCCTGTAGAATGACGGGACGATGGGCGACTTCCTCATTCTCCGCTGCGCCCACAGCCGCCACTCCTGCCGAAGCGAGCGCCTCCAGTGTTTCGAGCACTCCCGCCCTGCCACAATCCATCAGATGGTTATTGGCCAGCGTAACCACGTTCACGTTCGCGCGAGACAGCGCCGCTGCCAGCTTCGGGTTAACACGATAGGAGAAATTCCGGTCGGCCTTGGCCGCCTCTCGGGCGAAAGGTCCCTCCAGGTTGCCGAAGACGATCTCGGAGCGATGCAACAAGGGGACCACTCCGGCAAAGGGATAGTCCGGGCCATGTTCACGGATAACACTCCTGGTACGTTCCCCGAGCATGATGTCGCCCACGGCCAGCACCGACAGAGCTGGTTCGTTGTGCTCCTGCAAATACGATTCGAGCTCCTTGCCCGAGCAGATATCCAGGTCTGCGGGAATCTCTTCCGGTGGGACGTGTTTCAACACGTCGCCAGACACGACGGCCGGTACACTGACGCTGGTCGAGTGCGTTTGCAGTTTCGGGCCGATCTTCCGACGCGAGAAACACTCGAGGATGGATTCGCGATGCCGGCCCGAATACAGAATCCCGTCTGCCTGCAACAGCAATCCAAGAGCAGTTGAATAATCTGCCCGGGCGCGCTTAACTTCTTGGACACCACCCGCCGGGGAAAGTTGTCCGATCAAGAGCAGGGTTTTCAGCAGCAGCAGATCGCATTTCTTTCCTCCGTCGGCCTCACTGCGGCTTAGTTCAGTTCTCAGATTCCACAGGGCGGCGGCCCAGATAGTGCCGTTGGCATGGGGGTCTGCTTTCGGGCCGGAATCGAAGTCGGCCATCGTCTTGCGGGAGACGAGACTGCGCGGATGAACCTCGTGCTCATCGTGGCGCCGGTGCCATGCCCAAATATGCGGCGTCTCCAGCATCACGGCGGTCCAGTAGTCGCACGTTCCTTCGTCCAGTGCCGTTTTGCGGTTGTTCTGACGCAGCGGCGATTTCAACGAGTTGCCGCGGAAATCCGCCGTGTGCCGCGTAATGTGATGTCCATACTCGTGGTATATGATTCCGGCGTTGTGCGAAGCATTGGCACGGTACCGGTCCCCGGCAGCGTGGACCAGGGCACCATCGGTCAGTAACTGCCATCCGGGACCCAGGTGAATCTCACCGTTCGGTGAAAGTGGATTCAGTTCAGAGATGTCGTGGCTGCGACTGGCTAACCGATAGTGCCCGCCCTGAAACGGCAGCCAGTGTCGTGTTCCACGGATTCCATCGCGAATCCCGCAAGACTCTGTCGCCGCGTGGTGCGCGTTTACTACCGCGGTGACCTGCGGCAGTCGTGGTGCTCCTAACTCGTTCACTAGCTCTTCCACGTACGACGCGATACGAGTGAGGTGGTAGTAGGTGTTCACTTCTCCGAAGTGGGAGGCCTGGATATAGCGCCCGCGAAAATCCTCCGCGGCAAGCGTTACTTTATCTATGCGTCCCCCACCCCGACCCGGTTCGAATAGAAAATCACCGTTCTGGTCGGGTTCAGCGTCGCCGATGGCCACTGCTCGCGCCATACCTGGCTGGGAATCGGGCACATTGACGCTGCCTCCGTTCCGCACGCGGACAAGACGGCTCGTCAGGCACGCTCGTCCTTCAAGGTCCCGGGCCAAGTCGGGCAGCGAAATGATCGCTATCTGGACCTCTCCCCCGAGCGAGTGCTGGCAGTCGGGAATCCAGAGGTAAACCTGTCCCTTGTTCATAGGCCGCTTACCGTCCACTGTGCCTGTTGCGCAGGCACAGGGGGAAAGTTAGGGTCGGCTTTCTGTAGGTCGGCCAGCTCACCATTCTGCAACTTGGCCGCAGTCAGGCAGGGCAGCTTCGTGGCCTGCTCAGCCTCTCGAACGCTCAGGGAACTCATCGAGACAAGACCGGAGACGGCAAGAGGTTCCACGTGCCAGCTCCGAAGCATGTTGACGCCGGCGAGTGCCGCCATAGGTTCGCCGGCTGCAAACAAGAAGTGGTCCACCGTGGAACGGAACCGCGGGCTTTGCAACAATGCTGCAGTTTCGGGCTGGAGCAGTCCATCCGCGATCTCGATGACCGCCCACTCGGCGCCTTGTACAGTAGCGTGACTTAGTAGCAAATTGTGGAGGTTCAGTAGCTCACCAGGCGTGCAGAGGTAGGTAGAGGGGAATCCTCCGTCCACGAAATCAAGGGCTACGTCAGCACCAGAGTCCAGCATGTTCCACGTGTCACGTCCCGCAGCGGACCCGGTGAGCTTGATGCCGGCCACACGGTGTCCCCGTCGCCGCAGACCCATGATCGCGCTCATTACCGAGTGCGTCTTTCCTGAGTCCATGGAAGTCCCGCAGACCACCATCACACGTATGTCGCGGGTACGGGAAGTCGGCCGCAGAGCGTAGTCTGTCAGCTGTAACTGCCGCTGGTGTTCGTCCCCAATGGCGCCGAGCAAGCGCAGCTTTGTGGGCTCTCCTACGCTGGCGTGCCTGCTCTCCACCAGCCCGCAAAGTCCACCCATTGACAGCAGGTCGCAGTGCGCGCCGTTTGTGCGTGCGTACCCCTCGAACTGCATCGTCGCATAACGGTTTCCAAAGACGACCGCCAGAGTGTCCCCTTCGTGCAGCGCGCAACGCCGACCATTACTCAGTTCCAGGCTGGTGTTCTTGCCGACCTTTTCCACCTCAGCCAGCGCAATCACTCCTCTGTAAGGAGTCTCCGGACACGGCAACAGTTGAGCGAAGCTGGCTTCCGGAACTCTACGCAGTGCATATGGGATGCGCATTTTGTTTTTGATTTCCGTGTTGATGATCACAATTACCTCCTGTTGCCTTGTCTTTTGTCTTGTACGGCGTTATGCCTTTAGAAGTGATAAGCCATGGCCACGAATGCCACGCTGCGCTTGTAGTCGTTGATCTCGCCGGTGACTCCGGGATCGTTGGGTAAATTGGAGTTCTGGAAAATGTAGCTATATCCGGCCGTCAACTGGAGACTGTGCCGCAGGTACGAGGAGAATGTGACGCCCACGCTGTCGCGAGCATCAGTACGACCGTTGTGCAGCACGTCGAACGGTTCTTTTGACAGGAAAGTTCTGAGCCGCCGCTCGTAGCCAAAACTGAAGGAGCTTCTCTCACTAGATCCGAGTTTCGCATTGACATGAAACAGCTGCTGATGGTGTCGACGATCCACGAACTGCACTGTTCTCATGCTCAGATCGGAAGTATTTCCGTCATTATTGAAGTCGACTCCGAAGTCGGGTTCGTTCAAAATCATGACTTCCTGCACGCGAGGACTATTGACTACCGCATAGTCGTAGTTGCCATCGATCCTCCACCACTTGGTCAGCCCGAAGTCGATTCCGCCACCGCCATGAGGTTCGTTGCGATCGTGCCCAACAAAAGGGGCCCGATTGCGCTGTCTCAGATAGCCCCCACGAGCTGTGACCACGGTTCTCCCACCGGCGATGCGATATCGGTAATCTACGGTGAGATCCCCTTCGTTGTAGACGTCGGGCTTGTAAACGCGCTCGCTTGCCGTAACCGAGCTCGTGAAATTAGTCGCATCTGCCAGATAGTTCTTGTAGAAGTAGTTGGGAATGTACTCAAACTTGACGCGTACCCTTCCATTCCGTGACGTGTTCTGCTCCACGGCGAGATCAAAATCGAAGTGCCGACGCTTGGGATTGAGAAAGTACATGTCGTAATTGACGGCCGCCTGTATACCAAGCCGTCGGCCGGCAATCCCCGAACCTTCAGTCAGAAACTTTACCGATGGCGTGAAAATATAATCGGACACGCTGTTCATGTCGCTAAAGCGGCCGCTAATCTGCTCGGCGGGGCCGGCTGTCTGCAACTTGGTTTCCTGATGATCTGACAGCAGGAATACGTTCGTGTCGTAACGGCCTTTACCTTCTACTTTGACCGCTGCCGTCCATCTTTTGTGCCCCGCGGGCTTGCTCCCGGAAGAGTCGTCGGCCACTGCGCTTACGGATGTTGCCAGGACCAATGCTCCAAGTGTTACGAGCGATAGTCTTCGTTTCATTTGAGCTCCCTCCGATCCGATTCGCACAGTCGATGTGCGTTTAGTACTACTGCTGGATTTAATTACGTTGAGAACTTAGTACTCATATGGCATTTGCCGCTCCAAACTGGCTGTGAGATAAGTGTCCTGTATTCAAGCTGGACATGCTCGTGAGGTTCCGACGCCTGAGTTAGTTGGATACACGCCCTGTTGCTTTGCCCCCCACTTGAGCTGCAAGTTGCTACCACAGAAATCTGCGGCGCGGACGCCACCGCAGAGCTAAGCTGCGCTGCCTAGACCACCGCGTCAGATGAAAGTGTCTGCGTACCTTTGCACGGCGGCTCCCACCGAGGCTCAAACCGTTACGTCGTGTCTATGCCGTTCCGACCGGGTGGCTTCCATGCGGGGAGGAGAGGTGTGGGCATTGGAAACGCAGAGTGGGAGAATCGGGAACAACAGAGCGGGGTGTGCGGATAACCTGCTAGTTACAAAGGTAACCTGTCCCGCCACGGCGCTATACAGTAAAAGATCAATCATTCACCCTTATTGAATTCTTTCTGTCCTTGAACCAAGCCACGCCCCGCATCTTGACCTTGGCCTATGAATTGCTGCGTCGTGTACATGATGAGTACGGGAATCTAGAACCAAGCAGCCAGGCAGGCGAGGCGATCCTGGCTAGGTTCCAAGGACGCACTTACCCACACGCAGGAACAAAAGGAAAAACATGATAGTCACGTTAACTCTCTGGCTCCTCTGGAAAGCGCATCCCGGGGTCGTGGTCTGTGCAGCATTCTGGCTCAGCGTAGTGTGGATCCTGCATTCGAAGAAAGTCACTCGGTACCCTGCCGGAGCGATCGTTCTGCTGGGAGTCGTTTTGAACGCAACGGTCACCGAATTGAATGGGGGTGTAATGCCGGTCGTCGGTATGCCCATGTACTTCCAAGCGGCGTCACCCATCTGGCAAGCGGCGCAGACGAGTAACCACTTGCTCATACTGGCGGACCACTCATCGCTTTACTTCTTCAGCATTGGCGATCTCGCGCTGATCGGCGGCGCCGCGATGTTCCTATTGGCAAAGCTGCATCAGAAATTGGCAAAACAGTGGTTATAGAGTCGGAAGCCTTTCATAGTGCCGGGATGTGAGAGCTGCTTCCCCACTCTGCCGTCAGCTCGCTCCACTGACCTCTGGGCTCGCTATTCCGGCTTGTGGGTCGATTTCTGAGCCCAAGCTCAACCCGCATCGGACGGGGGTCAGGTGACTTTGGTGACTGCCCACCGCGGTATATCCGACGCTGCGCAGCTCTCACTGTGTTGCAATTGGATACAGGTGTTTCGTTTGCCCCATGTGCAAGAAGATGATCGGCCCGCAAAAAGCTGATCACTCGACATTTTCCAATTTGGTGATGGCGATGCAGGGGTAGGTGGAAGGCGGTCCTTCCGTGCAGAGGATGAAACGAGATGAGAGGTAGCAGCGACATTCGCGCAACCGTGGCCCTGGCAGTGGTGATGCTCCTCCCATTGGGCACTGGGTTCGCCCAGGCGCCAGCGGTCATGTCGCTGCACAGCAATTCGACGAATGCTGCGAAGGATCAAAGAGTCGACCAGGGTTCAGGGGTACCACAGGACGGGAAGCAGCCTGGCGCCGAATTCGAAAAGCAGATTGAATTAGCGCGCCAGTACGTTCTCAACCGAAACGACAAGCGTGCCGTCAGCATTTTGCATGCTGTATTGCGCAAAGCCCCGTCGAACCGGGATGCCAAGCTAGAGTTGGCTCTCATTCTGGGTTACCGCGAGGATTACAAGCATTCTGATCGGCTCTACCGTGAGTTACTCGCCGCGGATGCGAATGACGAAGCGGCCGCGTTGGGCCTGATTCGCAATTTGTTGCGGGAACGGCGAACCAGGGAAGCGCAAAGTGAATTGCAGCAAGCACTGGCCCTCCATCCCAATAGCATTCTGTTACAGGAATCGAACGATCGTGCGGAGTTGCAGCAGGGAACAGCTTCGGACAAAACAGAGAGACGAGCGAATCTGCTACAGGCTGGTGAATCCTTCTTTGCTGACTCAGCTGGTAACCGGTCGCTGCTCTCAACTCAGCTTGTGCAATATCAGATCAATCGGTTTGTGGAAAGCCGCTTGAGGTTAAGCCAGCTATCGCTATGGAATGGTACCGGCCCGAAAGCAAACGTGTTAACGGGCGCCGATGAGCTTCAGTTCCGGCTGACCAAGTTTCTGGCGGTGAGTGCGGAGGGAGGAGCGGTCCGGTTTGCCGACCAAAGTACCCGGGTGGTGTATGGCGGCGATCTGCAATTGATCCCGTACAGCCGCCTCGATCTGTTCGGCGGGTACTCCGGTACTCCCGTTTCCCCCACATTTAATTCCACCCAATTCGACCTGTTTGCCGAGGGCTGGCATGCCGGCCTCGATTGGCACCCCAAACTCCTCCGAATCAGGGCCAGTTTCTCGCAGGAGAACTATTCAGACGGAAACCGGGCGGAGCGCGAGCGAGCGGAAATCATTCACTGGACCGGAGGCTCGCGATTCGCGCTTGGAGCGGGCTACGAGTTCTCTCATGACCACTTTCTCGTGGACTTGAATCACGGTTACTTCAGTCCCGATGAATATCGCCGACACCTGGCAGAAGCCGGCATTCGCTTCAGGATAGGCAGGGTATTCCGCGCCGAGTATCTTGGCCGCGGTGGGGTGGAGTCAATTTCAAGCGGCAGCTGGACTCCAGCTGGCGAGCTGCTTCTGCGGAACCGGATTGCGATACGGCAATGGCGGTTGGGGATCGACTACTCGAGAATGCTGGTGGCGCAGAGCACGGGTGCGTTTCAGGCCAATTGGGCTAGCGTCACATTGGGCTACGAGTTCTAGCCATGACAGCCAACGGAAATCCAATTCGAAACATGAACCTGGTCGGAGCGGACGCATCCCTCGCGGGAGCGACGTCCAAGGAATTCCGGATCCTGGTGGTGGACGACGACGAGTCTGCAAGGGCATTCTTGCGCTCGGTACTATCGGCCGAGGGTTACAGTTGCGCGATGGCAGCTGATGTAGAATCCGCCGAGAGCATACTGCGGCAAGGTCCCGTTCACCTGGCGCTGATCGATCTGTACTTGGGCACGGCGAACGGTTTGAACGTCCTCGACCTCATCAAAGTTCTCCAACCAGAGTGCGCTTGCGTAATTATGACGGCACACGCCACGGTTGAGACCGCGGCGCGCTCAGTTGCGGGAGGAGCCGTAGAGTATTTGGGCAAGCCTCTCATGATTGACGAATTGCTCTCACTCGTGCGGAAAGTCGAAGCCAGCCGCCGGGCGTCGGTCGAGAGCGATGAAAAGAAAGAATCTCAGCCCGCCAGTTCGATCATTGGTCGCAGTCCGAAGATGTTGGAGGTATACCGTGCCGTAGCCCGCGTCGCTCCTGCCAGCGCCAGCGTGCTTATCGTTGGCGCAAGTGGGACCGGGAAAGAATTAGTAGCCCGCGCGATTCACGCGCACAGCAATCGTTCGTCAATGCCGTTCGTGCCTGTCAATTGTGGGGCCTTTGCCGAGAACATTTTAGAAAGTGAGCTGTTCGGGCACGAAAGAGGTGCATTTACGGGGGCCAATAACAGCCGCGCCGGACTGTTTGAGGCTGCGAACGGAGGCACGCTGTTCCTCGATGAAATCTCGGAGACGAAGCCCAGCTTTCAGGTAAACCTGCTGCGGGCGGTGCAGGAACAACAGATCCGTCGAATCGGTTCCAATAAGCAAGTCCAAGTTGACGTTCGTATACTTGCTGCCACAAACCGCGATTTGGGCACACTGATTCGATCGGGAAGCTTTCGGGAAGATCTGTACTATCGGCTCAGCGTGGTAACCATTCAGTTGCCCACGCTTGAAGAACGTCGAGAAGACATTTCCTTATTGGTTCATCACTTCCTGAAAGCATCGAATCAGCGCAACAAGCGCAACGTTCTGATCACTGCCGAAGCGCTTGACTTACTGACGCACCTGCCTTGGCCGGGAAATGTTCGTGAATTAGAGAACCTGGTAGAACGGCTAACCATCTTCTGTGCCTCCGGAGAGATCGGGCTCGCTGATATCGAACGAGAAAGGAAATCTGGAAGTTCCTTAACTCAAAATGCTGTTTCCGAGAAAACTGCAGCGACGTTAGAGGAGGTCGAGCGGCAGCACATCGTGCGGGTTCTGCGAGAAGCAAACGGCAACAAGTCCAAGGCAGCTCGGGCACTGGGCATTGAGCGAAAGACTCTCTATGACAAAGCCCGCCGGATGGGAATTGACCTGCACTTGGACAAGCCATGAGCCAGCTCGCTTCAGATGAGGAAATTGACCAACCGCTCTCCCTCCGGCGATGGCTCAGGCTGGTTCTTGCCCTGCTCGTGTTGATTTTGCTATTCAGCTCAGCCTTCCCCGTCGTGAGCCTCGATCAAAGACTCGGCGATTTCTATTTCCGCATGCGTGGTGCGCAGCCAGTCTCGACCGCTGTCGCACTGGTGTTGATCGACGATGAAGCCCTCGCTCGTTACGGACGCTGGCCCTGGCCCCGGCGCGACTTGGCACAGCTGGTTCGCGCCATCGCCTCGTTTCAACCGAAGGCACTCGGAATCGACATTCTTCTGCCGGAGCCTGAAGACAAATCCAATGACACGGATCTGGCCCAGGCAATTGCGGGCGCTCACAATGTCGTTCTGGCTTCGAAGATTTCCGGTTCGCTTGCGGGCAGCCTCTGGGTGGATCCACTCCCGGTCTTTTCCAGAAACGCCGCGGCTGTCGGGCATGTGCAAGCCACACTTGACGCAGACGGTGTGTGCCGAAAAATCCCCATCGTGGAGCCGAGCGTTGAGGGATCGCGGTTCGCTTTTGCTCTCAAGCTGGCTGAAATCGCCAGGCCCGAATTGATGCGAATGGAAACTGGCGCCGGGACTCGAGACGCAACTGAGCCGGTCGGAAGGCTGGAACGCATTGTTCCGCGAAATCTTACGATCAACTATCGGCATCAACTTACAACCGGTCAGGCCTCGCCTCCTTTCGTCGCGCTTTCTGCAAGCGACCTGCTTGAGGGCAAAGATGGTACGCAGCTCAGAGCCAAAGTCGTCCTTTTGGGGTTTGGCGCTACGGAGATAAGCGACCGATTGTTTACTCCGGTCAGCAACCAGATCCCGATGCCGGGAGTTGAAGTAAATGCCAACGTCGTTGACACGCTGCTCTCAGGCAAAGAGGTACAAGAATTCGGGATTGCTGCGCAGGTTTTCTTGCTGGGCGGCTTGAGCACGCTGTTGTTATGGATTGTGGTGCGCTGGCCCGGGCCGCGAGGTCTGATTCTGCTGGCAGCAACGCTGTTGGCAGTATTTGCTGCAGGTTACGTTCTGTTTGTCCGTTTTAATCTGCTCTTCCATTATGGCCCATTGCTGGTGGCCGGAGTCATGGCGGCACCGCTCGCCCAGTTGGAGAATCTGATCCTTGTCGATCGCGCCATCACTCGCAGACTGAGAGACCTGCAACAACTTTTTAATTCAGGTCGCCCAAACCTTGCTTCGAACAGGGTACTTGGTTCGGGCGCCGCCCCATCCCGCTCGGATTTGCACTGGAAAGTTAACACATTAAGAGGATTGCAGGACGAGTTAGTCTCGCTCTACACGTTCGATGAGACTCTGATTGGGACCATGGAGGAGCCTTTAGCAGTCTTTACGCTTGACGGCCGGTTGATCTTCGACAACGCCAGTTGGCATAAGTTCTGTAAGAAGCAGGACATAGAAGCGGTCATCAATCTGCCCGCATTTGCAGACTTGATGGGAGGTTGGCATGAGCTTACGCGGGCGACCGTAGAGCCCAGCCTGTGGTTGGAAAAGGAATCCTCGTTCAAACACGGTCTGTGGCGGGTTCGCGCCGCTCGCCTTCCCCAGGTTTCCCAAGCTGAGTCGGGTGCAGTCATGCTGCTTCTGGAAGACATCAGCGCGCGCCAAGAACGAGATCTGGCCCGTGCGGAGGCCCTCAGTTTCGTAACTCATGAGTTGCGGACGCCCCTGATCGCGATCCAGGGATTTGCAGAATTCTTGATGCGCTATCCGGAAAAATCTACCAACAGCGAGGCTCCCGCCACCATTTTCCGTGAGTCCAGGCGACTGGTTGCCATGATCAACGCCTACCTTGAGGTCTTGCGCCTGGATGCCGGTTCACGGCCGCTCAAATTAAAGGTTATCGACATCGCCGACGTAGTGAAGCACGTCAACCAAATCCTGCAGCCGTTGGCGCAGGCGGCCCGAATTCGACTGAGAATCGACAATCAGGTGGGTGTCACTTTCGCGGAATGTGACGAGCCTCTGGTCTCGGGCGCACTGCTCAATCTTCTTAGTAATGCCATCAAATACAGTCCTGCGGAATCAGAAGTCGTACTCCGAGTACTCTCCAATCCGGACACGATGGAATTTGCGGTGTACAATCCCGGTCCGGCAATCCCCAGCGAAGAACTTGACCGATTATTTGAGCCGTTCTATCGAGCTTCACAACATGCCGATACGAAACCCGGTTGGGGGTTGGGCCTCGCTTTCGTTAAGAGAATTTCGGAGCAGCATGGAGGTCGAATCGAAGTCAGCAGTGACGCGGCCTCCGGGACGTGCTTCCGCTTGATCCTCCCCATAGGTTCCAAGGTGGCTTCCGAGGCGCTACTATGATCCACAACCGACGAACGCAAATTGGTTTGCGGCTTGCTTACATAATCCTGATGACTTGTCCGGTATGGGCGCAGCAATCTTCCTCAATCCCTACCAGCGTGCCCTATGCAGGCGCGACCATCTCTGATTTCAAGGGGACAGTGAAGCTGCAGACTCCAGCGCAAGGACCGATCTCTCCCACACGCGGGCTCACCTTGCCGCCAGCTACGATCGTCAATACCGAAGAGGGGAGGATCTTGCTTCATTTGCAGGATGGCAGCGAAGTTCTGGTGCGGCCACGTACTCGAGTTGTGCTCACAAATCCTACGGGGGCCGATTGGAGATACCTTCAGCTGATCATTGGGCGCATACGCACGGAAGTGCAAAAACGCATGGGGGGCGCCCCGCCCTTTCAAATTGGTACGCCCAGTGCCGTGATTTCTGTTCGCGGTACCCGCTTTCTGGTGGAAGTCAATCGGCATAACGTGACTGAGGTGGACGTCCAAGAAGGATTAGTCGAGATCAAGTCTACGAGCGACCTTGGGATGCCAGTATTAGTGGGCCCTGGCTTTTCCGGTCGCGTCGGAGAGAATTCCGCTCCGGAGCCTGCCCGGCCTACGCGAGAGTTGCGGCCTGAGTTGGAGAGGCCCGATCGTGATGGCGATAAGGAGCGCGACAGCGAGCGAGAGAACAGAGCCGAAACCGGCGCAAAAGAAGGTACCGAACACGACCAACTGCAGGACCTCGATGAACCGGGCGGGGGACAACCCGGCTCCGAACCCGCTCAGCCTGCCCAAGACAGCGAGCCCGGCCCGCCCGGCCTGGGAAGTTGACGGCGGCCCAAAACCGGTGGAGCAGGCCTTTCAGGTCTGCGGCGCTCAGGTCTGCGTGAATCCCCAAAGGATTCTGGACTTCATCCGCCGCAGGCAAGCTGCCGCAGTTCTACCCCCAATTCTGAAACCCCTCTAGCCTTCGCCTAAGGCTGTTCCCTCCCGACACGGCACTGTGTGGAACGCCCCCCGCCCGTCTTGAAGCGCCGGCCTCGCATCCCATTGCAAACAAAACACTTGTCCCGAAGTCCGGTTGGCCCAGCGAATGCTTCCATAACAGGCACGACCGGGACAGAGCGGGAATGTGGTGAGAAAGCCCCCGAGGAAATGTGTCTTCGCCTGGAAACCAAGGTGAAGTCTGGGCCTCGTCAAGAGATGGTTCATGAGCGTGACATGGGGAGTGGACAGATCGAGCCGGTGAAATAACTTTGGCGCGCAGATGGTCGTTGACCCTCGAGAAGACAAACCAAGGGCGGGCTGAAGTCAGAGCAAGGTAACTACCGCCATGGGTGAGCACGGTCTTCTAGATTGCAGAGAAACAGGCAGGCAGGAGGAGAGGAAAAATGTCAGACACTTTATCTAACCAAGGAACAACGAAATCCGCCACCCCGGGAGGAGTGGCCCGAGAAGACGTGGCAAATAGTAGCAAAGCTGACTGGTGGTACATCGGCTCGTTGATCCTGATAGTAATTTCGGTCGTCGGACTCGCATATACGTTATGGAAATGATTGATTCAGTTGAAGGCATCTCCATGCCTTGATGTGTTCTAGCTTGACGTACAAAACAACGGAGCAATGATGATTCCAGATGCAGGACGTCCCGAGAACGCGGCCGATGAGGTAGGGACATAACGGACGGTGTCAACGTCGTTAGTTTGAGAGCCGCGATTTTGTGTGTCGACTGCGAAGGTATCAGCGCCCGCAGCGGCACACGGTGCCACGTGTGCGGTTCCCAGTACTCGGCAGCATACTCACGGTCAATCACCAGTAACCGCGCTGGAGCGAACATGGTCCAACAGTTGAAGGCGGTCCGCCGGTCCGCCTTTCGATTTTTGTGAACGTCGCATCTGGAATTTCCGAGCCATCGACTACTCGACTATCCACGATGTCGGTTATCGGAATAAATTGCTGGCCCGCAGGTTGGGATTGCCCGATTCCCGAGCAGCGTGCACTAGCATAGTCTCTGTTTTCAGAGATCCTGCTGCAACGAACCGAATCATATTTGGTATCGCGACCGGAAACACTGACTGAAAGGCTCATACGCGACGACTTTTGACATGGCGTTTAAAGTTCGGCTGGCAGAGCAACTGGTTCTTCATATGACGAACGTCAGCTCGTCATCTTCGTAACGTCCCGAGACTTCCCAACCACTTGGACCTCTCCCCCAACAGACATACCACCTTCGGGTTCCACGTTTGTTCTTTTTTACGTTTTTCCTTGCCGCCACACAAGGCCGTCCCTGGGACGGTTCCCCCCAGAAGGAATGGTCGGAGGAGCGAGTGAACCACCCGAACCCATCGCGACGACCCCGGGGGCTCCGAGTAATTTCCGCTACTCATTTCTAGAATTTCGTCCTCTGGGAAAGCAGACAGGCCGATTTCATTCTGGAAATAGCAGAAATTCTCCGGGACCCCTGGTAGCTCGGGAGGTTTTCCCACGCCGCCAGGAAGACTTCATGGACCAAATCGTCGACTTGGTCGTACGTCGGCGCCAGACGGAAACGGACGTACCTTATAGAGATCGTCAGCGTGCGGACAACAAATTCTGCGGTTGCCTCAGGATATTGAACCTTCCCCCCGAAGAAATTAAGCCTATGACGCGCTCTTCGCGGGAGCACCCTGATGCCTGTAGATGCGGCAGGTCTATCCAACTCACAGACCATTTCACAGGGCAGGCGGCTCTTTCACCCAGAAAATGCACCTCGCCCCCCAATTTCGAGCCGATGACCGGCAAGCCCGAAATCATTCCCCAGTCCGCTTCTGAGAAGTTTAACCTCACCGCATCCAGAATTCGGAGACATTGTCGCAGGCGTGTTCACTCCCGTGCTCGCGAAACACTCGAAGTCGTTCTCTCTGATCGATTGCATTTCTGTGGGTGTCGATCGCATGCAGAGGAACTTTGAGCCGATGCGCAAGCAGGTGGAGGCGTGGCAGATGAGCGAACTCACCGATGTCACCGCCAAGGTCGTTATCTACGAAGCGTTCGTGGAGGGCAAGTTGGAGGCTCCGAAACATCTGGCTCGAACGGTCCACGACCTCTACTTCGAACCGAAGTACGAGGAATTCCGGCCACGCACGATCTGGAGCCTCTCCAACGCGTTCACTTCTGCGTTCAAGGAACTGTATCCCATCCCGCAGTTCAGGGCGACAGCCAAGCTGGGCGAGTTCCTGGAGGCTAGATTCTCACAGTCATTCTAGCCCCGCGGGGCGGTGTCGGCACGACCGCCCCTTCTTAACAAGTACTTCCGCTTAACGTTAGACGACCCATGCGGGCGAGCCTCGCCCGCATGGGCCAAAGAGAGGAGTCACCGTCATGTTTCCATTGTTCCCACTGGGACGAATTGTGGCCACGCCTGGTGCGCTAGCCGCATTGGAGAGAGCGAAACAGCCGCTTGCCTGTTTCTTGGCGCGTCATGCAATTGGGGACTGGGGCGAACTGGAGCCAACCGATGTCGCACAGAACAAGTACAGCCTGATTCACGGGTTTCGATTGCTGAGCAGCTACCAGACGGATGCCGGCGAGAAGCTATGGATAATCACCGAAGCGGACCGGTCTGCAACCACGCTGCTTTTGCCAGAGGAGTACTGACGCGAGAATAAAGACTTCGTTTCGGGAAGGAACGTGGGCGGGAAAAGGACGGCCCGCGTTAGCCCATCGAAGTGCAGTTGTATGCCGTTCAGTGGCGAAGAGGAGGCTGCTGACCCTTTAGCTTCGCAACTTGCTGCTCAATGAGGGTGAGAAGCAAGTTGATCTCTATCACCAGCTCACGTAGCTTCTCGGTGTCGGTTTCCGTTGTTATTTGCTCCCTCAAATCGTGTAAAGCTCTTGACCCCATCTCGTGTGACATTTTTTTACCTTTAGAAAAGAAAAAAAAGGGGCAGTTTTATGGACAAAGCGTTAAGAGAGCACGCACCGGGCGAGATCACTTTAGTTTGGATTCAGACGCGGCCTGGCTAGTCAACTAAAGCCAGCGAACAGAGAATTCGGAGAGCGGATTCGGAAACTAAGCAGCGGTTTTTTGGGCAACCACTGTTTTGGGCGTAGAGTGCAAATCGCACTTGGGGCAGACTGGCACGGGTATATCCCAAGTTTGCCCGTCAAGAAAGAATGTGGCGAGTCGGTGCTCGAAGACGGAGTCGCAATCGGGGCAGTTCTGTAATTTGAGCGACCATACGCGCAAGGAATCTAGAAGCATTTTAGGGGTCCGCGGAGGAGTAGGGTTCAACGCCATTTGGCGGCCTCTGTACAACTGGTCTTTCACAAGGCCGCAGACAGCGCGGCAGGGTTTGTGTTGAGACAATTTCAGTATACACCGTAGTTTTTCCCCAGGCTGGCCAACGTTGTATGA
>WNFI01698047.1_pt1 | contig 19844 bp, 17 predicted proteins | sample 5400471 | NCBI WGS metagenome assembly WNFI01 (sample SAMN13153348, study PRJNA577476) | soil metagenome | isolation source: 100 cm saprolite on Douglas fir-dominated hillslope | place: USA:California | collected 2013-09-17
CGGAGCCGTTTGTCTATGGCCCGTTGGCGCAGGATTGGGTGGGATTCGTGGCGCTGATCGTGGAGACCTCCGGCGATCCGGGCGCATTTACGGCGGGACTGCGCGCAATCATGCGCGGTCTCGACCCCAATCTGCGGGTCTACGAGGTGCGCACGCTCGAGGAGTACGCCGCGGATTCGCTATGGAAGGTGCGCTGGCAGGCTTCGCTGCTGGGTGCGTTCGGGCTGCTCGCGTTGGTGTTGGCCGCGGTAGGGCTTTATGGCGTAGTGGCGTACACAGTAGCGCAGCGGACGCGAGAAATCGGCATTCGGATGGCAATGGGAGCGCAGCGCGCGGACGTATTGTGGATGGTGCTGGGGCGCGGGTTGCGGCTGACGGCGCTGGGGGTCGCGATCGGGCTGGTTTTGAGCGCGGTGTCCACTCGGATGCTGAGGTCCCTGTTATATGGGTTGAGCCCGCTCGATCCGGTAGCGTTCACGGCGGCAGCGTTGGGGTGGACCGCGGCCGCTATGCTGGCCAGCTACCTGCCGGCGAGAAGAGCCACGAAAGTGGATCCTGTGACCGCTCTGCGGTGGGATTGAACCAACGGATTACCACCCGAAAGTTAAGTTTTGGCTCCGGTGTTCCTTGATATCGCCAAGGACCTGGACAAAGTGGCGCCTCTTGACGAAACGCGGTTCGGACAGCAGCGCAGTCTTGCTAGTTCGCTTGAGCCACTCCCGCATCTCATCCGCGATGACGATCTTTGGCAGACAGAGGCGTACCCTCGGTGCGCCTTCGCCACCGCGTAACCGTTAACATTAGTTGCGCGCATTTCATTGGCGAGTGTCGCCGAGAAGGCGGTCGCGTTGGGACACGGCTACAACAGCCGTGTTTTGATGTGGTCGTCGATCAGTTTCTGAACCGCACTTCATACGGGAAGGAGCTTTTCTTCCAAAACCCTTTCGTTCACTTTAGTAAATCATGGCTTCATCCGCTGCGGCCGGTCCGCCGTAAACACCATCCCCCGTCCGCGCCGGCCGGCCTCATTTTTCGGTTAAAAAGAGAAATAAATAGTCATATTTATAATGGTTTATTCGATGCTATTTATTACCATCGCTCCGCGAGCCAAAAGCACCGCACGCGCACGCGCAACCCCGGGCAAAGCAATGCCCAGGCCCATTTCGAGCCAAGCCCGCACCCAAGATATGCCGCTAAATAATGGATAAATAGAATAAATATTTTTAAAATGGATACAGAAATACGGCAAAACGGCAATATTTACTGATAACATATTTAGTGTTCTTGGCAAGAGTTAGCCTCCGGAACCCGGGTGCCGCGCCACCTTTTCGCTAGCCGGACGAAGAGCGTGAAATTGCATAGAGAGGATTACATGCAGACCAAATGGTACCAGCCGGCGTCCTGGCGCACTCAGGATGCCCGCAATGGCCGAACGAACAGTGCACCCAAGCAAACTTCCGCCGCGCCCGCGGAGCCCGCGCCGGCCAGCCGGCTGTCTTCCGCGAGTGCCTCCAACTTTGTCGCCGCGGATGGCGAATTGCTGCCTTTCGACGAAATCTATCGCGTAGCGGGCATTAAGGGCCCGCGCCTCGGATACAGCATCAGCAAGGTGATCGAGATGTTGCACAGCGAGCATATCCGCAACCTGCAGACCGAGACCAGGCGCGCCTCGCTTCTTATGGCGCTCGAAGCGGCCGGCGTACAAGTGGATGAAGTGCTACAGGACGCGACCATGCGCCAGCGCGCCATCAACTCCTACGAAGCCATCCAGCGCAAGCATGTCGAGGAATTTGAAGCCCGCAAGGCGCAGGAAAATTGCGCCATTCAGGCGGAAATGGAACGCGTGACCGCGCAATACATGGCGCGGATCAATGGAAACCTTGACGAAGTGGCGCACGCCAAAGACGGCTTTCGCAAATGGCAAGCCAGGAAACAGAACGAAGCCCAGCGAATTGCCGAGGCCGTTGCGCTGTGTGTGACTCACGGTGGAGCGCAGCCGGCCGAGTCCATTTCCTCGTTTCGCGAAATGCCGAACGGCGAACCGTCGTTCGCGAATCACTAGGCGCCGGCCATGATGATCGTCGTGGGCATTGCCGCCGTAGTCGCCGTCTGCCTGGCTAACAGGAGCGCGGCACGCCGCAACAACCGGCCCGATCCGATGGGCCTTCGCTCCTACCGGCAGAGGGCCCAGGTCGAAGAGTCGTTTCCGTTCGACTATCTCAGCCGGTAGCCTGGCAATTGATTAACTCGGGGCGCGCCAGCAACCCTGTCACATCGTTTTGACGCTGCGCGCATGGCCCCGCCGGAGCACGCGCACGGTTGCCCGTTGCCTCTTGAGCACTCTTTCAGACGCTCATCACGCCTCTGCAATCCACTAGCCTCCGCTCAGTCAGCGCCATCCTGACCTCCGTCACCTTCTTGGCGCGCCACTGGTAGGTCGCTAAACGCAGACCTGTCGACCATTCCCGCAAAATTCGCTGAGAGAAAAGAGATAGCCCTGTTACTTATTGGGTGTATTCGGCCAGATGAGCTGCAAGGACTCGCCGCGGTGGCGAATCGTGTAATCGGGCCTGGCAAGCTCTCGAATACAGATCGCTAAACAGAGGGTCAAATGCAAAACAAATGGTACCAGCTGGCCTCCTGGCGCAGTCAGGACGAGATCAATGGCTCCAGCAACGGCTCGCTGGCCTCGACGTCGCCGGAAAGCGCGCGCGAGAGCAAGGCGCCCGGACCCGCGAACAACGATTTCGCCGCCTCGGGTGGCGAGTTGATGGTGTTCGACGAAATTTACCGGTCGGCCGGGATCAAGAGCCCGCGCCTCGGGTACAGCATCGGCAAAGTGATCGAGATGCTGCACAGCGAGCACATCCGCAACCTGACCACCGAAACCAAGCGCGCCTCCCTGCTGATGGCGCTTGAAGCGGCGGGCGTGCAGGTTGACGAAGTGCTGCAAGACGCCACCCTGCGGCAGCGCGCCATCAACTCCTACGAAGCCATCCAGCGGAAGCATCTGGAGGAATACGAGGCGCGCAAGGCGCAGGACAATTGTGCGATCCAGGCGGAAATGGAGCGCGTCGCCGCCGAATACGCCGCGCGCATCAGCTCGAACCTCGACGAAGTGGCGCGGGAGAAAGACAGTTTCCGCAAGTGGCAGGTTAGAAAACAGCACGAGGCGCAAAACATCGCTGACGCCGTCGCCCTGTGCGTTTCGCCCAGCGGGGCGAAGGCAGGAGCGGACCCCATGTCCGCGTTTCGCGATCTCGCCTCCACGGGCGACCCGGCGTACGTGCATCGGGGGTAGGCCGATGTGGATCGCGATCGCAGTGTTAACGGCCGTCATTCTTTGCTTGAGCAGCCGGCGCGCTTCGCCGCGCCTCGGCCGCACTGAAAAACTAGGGCTCGATTCCTACGAGCGAAAAGCCCGGTCGGAGGGAGCGTTTCCGTTCGATTACCTGACCCGCTAGCCGGGCGTGAACTTTGAATGGCCGGAGAAAATAACATGAAAGCCACTGAACAATCGCCCGTGCTCGGGCTGGACATCGGGACCAGCCACATTGTGGGGGCGCGGAATTTCGACCAGAATTTCCAGTATGAACGCCAGCTGAATGCCTTTGTCACCATCCCGCACACCAAGATGGCGGAAGGGCTCCTGAAGAAGGAGACCATTCCGCACGCCGTGCAGGGCGAGCAGATTCTGGTGTTCGGGAATCAAGCCGAGCAGTTCGCGGAGCTGTTCCACGTCGAGGCGCGGCGGCCGATGATGCACGGCATTCTGAACCCGGGTGAGGCCGACGGTCTGCTCGTGATCCGGCAGATCATCACGCGCCTGCTGGGCCGGGCGCGCAAACCGGGGCAGACGCTCTATTTCAGCGTTCCCGCGCCGGCCTTCGGCGTGAACGACGACAAGTTTACGTTTCACGAAACTACTTTGCGCGAATGCCTGCGCGAACTGGGCTACGAGCCGAAAAGCATCAGCGAGGGCCTGGCGGTGGTTTACGGCGAGCTGGGCGATTCCAATTTCACAGGAATCGGAATCAGCTGCGGCGGCGGCATGTGCAACGTCTGCCTGGCGTACCTCTCGGTGCCAGTGATCAGCTTCAGCGTGGCGAAAGGCGGCGACTACATCGACTGCAACTCCGCCTCCGCCATCCGTGATCTGGCTACCAGCGTACGCGTCGAGAAGGAGCGCGGATTCCGTTTCAACGGCTTCTTCGAGAATAAAGTGTTTCACGCCCTCAGCGTCTACTATGACGACGTCATCCAGTCGCTCGTGAAGGCCATGCGCGAGGCGTTTTCCAACTCCGCGCACCTGCCCAAGCTCAAGCAGCCCGTACCGCTTGTGTTGAGCGGCGGCACGGCCATGCCGGCGGGTTTTCAGGACCGTTTCGAAAAAGCGCTGCGCGCAGGCGATTTCCCCATCGAGCTTTCGGAAATCCGCACGGCCGTCGATCCCTTGCATTCGACCGCCAAAGGCACGCTGGTCGCGGCCTTATGCGAGGCGTAGGCGCGCGGCCCAGTTCTAACTTCGCGGTTCAGTGTTTGGTGGTGCTGGGCTGGGTTGCGCCGGACTCGGCGGCACCGGATTCGCTGGCGCTGGGCTGGTTGAATCCGGAACCCGCGGCTCGGTAACCGAAGGAGCCGGAGTCGCGCCCGGCCCAGTCTCGGGACCCTGCACTCGGGGCGCCTGCGGTGTGATCACCACAGGCTTGGCACTGGCCGGCACCACCGGAGCCCCGCGCTTTGCGCCCAGTCCAAGCGCAATCAGCGACAACGAATTCAGCTTCCCGCTCGGCTCCAGGTTCTGATCTTGCTGAAAGTGCCGCAATGCGTCGGCGGACGGGGCATCCCAAACCCCGGTAGGTTCTTGCTTCAAATATCCACGCGTCGCCAGCGCGGACTGAATGTCTTTGTACCGGTCGGGCGTCGGCGCAAGCTGGCGCGAGCGCCAGGCAGCCTTACTGCTTCCCTTCTTGCCCCGCTTGGCCGTTGCTTTCCCGTGTTTAGCCGATGCTTTGCCCGGCGCGCTGGCCGGCGCCTTAGTATGAGTAGTGGCAGCCTTAGAACCACTCTTGGCCGCTGACTTCGAATGGGCAGAGGCAGCCTTTGCGCCGCCCTTGGAATGTGAAGCCTTACTGGTGGCGCTGCTGGGCGGTTTCTTCGCGGGTGTATTCTGCGCCGGCACGTTCCCCGCCACCGCACAGACCAGCCCCGCAACCGCTGCGATTCGCAAAATAAAATCCCCGCAAAAAAAGTAAGGGGGCAGATCGAAGACCTGCCCCCTCGGTTAATGATGCGCTTTATTGCCCGGCCGCCGGAAGCGTGCCCGGCACGAACGAAGGCGTCCACGTCTGACTGCCGCGGCCCGCCCGCATGATCTTGAAGACCACGGCATCGCCCGGTTTCATGGTGTTCTGGATGCGCTTCAGCTCTTCGGCCGAAGTCACCGCCTGGCGGTTGATCTGCACGATGATATCGTTCTGCAGCAACCCGATATCGTCCGCGAACGAACCGCCCTCCACCTGCGTGATGAGGACGCCCGCCGGACCGCTGTAGTTCAGGTTCTGGCGTAAGGAAGCATTCAAGTCCTGGATGAAAATTCCGAACTTGGCCTGCGTGCCTTCGCCCGGCTCGGTTGACTCGCTACCCTGCTTGCCGAAAGTATTGGCAAAGACTTTGGCGCGGTCGCCGATGACCACGCTCAGGTCTTCCTTCTTTCCGTTGCGCATCACCGCGATCTTCATGGATTCGCCCACGCTCGCGTCGGCCACATGATCCATCAGGTCCTGGCCTCGGGCCACCGGCTTGCCATCGAGCGACACAATGATGTCGCCTTCCTTGACGCCGCCCTTCTCCGCCGGCCCGCCCGGCTCGACGTGCGTGACGAAGATGCCTTGCGTGCCGCCATAACCCTTCACTAATTCGTGGTTGCGGTCTTCATCGGCGGAGAACTGGATACCGATCGATCCCCGCGTGACCTTGCCGGTCTTGATGAGCTGGTTGTAGATCTTGACCGCCGTATTAATCGGCAGCGCGAAACCGATGCCTTGATACCCGCCGCTGCGGCTGGCAATCATGGTGTTGATCCCGATGATTTCACCGTTGATGTTCAGCAGCGGCCCGCCGCTATTGCCCGGATTGATGGCCGCGTCGGTCTGGATGAAATGCTGGAAGCCGGAGTTCATGGTGTTGTCGCCCGGAATGTCGCGCGACTTGGCGCTGATAATTCCCGCGGTCACCGTCGCCTGGAACCCGAACGGAGACCCGATGGCCACCGCCCAGTCGCCCACTTGCACCGCGTCCGAGTTGCCGATCTTGGCGGCCACCATGTTTGAGCGATCTACTTTGAGCACGGCTACGTCCGTCGCCGCATCGGTGCCAATCACTTTGGCCTCGTATTCGGTCGGATCGCCGTTGAACTTGACCTGTACGCGCGTTGCTTTCTCGACAACATGGTTATTGGTCAGGATGTAGCCGTTCCTGTCGACCACCACGCCGGAGCCAAGACTGAAGCCCTTGCGCGGGCCCGACTGCGGCGGTCCGTTAAAAGGATTGCCGAAAAATCGTTCGAAGAAATCCTGCATCCCGTTGTCTTCGTCTTCGTCGTCGGGCTGCTGCTGTTGCGGCGCGCGCTTATGGCCCTTCATCGAAACATTTTTCTGCACGTAGGTGCTCGAAATATTCACTACCGATGGCTCGAGCTGCTTCGCCAGTTGGCTGAAAGCGTTCGAGAGCTGCACCGGGTTGGGAATCACCAGCGGCGTCGCGCCCGGCGCCACAGCTTGATCTTTTGCGGCCTTCACGCCCGTGGATACCAGCGTGCCAATCACAACGCCGATCGACAGCGTGAACAAAATCAGGCTGAACGACAGTAATTTCTGCCTTCGCATCTTGTCAAAGAAACTCATGTGTAGGAACTCCTCAGAAACCGCAATTACTCCCATTATACATCGGGATTTGCGCCTCTACTCCGATAGATGGACTGTAGAATGAACGCGTTTCAATTCCACGAGCAATATTCCTGCCAAAATCAGGACCGCCCCGGCGGCCGCCCTGCGGGAAAGCGTTTCTCCCGTCATCCAATATGACGTAAACCACGCCACAACCGGCTCAAGCGAATAGATCAACGCCGTCCGCGTGGGAGTGGTGTGCTGCTGCGCCCAGGCCTGCACCGTAAATGCCAGCGCCGTGGCCAGGAGCCCGGTCACGCCCAGGGCAAATAAAACCACCGGGCTCCATTTGATCACCGGCGTCTCGACCCACCAGAACGTCGAGAGCGCCAACGCCCCGGCCGCCGCCACCTGCATAAACGAAAGGGATTCAAAACTCACGCGCCCGGAATAATGCCCCAGCGCGATGATGTGCGCCGCAAAAGCCACCGCGCAGAAGAAAGTCAGCAAATCTCCGCGGCCGATTCGCAGCGTTTCCCCTTGCAGCGTCATCAGTCCCATGCCCGTGGTGGCGCAGATCACGCCTGCCAGTTCAAAAATGCGTGGCCTGCTCAAATAGACGAGAGAAGTGAGCAAAGGTACCAGCGGAATCGCCAGGCCGGTGATAAATGCCGACTTAGACGCCGTCGTAAACTGCAAACCTACGGTCTGGAACAGGTACCCGGCGAACAGGCAGCCGCCCGCAATCAGCCCGGCGCGCGTGGGCCGGTAGCGTGCCCGTCCGCGAAACAGCAAAGCCAGGGCGGCGGTGGCGATGCTGAAGCGGATGGCCAGAAACAGAACGGGCGAGACATCTTTGATCGCCGCCTGCACCAGGACGAATGTCGAACCCCAGATAAGGGTGTTGCCGGCCAGCGCGGCGTCGGCGCGCCAGGTGCGCACCACCTTCCCGCCACCGGCTTCGGCCGGGAGGAGGACGCCGTCGCCCTCCGGCGTCATGCCGCAGGGCGCCCGGTTTCGGGATCTCGCAGCAGCAGGCTGAGCGTCAGAAAAATGCGTTTGAGTCCGAGGTCGCGGCCTTCCGGGTTGTACCACTCTTTGAGCGTGTGCGCGCCGCCGCCCTGCCCGCCCGAGCCGATCGACACCGCCGGAATGCCTAGCGCCAGCGGAATATTGGCGTCGGTCGAGGAACAATCCAGGCGCGAGCGAATCCCCAGATACGCGTCCACCGCGCGCACGTAACTGAGAACCGGCGTCTGCTCGTTGAGTTCCGCGGCCGGACGCGCGCCAATCTCCTTCACCTTGGCCGCCACCCTTCCGCCGGTGGCCCGCTGGTTCTCCTGTTCCTGTGCACGCTCCACCGCCACGTTGAGCAGGCCGACCAGTTCTTCCATTTTTTCGTTGCTTTCGGAACGGATGTCGACTTTAGCGCGCGCCAGCGCCGGAATGGAATTGATGCTGGTGCCGCCGTCGATCAATCCCACATTAAATGACGACCGCGGGCCGCCGTTCAGCTTCGTCTCCGAGAAGTAGGCCACCGCACGGCCGAGCGCGTGCACTGGGTTGCCGATGCCATAATCGCTCCAGCTATGCCCGCCCGGCCCGGTAAAAGTAATCTCAAATCTGCGGCTACCGAGGCCGCGCGTGGTAATGTGATCGGTCGCGGCGCCGTCGATCACCAGAAACGCCGCAATCTCGCGCGCCAGGTCGGACTTGCACAGCCAGCGCATGCCCGTCAGATTGCCTTCGCCTTCTTCGCCGACATTGCCGATGAGCACCGGTTCGGCGTGGCGGCCTTCGATTTCGGGCGCGGCCTTGATGGCACGCGCGATCGCCAGTAGCGACGCCAGTCCGGAGCCGTTATCGGATACACCTGGGCCGTGAAACTTCCCGTCCCCGCCCACCGTGACATCGTCGTTAGAGCGTGGCGCCAGCACGGTATCGAGATGCGCCGTCACCGCCACATAGGGCCCGCGAGACTTTTCGTTCAGGAACGCCACCACGTTGCCCGCGCGATCGATTTGTGATTTCCACCCAAATGCGCGGAATTGCGCCGCCATCCATTCGGCGCGCGGCTGCTCGAGAAAAGTCGGCGCCGGAATCCGGCACAGCTCCAGATGGATCTCGTTGATCCACTGCTTCTCCCGCGTGAACCATTGCAGACACTCCCGCACCCCGCGCTGCTGCGCGACATCGGCCACCGGAACCGCCGCGGGCACGAGATTTGCCGCCATCCATTCGAGTGTACCGCAGGGGCTGCGCCGGACATGCGAGAATGACCGGACATTGGCGCGTGACAGCACATTGGCGCCCGGCGGCGCGATTTTCATGCGACCAATCGTCCAGCACGGCATCGCATAACAAGATCACTGGAGGCAACATGGCGAAAATGCGCGCGGTCCAGGTACCGCGCCCCAACGGACCGTTTGAAATCGTCGAACGCGACATCCCGGAGCCCGGCGCCGGGTCGGTACGCATCAAAGTCCAGGCTTGTGGAATCTGCCATAGCGATACCATTACAAAGGACGGAATCTTTCCCGGAATTGAGTACCCGCGCATCCCGGGTCACGAGGTCGCCGGAATCATCGACGCCGTCGGAACGGGCGTCGCGCCGCGGTGGACACGCGGCCTGCGAGTCGGTGTCGGCTGGCACGGTTCGAACTGCGGGTATTGCGATGCCTGCCGCCGGGGCGACTTCTTCGCCTGCCAGATAGGCGTGCAGATCACCGGCATAAGCTATGACGGCGGCTATGCCGATTACATGATCGCTTCCGCCCAGGGACTAGCCCTGATCCCCGATGAATTATCCGCGGTAGAGGCGGCTCCCCTGATGTGCGCCGGCGTCACAACTTTCAACGCTCTGCGCAACAGCGGCGCCCGGCCCGGGGACCTCGTGGCCGTACTTGGCCTGGGCGGGCTTGGACATCTCGGCGTTCAGTTCGCCGCGAAAATGGGCTACACGACCGTTGGCATCGCCCGCGGCAAGGACAAAGAGCCGCTGGCCAAAAAGCTGGGCGCATCGCGCTACATCGACAGCCAGGCGCAGGACCCCGCGGCGGAACTTTTGAAACTCGGCGGCGCCAGAGTAATCCTCGCCACCGCGACCAGTGGCGATGCCATGACCGCGGCTATGGGCGGTCTGAGCGCCCATGGAAAGCTCCTGGTGCTGGGCGCCGGCGGCGCCATCTCGGTGCCGCCGCTCCTGCTCATCTTAGGCCGCCGCTCGGTCGAAGGCTGGTATTCCGGCACCTCGATCGATTCGCAAGAGACGCTCTCGTTCAGCGTGCTCGCGGCTGTGAGATCGATGAATGAAGCCTTCCCGCTCGAGCGCGTCGCCGAGGCCTATGAACGCATGGTAAGCGGCAAGGCGCGGTTTCGGGTGGTGCTCACCACGGGAAATTAGATCTACCGAACCGTCTGTACTGCCGGGACCAGCATTCCAATCAAGACCGCGATAATGGCGATGACGACCAGGGTTTCAACACCGGTGAACCCGTTCATGACACGCTTGGTTTGATACGCGATATTTTTCATTTTTTCCTCCGTACTGCGATTTCCTTATTCGCAATTTCGGAACCAAATGGCGGATTTCTCGCGTGCGTCGCATCAATGCTTGATTCTATTGGCGTCAGAGCAGTATGCGTCTCGCATTCCCCGCGGGTTCGGCTATCCATTCGGATAGCGGAGCTAGCCGGATCGGATAGACCCTGCGGCCGCCCCGGCCAGAAACACTTGCAAAAGATCCCGTCTGGCCTGTCGTCCGCGCGTTAGACTGAAAACCAGCGCGCGATCCGCGTGCGACAGGAGAGAAATCGTGAAGACAATATGGCTCGCTCTTGTTCTGACCACCGCGCCGCTGCACGCGCAGATGGAAGGCCTCTGGCAAGGTTTTGACGGAGAGTGGGGGCACGTAACCCGGCAACTGATCGCGCTGGCCGAAGCCACGCCGGCCGAGAAATTCGCCTGGCGTCCGGCGCCGGGGGTACGGTCGATGAGCGAAGTATATATGCACATCGCGCTCGCTAATTTGTATTTATTGAGCGTCACTGGCCCGAAAATGCCCGCCGACATCAAGTCCGAGGCGATGGAAAAGGAGGTCACTTCGAAAGCCGACGTGATCGACTGGCTGAAGCGCTCGCTCGAAGCCGTCAAGACAGCCCGCGCTTTGCTGAAACCCGGTGACATGGAGCGCAGCGTCAAGATCTTCGGCCGTGACGCCCATGTGGACGGCATGTACCTCCGCATCATCGTGCACGCCAACGAACACATGGGCCAACTAATCGCCTACGCGCGCATGAACGGCATCGTGCCGCCGTGGTCGAAAGGCAGCGAGTAGGGAGACGGCACAAAGATCGGTCGCCGCAGAAATGGCAGCGGCGTGGAGAAGGAACCCATCTCAAAGCTCTGCGATGAAGTGAGACTCCGGCCGAATGTCTTCTACCGCTGGCGGAAGGAATTCTTCGAGAACGGGGCCGCAGTCTTCGAGCAGAAAGCGCCACCGAACTGCTCAGCCGACCAGGAGCGGATCGCCTACTTAGGAGAAGAAGATCCAGACGAAGGACGAGGTTCTGGCCGAGCTCATGGCGGAGCACGTCGCGCTAAAAAAAGACGTTGGGGCACTCTGACCGGAACCTGGGTGCCGCACGATACGCGGGACCAGATCGAGGATGGCGACCTTCTCTTCCGGCGTATCCAAGGAGTACGTATGTTTGAAGGATTATTGCAACCCATCCATCTTCTGGTCATTTTTGGAATTGCTCTGCTCGTCTTCGGACCTAAGAAGCTGCACGAACTGGGCAAAGGAGTCCGAAAATTCGGCACTTCCCGAAGTCTCGTCATCCTACCGTACTTCTAACCGCCTGTTTTCAGTATGTTGCATGTGGTCTTTATATTGCACTTCCATATGCGTCATTGGCCGGAATGGCAGCAATGCAGAGCATCGCGACGACAACCGATGGCCTTCAGGATCGAGAGATCAGCGCGGCAGAGGTTCACGGTGTTTACGCTAAGTGGACGCATGGAGGCAGAACAGGTCGTGGAACTAAAGGAGCTCTTTGATCGCGACGACCGAAATATCATTCTGGATTTGCGAGAGGTGAGGCTGGCGGATCGCGCCGCAGTGAGGTTTCTAAGGAGTTGCGAGGCGGATGGCATGAAGCTTGAGAACTGTCCGGCGTACGTCCGCGAGTGGATAGACAGAGAAACAAATTGACAGAAACGACGAACGGGCACTGTGCTATAGGGCTCCGTTCGGGCTAAGGCCTGCTAGTAAGAAAGTACTTCTATGTCAACAGCAATCAACTCCGCAATTTCCCCTTTTGTGCGGCCCACGACGGAGCCCAACGCAAACGCGACTCGCTTCCTCGATGAAAACCTGGCTTCCGTGCCAGCTTCTGACATTCCGGAAGACTTTCGTAAGCTGTCGCGTTTCTTGCCGGTGATCGTGCTTGGTTCCGAAATCAGCTGTAGTGTTTACGGTGAGTGGTCGAATGAACTCAGAAAGCACACCCGAGTTGGAAAGACTATTTCGGTCGGAAGTGAATAGAGAATTGCCCAGCATACATCCGTCAATGGATCATGAACCAGAACTCGACACATGTGCAAAGCCGGTGAGTGAGCGCCGAAATAATAGCAACAAACCAAGAGATTAGCGCGCGAAAGGAATTGAGTGAGAGATGCCTATGGACACAAGCTGTGCGGCGGAAGTCCGGTGCCAGGACATCGGAATCGCTGATGCGGCGCACCCCTGGCGCGCGCGATCGGAGAGCCGCTCGGAGGCGAGCTGGCTTTCCGCCTCGATCCTCCATGACCTCCGCAATCCTGTAGGGACAATCTACGCAGGTGCCGAAATGTTAATGACGCTCGACACTGCACCAAACCAAGTGAAACGCCTGGTCGCTAATATCCACCGTGCAGCCGGCCGCGTGCGGGAATTATTGATAGACCTTGCCAGCGCGACCTATGGAAACAGGTCAACACCTGAGATCTGCGATCTCCTCGAAATCATTGCCACATCATCGGAGGCGGCAGCGGCAGCTATGGATAATCAGAGAGTTCAGATCTTGCTCGATGTGCCAGGGCAGATAAAGTTGCCGCTGGCGCGCTCTCGTATGAAGCTGATGTTCTTTAACCTGATTACGAACGCTCTTGAAGCGATGCCGGGCGGCGGAGAGGTTCGCATTGGGGCCACGAGAAACCGCGATTACGTGCTGGTTGCAATAGAAGACACGGGGCCCGGAATTCCGCACGAGATTCGCGATAAGGTATTCGAACCGTTCGTAACCGCCGGCAAAGAGAATGGGTTGGGACTTGGGCTAGCGTTCTCCCGCCAGGCTGTTCTCGACCACGGCGGTGACATGTGGATTGAGCCCGCGGCTGGAGCGCGTTTTGTTATCCGCTTCCCGCTCCATGGAGGTGAAGGTTTCTAAATTCAGCTCCGATGAATTGAGGCTGTTAACTCGACCACAAGTGGCATCTACATGAAAGACCGGGCTGCGATGGCGGTCAAGACAGCTGGGAAACCTTCCGGGCTTCGCGAATCGAGAATAGTGATGCATGAAACGCAAACCAGAGTCATTGACGAACTCTCAAACAGCGACGGTCCGACGTTCGCCAACTTGATGAACATGGCGGAGCGTGAGCTAGGGGCGTTCATCAGCGCTGTGACAGAGTTGTTCGGTTCCGGACAGGCTATGAAGGCAGCAGAGGACTGGCTGGACGAGTTGTTTTTAATGGAGATCCTGTCTGGATTGACAGGTCGCGATTGGCGATTCATTACAATCGCAGCGTCCGCGCGACTCGCAAATCGAGTGAACACCTCATCGCATGCGATCAACAGCTGAAGCCTTCAGCAGCGACGGTTCTTGCCAGTTTGGTGTGCGTCGCGCCGCACATGCCAGACGCTGGAGAGAACGAGGCGGACGACGGAAATCGCTCCCCGAGTGATCTCAGCAAGTCTGGTGCGATCAAGAAGACACCAGACGGTTTCACTTACCTCGACCCCACGCAGTTTCATGAGTACTTTGCGCCAATCTCTCTGCGGAGCAGGCCGCTTTCATGGCGCGTTGCAGGTACTCAACGCCGCTGACAATTTCAAGGCAGTCATCACCGCGCCCGCGTGGCGAAGCAAACCAAGCTGGATGTTGGTAGCTGCAAAAGACGGAAACCATCAACCCTGACCTTGAACGCTGGTACGCCAGGCGAGCTCACAGCCGCACGATCGAAGTCGCAGGCGCCAGCCACTCAGTCTACGTCTCGCACCAGAAGGAGGTCGCAGATGTAATTGAGAGTGCAGCAGGTGCGGTCTCGAAGTAGCTCGGACTCCGTAAGGAATCCCCAAACCCGGAGGGACCAGCGCAACTTCTCAAAATTCAGTCGTCACCAAGAGCCAAATCTTCCGTTTCGATCACCCTCGCGGACCCTGGAACGCGCGTGTCAGGATTGTCATTCCGAAAACACCGTCTGACCGCTGTGCTCGCATATCGCTCCGACGGACTGGCAAATTCACACTGATGTGGAGAGGGGCCGTGCATTTATGGATCGATCGAAGTGGAACGATTTTACCGAGAGCGAACGACGTGACTTCACAGCCACCATCACGGGACTTCCGGTCGCCAGTTCCTTGATTGCCGTTATGCTGATAACGACTAAAACGAAATCTCCACAAAAGCGATGAAGACATCCACGAGCCTCTTGGCGGCCTACTGCCAGTCAGGGCTGGTCGCCACCTTCGCCACGCCGATGAGAGCCCGAATCGGTAGTGCGAACCCCGCAGTGCCTTAGAGAGTTTTGCGGGGGGCTGAATTTACATGAGTCTCACGGAAGTTTCCGCCACTTTTGGCGCCGTCTCTGGATCTTAGGTGTGTGGGAGATTAGTGCCCAGTTACATGTGCGAGCGGCCACATAACGAAAGGAGCTAACCGTGAAGAAGCAACGGCGTAATTTTACTATTTTATCGGATGCGAGAGCTACGGAGCCAGGCAAGGAAGAGCTTGACTCTAGTTGGAGTCACCTCATCAGGCGGCGTAAATTTCTGCAAGGCCTCGGTGCGGCCGGCGTAGCTGGTGCCGCCCTGCCAGCTACCACACTGTTCGCGAAGAACAATCAGAAACTATCGAAAGACGATGTTAAGCTCCTGCAGCTTGCGTTGACCATCGAACTCATAGAGGCCGATCTCTGGCAACAATACAACGAACTCGGAGGCGCAGTCGACAAGAATGACCAACCGAATCCGGGAAATCCACCCTACCTCGCTGCGCTGCAAAACCTGGATGGTGACATGCCGCAATATATCTCCGACAACACCGATGACGAGATCAGTCACGCGGCATTCTTGACGGCATACCTGAAATCCAAAGGTGAAGTCCCAGTTGATTTAACGCCGTTTGCAAATCTGCAAGGCAGCCAGGCAACTGGCGCCAACAAGAGCGCCGGAAGGATCACTAACCTCCTTAGCCTCAGTGTCGATACCAGCTGGTATTTTCGGTACCGCAGCACCCAAAACCCGGATTTGGGCGCCACTTTCCCGCAACTACTGAATATTATGAATCAGCCGGGCATCCCCCTAAATGACACGGACACTCCGCCCGGAACACCGGCAGGCCTTTTCCAGCCGCCGATCACGGACCCCAAAGCGCGCCGCATGCAAGCGATCGCCAACACCGCGGGACTTCACTTTGCATTTATTGAACAAGGAGGGTCGAGCCTCTATCCGATACTGGCCCTCAAGGCAACCAGCCGCGAGGTCCTGCGAATCCTCCTGAGCATTGGCGGAGTCGAGATCGATCACTTTTCGCTTTGGCATGATAAGGGGGCCAATGCGACCGCCCAACCTTTGGCAGGTCCGAATGGGTTGACCGACCCTGAAACTGGCCTGACTTTTCCGGATTTCAATAATCCGGCCAACCAGCATAACGCACAGCTCTCCGCCCAAGACCAGGCGGCCGGCGGCCAGATGTTCCAGACCAACCTGATCTTGCCCGAACCCTGTGAATTCCTCAGCCCGGATTTGCCCCCGGTTTCCATCATCCGGCCTACGCTGACCCAGAATGGAGGCGCCGTGGCAACCATCCAGGCTTTCACGGCTGACAATCTCTTCCTGAATCAGAACAAGGCATTCTTCGAACTGGTCATGGAGGTAGCAGCGGCGGCTGACGCAGTGCAACACGAAGGCAACGAGTAACGGAAAAAGTGAATTGTAAATTGCCGGCTTAATGATTGTAGGCGGGTCACAGAGACGGTCTCGTCTCTGTGACCAGAACTGTTTCAGGACCGGCAGTGTCAGTACGTCCGGCACCATGACGAGCCGTGACGCTTCGACTTCAGAACTAAATTATGCAAGGAGAGGAATTTTCAATAAATGAAACTGACGATGAAGTTTGTGACGCAGTCCGCAATCCTTACTCTTGTGGTTCTGCTACTTCCATGTTTGACTTTAGCTCAATACGTTCGGACGGATCTTGTGTCCGGCACAGGTGTTGAACAGAATCCAGCCGACCCGAACCTGGTCAACGGATGGGGCCTGGTCTCACTGCCGTCCAGCCCCTACTGGGTGAGCGACAACGGCACTGGCAAGTCAACCCTTTACACAGGCACCGGCCAGAAGATCCCACTTACCGTTACGATTCCGCCGGCATCGGGACCTGCCGTTCCGGGGCAGCCTACCGGAATCGTAGGAAATACAGCGGCCGATCCGAACGCGTTTGTCGTCTCGGAGGGCACGAGATCAGGCAAAGCCATTTTCATCTTCGCGACTCTTGATGGCACGATCAGCGGCTGGAATCCCCAAGTTGGCGGAGCTGGTGCTGACGCTCATGCCACAATCGCGGCCGACAGATCGGGTGCCGGCGCTATTTACACCGGACTCGCAATTGGTATCAACGGAACACAGAATCTTTTGTACGCTGCCGACGACGGTCCGAACCGGCGAATTGACGTGTTCGATAGCGAGTTCAACGTCGTTCAGCCTTCAGCCAATGCTTTTGCGGACCCGCAGATCCCGCGGGAATTTGCCCCCTACGGGATTCAAAATATCAATGGCGACATCTGGGTAACCTATACTGCCCTCAACAAGGCGCAGGGTGGCTTCGTAGACAGATTCGCCGCCGACGGTCAGTTGAAGCAGCACTTTGCGGTCCACGGCCCTCTCCATTCACCCTGGGGTCTCGCGCAGGCGCCTGGTGATTTCGGTCCAATGAGCAACGCGATTCTGGTCAGCAACAACATACCCCGGGGCCGGATCAACGCGTTCGACTCGAGTACAGGTGCCTTCCTTGGCCCTCTTCGAGACGCGAACGGCAAACCAATCGAAATCGATGACGTTTGGGCGCTCCAGTTCGGCCAGGACGGCGGGCCGAACGGCGCCCATAACCAGCTATTCTTTACTGCCGGTCCGAACAACTACACCGACGGCTTTTTTGGCGTGATTACATTTGCGCAGTAGCCCCGCTGTTACCCGAGCACCAGTATGTGGAGTATTTCGGGTTAGCCCAGGATCAGAAGGCGGAGACACAAACGCGTAAGCGACGTACAGGTCTCCGCCTTGAGTGAAGAAATGCGGCTGCTCCTCTTTCGTGCCCGTGACACCGTTGTGCGGGGCCAAAGTCCTCGCGACAGCGTAACACCCAGTGCTCCCCATCACGGGCGGCCGACCTGCCTCACTTTACCGTAAACGTGAACGATATTTGCGGGGATACCGGCTTTGGCGGACCAACCCGTTCAGTACCGTATCAGCCAGTTCCCCGGCAAATTCCGGAGATAAGGGCGCATACCGAATAAGAAACCGATAGTACAGTCCACCATAGAGCGAATCGATTGCGACGTTCACGTCAATATCACTTCTCAACTCTCCGGTCGCGATTCCTGCTTTCAAAATCTCAGTCGCAAGCGCTCGCCGTGGCCGGACCCAGATCTCAACCAATGCGTGCGACAATTCCGAATCAAACTGGGCCTCAGCCACCAACGCTCGCAACAAATCTCCATACGGACCTTGGAATGCGGCAGCCAATGCCTGCATTTGACGGCGTATGCTCTCACACGCCGACATGGCAGAAATGCTCGGAAACTGAATTTCAGGCGAAATATAGATTAAGAATGCTTCCGCAACCACGGCGGCCTTCGACGGCCACCAGCGATAAATTGTTGTTTTGCCTGTGCCGGCACGTTGGGCGATCTTTTCGATGGTCAATGACCGATAGCCGAACTCTTTCACTAAGCTCAGCGATGCCCGCAGGATGGCATTCCGCGCTGCTTCGTCTCGCGGACGTCCCGCGCCTTCGGAACTTTTGATCTTCCCGGAAGACGAGTGAGCTGAATCCATTTCGATACGAATCGTATCAAAATATCAGGCCCAGGAAAACTGACTGGACCATGTCACGAGGAATCGTCGTATGTGGATTGTCAGACTCGCGCTCGACCGGCCATACACCTTCGTTGTAATGGCCCTACTGCTCTTGATCGCAAGCCCAGTGATCATCCTGCGAACGCCGACAGACATTTTCCCGAACATCAACATCCCCGTGATTGCCGCCGCATGGACCTTCACCGGATTGAATCCTGAAGAGATGGAAGGGCGGTTCACGACGGTCTTTGAACGGGTTCTGACCACCACTGTCGACAATATCGAGCACCTTGAGTCGACTACCGTGAACGGCACGGCGATCGTCAAGATCTTCCTGCAACCGAACGCTAGTGTGGACCGGGCTAACGCACAGGTAACCGCAATATCGCAGACGATTCTGCGACAGTTGCCAGCCGGCGCCGTTCCACCGCTGATCTTGAACTATAGCGCCTCGACGGTTCCGATTCTTCAGCTCGCGCTGTCGGGAGACGGCCTATCGGAATCGCAGTTGAACGATCTAGGTCTCAACTTTCTGAGGCCACAGCTCGTCACCGTGCCCGGCGCATCCATTCCCTTCCCGTACGGGGGAAAGCAGCGGCAGGTGATGGTCAATTTGAATCCCGGGCTACTCCAATCGAAAGGGCTTTCACCACCGGATATTCTCGCGGCGGTGAATTCGCAAAATTTGGTTTTACCGTCCGGCACGGTGAAGATCGGGCAGTTCGAATACGATGTTGACCTCAACGCTAGCCCGCGGACCGTCGCGGAGCTGAACAATCTTCCGATTAAGGTGGTTGGCAACTCCACGATCTACGTACGAGACGTGGCGCAGGTCAGTGACGGCTTCGCGCCGCAAATCAACATCGTCCGGCATGACGGCCGTCGCGGCACGCTGATGACAGTTGTGAAGTCGGGCAACGCGTCTACAATCGACGTTGTCAAGAACATCCGGCAGCTTCTTCCACGCGTCGCATCTACGCTTCCGCCGCAGTTGAAAATTCAGCCCGTGGTGGATCAATCCACTTTTGTAAGCGCGGCGGTCAGTGGCGTGATCCGTGAAGCGGTAATCGCAGCCTGCCTCACTGCCATGATGATCCTGCTGTTTCTCGGAAGCTGGCGAACCACGCTGATCATCGCCGTCTCGATCCCGCTCGCGATTCTTACTTCCGTGGTGACGCTCAGCGCGCTGGGCGAGACCATCAACATCATGACGCTGGGCGGATTGGCGCTGGCCGTCGGTATCCTTGTGGACGACGCGACCGTGGAGATCGAAAACATCGAACGCAATTTGGCGATGGGTAAGGCAATTCGCGCTGCCATTCTTGACGGCGCTGCTCAGATCGCGGTGCCGGCCTTCGTCTCTACGCTTTGTATTTGCATCGTATTTCTTCCCATGTTTTTCCTGACAGGCGTGGCGCGGTATCTATTCGTTCCGCTGGCTGAAGCCGTCGTGTTCGGCATGCTCGCGTCGTATCTGCTTTCACGAACGCTAGTACCAACACTCGCCATGTATCTGCTCAAGGAAGGCGAGCATCAGCAGTCGCATCTTTCGCGTTGGAACATTCCGGCGAGGACTCAGCGCGCGTTCGAGCGGATATTTGAGCGGATTCGAACGAGCT
>WNFI01708366.1_pt1 | contig 19837 bp, 19 predicted proteins | sample 5400471 | NCBI WGS metagenome assembly WNFI01 (sample SAMN13153348, study PRJNA577476) | soil metagenome | isolation source: 100 cm saprolite on Douglas fir-dominated hillslope | place: USA:California | collected 2013-09-17
TGCAACAGCCGACTGCGGCCCCACTCCCCCCGCTCCCCCCTCAGGTGGGCGACACGTCGCCGTTCCGACGGCTCCCGCTACCGACGCCCGACGAGCTGCGCGAAGGCTCGGGGGCCCCGGGACCGCGCTACTGGCAGCAACGCGCCGACTACACGATCCGGGCGTCGCTCGATACCGCGACTCACGTGATCGCCGGCGCGGAGACCATCCGCTACGCCAACAATTCCCCCGATACGCTGCGGCATGTCTGGTTGCAGCTGGACCAGAACATCTACAAGGCCAACAGCCGCGGCGCGGCGCTGAACCCCACCGACGCGCGGTTCGCGGGTCGCGGATTCGAGGGCGGCTATAGGATCGAATACATCAGGGCGGTCCGGCGTATAGGCCAGGCGGCCGGACGGATCCCGCTCGCCAGCGCGGAAAACGGCACCATGCTGCGCGTCGAGCTGGACCGCCCGCTCGCGCCTGGCGGGCGGGCGGAGCTCGAGCTGGCGTACCGTTTCGAGGTGCCCGAGCACGGGTCGGACCGCATGGGCCGGGAGCAGTTCCCCGGCGGCTGGCTGTACGAGGTCGCGCAGTGGTACCCGCGGCTCGCGGTGTACGACGACGTGCGCGGCTGGAACACCGAGCAGTACCTCGGCCAGGGCGAGTTCTACCTCGAGTACGGTGACTTCGACGTATCGATCACCGTGCCGCGGAGCTTTGTCGTGGCTGCGACGGGAACACTCACCAACGCCGCGGACGTGCTCACGGTGGGGCAGCGCGCGCGGCTCGCTCGGGCGGTCCGGTCGGACACGACCGTCGCCATCATCCCCAGGGCGGAGGTCGGCCAGCCGCTCACCCGCCCCGCGGGCCCGCGGTCCACGCTCACCTGGCACTTCACGGCCAAGAACGTGCGCGACGTGGCCTGGGCGGCCGCGGCCAATTTCATCTGGGACGCGAGCGGCTACGACGGCATCCTGATCCAGTCGTTCTATCCGCCGGAGGCGAACGCCGACTGGGCGCGCTCCACGGAGTACGCCCGCCACTCGATCAAGCACTACTCCGAGAAATGGTCTCCGTACCCCTACCCCACGGCGATCAACGTCGCGGGTCCGGTGGGCGGGATGGAGTACCCAATGATCGTGTTCTGCGGGCATCGCGCCGGGAATCGGGCCCTGTTCGGCGTGACCACCCACGAGCTGGGGCACGAGTGGTTCCCCATGGTCGTGGGATCGAACGAGCGGCAGTACGCCTGGATGGACGAGGGGTTCAACACGTTCATCAATATCTATTCGACGCTCGTGTTCTATCACGACACCGCGCCACGTGACCGTGGTAGCGCCGCGGAGTGGGCCCGCTTCGTCGCTACGGGCCACGATGTGCCGTCCATGCTCCCGGCGGACCGGGTTCCCCCGCCGCTCCTGGGGGCGGCGGAATACGACAAGCCCGCGACGGGTCTCTATCTGCTGCGCGAGCACATCCTCGCCGACACGACGCGATTCGACGCCGCATTTCGCCAATACATCCGGCGCTGGGCGTACAAGCATCCCACGCCGGCGGACTTCTTCCGCTCCATGGAGGACGGGCTCGGGGAGGACCTTTCGTGGTTCTGGCGTGGCTGGTTCTACCGATCCGACGTCGTAGACCTGGCGGTGGACTCAGTGCGCGCCCGGACGGACTCCACGGGAGCCAGCGCGCTCGTGTTCCTCTCGAGCCTCGGTGCCCTCCCGATGCCCGTCGACCTGCGACTTACCTACGCCAACGGCGCCACGGAGGACGTGCGTCTGCCCGTCGAGATCTGGTACCTGGGGAACCGCTTTACCTACCGGCGCAGTGTCCCGGCCGATGTCGTAAAAGTCGAGATCGATGTCCGGCAGAATTTCCCGGATGTGCGGCGGGGGAATAACGTGTGGACGAAACCGTAGAGGCACAGCATGACGCTACGACGCCACGTTGTAAGACTTATGGCGTAGCGTCGTGGCGTCGGGCAACGCTGTTGAGGATCACCAAAAACACACCCCCCCAGATCAAGCCGGGGAGCTCCCCCAGATCGCGTCCGTAATGAATCCACAGCCAGCGCGCAATCACATAGCACCAGAGCCCCCCGGCGAACCAGCCGAGCACGCGTATGAGCGGTCCCACGCCGGTGCGGATCCCGGGCAGAGCGAGCAACAGCCGATCGATGTAATGCCCCAGGAACGTGAAGCAGAACGCCACGCTGAACACGTCCACGAAGTCGAAGGCGAGCGAGGCGTGCCGGGGGAGGGCGAGGAGAAGTACGATGCCCAGCGCGCCCGCCACGAGAGCGCTCCGCGTCAGTGTCTTGATGAATGGCTCGCCCATCAGCGGGCCCCGGCCGGGGGGGGCGCGGGCTTCAGGTACTGATCGATCCAGTCGAGCACCGTTCCCCACCACAGGCGGCGGTTGCGCGGCCGCAGCACCCAGTGGCCCTCATCGGGGAAGTACAGGAACTTGGCCGGCACGCCCCGCACGTTGGCGGCGGTGAACGCCTGATAGCCTTCCGACAGGTCCACGCGGTAGTCGAGCTGGGAGTGGACGATCAGGATTGGTGTCTTCCAGTTCTGTACAAAGTTGAAGGGCGACCATTTTTCGTTCAGCGCGCGGTTGGCGTACGGCGTGCCGCCGAACTCCCAGTCCATGAACCACAGCTCCTCCGTCGTGCCCGCCATGCTGACCGGATTGAAGACGCCGTCGTGCGACACCAGCGTCTTGAAGCGGTTGGTGTGTCCGGCGATCCAGTAGATCATGTAGCCGCCGTACGACGCCCCGGCCGCGCCCATGCGCGTGGAATCGACGTAGGGGAGGCGCGCCACGACATCCAGGCCCTTCATGAGATCCTGGTAGGGATAGTCGCCCCAATGCTGGGAAATCGCGTCGGTGAACTTCTGGCCGTAGCCCGTGGAGCCGTGGAAGTTGACCGCCGCCACCACGTATCCGCGCGACGCGAACAACGCGTAGTTCCAGCGCGCCCCCCAATAATCGGTCCACGCACTCTGCGGCCCGCCGTGAATCAGATAGATGAGCGGGTATCGTTTGGCGGGGTCGAAGCCGGGCGGCTTGAGCAGCCACCCGAAGACGGAATCTCCCAGCGCGCCTGCGAAGCCAAACTCGTCGAGCGGGCGGAGATCGAGCGCGTCGAGCGCGGCGTCGTTGTGATGCGTGAGCTGGCGGCCCGAGAGCCAGATCTCGTTGGGCTGCGTGTTGCTCTGATGCAGGTACACGAGGCCCTGACCGTCCGGCATCACCTGCACGTCCGTGTTGACCCCATTATTGCCTACGGCCACCGAACGACGGAACGACGGCAGATCGATGCGGTACAGGTTGTCTCGCCCGCGCTCATCGACCACGGCGTAAATGCATTTCGAATCGGGGCACCACGTGTACGACCCGACAGACAGCGTCCAGCCCCTGGTCGCCTCGACCGGCGGTCCGTCGGGCCGGCCCGCCGACCGGGCGACCAGCATCAGTCGCTGTCTATCGGCTTCGCGACGGTCGTGTCGCCATGCATCGCGACCGCGATCTCCTTCCCGTCGGGTGAGACGCTCACATCGCCATCGCCGCCGGTCGCGATCGTCGGCACGTCGTGGTCCACGGGGGTTACGTCCCTGGTGGCTCCATCGGCGAGCCCGACGGTGAACAGGTGCTGGCGCTTGCCGGCGCGCCAATCGTCCCAGTGCCGCCACATGGCGCCGGTCCAGATGCGGGCGTCGGTAGGGAAGTCGCCGTTGCGCCGGTCGATTTCCTGCGCCGCAGGCCACTTGATGTCGCTCGTGACGATGAGCCCCGTGCCGTCGGGCAGCCACACCGGATCGAACACGCCGTCGGCGAGACTCGTCAGCCGCCGCGCCTCGCCCCCCGCGACCGGCAGCACCCACAGCTGCGCGCCGTTCCCGCGGGTGGACACGAAGGCGAGCGTGCGGCCATCGGGCGACCAGCGCGGCTGCCGATCCGATCCGGGCCCCGCATACGCGACCCACTTCCCGTCCGGCGACAGCTGCGGGTTGCCCACCGACTTGAGCGCGAGATAGTCGTCGACGGTTATCGCTCGCTTCTGGGCCCCCACGGGCGGGGTCAGTGTGGCGAGCAAGCATGACACCAGCAGGCCGGTGATGCGTTTCATGTTGGCGCCTAGTAGTCAGGATGCGTGAGAATCGCCTTTACGAGATCGTCGAACACTTTGGATTCTGGCTTCACCGCGCCGCTCGCGTCGGTGTGCACGTTCCAGGCGCACAGCTCGTTCAGCGCCGTGGCTTCCTCATACGTGAGGTGCAGGACATGGCCGTCGCCGCCTTGCGGGCGCGTGGCGCCGTCCAACACCTTTTTGAGGACGTCGGGCAGGTGCCGCGCGCCGCGCACGGCGTCGTACTGCGCCCCGGTGAGCGTAAGATCCATGACTCCCTTGCCAAGCCTCGCGTCGGGGGCGAAATCTCCTCCCGGCGCCCCTTTCCCGCAAGGAATCTCGATGCCACGCACGGAATTCATCGCCACCGGATTCCACGTTCCCGAGCGCGTCGTCACCAACGACGATCTCTCACGCATCATGGACACCTCCGACGAATGGATCACCCAGCGCTCCGGGATCAAGACGCGACACTGGGTGTCGGACGGCGAGACCGGGGCTTCGCTGGCACGGCAGGCGTCGCTGCAGGCGCTCGCGAAGGCCGGTATGAAGGCGTCGGACTTGGACTGTATCGTGTACTGCACCTGCACCCCCGACCACTTCGAGCCCGGCAACGGCGTGTTCCTGCAGCGCGAGCTCGGGATCAGTGACGTCCCCGCGATCGATGTGCGCAACCAGTGCTCCGGATTCATTTACGGCCTCTCGGTTGCGGACGCCTGGATCCGGACTGGCCAGTACGCCCGCGTGCTCCTCGTGGGCGCCGAGGTCCACTCGCGCGGCCTCGACCGGACGACCCGCGGGCGGGATACGGCCGTGCTGTTCGGCGACGGGGCCGGGGCGGTGATCCTCGGCCCCACCGACGATCCCGGGCGCGGCGTGCTCTCGACCCACCTCTACGCCGACGGCCGGCACGCCGAGAAGCTGTGGGTCGATGCGCCAGGGCTGGCACACGACCCCTTTATCAGCGCCGAGCTGATGGAAGAGGGGAAGCACCGGGCGGTCATGGAAGGGCGCGAGGTCTTCAAGTACGCCTCGGTGCTCATGCCGCAATCGGTGGCGACCGCTCTCCAGGCGAATGGCGTGACGGCCGCGGACGTGAAGCTCCTGGTCCCGCACCAGGCGAACCTGCGGATCCTCGAGATGGTGCAGAAAGCCGTCGGGCTGCGCGACGACCAGGTGTACGTGAACATCCAGAAATACGGCAACACGACGGCTGCCTCGATCCCCATCGCGCTGCACGAAGCCCTGTGCGAGGGGCGCCTCAAGCGCGGCGATCTGCTGGTTATGACCGCGTTCGGCTCGGGGTTCACCTGGGCGAGCGCGGCGATCCGCTGGTGACTACCTGATCTCCTGCCCCCAGACATCGCGGTACATGATCGGCCCCTCGTTCAACGCCTTGATGCCCGACTCGATCTGGGTCTTGTCGCCCACCACCAAGATGTCGAAGCGGTCCGGATCGATGTACTGCCGCGCCACGCGCTGCACGTCGGCGGCCGTGACCGCGGTAATGCGGTCCAGGTAGCGATCGTAGTAGTCGAGCGGCAGGCCGAAAGAGAGCAGCTCGCGAAACCGCGCCGCGGCGCCGCCCGTGGTCTCGAAGTCCCCCGGCAGGCCGAGCGTGAGATACGCCTTAGCCTTCGCGAGCTCGGCCGGGGCCACCGGATCGTCGCGGATGCGCCGTAGCTCCTTCAGAAACTCGATGAGCGAGCTGTCGGTCTTGGCGGTCACCACCGACGCGAGCGCCACGAACGCCCCGCTGAGCCGGCGCGGCACGAACTGGGAGAAGGCGCCATAGGTGTAGCCGCGGGTCTCGCGCAGATTCTGGTTCAAGCGCGAGGTGAAGGCCCCGCCCAGGATGGTGTTCAAGACTTCGAGCGCAAACCAGTCGGGGGTCGTGCGGACCGGCCCGAGATGGCCGATCCGGACCACGGACTGCGCGGCCCCCGGTTTGTCGATCAGATACACCGTGCGGGCCGCCCCGGGCGGTTCGATGGCAGGACTCGGGAACGCGGGCACGTCACCGCGCTCCCAGCCGCCGAACCGCGCCGCGATCAGGCGGCGCGCCTCCGCGAGCGTCACGTCGCCCACGACCAGAATGCGCGCCCCATTGGGCCGGTAGTAGGTCCGGTAGAACTCGGCGACGCTCTCGCGCGCGAGCCGGGCGGTCGCGCTGTCGGTGCCGTTGAGCGGATGCCCGTATGGATGCTCGCGACCGTACACGATGGCGGGGAACGCGATGTTCGCGACCGACACCGGCTCATCACGCTGCTGCACCAGCTGCGCGGCGCGGAGCTCCCGCTGCCGCGCGATCTCCGAGTCGGCGAACGCGGGCCGCAGCACCACGTCCGCGAGCAGATCGAGCGCAGCCTCGAGCCGCCGCTTGGGCACGTGGATGGAGGCGCTGGCGCCGTCGAAGCCCGCCGCCGTGCCGAGCTGCGCGCCGAGGAACGCCGCCTCATCCGCGACGTCGAGGGCGCTGCGCGCGCCCGCCCCCTGCTGCAGCATCGTCGCCGTGAACGTCGCGAGCCCGGGAGCGACCGACGGATCCCGGGCCGCACCCGCATCGATCAGCAGCTGCACGTCCACCACCGGCACCTTGTGCATCTCGACGACGGCGAGCGTGAGGCCGTTCGGCAGCACGGTGGTCTGCACGGCCGGCAGCTTGAGCGCCGGCGGCGGTGGCAGTTGCGGAGGCTTGCTGCGGTCCACGACCTGGGCGGACAGACCGCAGGCCGGAAAGGCGATGAGTATCAGCGCGACGAGTGCGGCGGCCGCCCTCATGGCGTCGCCCCTTCCTTCACCGCCAGCTCCGGCTTGCCCTGCGGCACCACGCTGAGCACCACGCGGTGGGGGGGCGAGAGGTACGCGCGCACGGCGCGCTGCACCGCCGCGGGCGTCACTCGCCGATACCGCTCCAGGTCCTTCTGGAAGTAGTCCGGGGTTCCGACGAAGTAGTTGTAGTAGTTCAGCTGATCCGCCTTGCCGCCGAAGCCGCCCACGCGCTCCATGCGCGACAGGAACTGCGCCTCGACCGTGTTCTGGGCCCGCTCCACCTCGCGCGGCGTCGGGCCCTGGTCGGCGAGCTTCCCCAGCTCTTCGTCGATCACCCGCTGCAGCTCGCCCAGATCGTGGCCGGGACGGGCGGTGGCGTACACCTCGAACTTGCCGTCGATACGGCTGCCATCCTGGAACGCCACGACGTCGGTCGCGATTTGCAGCTCGTACACCAGTCGGCGATAGAGGCGCGACGACCGCCCGCCGGCGAGAACGTTCGCCAGGACATCCAGCGTGGCATCGTCGGGACTGAACGCCTTCACCGTATGCCAGGCATCGTACACACGCGGCAGCTGGACGCGGTCTTCCAACACGGCGCGGACCACGCCCGCCACCTGCACCGGAGGCGGCGGCGTGCGGGTCACCGCGGGCCCCCGGGGAATGTCGCCGAAGTAGCGCTGCACCAGCTGGCGCGCGTCCTGCGCGGTGATATCGCCCGCGATCGCGAGCGTCTGCCGCCGCTCGTTTTGCACCACGCCGCGTTGCAGGTCGACCTTCTCCACCGTCATCTCGGGCAACAGAAACCCCATGCGGTCCGCGTCCAGGTACAACATGAGGGGAAGCGCGTTCGCGGGCCCGTCTTCGTAATAGTTGGTGCGGTCTTCCGTGGTCGAGCCGTTGTTGTCGCCGCCCGCGGCCTCGAGCAGCCGGTCGAACTCACCGGTCGGCACGTGCTGAGAGCCCATGAACATGATGTGCTCGAACAGATGGGCGAACCCGGTGCGCCCTGGCTTCTCATCCGACGAGCCGACGTGATACCAGGTGTTCACCGCCACCACCGGTACCGAGTGATCCTCGTGTACGATCACCTGGAGGCCGTTGGGGAGGGTGAATGTCTGGTAGGGGACACGGAGCGATTGAGCGGACAAGCGGACGGGCGGGCAGGCGGACCAGAGGCCTAGCAGCACGGCCGTCGCGGTAGCGATTCGCGTCATCATAACTCCTCTAGACGCCGGATTCGAGGAAACGGTTGCAGCGAGAACCCCCCGGCCTCACAATTGCGGGGGAAACCGCGCGCGCGCAAGTTGCGTAGGGCGCGCGACAAAGGAGATCGATATGTTGGGCTTGCTGATCGGAGCGGTGGCGCTGGGTGGAGGGTTCATGGCCACGCGGGACTTCGTACGGCGCCGGTTGCGCTTCGTCGATGCGGTGCGGAAGCCGGCGGCGCCACTCCTGGCGGGGCTCGCCGCCACCGTCGTCGCCCTCCCCATCGCCGCGCTCCCGCTCGTGACGGTCTGGACGGCAGCGGCGTTCGGGGTGGGAGTGGCGGGTGGGGTCGCGAGCGGGCGGCGCACGCCCGAGCTCCCGCCCGGGTCCTAGACGACCCTCAGGCCCGCCTCGGACGCCGCGGCTTCCGGCCGCCCGGCGACACTGCGCAACGCCCGGACGGCATCCTTCGCGAACGTCTTGCCCGCGCCCTTCTCCACTTCTTCGAGCGCGGTCCACTTGGGAAACGCCGGACGCACCGGCGTCGCCATCTGCAGGGTCTCGAACGCGTCCGCGACCGCCAGGATCTTCACCGTCAAGGGGAGCGGCAGCGCTTCGATGTCCCAGTCCTCACCCACGATCTCGTAGTAGTGTCCGTACTCACCGATGATCTCGGCGGCGCCGCGCATGGCGCGCGCCACGCCCACCGAGGAGTTCGACACCGAGCGCGACAGGAGCCGCAGCAGGCGCTGGTCGCGCGTCCCCACTTCGTGCAGCAGCGCCGCCACCCGGAGGTTCTCGACGTCGTCATCGGTGAGCTTCAGCTCCCGCCCGATCGCCGCCGCCACGTCGGCCACCCGGTTGGAGTGCCCCTGCTGGTTCCGCTCGGCGGATTCGATGTGATAGGTCAAAAGCTCGAGTGTCGCGAGATACGCGTTCTTCACCTCGGCGAGACGCACCGCCCGCTGCTCGGCGAGGCCGCCCACCACGTAGCCCGTAAGGATGAGGAAGCCGGCCCACGGTACCAGCGCGAGCAGCGCGTCGGCGTAGAAGCCGGGCAGCATGTCCAGACCCACGAAGTACTGGTAGTAGAAGACGAGCGCCACCACGAATACGCCCGCCATGACCGCGAAGCGTCGGCCGCCGTAGAAGCCGGCGAGCATCATCGGCAAATAGTAGAAGCTCAGGAAGGCGAACTTCTGGTCCACGAGGGCGTGAATCGCCGCCATCGCGAGCACCAGAAACAATACGAAGATCCGCTCGAAGTGGCGGAAGAAGAACAGCTTGGCGCGCTCCAGGGGACGCGGTTGAGCCACGAGATACCTCGAGCGTAAGCGGTGTCGGGGGGCGCGAAAATCAAACTGGGGAAACCGGCCCGCCCGCGCAATAGCCGGGCCCCGGTTCGTGCTTAAGGAGCTCCTTCGTCGTTCTCCGGGCGACCCTCCTCGTACCCGACGCATTGCCGCACCGGCAGCGGCGGGTAGCGTGGGAAGCGCGGATCCGTGTCGGCGCGGCCGCAGCGGTAAAAAGTCGAGCCGCGTCGCGTCGTCACCGCCCGCATCCAGCGGCAGCTGAGGCAGAGACCAATCGAGTCGTCGATGACGGGCAATATCATGCCTCGGTCGGCTTGCCGGCTATGGCATTTTCACCGGGCGGTTCCCCATCTTGGTAGTCCATGGCCGCCGACGCCACGTCGCCCCCACCCGAGCTGCCCCCGGGGCTGCTCGCGGAGTACCTCGAGAGCGCGCGCGGGCAGCTCAGCGTGCTCGCGGGGATTGCCGAGCGGCTGGTGGCCGCGGGCGGCGACCGCGAGGCGCTGGAGGAGCTGCGACGGGAGACCCACAAGATCCACGGCTCCGCCGGCTCGTACGGGTTCATGGAGGCGTCGCGCCTCGCGGCTGGGATGGAGGCGACCGTAAAGGATTGGGTCGCTCGACCGGACGACCCGGACGTGGAGCGCGGCTCTCTCGCCCGCTGGTTCGTCAAGCGGCTCGCGGAGCTGCTCGGAGTCGAAGTCCCGGACGCGAGCGCCACCCCTGCCCCTGCGCCGCCAATGCGATCCTGGCCCCTGCCGCGCGGCGGCCCGCCGTCCCGGCCGGGCCCGCGACGCCCGACGCAACGCCCCGGGGCGACGCCCGTGCGCACCGCTCCTCCCCGGGTGCCCCCGAAGCCGGCGGAGCCCGTCGTCCCACCGGCCGACGCCGTCCTGGTGCCGGAGGTGATCTACGTGGAGGACGACGCGGCGCTCGCGGAGCTGCTCGAGTACGGGCTGCGCGCGCACGGGTATCGGTTTTTGGCGTATCGTAACGGGAGGGAGGCGCTGCGCGAGCTGCTCGCGCTGGACGTGCGGGGCACGCGACCCTTGCTCCTCCTGGACGTCGATCTTCCCGCCCTGGACGGGTACTCGATCCTCGCCGCCCTGGAGCGGGAGCGCCCCGGGACGTACCGCGTCGTGTTCACGACGGTGCACGGCACCGAGGAGGAGCAGCTGCGCGGACTGGAAGCGGGCGCGCTCGACTATCTCGTGAAGCCGATCAGCTTGCGCGTGGCACTCGAGAAGATCAAGCGCTGGGTGGGTGCGGGCCGGTGACGAGCCTGCAATTCCTCTGGGTCGTGGCCGTCGCGCAAGGAGTTCTGCTCGTCGCGCTGATCATCCTCATCATCCTGAATCGCTGGTTTCGGGTGCGTCGCAGCGCCCGGTTGCAGCCGCGCCGGCGCGAGCTGGAAGCGGTGATGCATCGCTGGACGATGGGACAGGCGCCCGCGGCCGAGGTGGTGGGGGCCCTGGCGCGTCTGCCGGTGTCGCTGGCCGTCGACGCCCTCGTCACGTGGTCCGCCCGGGTGCCGGGCGAACGGTGGCAGGACTTGTCGCGGCTGCTCGCGAACCAGTGGTGGGCGCGCGTGCTACGCACCAACTGCCGGTCGGCGCGCTGGTGGAAGCGGCTCGAGTGCGCGCGCTTCCTTTCCGTTGCCGCTACGCCGCACGACATCGGCCGGGTGCTCCGCCTGTTGCGTGACCACCATCCCGCCGTGCAGATCGCGGCCGCCACCACGCTCGAGCGCCTGACCAGTCCGGTGCTGGTGACCGCGGCGCTCGATCAGCTGCCGCAGCTCGGCCCCACGGTGCAGGCGTACTACGCGAGTGCGCTCAAGAAGGCGCGTCCCGCCGTGGTGCGTCACCTGCAGCAGCTGTTCGCGCGGCCCGACGATCCCCGGCTCCCCCACGTGGTCGAGTTCGCCGCGCGCCTGGAGCATCCGGACTTGCGCCAGCCCTTCACCGCCCTGGCCACACACCGGGACCCGGAGGTGCGGACTCAGGTGGCCCGCGCGCTGGGGAGGTATCCCCACGCGGAGTCGATCGCGGCGCTGCGGCTCCTCGCGCAGGACGGCATTTGGCCCGTGCGCGCCCAGGCCGTCCGCTCGCTCGGCATGGTCGCCGATCCGGCCACCCTGCCGCTCGTGCGGGAGGCGCTGCGCGACGGCGACTGGTGGGTGCGGTTGCGGGCGGGACTCGCCCTCACGCGCTTCGGCGCGGCGGGGCGCAACGTCCTGCTCGCTGTGGAAGTCGGCGCGCACCAGGCAAGCCGCGACATGGCCCGGCTGGTGCTCGGCCTCTCCCCGCAGGCGCTGGCGGAATACGCGGCATGAGCCCCGTCATTCACGGCGTCGATCTCGCGATCCTCCTCTACTTCCTGGTGTTGAATTCCTTCTACGCACTCCTGCTCGTGCTCTCGATCCCCGAGATCTGGGAGCAGACCCGCCTGGCGGAGGACGAAGACTTCCAGCGGCTGATGCAGAGCGACGCCCTCCCGCCGATCAGCATTCTCGTCCCCGCCCACAACGAAAGCGCGACCATCGAGGCGAGCGTCACCGCCATCCTGACGCTCGAGTACCGCAACTTCGAAATCATCGTGGTGAACGACGGGTCCAAAGACGATACGCTGGAGCGGCTGCGGCACGCGTTCGACCTGTACGAGGTGCCGCGCACCTATCCGGAGACGATCGCCACCAAGCCGCTACGGGCCCTGTACCGCTCGCGCACCCGCACGCGCCTGCTGGTCCTCGACAAGGAAAACGGGGGGAAAGCGGATTCGCTCAATGCCGCCATCAACGCGAGCCGGTTCCCCCTGGTCATCGCCGTGGACGCGGATACGCTGATCGAGCCCGACGCACTGCTGCGCCTCACGCGGCCATTCCTGCTCGGCCGCCACATCGCGGCGGTGGGGGGAACGGTGCGCGTCGCGAATGGGTGCACCGTGAAGGACGGACGCGTGATCGACGCTCGAGTCCCCGGCCGCTTCCTCCCCGGCGTGCAGGTGGTCGAATATCTCCGCGCCTTCCTGTTCGGCCGACTGTTCCCTTCATTCCGGATCCGGTGGCGTGGACCGAGGTCCCCGAATCCGGGCGCATTCTGTCGCGCCAGCGGGAGCGGTGGCACCGCGGCCTGGTCGCCGCGATGTGGCAGTACAAGGGGATGCTCTTCAACCCCCGCTATGGTCGCGTGGGTTTGGTCGCGATGCCGTTCTTCGCGTTCGGTGAGATGCTCGCCCCGCTCGTCGAAGTGTTCGGGTACGTGATCACCGTGGGCGGCCTGCTGGTCGGCGCCGTGAATACCAATTTCGCGCTGCTCTTCGTGCTCGTGGCCTGGGGCTACGGGATGTTGCTGTCGCTATGGGCCGTGGTGCTCGAGGAGGTGAGCTTCCAGCGATATCGCCGGTTCGGCGATCTGGGCCGGCTGCTGCTGTTCGCGACGCTCGAGAACTTCGGCTACCGGCAGCGGACGGTGTGGTGGCGCCTCAAGGCGTTCTGGTCGGTGTTCCGGCAGAAACAGACGTGGGGGGAGATGACCAGAAAAGGCTTTGAGTCAGCAGGGAAGCAGGCGTCAGAACCGGCCAAGGCCAACAGCGAGTAACCGGCGCCGGGACTACCGTTTCGACGCCGCCACCCCTTCCGCTGCTCGCAGCACACGGAGGGCGTTGAGCCCAGCGACCTTGCGAATGTCCTGCTCGCTCCAGCCGCGTCTCAAGAGCTCCGCCAGCAGATCGGGAAACTTCGACACGTCCTCGAGGCCCACGGGCACTTCCGTGATGCCGTCGAAGTCGGAGCCGAGGCCGACCGCGTCCACGCCCGCCACATCGCGGATGTGCTCGATGTGATCCGCCACCTGCGAGAGAGTCGCCTTCGGACCCCGCGCCGCCCAGCCCTTCAGGGAATCCGCCACCGTCGTGGTGTCGACCCCCGCGGCACGCAGCACGCGGGCGCGTCTGGCGATGCTGTCCTCGTACACCCGCACCGCCTCCGAGACGAAGCCGGGGTTGAAGTTCACCATCACCACCCCGCCATTCGCCCTGACCATCTTGAGGATCGAGTCGGGGACGTTGCGCACGTGGTTGCAGAGCGCGCGGGCGGAGGAATGTGAGTAGAACACCGGCGCGCGAGACACGCGGATCGCGTCCACCATGGTGGCGTCCGACACGTGCGACAGATCGACCAGCATGCCCAGCCGATTCATCTCGCGGACCACCTCCTCACCGAACGGCGTGAGCCCGCCGTGCTTCGCGCTGTCAGTGGCCGCGTCGGCCCAATCGATGGTCTCCCAGTGCGTCAGTGTCATGTAGCGCACGCCCAGCCGGTAGAACATCCGCAGTGCGCCGAGCGAGTTCTCGATGGCGTGGCCGCCCTCGATCCCGATGAGGCAGGAGATCTTCGAGTCGTGCGGCGTGGCGGTCGAGCGCGGCCGCTCGAAGTTCAAGCCGCTCAGGCTGCCGCGTTCCGTCTTGAAGTTCCGCTCGACGTCCGCGACCGTCTCCGCCGGGGCTAACGTCTGCCCGTACTTGCGGCACAACCGGTGCACGAGATCGATCTGCTCGAGCGCGTACACCGCCGGATGCTCGCCTCCATGGAGCGTGGTGACGGGCACGTACGCCGCCCAGAACTGCGCGCCCACGGCGCCGGCGCGGAGCTTGGGGATGTCGGTCATGAGCTTCGGCTGGAGCACGCCGAAATCCACGGAGTCCAGGCCGCCCCGCTCGCGGATCGCATCGGGGATATCGTTGTGGCCGTCGACGAGCGGGACCGTCCTCAGGATGCGCAGGGCCTGGGCGCGGTAGTCCTGCGCGGACAGGCGGTGAGGCGAACCAGCGGTCAGTAGGAACGCGAGCCCGACCGCCACCTTCCAGATTACGCGCATATCATGCCCGTCGGCTTGGGGAGCGCGAAAGCTGGCGCCCTACCGCTCGGTTATCAAGATTTCCGAAAGAGACGGTCTAGTTACCACCTGCGGCGATCGCCATGGCAAGCAGTAGGGTCGCGATGCCGCCGGCGGTAGTGAGCGCGAGGCCTGGCACCCCACCGAACGCCACGCCGAGCGATACCCGCCCCTGCGACTGTACTTCGGAAGTGCAGGTGGTCGGTCCACAGCCGAGCACCACCGATCGGCGCACCAGCTCCGGCCGACCCGCGAGCGCAAACCAGGGGTTCGGACTCCACCTCACGAGGCCGAACACCGAGCCTGTCTGGATGTTGCCAGCGCCGGTCACCAACGGGGTACCCACGGCGAGGTCCAGCGATGCCGAGGACGAGAGCCATCGGCGGTAGCGGACGGCGGGCCCGAGCGCGAACCCAAGGCGGTCCAGACTCGCGAACACCGACGCGCCAAGCGCGTCGCGGGCGCTCACGTTGGCCATCACGCCCCAATCCGCTACTTCCCGGAATGGCGTGTCGTTTGATTCATCCCCGCCCAAGACCAGGTAGCCACCGAAATTTGTGAGGATGAACGCGGAGCAGGCAGGTTTGGGGCGCGCGCGGTAACAGAGCGGGGCAACCTGCCGGTCGGCAGCCGAGTCCTGGGCGCCTTGGGCCGGGGCTGGCTCGGACCACGCCAGGATCAAGGGAATACAGAGCAAACTGACATGTCGCACCTGAACCTCCCACTGTCTGGGTCGCGCCATTGCGCTTCATTTCACGCCCCACCAATAAGGCGAAGGCCGTTCAAGCAGCTTTCAAGACGGCCGATCATTAAGTTTTGAACTATGCCCGACGCCAAAGCGAAGATCGCACTCGAGCTCAACGGGGAGCCCGTCGAAGTGGCGTTCGCACCACATAAGACGCTGCTCGAGGTGCTGCGCGAGGATCTGGGGCTGACGGGTACGAAGCACGGCTGCGAGCTGGGCGAATGCGGCACCTGCACCGTGCTGCTCGACGGCACGCCGGTGTTGTCCTGCCTCCTGCTCGGGCTCGCCTGCGGCGGCCACCGGGTCAAGACCGTCGAGGGCATGGCGGAGCGCGGCACGCTCCATCCCCTCCAGGAAGCATTCGCCGAGCTGGGTGCGGCACAGTGCGGTTATTGCACGCCGGCGTTCCTGCTCACCGCCGAGGCGTTGCTCGCGTCGAGCCCGCGCCCGTCGCGCGACCAGATCAAGCAGGCCCTGTCCGGCAACCTTTGCCGCTGCACCGGCTACATCAAGATCTATGAAGCCGTCGAGCTGGCGGCGGCACGCATGCGCGGCGAGAACGCGAGCCCGGCGCCGGAGACGCTGTATGGCGTCCGGTAGAAAGCCCATGGGGTTCCGAGTTGTGGGGAAGGCCCACCGCAAGGTGGATGCGACCGCAAAGGTCACCGGAGTCACCCGCTTCGCCGACGATCTGTTCCTGCCCCGCATGCTCTTCGCCAAGCTGCTTCGCAGCCCTCACCCGCACGCGCGGATCCGGTCCATCGACGCCTCCCGAGCCGCCGCGCTGCCCGGCGTAAAGGCCGTGCTCACGGGGAAGGATCTCCCGATCCCGTTCGGCATCTTGCCGGTGAGCCAGGACGAGCATGCCCTGGCGCTCGATAAGGTGCGCTTCGTGGGCGATCCGGTGGCCGCCGTCGCGGCCACCACCGAAGAAGCGGCCGCGCAGGCCCTGGACCTGATCACGGTCGATTACGAAGTGCTGCGCGCCTTCCCCGACGCGCTCGACGCCGTCGAGCATCCCGAGCCGGCGATCCACGACTACGCCGATGCGGGCAACATCCACAAGCTGATCGATCTCGAGTTCGGCGACGTCGATGCGGGCCTGGCGCAGGCCGACGTCGTGCGCGAGGACCTGTTCTTCTTCGAGGGGAATACCCACCTGCCGATGGAGCAGCACGCGGCGGTGGCCGACTGGTCCCCCCCTCCGGACGGGAAGCTCACGCTGTGGAGCGCTACGCAGACACCACACTACGTGCACCGGGCGCTCGCCAAGGTGCTCGAGCTCCCGGCGGCGCGCATCCGGGTGATCGCCTGTCCCAACGGGGGCGGCTTCGGCGGAAAGAGCGATCCCTTCAGCCACGAGATCGCCGCCGCCAAGCTCGCGATGGTCACCGGGCGGCCGGTGAAAATCACCCTCACGCGCGAAGAGGTCTTCTATTGCCACCGCGGGCGCCACCCCACCCTCATGTGGGTGAAGACGGGGGTGAAAAAGGACGGCGCCATTACCGGCATGCACTTCAAGTCGCTGCTCGACGGCGGCGGCTACGGGTCCTACGGCGTCGCGAGCACGTACTACACGGGAGCGCTGCAAACCGTCACTTATCACGTTCCCCGTTACAAGTTTCAAGGCGCTAGAGCTTTTACGAACAAGCCGCCGTGTGGACCGAAACGGGGCCACGGGACGCCGCAGCCGCGCTTCGCGCTCGAGGTCCACCTCGACAAGATCGCCGAGCAGCTCGGCATAGATCCGGCGGAGCTGCGTCTCAAGCATCTCGTGCCGCCGAACTCGCTCACCGCCAACTGGCTGCGCATCGGCTCGATGGGACTCGGATCCTGCATCGAGAAAGTGGTTCGCGGCTCGAAGTGGAAGGAGCGGTTCAAACAGCTCCCATACGGCAAGGGAATCGGCCTCGCGTGCTCATCCTACATCACCGGGGCGGGACTGCCGATCTACTGGAACGCGATGCCGCACTCGGGCGTGCAGCTCAAGTGCGACCGCGGCGGGGGTGTCACGGTGTTCTGTGGCTCGACCGAGATCGGGCAGGGCTCGGACTCGATCCTCGCCACGATCGTCGCGGAAGTGCTCGGCCTCGACCCGCTCGACGTCGCCGTGGTCACGGGCGATACCGATCTCACGCCGGTGGATTTGGGCAGCTACTCGAGCCGGGTCACGCTCATGACGGGCAACGCGGCGATCCAAGCGGCCGAGCGCGCCCGCGACGTCATTGCCCTCCACGCCGGGAAGAAGCTCGAGACCCCGATCGAGCGCCTCACGTTCGCCGAGGGGCGGGTATTCGACGTCCAGGATCCCGAGCGCGGGCTCACGTTCGCCGAGGCGGTGCAGCTCGCCGAAGCGGCGGAGGGAACGATCGGTACGGTGGGCTCCTACACGCCGGCCCCGTCTGCCGGCAGGTATCGCGGCGCGGGCGTGGGGCCCTCACCCGCCTACTCCTACAGCGCCTGTGTCGCGGAGGTAGACGTGGATCCCGCGACCGGGATCGTCCAGGTGCCGAAGATCTGGATCGCTCACGACGTTGGACGCGCCATCAATGCCGCCACCGTCATGGGCCAGATCGAAGGCTCGGTGTATATGGGCCTGGGCGAAGCGCTCATGGAGGAGATGGCGTACCGCGGCAACCGCAACGTCGTCCACAAGATTCCCAGCCTGCTCGAGTACAAGAGCCCGACCACGCTCGAGATGTGCGACGTCGTGACCTACGTGGTCGAAGATCCCGATCCGAACGGCCCGTTCGGGGCCAAGGAGTGCGGCCAGGGACCGCTGCTTCCGGTGCCGCCTGCGGTGGCGAACGCCGTGTACGACGCGGTCGGCGTGCGCATCGACGAAGTTCCGATCACCCCGGAAAAAGTATTCAAGGCGCTGCGGCGCAAGGAAAAGGGCGAAGCCGCGCGGTTCGGACCGGCGGCGTTCCCGGACATTGCGTGGCCTGAGCCGACGCGGGTCCCGCCGCCGTGGGAGGGGGGAGACGGCAGGGCGGTGGAAAGCGGCAAAGGGCAGAGGGCGGCAAGGGACTGATGCTGAGACTCCCGTCGTTCACCTACCTGCAGCCGAGGACGCTGAAGGAGGCGTTGGTGATGAAGGCGGATGCCGGACCCGACGGCATGTTCGTCGCCGGCGGGACTGACCTGTACCCGAACATGAAGCGCCGCCATCAGGAACCGAAGGTCGTCATCACGCTGATGGGAATACCCGAGCTGCGGCGTGCGGACGGACGTACGCTCGGCTCGTCCATCACACTGACCGACCTGTCCGCCAGTGCGGCCGTGCGCGAGGCCGCCCCCGCGGTGGCGCACGCCGCCGAGCTCGTTTCGACGCCGCTGCTCCGCAACATGGGGACGCTGGGCGGCAATCTCTGCCTCGACACGCGCTGCAACTACTACAATCAGACGTACGAGTGGCGCAAAGCGATCGACTTCTGCATGAAGAAAGACGGGCACGTCTGCTGGGTGGCGCCCTCGTCCCCGCGCTGCTGGGCCGTCAGCTCCTCCGACGTGGCGCCGGTGATGGTGGCCTTGGGCGCGGAGTACGTGCTGGTCGGGCCGGGCAGCGAGCGCGTCGTGCCGGCGGCGCGGTTCTATCATAACGACGGGATCAATTACCTTACGAAGCAGCCGGACGAGGTCCTCGCCGCGGTGCGGCTCCCCCCCGCGGATGGCTGGGACGCGGTGTACCATAAGCTGCGGCGTCGCGGATCGTTCGACTTCCCCGTGCTGGGCGTGGCCGTGTGGGTGAGGTGGGAGCAGGGAGCAGCGAGCGGGGAGCGGGGACGAGTGATGGAGGCGCGCGTTGTCCTCGGCGGCGTGGCGAGCTGGCCGCAGGAGGTCCCCGAGGCAGGCGCGGTGCTCGTGGGGACCGACCTATCGGACGAGGGCGTAGCCGCGGCCGCGGATGCCGCCTACCGTCCCGCAAAGCCGATGGACAATACTGACTTCGATCTGTCCTGGCGGAAGCAAATGACCCGGGTGTACGTCACGCGGGCGCTCGAGGAACTGCGACAACGCCGCAAGGCTGCAACGTAACTCGGAGTCTCACGATGGCCACCAACCCCGGAGAGCCGATGGAAGAGCTTCCCCCACCTCCCTTTGAATCGGCCGCCGCACCGCCGTACAACCTCATCGCGGAGCGGTTGTTTCGCGCGCGCACCGTGATCATCAGCGGCGAGATCACCCAGCGCGTGGCCGCGGGCGTGATGGCGCAACTACTCGCGCTGGCCGGCGAGTCGAGCGAGGAGATCACCGTGTTCATCAACTCTCAAGGCGGCCACGTGGAAGCGGGGGACACGATCCACGACCTGGTGCGCTTCCTGAGCCCGCGGGTGCGGATGGTCGGCACGGGGTGGGTGGCGAGCATCGCGGCGCTGATCTTCGTCGCGGTGCCGCGCGAGGACCGCTACTGCCTCCCCAACACCCGCTTCCTGCTGCACCAGCCGGCGGGAGGCTCGGGCGGCTCCGCGAGCGACATCGAGATCGAAGCGCGCGAGATCCTCAAGATGCGCGACCGGCTGAACCGCGTCTTCGCCCAGCAGACGGGACAACCGCTCGAGCGGATCGAGGAAGACACGCGCCGCAACTTCTGGCTCACCGCCGAAGAGGCCCGGCGCTACGGACTGGTCGGGCGCGTCATCGAGCACCAAGCGGAGCTGGGCGCGGGCGGGTGAGCCGCCGGCCTGAGCGCTCGCTCAGCTCGTGAGGCCTTCCACCTCGCCCACCACCCGGTCGAGGATCTTCACCAAGCGCTGCCGTGTGGCGTCGTCCCGCGCCT
>WNFI01694108.1_pt1 | contig 19836 bp, 20 predicted proteins | sample 5400471 | NCBI WGS metagenome assembly WNFI01 (sample SAMN13153348, study PRJNA577476) | soil metagenome | isolation source: 100 cm saprolite on Douglas fir-dominated hillslope | place: USA:California | collected 2013-09-17
CGTCTATGCGCAGACGAAATACGGACTGCAGTTGATCGGCGCCATGTACCAGATGAAGCGCGCCGGGCAGTGGGGGCCCGACCCGGGCGGGCCGCTGACGCAGTGGCACCAGCACGAGGGCATCTGCTTCTCCCCCTTCGGCGTCGAATTCAGCTTCGAGACCCCGTTCTGGACCTGCCCGGTCGGCTCGACCAGCATCACGACGCCGCCGATGCTGCACGTGTGGATCATCGACAACGGAAAGGAAGGACCCTTTAGCGCGGACCTCGACAAGACCGTCCAAAAGCAACTGCAAGGGAGTTGATCAGTCCATGAGCATCAAGTCACCAACCGTCGCCGCAAACACTGCCCCGACTCCCAACGCTCCGGAGATCGCCTCCGTGCTGCTCGTCACCCAGGCGAGTTTCTCGCTGGTCGCCGGGCTGAGCGCCATCCCGTTTGGCATCGTCGAGCCGGGCTTCCGCGTCCTGAGTCTGATCACCATCCTGATTGCGATCGGGATGTTCTGGCTGGCGCGCAACCTTCGCCGCCAGAGACGCTGGGCTCGGCGCTGGGTCATCGCCCTGGAGACGCTCAGCCTGGCGGCGTCACTGCTGCTGATGCTGCTTCCCATCGGCGCAATGCGTGGACCGGTGCCGGTCCTTGTGAACCTCGTGATGCCGGCAGCAGTCCTCTGGCTGCTCTGGTCCCGTTCGGGCCGAGCAGCCTTCAAAAAGGCGGCTTGACGCGATCAGACGCGCGCGGCGCTGCCTGAGGTGGCGCTCCGGCGGGAGAGGGCATCGATCGTCACCGCGACGATCAGGACCAGGCCCGTCACGATGAACTGCCACTTGACGTCGATCGCGAGCAGGTACATGCCGTTGTAGATGCCGCCGATGACCAGGCCACCGAGGACACCGTGCAGCATCTTGCCCCTTCCGCCGAAGAGGCTCGTCCCTCCGATGACCGCGGCCGCGATGGCGTAGAGGACGAGCTGGCCACCGTTGAAGTTGTTCGACATCCCGCCGAGGTAGGAGGCATAGAGCAGCCCCCCGATGCCGGCGGTGAAGGCACAGAGAACGAAGCACCAGGTCCGGATCTTCGCCAGGCTGACGCCGGCCCGCCGAGCCGCCTCTGGATTGCCCCCGATCGCGTACACGTAGCGCCCGAACCTGGTTCGTTGAATGAGCACCATCCAAACCGCCAAAATGGCCAGGACGATGGGGATGACCCAGGGTACGCCCTCGAGCGTCCCCAAGGCCGCTCGGTTGATGTTGCAGATGGCCACGACGACGATGCCGACGACCGCGATCAACGCGATCTTGATGAGCGTGAGGCCCACGGGTGGCGCTACCAACCCGCTGCGGCGCCGTCGTGAGTCGCTCGTCCAGAGCAGGAGACCAATGGCGGCGACCACCACGGCCATGGCGATCCAGCTGACGACGGGATCGATCGTGCCCCACATCAGCTTATAGAGAGTCACGATATTCGGGTTTTGTCCGAGGAGGCTGGGATAGCCAGAGAACGGGCCCAGTCCGAGCAAAATCAGCATCACGCCGTTGAGGATCAGCGAGCCCGCAAGCGTCACGATCAAGGACGAGAGCCGGAGGCGAGTGATCAACGTGCCCTGTAACAGGCCGATCAGGGCGCAAACCAGCAGCGCCGCCACGATCGCTCCCCACCACGGCCATTTGGTGGTGACCGGCTGCACGAGCTGCACCGCGATGACGCCACCGACGCCTGCGGTGAAGCCAGTCGAGAGATCGATCTCACCCAGCAGCAGGACGAAGATCTCGGCCATCGCCAGCACCATGAACACGGCACTCTGCTGAAACAGGTTGACCAGGTTACCCGCCGAGAGAAAAAGGTTGTTCGGGCTGACCGCCGTGAAGACGATGGAGATGAGCACCAGGCCCAGGACCACCGGAAGCACGCCGCTCTGCCCCGCGCGCAGCCGGGCAATCCAGGCGCGAAACCATTCGCCCAGCGATTGGGCGACGATCTCCGGCGGGACGACGATGGCCGCTTCGGCGGAGGCTGTCGGATCCGGACGAGACTCGGGTGCTTCAGCTCGTGCCATGCTGCCCCTTTCCATTGCCGGCTTGCGCCGCGCGACCGAATGTCCCGGTCGTCATATACTCAACCGCGCTCTGGCGGTCAAAGGTCGAGGCGCGATCTTGCGCCACCATCCGGCCCAGGTGCAAGATTGCGATTCGGTCGGCGACCTCGAACACATCGTTGAGGTTGTGCGAGATCATCATCACGGCGAGGCCTCGACCGCGCAAGCGCCGGACCAGGTCGAGCACCATCTGCGTTTGCACCACACCCAGCGCAGCGGTTGGCTCGTCGAGCATCACCAGCTTGGAGTTCCACATCACGGCTTTGGCAACCGCCACCGACTGCCGCTGGCCGCCCGACAGCGAGGCCACCGGCTGCCGGATCGACCGCACCGTCGTAACGCGCAAGTTGGCGAGCGTCTGGCTGGCCGCGCGCTCCATGTCATCCTCGTTGAGGAAGCCGTTTCGGAGGCGCTCCCGGCCTAGGAACATGTTCTGCACGATGTCGAGGTTGTCGGCGAGCGCCAGGTCCTGATAGACCGTCTCGATGCCGAGCCGGGCGGCATCACGGGGGCTGTGGATCTGAACGGGGCGGCCTTCCCAGAAGAACTGACCATGATCGATCGCGTAGATACCGGCAATGCACTTGGTGAGGACCGACTTGCCCGCGCCGTTGTCCCCAACGAGGGCGGTGACCTGTCCGGCCGGCAGGTCGAGGTCGACGTTATACAGCGCCTGGACCGGACCAAAGTGCTTCTCGATACCGCGGAGCTTGAGTAATGGCTCCGGGGCCAGGGGCGAATCTCTGATCACCTGCGCCACGCTTTCACTTTAGCGCGGGCTGGGAGGAGGCGCCGCCGCGGAAGGCGGCGGCGCCATCGTGATCTAGCTGATGCCGGCTGCCGCGCAGGCGGCCGCCCCGGCGGCGGTGCACAGCGCGTTCTTGTCGACGAAGTTGTCCTTGATGACGGTGTCTTTCATGTTCGAAACGTTCACCCAGATGGGCACCAGCAGTGACGCAGGCTGCTGGGTCCCCGCGGTTCCCGACGGCGGCGAGGTCGTGCCATTGAGCAAGTCGGTCGGAGGCGTCAGGCCGGCACGCAGGATGGTTGCCAGGGCAACTGCATCCTGGGCCTCGAGATAGACCGCCTTATAGACCGACCCGCACTGGAAGTTCGTCAGGACGTTGGCCATTCCGTCCGGAGTCGCATCCTGTCCGGTGGTCGGAATTCTCTTTGCCGGGACGTTCTTGCTCTTGAGGACCTGGATGACGGCGTTAGCGAGCCCGTCATTGGCCTCGACCGTGGCGTTGATGTTCGGGTGGGCGGTGAACTGCTGCTGGAAGATCGTTCCACCGGTGGCGTTCACCCAGTTTGCCGCGATCTGGTCGCCGACCAGCTTGTAGCCCTTGTCGTTGGTCAGGCCGGCCGTCAACGGCGTGTCCGTCTTTCCCCAGATGACAGAGTTGTATCCCTGGGCGAAGGAGACCGCGTTCGGGTCCGAGTTCTCTCCGCCATCGAGCTCGAAGACCTGCGGACTGGGGACATTCCAGGCCGTGATGCAGTCCGTGAAACCCTTGCCGATCAGCTTGCCCACCTGGACATTGTCGAAGCTGACGTAGTAGACGTTGGTTCCCTGGAATGTCGCTCGGTCGTAGCTGATGGTCTTGACGCCATGAGACTGAGCGTACGACTGAATCGAGGCACCCACCGTGCCGTTCAGAGGATCGAAAATCAGGACGGTCGCGCCGGCGGTGATGTCCGCCTGAGCAAGCGCGAGCTCAGTGGCGTCGTTGCCCTCGGCGTTATCGATCTTGTACTGCGATGACGTGTATCCGGCGGTGTCGAAGGCTTTCTTCAAATACGGCAGGTCGAAGTTGACGTAGCGCGTCGATGAGGTGGTGTCGGGAAGGATCACCCCGACCTTGCCTTTACCGGCCGCGGTCAAGCTCTTCAGCTGGGCCATGACCGAGAACGACGCGTCGAACGACTTGATGCCGAGCCCCGCCGGTACGGTTGCGCTCGGCGAGGTTGTCGCGGTTGAGTTTCCGCATGCCGCCACGACGAGAGCGAGCGCACCGGCACACGCCAAAATGGTCAGCGATCTAAGTTCGCGCAATTGTGCTTCCCCTCCTGATGGTCTTGTGCTACTGGGAAGCATATTCTGGGGGCTCGAGCATGGAATCCGCAAGCGGGAAGCGGTTTTCGCGCGAAGTTCTAACAGTCTCTAACGGACTGTGCGCGCTGCCTAACCTTTGAGTGACCCGGCTAGCAGCCCCCGGACGAAGTAACGCCCCAGCAAGATGTAGACCAGCAGCGTTGGCGCAGCCGCCAGCAACGCGCCGGCCATCTGTACCTGGTACTGGGACAGGAGGCTCCCCGCCAGGTTCTGCAGCGCCACCGTGATCGGCCGCTGGGTTGGGTCCTGCGCGATCGTGACCGCGAACAGGAATTCGTTCCAGATGCTGGTGAACTGCCAGATCATGACGACCACGAAGCCGGGGATCGAGATCGGCAGCATGATGTGGCGGAAGATGCCGAGGACGCTGGCGCCGTCCATGCGTGCGGCCTCCAGCAGCTCGCGCGGCACGGTCGCAAAGTAATTCCGAAAGATCAGGGTGCAGATCGGAATGCCGTAGACGACGTGAACCAGGATGAGGCCAGGGATGCCTCCATAGAGACCGACGGCACTCAGGAACTGGAACAGCGGGATGAGGATGCTTTGATACGGGATGAACATGCCGAACAGGAGCAGGGCGAAGATGACGTTGGCGCCGCGGAACTTCCACTTCGAGAGCACATAGCCGTTCAGCGAGCCCAGCAGCGCCGACAGGACGGTCGCCGGCACGACCAATAGGACCGAGTTGAGGAAAGAGGGCGCCAGCACGTCGAACGCGGACCCGAAGGCGTCCAGGGTCGGAGCCCTGGGCAGCTCCCAGAGCGTCGAGCGAGAGACCTCGTTGAAGGACTTGAGGGACGTCACCACGATGGCGAACATGGGGAGCAGTTCCAGATCAGGTAGGGAACGATCAGGAGCGCAACCATGAGCAGCAGGACGGTCGCGATCGCCGCGCCACGGGCGAAGAGGTCCTGCCGGAAGGTGGTGATGAACATGTTCAAGCCCGGCATGTCGGTCGAGTATCCAGGACCGCCAAACGTCATGACGAAGACGAGGTCGAAGATCTTCAGCGAGATGTGGCCGAGGATGATCACGGCTGACAGCGTGATGGGCCGGAGCAGTGGGAAGACGACGTAGCGAAATGACTGAAACTCCGAGGCGCCGTCGACCCGAGCCGCCTCCCGCAGCTCCTCCGGGATGCCGCGTAATCCAGCGAGGAACATGGCCATGCAGAACCCGCTCATCTGCCAGACCGCCGCGATCGTCAGCGAATTCAGGGCGGTGCTCGGGCTTGTCAGCCAGCCGGACTGCAGAAAGTCCAGATGCAGGTTATGGAAGAGGACGTTGAGGCCGTAGTTCGGGTTGAAGATCCAACGCCACACCGTGCCCGTCACGATGAACGAGATCGCCAGCGGGAACATGAAGACGTTCTGAAAGAGGATGCTGCCGCGAAGTTTCTGGTCGAGCAGCACCGCGGCGCCGAGCCCAAGAACCAGGCAGCCGGCGAGGAAGAAGGCGGTGAAGTGGATGGTGTTGACGATGTCGGCCTGGAACTTCTCCGTCTGGAACAGCCGCTCGTAGTTCCGCAGACCGACGAAGGTGTAGTCCGGCACCACCCCGCGCCACGCGGTGAGCGACGTGTAGGCGGTCCGCCCGATGACCCCGTAGACGAAGATCGCGATCAGTACGACCGAGGGAGCGATCATCAGGATCGGCATCACCCGATCCCACGAGAGCGGAGTGAGGGAGCGGCTCCGAGGGAGCCGCTCCACCATGATCGGCGGCGCGGTGGCCGTCGCCATCAGCGATTCTTGAGGACTACTTCAGGAATTCGTCGGAGAGCTTCTGCAGGTTGCTTGCGGTCTTGTTGACGTCTTTGTTGATCACGAACTGGCCCATCTCGTCGTTGACGCCCGACGCGAACGCATCGGGGGTGGCCGAGCCGTGCGCCGAGCTGGGGACGAGCGCGTCCGTCTTGAACTCGGCGATGAACTGCTGGGCGATGGGGTCGAAGATGCTGGCCGACACGTCTGTCCGGGCGGGAATCGATCCCTTCTTGGGATTGAAGGCCGCCTGGCCCTCCTGCGAGCCGCAGACCTTGAGCCAGTTGATCGCGTTGGCGCGGTCGGGTGCCCCCTTCGGTAGCCCGAAGGTGTCGCAGACGATCACGTACTTGCCCGTCGTCCCCGGAGATGGAGCCGCGCCGAAGTCTTTGTTGGGGACCCAGTTGGCCGCGGTGAAGTAACCCTTGGCCCAGTCACCCATGATGTTGAAGGCCGAGGTCCCGTTGATCAGCCGCTTGTCGGCATCGTCCCAACCCAGCGTCGGGTGGTCGGAGTTGACGTAGTTGAGCATCGATTTGATCCAGCTGAGCGCTTGCTTGACGTTGGCGTCCGTGAAGGACGCCTTGCCCGAAAAGACCTGCTTGTAGAAGTCAGGCCCACCCGCGGCGAGGATGTTGTTCTCGAGCAGCATCTGCACCTGCCAGTTGCCACTCGATCCGAGCGCCAGCGGGCCGGTTGGCAACTTTGCCTTGAGCTTGCCGAGCGCCGAAAGGAAGTCGTCCATGTTGGTCGGCGGCGTGATGCTGTTGTCGTCGAGGATCTTTTTGTTGTACCAGAGCGCATTACCGCGGTGGACGTTCACCGGGACCGACCAGACGTCTCCGTTCGAACTGACGATGTCCTTGAGGTCCTTTGGGATCGTGTTGTCCCACCCTTCGCTCTTCCAGACACTGGTGATCGGCTCCATCTTTCCGGCCTTCACCCAGGTGCTGATCAGCTCTTGTCCGGCGTGGACCTGGAAACTATCCGGTGGCTTGCCACCCTCCATCCGCGTCTTCAGCACGGCCTTGGCGTTGGTCCCCGCGCCGCCCGCGACCGTGGCGTTGACGATTTCCACGCCCGCGTAATTCTTCTTGTAGATCTTGAACATCTCGGCGAGCCCATCGGCTTCGCCGCCCGCGGTCCACCAGCTGAAGATCTCCAGCTTTCCGCCCCCGGCTGCCGGCGCGTTTGACGCTCCGCAGGCAGCCAGAAAATCGGCGAAGCTGAGGCCCAGCACAACGCCCCCGGCGGTCTTGCCGGCACGGCTGACGAATTGACGGCGACTCCAACGCTCGTTCCCCATGTTCTCCTCCTCCCTTGAATAGGCACCGCCCTGTCCCCAGAAAGGCGGCAGCGAGAGTGTACGTCGAAGGTGCGCCCGATGACAAGGAGAACAACGGGAGGGCCCGAGCGTCTGCGCCGCCCGGACCCCCGTCGAGGTCGTCGACCGCGGTTAGTGGCGCCAGCTGCGAGCGAAGCCGCCGCCCGCCACCAGGCTGAACAGAAAGACCACGACCGCCGCGCCGAGGATCGCCGAAAGCACCGGAATTCCCTCCAGCGACAGCTCCGGCGCCAGCACGATATGGAGGATGTCGACCATCAACCAGGCGCCGACGAGGCCCGCGACGATCGCTCCGATCAACCCGCCCGGCATGCCGCGACCGACCAGGCGCTCCCCGATCAGCCCGGCGATGGCCCCCACCAGGAGCAGGACGAGCAGATGCATTAGCGTCATACCATACCTCCAAATATGATTTAGTCGCGCTATCAGGAATTATAGGCGCCAGCAGGCGCTTTTGCCAAGCGTGTAGAGTCAAACAGCGAGGGGTACTGTTTGGCTTCCAGCCCGACCAAACGACCGTTGATTCCGTCATCGAGACAGGCGCCCACGCCGGCCGGGGCACCGAAGCCCTTCTGGCGCAGCCGCGGGTTCTGGATCTATCTCGTCGTCCTCCTGGCCATCAACTACCTGATCAGCATCGTGTTCACGAGCGGGCCATCACGGATCACAGTGCCCTACACCTCCTTCATCCAGCAGGTGAATGCCGACAACGTCAAGGACATCACCGCCCAGTCCAACTCCATCCAGGGCGACTTCATCAAATCCGTGACCACTGGGTCGTCGAGTGGCACGCTCTTCCAGACTGAGCGTCCGGTCTTCGCCACCGACAACCTCGAAGCCCTGCTCGAGCAGCACAATGTGCCGATCACCGCGACGCCGCCCGGCTCCGGGGGATCGCCACTGCTGAACCTGCTGCTCAGCTTCGGGCCGGCCCTGCTCCTGATCGGCGGCTTTCTCTATCTGAGCCGGCGGATGTCCGCAGCAGGTCCGGGCGGCATTCTCGGAGCCTTCGGCCAGAGCAAGGCCACGCTCTACACCGCCGACTCGGGGACCCGCATCACGTTCGACGACGTGGCCGGGATCGACGAGGCCAAGCAGGACCTGGCCGAGGTCGTCGATTTTCTCAAGACACCGGAAAAGTACCAGCGGCTCGGGGCGCAGATCCCGCACGGCATCCTTCTGGTGGGAGCGCCCGGCACGGGCAAGACGTTGCTCGCGCGCGCCGTCGCGGGTGAATCGAACCGCCCGTTCTTCAGCCTCTCCGCCTCGGAATTCGTCGAGGCGATCGTCGGCGTGGGCGCGGCCCGCGTCCGCGACCTCTTCGCCAAGGCGAAGGCCGCCGCTCCGAGCATCATCTTCATCGACGAGCTGGACGCGATCGGACGCTCGCGGGCTTCATCCGCCAGCTTCGGTGCCAACGACGAACGCGAGCAGACCCTCAACCAGATCCTGACGGAGATGGACGGCTTCACGCCCAGCCAGAACGTCGTCGTCCTGGCCGCCACGAATCGTCCCGAGGTCCTCGACCCTGCCCTGCTTCGCCCCGGCCGGTTCGATCGTCGGGTCACGGTCTCCGCACCGGACAAGGTGGGACGCGAGGCGATCCTTAAGATTCACACCCGCAACGTCTCCCTCGCTCCCGGTGTGGACCTCGGCGACATCGCGGGAGCGACCGCCGGTTTCGTCGGGGCCGACCTGCACAACATCGTCAACGAAGCCGCCCTGATCGCCGCCCGCAAGGGAGAGACCGCCGTCACCCGCGACGATTTCGACGAGGCCATCGAGCGCTCGGTGCTGGGCCTCCGCCGGCCGATCGTGCTCGGGCCTGACGACAAACGGCTGATCGCCTACCACGAGTCCGGGCATGCGCTGATGGGTCTCCTGATCCCGGGCGCGGATCCGGTGAAGAAGCTGACGATCGTGCCGCGCGGGCTTTCGCTCGGCTCGACCTACAGCCAGCCGATCGACGACCGTTACAACTATCCGGAGAGCTACCTGCGCGGCCAGATCACGCTCGCGCTCGGTGGCCGGGCGGCCGAGGAGGTCGCCTATGGCGCCGTTACGACGGGCGCAGAGAGCGACCTCCAGCAGGTCAACCAGATCGCGCGCTCGATGGTGGCGCGCTTCGGGATGTCACCGAAGCTCGGGCCGTTGAACCTGACCCAACCCGGCGACGGGGCGGCGACCACCCAACACTTCAGCGAAGAGACGGCGAAACTGCTCGACGAAGAGGTCCGCCGAATCGTTGATGAGTGTCATCGCGAATCGGTGCGGCTGCTGACGGAGAACCGCGATCGTCTCGATCGCCTGGCGGAGGCGGTGCTGAAGAAGGACACGCTCGACCAGGACGAGATCTACGCGGCCGCCGGCATCAACAAGCCGCCGTCACCCCGTCCGGTGATCGCTCCGGCATTGCCCGCCAACGGCTCCTCGCACGACGGCGACCTGGCGAAAGACGAGGTCGGCTCCGAGATCCATCGCTCGTAAGTCCGACCGTCAGGCCGTGCTGCCGAGCAGCGTCCGCAGCAACGATTCCGTCTCATCCGACGGCGCAACGCCCAGCTCGTCGGCGAGCCGCTGACGGCATTGCTGGTAGACCCGCACGGCCTCGGCGCGGTCGCCGCGCCTAACGAGCACCTGCATCAACCGGCGGTAGCCTGACTCGCGAAACGGTTCGAGGTCGACGGCGGCGCGCGCCTGGTCCTGCGCCAGAGCGAGCTCGCCGTTCCAGAGGAGCGCCTCGACGCGGCAGTCGAGCGCTCGAACCAGGATGTCGCGCAGGCGCTCCCGTCGGGTCATCACCCAGGGAGCATCCTCCCCCACGAGGAACGGACGGCGGGCAATCGTGGTCGCGATCAGCGCGGGCCCATACGCGGCAGCAGGCTGATTCGCGAGCACGGTGCCCTCGGCCTGGTGGACGGCGTCGGCCGCTGCCTCGAGGTCGATCCAGGTCCCGGCCGGTGGCCGGAACTGGTAGCAGCGAAAGGCATTGGCGATGATCCGATCGCGATCGAGCCCCAGGGTGCTCAGCTTCTGGCGGAGCTTGCTGATCACCGCACTCAGCGCCACCGGCCACGACGGTGGAAGCGAGTCGGGCCAGAGAAGCTCGGCGAGCTCGGACTGGGACACCGCCCGCTCGCGTTCCGACACGAGATAGACCAGGGCGAGGCGCCCCTGGCGGCCGGCGAGATCGGCGTCCTTAAGCAATTCCTCACCGCGCTCGACGGCCACCTCACCGGTCAGGTAGATGCGAAGCAATGGCCCTCCAAACATTCGCCAAAGGCGTCCAGCGATGATCTTAAGGACCCGGGTCGAATGTCTCGAGGAGGTGCGGAATGCAAAAACGCGTCGAATGTGAATGCGGCTGGTCGCTCCAGACTGACGACGAGGCGAAGCTGGTGGCCGGGGTCCAGCAGCACGCCAAGCAGGTCCACAACATGGAGGCTGTCACTAAAGACCAGGTGCTCGCCCAGGCCAGGCCGGTTTAAGCCACGGAACACAAGGAGAGGACATGAAATTTCTGTACTTGCTCTACGCCGACGAATCGAAGATGCCCGCCCCGGATAGCCCGCAGATGCAGCAGCAAGAGGCCGCCTTCGGCAAGTATTACCAGGAACTTTCCGGCCGCGGAATGTTCAAGGCCGGCGACCCGGTCCAGCCCTCAAAGACGGCGACGACCGTCCGCGTCCGCAACGGCTCGACGAAAACCGCGCCAGGCCCCGCCACCACCGGCAGCGAGCAGGTGATCGGCTTCTACGTCATCGAGGCGCGCAACCAGGATGAGGCGATCGCCTACGCGGCCAGGGTGCCGTCGGCCGCCGTCGGCGCGATCGAGGTTCGACCGATTATCGGATCCTAAGCGTCAAATGCGGGGAGGTCGGGACTTCACGGCCTGGCCTTCCCGCAGCTTGAACGCATCCAGGCAGCCGGCGCCGCAAAAGGAATGGATCGTCTCCCCCACCCTGAGCGTGTGCAGGGCGCCCTTCACCTCGACCCGCATGCCGCAGATCGGATCGATGGCGGTCTCCGGCAACGGAATGGCGTAGCGGCGCTGATGCGCGTGGCGCTCGGCGGCGATCTCGGCGAGCGTCGCCAGGGCAATCTCTTCCTGGGAGCCGCCTACCGAGCTGTCGGCGGCGCGCCGCACGCGTTCCAGGCCGGTGACACTTCGTCCGGCAAGCACGTCGAGAACTGTGGCGGCCCGGCGCCGGCTGGCGACCAGGCCGACGTAGGCGACGTCATAGCGTAAGAGCGCCTCGATCGCATCCTCGTCGTAGTGGCCCATCGTGGCGACAACGGACCAGGTGCTCGCGTTGGGCTGAACGGGCGCGAGGTCGAGCGAGCCGACGACCCGGTCCGCCTCGGGGAAGTCGGTCGAAAGCGCGCCCGGGTGCACCGCACAGGTCGTGTATCCGATCGTGGCGCCCAGCCTGATCAGCGTGTGGGCCGCCGGCGTATCGCCAACGACGAGCAGCAACGGTCGTGGGAGTTGCGGGTCGATGAAGACGTCGAGCGAGCCGGCGCTCGGGCAGGTACTGAGATGCGAGACGACGCCGGGTAAATGCTCGGGCGACTCATCGGGCGCGATCTTGACGAGCCGCGGCTGGGCGTCGCCCATCGCGACCAGGGCCTCGCGCCGCACCAGCCCTTCGGAGCAGCTACCGCCCACCCAGCCCCACAGCTTGCCGTCGGCGGTGATCAACGCCTTATCACCGGCCCTCGCGGATGTCGGAGGCTCGACCCGGACGACGGTCGCGACGACGAAGGTGTCGCCGCGCCGCCGCAACTCCGCCGCCCGGTCCAGCACGTCATCAGCGAGTGACATCTCAGCTACTCCGCCGCGCCCTTTTCCTTCAACGCGGCCCAGACCTTGTCGGACGTGACCGGCATATCGATGTTCGTGATCCCCAGGTGGGCGACCGCGTCGATCACCGCATTGACGTAGGCCGCCGGCGACCCAACCGTGGCTGATTCACCGACACCCTTGGCGCCGATCGGATGATGCGGTGAGGGCGTCACCGTCTCGAAGGTTTCGAACTTGGGCGTCTCCCAGGAGGTCGGCAACAGGTAGTCGGTGAAGTTGGACCCGAGACAGTTGCCCTCTTCGTCGAAGGTGATCAATTCCATGAACGCGATCCCGAAGCCCTCGGTGAGGCCGCCATGAATCTGGCCCTCGACCACCATCGGGTTGATCCGCACCCCACAGTCGTCGACCGCCACTATCCGGCGAACCTTGATCCTGGATGGTCTTGGACTTCGAGGGCGAGCCGCGAACGAAGAACTTGCCGTGGTCGAACTCGATATCGGCCTCGGAGGCCTCGAGCAGGTGGGCCGCGATCTTCTTCGCCTTGTCGCGCAGCTTTCGCGACACCATCGCCGTGGCCGCGCCGCCGACCGGGGTGCTGCGACTCGCGTAGGTGCCGAGCCCATACGGCGTGTTGTCGGTGTCACCCTCCTGGACTTCGATGTCGGCGGCTGGGATGCCGAGCTCCTCGGTCACGATCTGCGCAAAGGTCGTTTCGTGCCCCTGACCCTGGCTCTTGACGCCGAGCTTGAGAATCGCCTTGCCGGTCGGATGCACGCGCAACTCCGCGGAGTCGAACATCCGCAGCCCGGCGATGTCATAGTGCTTGCCGGGGCCCGCGCCGACGACTTCCGTGAAGCTGGCGATCCCGATCCCCATCAATTCGCCCTTCTTCCGCTTTTCGGCCTGCTCCTTGCGGAGCTCCTGGTAACCGATCTTGTCGAGTGCCAGCTGCATCGCCCGGGGGTAATCGCCACTGTCGTACTCGAAGCCGGTGGCGGACTTGTAGGGGAACTGTTCGGGCTTGATGAAGTTCTTGAGCCGGAGGTCGGCCGGGTCCATCTTCATTTCGACAGCGACATTCTCGACCAGCCGCTCGATCAGGTAGGAGGCTTCGGTGACGCGGAAGGAGCAGCGATAGGCGACCCCGCCGGGCGCCTTGTTCGTATAGGCGCCGTCCGCCTCGACGTGGGCCGCCGGGATATCGTACGAGCCGGTGACGATATGGAAGAGCCCGGCCTTGAACTTCGTCGGTTGGGCATCCGCGTAGAAGGCGCCGTTGTCACTGAGCAGCTTGACCCGCAACCCAAGGATGCGCCCATCGTTGCGCATCGCCATCTCGCCTTTCATGTGAAAGTCGCGGGCGAACCCGGTCGAGATCAGGTTCTCGCTGCGGTCCTCGACCCACTTCACCGGCTTGCCGATGAGCAGGGAAGCCGCCGTCGCGACGACGTAGCCGGGATAGATCGGCACTTTGTTGCCGAAGCCGCCGCCGATATCGGGCGAGATGATCCGGATGTTCTGCTCCGGCAAGCCGGCGACGATCGCGAACAGTGTGCGGTGGGCATGCGGCGCCTGCGAGGTCATGTACAGGGTGGCGTGGCCGGTGGCGGGGTTGACGTCGGCGACGATGCCACAGGTCTCCAGCGGCGATGGGTGACAGCGCGGGTAGAAGCTCTCCAGCGTGACGATTCGGTCGGCCTTGCGAAACGCCTCGTCGGTGGCGGCTTTGTCGCCGGCCTCCCAGTGGTAGATGTGGTTGGAGGTCTGTCCCTCTTTCTCATCGCGGATGAGGGGCGCGCCCGGATCGAGCGCTTTCTTTGGATCGACAACGGCCGGCAGCACCTCATAGTCGACCTCGATCAGCGCGGCGGCGTCGTGGGCGACGTACGGATCCGTTGCGATGACGCAGGCGACCTCCTGACCCTGGAAGCGCACTTTGTCGGTGGCCAGCACTGCCTGGGTGTCGCCTGACAGCGTCGGCATCCACGCGAGCTTGTGCTGGGCCAGCAGTGCTCCCGTCACAACCGCGACCACACCGGGCACCCCCTGGGCGGCGTCCGTGTTGATGGACTTGATCCGGGCGTGGGCAAAGGGGCTGCGGTGGATGGCCATGTGCAGCATGCCGGGGAGGACGACGTCGTCCAGGTAGTTGCCCTTGCCCCGAATGAACCGGTCGTCTTCCTTGCGCTTGATGCTGTCGCCGATGTTTCCCTTGAGCGGTGTCTCAACAGCCATGGCTTAGCTCCTCGCGGCGGCCGTCTCCGCCGGTACCGCCGCCGCTGCACGCATCTGGGCGGCCGCGCTCTTCACTGCCTTGACGATGTTCATGTACCCGGTGCATCGGCAAATGTTGCCCGATAGCGCCCAGCGGATCTCGTCGTCGGTCGGGTCCTGCCTGTCCTTCAGCAGGGCGACGCTGGTCATCATCATGCCGGGCGTGCAGAAGCCGCATTGGAGCCCGTGTTCTTGCTTGAACGCCGCCTGGATCGGATGGAGCGTGCCGCCGGCGGCCAGCGACTCCACGGTGGTCACCTGCTGGCCATCGGCCTGGACGGCGAGCATGGTGCAGGACTTCACTGGCACCCCTTCGAGCAACACCGTACAGGCACCGCAGTGGGTCGTATCGCATCCGATGTGGGTCCCGGTCAGTCGGAGGGTTTCCCGGAGGAAGTGCACGAGGAGGAGCCGCGGCTCGACCTCCGCGCTTTTCTTTTCGCCGTTGACCGTGACGGTGATCGACGGGCCCATGTTCATCCACCTCCCCTGGCGCGCTCATAGGCGCGCTTCAGTCCACGCTGGGTAAAGATTCGGACGATGTTGCGCTTGTACTCGACGGAACCGCGATGGTCGGCTTTCGGCTCCGCGGCTTCCGCCGCCAGGGCGGCCGCCTCCTTGATCGTGGCGTCATCCAACCTGGCGCCCCGGAGCGCGGCTTCGGCTCGCTCCGCCTTGATGTTTTGCGGCCCGACCGCCGTCAGTCCGATTCCCGCGGACCCGACCTTGCCGTCATCCATCTGAAGATGGACCGCAACCGCGACGGTCGCGAAGTCACCGACCTTGCGCTCGAGCTTGAGGTAGGCGCCGCCGGTTTGCGGCTTGGCCGCGGGTATCCGGATCTCGGCCAGGATCTCGGTGGGTTGTAGGGCGGTGCTGAACGGCCCGCTGAAGAAGTCGCGAACCTTGACCGTCCGGCTCCCGGATTTCGAGCGCAGCACCAGATCGGCGTCGAGCGCCAGCAAGACCGTTCCCCAGTCACCCGAGGGATCCGCATGGGCGACCGAGCCCGCAATCGTGCCGCGGTTGCGGATGATCGGGTCGGCGATCTGTGGGGCGGCGTCAGCCATGACCTGGTAGCGCGAGGTCAGCAGGCTCGAGCGCTCCGCGGCCTTGTGGCGGAACAGCGGGCCGATGCGAAGCGTCCCGTCACGCTCCTCGATGAAGTCCAGGTCCTTGATCTTGTTGATATCGACCAGGTGGGCCGGACTAGCGAAGCGCAGCTTGAGAAGCGGGATGAGGCTCTGGCCACCCGCCAGGACCTTGGCGTCTTCACCGAGCTCATCGAGGAGGCCGAGCGCCTCGTCCATGGACTTCGGAGCGTGGTACTCAAACGCAGCCGGCAACATGAGCAACCCTCCTTCCTTTGGGCACGTGTGACCGGGTGACCGAGTCTTTTCACCCTATTCCGGGTGCGTCGTTGTGTCAATAACAAAGGGATGAATGGCCTGCGATAAAGCAAACGAATAAGGGGCCCCGCCCCGGTGTGGAAAGGCGGGGTATCAGTTACAGGTCGAGCGTGTCGAAGGCGCCGTACGCGGGAAAACGGAAGGCCATGTCTTTCGAGAGCAGCCCGCCATGGCCCAGGCGATTGAAATCGTCCGCCGTGACGCGCGCGCCGGTGAAGAGCCGCGGCAGGATGAGGTCGAGCACGGTCGCCCGGGAGAACATCCCGCACGCCGCCACGCCGAAGATCGGTTTGTCGGTGAGGTAGGCGAGCCAGACCGCGCTCCCCGGATGCGCCGGGGCACCCTGTTTTTCCATCCGGGCGTTAAGACGCTCGAGTGCCACCAGCGTCGGGTCGAGCGGGTCGGTGGCGTTCGCGCCGGCGGTCAGCAGCAAGTCCGCATCGTCGAGTAGGCCGCCCACCGCCGATTCAACCGCCCCGACGTCGTCCGCAACGTATCGGATCTCGGTGATCGTCGAGCCGAACCATCCGACCTTCATCTCGATCGACGCCTGGAACTTCTCCCGCTGCGCCCGATCGAGGCGCTCGCGCACGAGAACCCCCACTCGCATCGGCTGGAACGCCAGCACCCGGATCACGCCATCGCCCCCAGCAGCAACACGTTCCGCCTCGCGCAGTCGAGCCTCCGGCACCACGAACGGGGTGACCTTGACCCCCGCGATGGTTTTGCCCTTCGAGACCAGCTGGCCGTCGAAGAGGGTGAAGATGGAGACGTCCTCGATGCTGTTGAGCGCCTGCAGCCGCGGGACGTCGACCTTGAAGATGCCGTTGACCTCGGCGCTCAGCCGGGCCTGGCTCTCGACCGGACCGTGCACGATGACGCCCGGCCCGGCGACCAATTTCGCCAGACGGCGAGCGGCCTCATCCTCATGGACATCGCCCGTTTCCATGCGCACGACGTGGAGCTCATCAACCCGGGCCCCCCACACCACCGGCCAGTCCGCCCTGGTGAGGATCCGGCCCTTGAGCAACAACACCCGATGGTGGTCGTCCGGAACCAGCAGCGTCTGTGCCAGCACGGCGCCTTCGATGCCCTCGGCGCTCAACCGCGAGCCCCGCAGCGACTCGGCCTTCACGCCGCCGCGGCCGGACCGGGCATCGGGCCTCCCTGCTTCCCATGGCGGACCGCGACCATCTGGGCGAGAATCGCGAGGGCCGTCTCCTCCGCGGTCTGGGCGCCAAGGTCGAGGCCGATCGGCGCATGCACGCGCTCGATCTCGCTTGGGTTGACACCGGCCTTGACCAACCTCGTCACCCGGTCGCGATGGGTCTTCTTGCTGCCGATAGCACCGATGTACCGAGGCCGTCCGCGCAGCGCCGCCGTGATCGTCGGATCATCGAACTTCGGATCGTGCGTCAGGATCACCACGTAGGTCGATCCGTCCATGGGCAGGTCCTTGAGGATCTCATCGGGCCATGCGTGAATCACCCGGCGAGCCTCGGGAAATCGATCTCGGTCGGCGAACTTCGAACGGGCATCGACGACCGTAACCCGGAACCCGATCGCGCTTGCCAGGCGGGTCAGCGGGACGGCGACGTGCGAGCCGCCGAAGATGAAGAGCTCCGGCGGGCGCGGGAACGGCTCCAGGAAAACACCGTCATGCCGGACCGGGTTCTCGTGGTCGAGCAGTTCGGGGACCTCCGGGTCCGCCGGCGTCAGCAGCTCGCGCGCGCCGGGCGTCGCGCCGACGTCCGTCTTGAGCACGACTGGACGCTCAGCCTCCAACGCGGCCATCAGGTCCCGATGCACCTGGGCAAGCGGCTCGATGAGCACGTCGACCTCGCCGCCGCAACTCAGGCCGACGGTCCAGGCCAGGTCGTCGCTGACGCCGTAGTGAAAGAGGCTGGCCGGTTTCCCCTTCAGGATCGCCTGTGCCTGCTCGAAGACCTCGCCCTTTGAGACGATAAACCGCGCATGGAGCAACCGGATGTCGAGTTACGAAACGTCACGTACCTGCTCTTTGTGGAACTCGGCCGGGCTCCGGCGGCTGCAGAGGTCGGACAAAGGACCGGGATGATGCTTGCGCAGGTTCAGGAAGGATGGCGCCGCCTTCACGGGGCGCACGCGCTCGTGCTCAACCCGGCAACCGCCGAAATCCGCATGGCGAATCCGTTCTCCGCCGTGCCAACGGCGTACCGCGTCCAGGCCAACGGCCGCTGGTGGTTCGCCAATTGCGCCTGGGACGCTTTCGGCATATGCGGGGCGCTGCACGTGAACGGCCGGATCGAGGCGTCCTGCCCGGACTGTGGCGAGGCGATTGCCATCGAGGTGCGGGATCAGCGCCCGGACGGTGAGACGCTGCTCTTTCACAGCCTTCTCCCCGCCCGGCGCTGGTGGGACGACATCATCTTCACCTGAAGCGCGATGAACCTCTTCCGGTCGGAGGAGCACATCGCACGGTGGCTCGGGAGACGCCCGCCCGGCAGGACGATCTCGGTCTCAGAGCTCAGCCGGCTGGGGCACGCCTGGCATGAGGACCGGCTCGCGCCGGGGTGGCGGCCACACACCCTTACGGAGAATCAGGCGACCCTTGATCGCCTCAGACTCACCGGCGACTTCTGGCGTCTCGCCTAGAAGGCGCGCACCCCTGTCAGGCTGATGCGACGAGTGGGGTCTGGCGGCGGACCGGGCGGCGGCTCGCCGTCTCGAGCAGCAGGGCGCCCAGCGCCTCGAGGTTGGCGAGGTTGTGCGCGGGGAGGAAATCGTCGACGAAGGGGAGGGCCGCCTGGAGCCCGAGCGTCAACGGCTCGTAGCCGGGCGCGCCCATCAGCGGGTTCATCCAGATCAGCCGGTGGCAGGACCGCTGCAGCCGGGCGATCGCCTGCCGCATCTGCGCCGCGTCGCCGCGGTCCCAGCCGTCACTGATGATGGCGACCGTCGCGCCATGGCTGAGCACGCGGCGGGCGTACCGCCGGTTGAACGTCTCGATCGCCTCGCCGATGCGCGTTCCGCCCGACCAGTCGTCAACCGACGCCATCACCCGGTTGAGCGCGGCATCGACGTCATGGCTCCGGAGCAGGCGGGTGATGCGGGTGAGGCGCGTGGCGAAGACGAACGCCTCCACGCGCGTGCTGGCGCTCTTCAGCGCATACGTGAAGTTGAGCAGCAGGCGGGTATAGCGCTCCATCGAGCCGCTGATGTCGCAGAGCAGCACCAGCGGCCGTGGCCGGAGCGTCGGGCTCTTCCAGCTGAAGACCAGTAGCTCGCCGCCAAATCGCAGGCTGCGCCGCAGCAGCCGGCGGATGTCGAGCCGGTCGTGGCCGCCCGCGCGGGCCCGTCGGGATCGCGTCAGGCCGGCCGGCAGCCGCATCAGCCGGATCAGCCGTCGAACCTCCGCCATCTCGGCCTCGGTCAAGGTGTCGAAGTCTTTCCGGCGGAGCACCTCGGCCTGCGAGTAGCTCGCCACCTCCTGCTCTTCGGCCCCTTCGGCCGCGCCGTCCTCGTCGAGCACCTTCAGCTGCCGACCCGTGATCGTGATCGCAGCGCCCCGTTCGGATGACGTCGTCGCGGACGGTGCCGGCAGCTCGCCTTGGGGCGCATTGGCCCGAAGAAAGGCGGCGAGCGCCCGATCAAGGATGGGGAGTTCGTCGCGCCGCCGGGCGAAGTGGACGTGAACCGCCGTTCGTACGTCATCGGGACGGCGCAGATCGATGACGGTCAGGGTGGTGAGAAACGGCAGTATCCGCGCCGGTCCAGCATCGAAACCCAGGCCCCGCAGGATCCGACCGAAGTGCAACCAGTTGCGGGTCAGGACCGCGCCGGGGTCAGGCATTGACGGCATGGGCAAGGAGCTCGCGAGAGCCCGCGCCGCGCAGCCGTTCGAGATCCTCCTGGTACTTCACGACGGCGCCCAGCGTCGCCTGTACGGCGGCTTCGTTGAGCTCCGTCTCGCCGAGGGCGATCAGCGAGCGGGTCCAGTCGAGCGTCTCGGCAATACCGGGCAACTTATAGAGGTCGAGACGGC
>WNFI01072727.1_pt1 | contig 19830 bp, 24 predicted proteins | sample 5400471 | NCBI WGS metagenome assembly WNFI01 (sample SAMN13153348, study PRJNA577476) | soil metagenome | isolation source: 100 cm saprolite on Douglas fir-dominated hillslope | place: USA:California | collected 2013-09-17
GGCGTAGAACTTGAGCGCATTGCCGCCGGTGGTGGTTTCCGGGTTGCCGAACATGACGCCGATCTTCATGCGGATCTGGTTGATGAAGATCACCAGCGTGTTGGTGCGCTTGATGTTGCCGGTGAGCTTGCGCAGCGCCTGGCTCATGAGCCGCGCCTGCAGGCCCATCTGCGGCTCGCCCATCTCGCCTTCGATCTCGGCCTTGGGCGTGAGCGCGGCGACCGAGTCGATGACGATGACGTCGACCGCGCCCGAGCGCACCAGCATGTCGGCGATCTCGAGCGCCTGCTCGCCGGTGTCGGGCTGGGAAATCAGCAGGTCCTCGGTCTTCACGCCGAGCTTGGCGGCGTAGGAAATGTCGAGCGCGTTCTCCGCGTCGATGAAGGCGGCGGTGCCGCCGATCTTCTGCATCTCCGCGATGACCTGGAGGGTCAGCGTGGTCTTGCCCGAGGATTCGGGGCCGTAGATTTCGACCACCCGCCCGCGCGGCAACCCGCCCACGCCGAGCGCGAGGTCCAGGCCCAGCGAGCCGGTGGACACCACGTCGATGTCCCTGATCGCCGCGTCGTCCATCCTCATGATGGAGCCCTTGCCGAACTGCTTCTCGATCTGCGACAGCGCTGCGGCTAGCGCTTTCGATTTGCTGTCATCCATGCTGTACCCTTTTTTTAGGTTGCTGGCATCTACGGCAGGCGCTCTTGGCAAGCGCTGGGCCGGCACCGAGTACTGTATAAACGTCCATGCATTGTACGGGTTGACGCCGAGCTGTCAATCGGCCGGTGTACCATCCCGCGCTGGCGGATTTTTTTCTTATTTATTTAAGAGCTTGGAGATATTTATGGCGAAGGTTGCATTCCTCGGTCTAGGCGTGATGGGCTACCCGATGGCGGGCCATCTGCTGAAGAAAGGCGGCCATGACGTAACCGTCTACAACCGCACCCCGGCCAAGGCCCAGCAGTGGGCCAAGGAGTACGGCGGCAAGCACGCCGCGACCCCGCGGGAGGCCGCCAGGGACTGCGATTTCGTGATGATGTGCGTCGGCAACGACGACGACGTGCGCTCGGTGGTCTTCGGCGACAACGGGGCGCTCTCCGGGATGAAGAAGGGGGCGATCCTGGTCGACCACACCACAGCTTCAGCTTTAATAGCTAAGGAAATATTTCAAAAAGCGAAGGAGCGTGGCGTCGGCTTCGTCGACGCGCCGGTATCGGGCGGCCAGGCGGGCGCCGTCAACGGCCAGCTCGGCATCATGTGCGGCGGCGAGCAGGCGGACTTCGACAAGGCCAAGCCGGTGATCGACGCCTACGCCAAGACGGCCGCGCTGATCGGCTCGCCCGGCGCCGGGCAGCTCACCAAGATGGTCAACCAGATCTGTATCGTCGGCCTCGCGCAGGCGCTGGCGGAAGCGCTTGCCTTTGCGAAGAGAAACAATCTCGACCTGGAGAAAGTCATCTCGGTCATCTCCAAGGGCGCGGCACAATCCTGGCAGATGGAGAATCGCTGGAAGCAGATGAGCGAGCTAAAGGCCGAGGGCTTCGGCTTTGCCATCGAATGGATGCGCAAGGACGTCGGCATCTGCCTCGCGCAGGCGAAGCAGAGCGGCGCGCGCCTCCCGGTAGCCGCGCTCGTGGACCAGTTCTACGCTCACCTCGAGGCGCGCGGCGGCAAGCGCTGGGACAGCACGGCGTCGCTCATCCAGCTGCTGCTGAAGGACTGACTAAGGGCTGCTGCTCAGGCGGCCTGCAGCCACCGCAGGGCCTCGGGTTCATTCCCGAAGGTCGCCACCTGCAGCCCGCGGTTGCGGGCGACCGTGAAAATGAAGGTATGCGCTTCAAGGCAGTCGCCGCCCGTGACAAAGGCGACTTTCTGCAGGCCCCTTCCGGCGCGCGCGAGACGCTCGCCGATGTTGTGGCATTCCGTGACGGACATTCCCCTCGTCAGGGTCATGGCCGTTAAATCCACGATGAGCGTGCTTACGCGCTCGGCGCCTGCGGCGGCGAGCGCCGACGTGGCGAGCTCGCTCGCCTCTTCGGGAAGTAGCCGTCCGACGGCGCTGAAACGCCCACGGCTGTTGTCTCTGTCGATTTGCATGGGAAAAGCACGCGATGATAAGGAGGATCAGTCGCGCAGTCTGCGCAGAAATGAACATTCCTGAAAGAAAAGGGGGCAGAATGTCCAGAAGGGAACAGTTCGCGCCTGGAGGAAGCCATGCAAAGGCGGCCGGAGTTCGCCCGCGTTCGCACTGCGCTGGCGCGCAGCATTCATTTTCGCGATCTGTCGCCCGAAGACCTCGACCGGCTGGCGGAACTCGGCCGCATCCGGCGCCTGCGAGACGGTGAATCGGCCGCGAGCGCGGGCAGCCGCCAGCAGGAAATCTGGATCGTGCTGTCCGGCTGCCTGCGCATGAGCAGCGTGACTCCCACGGGCAGGGAATTCGTCTACGCGATGCTCGGGCCGGGAGGCTTCTATGGTATCGGCAGCGTGCTCAGCAATGTCGAAACGACGGTGGATTCGCGTGCCGCCGGCGCAACGTCGCTCATCGTCATGGACGGCCCGCAGTTCATCGCCCTGCTCGATGAGCGGCGCTGGCTGTGGCGCCATGTGGCGAAGCTCCTTCACCGGCGGCTCACTCTCGCGATGACGGTAGTCCGGGACATCAGCATCGCGCCGCTATCACAGCGGATTGCGCGCCGACTTCTCGGTCAGGCGATGAGCGGCGGGAGCGATGTCTCGGGCGACAGGCAGATCGACCTGCGGATCACGCAGAGCGACCTCGGCCGCATGCTTGGCGCGGGCCGCTCGAAAGTCAATGCGGAGCTCAAGCGGCTGGAGCGGGACGGACTCCTGAAGATCGGCTATCGGGCGATTACCCTGTCGGATTGCATGCGCCTGCGCGAGCTCGCCGGCCCCGACGTATTCGCGTTTTAGCCGAGCGGCTTCAGGTTCCCCAGCAAGGTCGGAATGAGCTCGGTCACCGTGGGATGGATGTGCACCGCCCGCTGGATCGTGGTGTAGGGCTTCCTCGCGTACATCACGTCGAGCAGCGAATGCACGATCTCGTCGCCGTTCAGGCCGAGGAGCGCGGCGCCGAGCAGCTCCTGCGAATCGGCGTCGACCACCACCTTCATGAAACCCTGTGTCTCGCCCGCCTCGCGCGCCCGCCCGACCCGGGTCATCGGCATCTTGCCGGCGAGCAGCCGGCGGCCGCTCTTGCGCGCCTCGGCTTCGCTCATGCCGGCTCGGCCCAGGGGCGGATCGATGAACAGCGCATAAGCCGGGATCCGGTCTGATATGCGCCGCCGGTCACCGTCGAACAGATTGGCGGCCACGATCTCGTAGTCGTTGTAGGACGTGTGGGTGAACGCGCCGCGGCCGTTACAGTCGCCGAGCGCCCAGACGCCTTCGACGTTGGTGCGGCACTCGTCGTCCACCTTGACGTAGCCGCGCTCGTCCATCTGGATTCCCGCCTTTTCAAGGCCCAGATCATCGGTGTTCGGCTTGCGCCCGACCGCCATCAGCAGGTGGCTGCCTTCGGCGAGCGGCTCGCCGCCCTTGCACTCGAGCTCGATCGAGATGCGATCGCCCTTCTTCTTCAGGGCCATGCATTCGGCGCCGGTGCGGATCTGCACGCCCTCGCGCTCGAGCACCGCGCGGATCTCGGCAGCGACGTCGTCGTCCTCGCGCGGGAGCAGCTTCGGCGCGCGTTCGACCACGGTCACCTTCGAGCCGAAGCGGCGGTACATGTGCGCGAACTCCAGGCCGATGTAGCTGCCGCCGACGATGAGCAGGTGCTCGGGGGCGAAATCGACCTCCATCATGGTGCTATTGGTGAAGTAGGGGACCTCCTTGATACCCGGCAGATCCGGAACCAGGGCCCGCCCGCCTACATTCATGAATATTCTTTCCGCATCCAGCAATCTTTCCCCAACTGAAATGGAATGCGGGCCCGCGAACCGCGCCCCGCCGCGGATCAGCGTCACGTTTTTCATGCCGGCGATCCATTTGCCCAGGCCATCCGTCGACTGCTTCACCACGCGGTCCTTGCGGCCCTTCACCGCGTGCATGTCAATTTGGACTTTTCCAACAGAAAAACCGTATTCAGCACCGCGACGGGCCATATGCGCGGCGCGCGCGCTCGCCACCAGCGTCTTGGTCGGGATGCAGCCGACATTGACGCAGGTGCCGCCGAGCAGCTTGCGCTCGATGAGCGCGGTCCTGAGGCCCTCTTTATCGAGGCGCGCGCACAACGCCGGCGCGGCCTGCCCGGTTCCGATGACAATCGCGTCAAAGCGCTCAGGCATGGGAGTTCTCTTTCCTGAAAATCAGCAGTCGGTTGTTGGCAGGCATTGCGACATCTTCTTTCTTGGAAAGGTACTCCCTTTCTGCAATTGCAACGACGGCTTCGGCGTCGCGCAATCCGCTCAGCGGGTCGCGCTCGCGCAGCATGGCGTCGAAGCGCGCGTTGCTCTCGGACGTGTGCCTGCCGCCGTAGTTGAACGGGCCGTAAAGCGCGAAGACGCCGTCCGCGGGCAGCAACTGGCCGATTGCGCCGAACATTCGCTCGACCTGCGGCCAGGACATGATGTGGCAGGTATTCGCGGAATACACGGCGTCGGCAGACGTATCGGGCCAGGTGCGGTCCACGTCGAGCTCGAGCGGCGGGCGCAGGTTGGGCGCGCCCGCCTCCTCGACCCACATCCGGACTCCCGGGAGATGCTCGGCGACGTCGCTCGGCTGCCACACCAGGTGCGGCAGCGCGGGGGCGAAATAGGCGGCGTGCTGGCCGGTCCCGGAGCCGATCTCCAGCACGCGCCTTCGATCCGCAAAGATTCTTTTCAGCACAGCGAGGATCGGCTCGCGGTTGCGCTCGCAGGCTTCGGAAAACGGCTTCACGAGCTGCTTTTCGAACTGCGCTGCAGTTTCCACGTCGCTACGGGGCCGAGCAGTCCGCCGAGCCCGAGCGTCACCCAGGCGATTCCCCACCCGAGCGGCTCCGCGCTTGTTTTTCCTCCGAAAAAATCCAAAGCCCATCCGAACACCACGGGGCTCACGACGCCCGCGCCGAAGCCGACGACCGAGCGCACCGCATAGGCGACGCCGAGGTAGTGCGGCGGCACGCTCTCGGCGAGCACCGTGGAATGCGTCGAGGAGTCGGCGATGCCGGCGAAATTGTAGAGGCAGGCGAGCGCCACCAGCAGCGCGATCGGCGCGGCGATCAGCCAGCCGATGCTGAAAGAAAGCACGAGGCTCACGCAGGACCAGAGAAGAATCGTCTGCGTCCGGCCCCAGCGGTCGGCCATGGTGCCGCCGACGATCGAGCCGGCGATGTTCGCAACATAGGTAAGCGCGGCGAGCATCAGGGCCACTGCCGCAGCATTTTCATGAGAGTTTCCTTTGTAGAGCAAAGCAGCGGTAAGAAAAGCGGGCAGCCAGGCCCACAGCCCGAGCAGCTCCCAGTTATGAAACGTGTAGCCCCAGATCGACAGCATTCCTTTCCTGCTCTTCAGGACCAGAGGCAAGGAAGCGAGAAGCGATTCACCCGGCGGACGAGGATGAACGAGGTTCTGCGTGCCCCTCAGCACGTACACGCCAAGCAGCCATGAAAAAACCGGCAGGCATGCCACAACGGCGAGCGCGCCGCGCCAGCCGGTGAACTTGAGGGCGAGCCCGGCCACGCCGAGGCACAGCGCATAGCCGGCGCTCGAGCCCGCGATGAGATAGCCCATGGCGCGACCGCGGCGCGAGCGATCCACGTTGTCGTTGATGAGCGCGAGCGCCGGGGTATAGGTGCCTCCCTGGCAAAGCCCGGTCAGGGCATGGAGCCAGAACGCCGACCAGAAGCCGTCGGCGAACAGCACGAACGCCCAGGGGCTCGCGCAGGCGGCGATTCCCGTGGTGATGTAGGCGCGCTTCGCGCCGAAATGGTCGTCAGCCCCCAGGCGGACTGCGTAAGAGGCAGTATCGCCGAGTACGCGACGAACCAGGTGGCGGCGAGGACCCGGCTGGAGCAAAGAGCGGCGAGCCAGCCCGGAGATCCTGGTATTAGAAAAATGCCTTTTCCTGTTGTAACCGTACGGGAATGCGCCGCGGGCCGAAAGGCTTGCCGAATTTCTGAAAGCGGCCTGCCAGCTTCGTGCCGCAGAACTTGCAGGCGCCGTCGTCGCCCAGGTGGTAGCCGCGGATATCGTACCAGTCGCGCACGATCAGCGCCTTCTCACACGACGGGCAGTAGGTCGAGCCGCCGGTTTCATCGTGCACGTTGCCGGTGTAGACATAATTAAGCCCCGCGAGCAGCGCGATCTCCCGCGCGCGCGTGAGCGTCGCCGGCGGCGTCGGGCCGATGTCGGTCATCTTCCAATCGGGGTGGAACGCGGTGAAGTGCAGCGGCACGTCGGGGCCGAGGTTCTCGCGTACCCACTTGCACTCCGCCCTGAGCTCCCCGTCCGAGTCGTTCTTCCCCGGAATGAGGAGCGTGGTGATCTCCGTCCATACGCTGGTCTCCTTTACGAGGTAGACCAGCGTATCCAGCACCGGCTGCAGCCGCCCGCCGCAGATCCTGTAGTAGAAATCGTCGGTGAAGCCCTTCAGGTCTACGTTGGCGGCGTCCATCTTGGCGTAGAACTCGCGCCGCGGCTCGGCGTGGATGTAGCCTGCCGTCACTGCCACGGCAAGCACGCCTTTCGCATGGCAGGCGTCGGCGATGTCCATCGCGTACTCGGCGAAGATCACCGGGTCGTTGTAGGTGAACGCCACCGACTTGCAGCCGAGCTTGAGCGCGGCCTGCGCGATCGCGTCGCCGCTTGCCTGGTCCTGGAGTTTGTCCAGATCGCGCGACTTGGAGATGTCCCAGTTCTGGCAGAACTTGCACGCCAGGTTGCAGCCCGCCGTGCCGAAGGAAAGGATGCTGGTGCCGGGGTAGAAATGGTTGAGCGGCTTCTTCTCCACCGGGTCGATGCAGAACCCCGAGGAGCGGCCGTAGGTGGTGAGCACCATGCGGCCGCCTTCCATCTTGCGCACGAAGCACAGCCCGCGCTGCCCCTCGTGCAGCTTGCAGTCGCGCGGGCACAGGTCGCACTGCACGCGGCCGTCGGCCAGCGTGTGCCACCAGCGGCCCGGGTAGGAGCTGCCTACCTCTTTTCCTTCTCTTTCCTGCATTTACGACTTTTCCTTCCATTTCGCAACGCGGTAGCGATGGATCTTGCAGCGCCCCAGGCGCGTGTCGGCGGGAAGACCGCCTTTCTTCAATAGTTCTCTCAGAAAAATTTCCTTCTGCGGCAGACCTTCCCATACTTGCGGGAGAAAGGTCGCGCGCTTGCCGTCACATTCGAGAATCAAACCGTCCTCTCCGGCGCGGATCTGGGAGACGAGATCAGCCTCGTCGGCGAAGCGGATCGGCTTGGGCGCCGACAGCAGCGAGACCTCCACGCTGCATTGCGGCCATTCTTCGGCGGTCATCGCGGCAAACCGCGGGCGCAGCGCGCCGTTCTTCATGAGCGTGATGAAGGTCGCGCCGGCCTGCCTCAGCCATGGGCTTTCGGGGAACGGTTTTTTTTCCTTCCCCGCCAGCGAATTTTCAATCGAACTTCTGGCGATCGCCAGCAGCGTTCCTCCCGCCTCGTCCAGCGACACATCGCCGCCGCCTTCATGGAGCGCGAAAGACGAATAACCGACCACCTGCCCCTTGCCGCCCGCCGTATCGCCCGAGTTGCAGGCTGCCAGCAGCTTGATGGACAGGTTTTTCTTTTTCGCGAGTGCAAGCAGGCCGTTGAGCGGCGTCGCGCCGCAGGCTTCCTCGTGATTGATGTTGGTCGCGAAGCCCGCGATGCGCTCGAGCGTCGCGCTGTCGATCCGGCGTGCTTCGTCGTAAGCGTGGTAGTGCGACATGTCGGTCGAGATCACGATCAGCGTCTCGGCCGCGCCCCAAAGGCGCTCGAGCACCGCGGCGACCTCTTCCACGCTCGCCATGCCGACCGCGAGCGGCACCAGAGCGAAGTCGCCGAGCGCGTTCTGCAGGAAGGGCAGCTGCACCTCGAGCGAATGCTCCATGGCGTGCGCAGGCGCGCTGCTCACGACCTGTGGCAGCGACGCGAGCTCCCGGACGGCGTCCTGGTCGATGGGGATTCTGCCGAGCGGCGTGTCGAAGAACTCCGCGGCGGGCAGCGCCAGGCCACGGACCGCGACCCGGTGCACCGGCCCGAGCAGTACCACGCGCTTGACGATGCCGCGCGCCGGAGCGATGTCGTCGTAGGCGCGCGCCGCCACGGCCCCCGAATAGATGTAGCCCGCATGCGGCACCACCAACGCCTTCGGGAACCCGAGGCGCGGCGCGATCTGCTCGACCCCGCCGATGAGATCGTCGATCTCGGCTGCAAGAGCACCCGGGTCGCCCGGGTAGAACATCCCCGCGACAGCGGGCGGTCTTACCTTCTGCGGCGTGACGGAAGCCATACCTCTCTATGTAGGACTGGAATCAGTCCGCGTCAAGAAGTTCCATTACCCCCTCGAGGGCATGGATTACCGACTGCCTGCGGACCCTCTCGCGACCGCCTTTGAAGCGCTTGGTCTCGCTGCGGGCGGGGGCGCCCTTTCTCGCCCACGCGAAGCACACCGTCCCGACCGGCTTCTCCTTGCTGCCTCCGGTGGGGCCGGCAACGCCTGTGATCGCCAGCGCCAGCGTTCCCTTGCTGCGGCCGAGCGCGCCGAGCGCCATTTCCCTCGCGGTTTCCTCGCTCACGGCGCCGCATTTTCGCAAAGTCTCTTCGGCCACTCCCAGCAGCTCGCGCTTCGAATCGTTCGAATAGGTCACAAAGCCGCGCTCGAACCACTCCGAGGAGCCGCCGACCGACGTAACGGCCTGCGCCGCCCAGCCTCCGGTGCAGGACTCGGCGGTGACGAGCGTTTGCCGACTCCTTTTGAGAAGTTGCCCGACTCTTTTCGCCAGCTTTTCCATCAAAAGAAAATTCTTTTCGCTATTGAAAGGCAAAGCAAGGTGTATCCGGCCGCCAGCAGATCGTCGAACATCACGCCGAAGCCGCCATGGTAACGGCGCTCGAGCGAGCGGATGGGCGGCGGCTTCAGGATGTCGAAGAAGCGGAACAGCACGAACCCCGCCGCCTGCCACGCGAGGCTCTGCGGCAAGATCGCGAGGATCAGCAGGAACGCGACGAACTCGTCCCACACCATCGCGCCGTGGTCGGGAACGCCGAGGTGCCGTCCCGTCACATCGCAGGCCCAGACGCCGATGAGAAAGCAAACCGCTGCCGCGGCGACCAGTACGCCCGGAGGATAGTTGCCGCCCAGGAACCAGCCGATCGGCCAGGCGAGCAGCGTGCCCGCCGTGCCCGGCGCGAACGGCGCGAGGCCGGCGCCGAAGCCGAACGCGATAATGTGCGCCGGATGCGACGCTGCAAACGCCGCGTTGGGGCGAAAGACGATCATGCCGGATTCATGCCGCGGCGAAATGGTCGTAGCCGCCCTGGTGCGCCATCGGCCTGTTGCCCCGGTCGAGGATCGTGAGCTTCTTCTTTTCCTTTTCGATCGAACCTATTCTGCTCAAGCGGAGATTGAGCTCGAGGCCGAGCAATTCGATTTTTTCCCGAGCTTCCTGTACGGCGGTGAAAAGCAGCTCGTAGTCGTCCCCTCCTGAGAGCACGCACTGCTTTTCGAGTTCTTCGTTCTTCAGGTTCACCAACGAAGCATCCTTCGGAATGTCCTGATAGCGCACTACCGCCCCGACCGCGGAGCGCTCGAGGATGTGCCCGAGGTCGCCGGCAAGGCCGTCGGAAACGTCTATTGCCGCGTGCGCCAGTCCGCGCAGCCGCTCGCCGAGCGCGACGCGCGGCTCGGGCTCGTGCAGGCGCTTCGCCGCGGCGCGGATCTCGGGGTGGGCGAGTCCCAGCGCGGCGCCGCCGAGCTCCCCGGAGACCCACAGATCGTCGCCAGGCCGTGCGCCGGCGCGCGACAACGCCTTCCCTGCCGGCACCTCGCCGAGCGCAGTGATATCGATCGCCAAAGGCCCGCGCGTCGTGTCGCCGCCGATCAGCGCGATGTCGTGCCGGTCCGCAAGGGCAAACAGGCCTTCGGAAAAGCCCTTCAACCAACGTTCATCCGCCGAGGGCAGCGCGACCGCCAGGGTGATCCAGCGCGGCGTGGCGCCGCACGCGGCAAGATCGGAGAGGCTGACGGCAAGCGCCTTGTGGCCGAGCGCACGCGGCTCGGCGCCCGGCAGGAAGTGCCGCCCCTCCACCAGCATGTCGGTGGTGATCGCGAGCTCGTGGCCGGCGCGAACCGCGACTCGCGCGCAATCGTCGCCTACCCCCTGCAGGGCGTTCTTTGCCGTCCGGGTGAAGAAACGGCGAATGATCTCAAATTCGTTCAGGCAATGTTTCTCGACTTCGCGAATTCGTCGGGACGCAGCGCGGCGGCGACCTTCTCGAGCACGCCGTTGACGAAGCGGTGGCCTTCGGTGCCGCCGAAGCTCTTGCCGAGCTCGACTGCCTCGTTCAGCACCACCTTGAACGGCGTCCCGGGCTGGGACGAAAGCTCGTAGCTGCCGATGTAGAGAATGGCGCGCTCGACCGGCGAAAGCCGCTCGAACGCGCGGTCGAGGTGCGGTGAGATCACCGCCTGCAGCTCGGCGCTGCGCTCGAGCACCCCGCGCACGATGTTTTCGGCGAGCTTCTGATCGGCGCCCTCGTAGCCGTCGAGCGCCTTCATCTGTTCGAGCGCATCGCCATGCGAGAGCTGCCAGGCGTAAAGCGCCTGCAAGGCCACTTCCCGCGCCTGCCGCTTTGCCATTTTCATTGCGGCCCGGCTTTCAGCTTGGCCATCTCGACGACGACGCGCACCGCCTCCGCGCCCTTGTCGAGGCGCGCCTTGGCCTGCGCCTCGTCGTCGGTAGTCAGGATGCCGTTGGCGATCGGCAGGCCGCATTCGAGCGAGACGTCCATCACGCCGCGTGCCGATTCGTTCGCCACGATCTCGAAATGGTAGGTGTCGCCGCGGATCACGCAGCCGACCGCGACCAGCGCATCGAATTTCCCGGTCTGCGCCAGCCATTGCAACGCCAGCGGGATTTCAAGTGCGCCCGGCACGCTTTGTACGGTCAAATCCTTTATTCCAAGCTTTGCGGCCTCGGCCTTCGCCCGGGCGAGGAGCTCGGCGGAAATCTCTTCGTTGAAGCGGCTGGCGACGATGCCCAGGCGCATGGCCTAGCGCCCGGGGCGCTCGGCGGAGCCCTGCACGTAGCCCGTAACCTCGAGGCCGAAGCCCGCCATGCTCGGCATCTTGCGCGGCGCGGCCATCAGGCGCATGCGGCCGACGCCGAGATCGCGCAGGATCTGCGCCCCGATGCCGTACAGGCGCAGGTCCATCGAGCGGCCCGCTCGCGGCGCCCTTGCCTCTTCGAGCCGCGCTTCGAGCGATTCTCCCGACTGGCTGCAATTCATGAGCACCATGACCCCGCAACCGGATTTCTGGATCGCCCGCAATGCTTCGCCGACCCCCCAGGAATGCGTTCCCTTTCCGGAATCCAGCAGATCGATGATCGACAGGGGTTCGTGCACGCGCACCAGGGTCTCGGTTCGCGAATCGATTTTTCCGCGAACCAGCGCGAGGTGGAGGGAACCGATCGCCAGGTCGCGGTACGACACCAGGCGAAACTCTCCCCACGGCGTCTCGATATCGCGCTCCGAGGCACGACGCACCAGCGATTCGTTGCGGCTCCGATACTCGATGAGGTCCGCGATGGTGCCGATCTTGAGCTTGTGCCCTGCGGCGAACTCGACCAGGTCCGGCAGGCGCGCCATCGTGCCGTCGTCGCGCATGATCTCGCACAGGACCGCGGCGGGCGCGAGCCCGGCGAGCCGGGCGAGATCGCAGCAGGCCTCGGTGTGGCCGGCGCGCACCAGCACGCCGCCGGGCTGGGCGATCAGCGGGAAGACATGGCCGGGCTGGACGATATCTTCAGATTTCGAATTTTCAGCAACGGCAGCTTTTATGGTCAGGGCGCGATCATGGGCCGAGATGCCGGTGGCGATGCCTTCGGCCGCCTCGATCGAGACCGTGAAGTTGGTGCCGTGGCGCGAGCGGTTTTGCTCGACCATCGGCTTCAAGCCGAGGCGCAGCGCGTGCGTCTCGGTGATCGGCATGCAGATCAGGCCGCGACCGTGCTTGGCGAGGAAGTTGATCTTCTCGGCCGTGACGAACTCGGCGGCGAAAACCAGATCGCCCTCGTTCTCGCGGTCCTCGTCGTCGACCAGGATGACGATTTCGCCGGCGCGGACGGCCGAGATGATCTCGGCTATGGGGCTGATGGCGGCGGTTTCGCGGCGCATCAGCCGATTTTACTCTTACTCTTCGGCGGCGCCGCCCTCGGAGCCGCCTGCTTCTTCGCCACCCGTGCGCTCGCGAATGCGCGCCGATTTGCCGGAGCGCGCGCGCAGGTAGTAGAGCTTGGCGCGGCGCACGTCGCCCTTGCGCTTCACCTCGATCGAGGCGATGAGCGGCGAGTAGGTCTGGAAGGTGCGCTCGACGCCCTCGCCCGACGAGATCTTGCGCACGATGAACGAAGAGTTGAGGCCGCGATTGCGCTTCGCGATCACCATGCCCTCGAAGGCCTGGACGCGCTTGCGCTCGCCTTCGACGACGTTCACATTGACCACCACGGTGTCGCCCGGCGAGAAGTCGGGGACTTCGCGCTTCAGCCGCTTGATCTCTTCCTGCTCGATCGTCTGGATCAGGTTCATGGTCTCGCTCCGCTTTCGTCTGACTTTTCGTGCTCCCGCCGGAATTCCTCCAGCAGCTTCTGTTCCTCTTTGCCGAGCTTCCTCGCTGCAAGCAGGTCCGGCCTTCGCAGCCAGGTTCTGCCCAGCGCCTGCTTCAGCCGCCAGCGCCTGATATTCTCGTGGTGCCCCGACAGCAGCACTTCGGGCACCTTCTCGCCCGCGTACGTCTCGGGCCGCGTGTACTGCGGGCAGTCGAGCAGCCCGTCGGCGAACGACTCCTCTATCGCCGAGGCCTCGTCGCCCAGCGCCCCCGGCAGCTGGCGGACCACCGCGTCCATCAGCGCCATCGCCGCGAGCTCCCCTCCCGACAGCACGAAATCGCCGATCGAGAGCTCCTCCTCCACGCGCCGCTCGAGCAACCGCTCGTCGACGCCTTCATACCTGCCGCACAACAAAACCAAAGAATCTAGTTTTGACAATTCAATGACTCTTCGGTGATCCAATTTCTTTCCTTGCGGCGACAGATAGATCGCCCTTCCATGCCCGCCCGCCGCTTTCACCGCATCCAGCGCCTTCTCCAACGGCTCGGCCAGCATCACCATCCCCGGCCCGCCGCCGTACGGACGGTCTTCAGCGACCACAACCCCGCTTGCAGCGCGCGGCTCGTAATGCCGCTTCCGGTCAGCGCCGCGAACATCTCCGGAAACAGCGTCACCACGTCGAAGCGGATCACCAGTCCGCTCCCCAATCCACATGAACTTTCTTCTCAGCCAAGTCCACGTCCGTCACCACCGCCGGGACCCAGGGAAGCAATCTCGTTTTCCCGTTCCCGGCAACCTCCATCACGTCCTGCGCGCCGTTGGTGAAGAGCCGCTTTACCACGCCGAGCACCTCGCCCTGCCCGTTCACCACCTCCAGCCCGAGGAGATCCGCGTGGTAGTAGTGCCCTTCACCCGGCTCGGCGAGCGCCTCGCGCCGCACCGACACCTTCGAGCCCTTCAGGGCCAGCGCCTCTTCGCGCGTATGCACCCCTGAGAGCTGCGCCACCACCGTGGCGCCATGCACCTTGGCGACGACCTTGTAAGCCTTGTCACCAATCCACCATTCCTTGGCGTCGGCGAGCGCCTGGTTGACCCCTCCACCAGGTGCCACCTTCACCCACCCGCGCAGGCCGTACGACCCGGCGACGCGGCCCATCTCTAGCAAGTGCTCAGGCGGCCTTCTTCGCAAACTGCTTCACCAGCCGCGCCGCCGTCGGCGAGAGCTGGGCGCCCTTGCCCTGCCAGTGCTTCACCCGCTCCAGGTTCACGCGCAGCGCCTCGCGCCCCTCGGGCGCCTTCGGGTCGTAAAACCCGAGCCGCTCGATGAACTTGCCCTGCACGTGCCGGCGCGAATCCGCCACCACCACGTGGTAGAACGGCCGCTTGTTGGCGCCGCCTCGCGCCAGTCGAATCACCACCATTTTGGAATTCCTGTCGAACCGCGAAAAGGCGCGGATTATACGGGAGAAATCAGGGTCTTGGGAAGCCCGATTACCGCATTCCCGGCAGCATGCCCTTCATGCCGCGCATCATGCGCTGCAGGTTGCCGCCTTTCATCATCTTCATCATCTTCTGCATCTGCTCGAACTGGTTGAGCAGCTGGTTGACGGCCTGGACGGTAACGCCGGCGCCGGCGGCGATGCGGCGCTTGCGCGAGGCCTTGAGGAGCTCGGGCTTGCGGCGCTCCTGCGGCGTCATTGAATTGATGATCCCTTCGATGCGCTTGAGCTGCTTGTCGTCCTGAAGCTTCGCCGGGTCGATCTGCCCGGCGAGCTGGGCGGGGAGCTTGTCCATGAGCGAGGCGACGCCGCCCATCTTGCTCATCTGCGCGATCTGCGACTTGAAGTCCTCAAGGTCGAAGCCTTTGCCCTTCTTTACTTTCTCGGCGAGCTTCTTCGCCTCTTCGATGTCGACTTTGGCGTGCGCCTCCTCGACCAGCGACAGGATGTCGCCCATGCCGAGGACGCGCGAAGCCATGCGCTCGGGGTGGAACGGCTCGATCCCGGTCGGCTTCTCGCCAACGCCGGCGAACTTGATCGGCTTGCCGGTGACGTGGCGCACGGAGAGGGCCGCGCCACCGCGGGCATCGCCGTCCAGCTTGGTGAGGATCACGCCGGTGAGCGGCAGGCGCTCGCTGAACGCCTTCGCCACGTTGACTGCATCCTGGCCCTGCATGGCGTCGACAATGAACAGGGTCTCGACCGGCTTCAGCGCCGCGTGCAGCTCGGCGATCTCGCGCATCATCTCTTCGTCGATCGCGAGGCGCCCGGCGGTGTCGACGATCAGAACGTCGAGATAGTGCGTGCGCGCGTATTCGAGTGCGCGCCTGGCGATATCGATCGGCTTCTCGCCGACGTTTGATTCTATGAAGACGGACCCGGCTTGGCCGGCAACGGTCTTCAACTGCTCGATGGCGGCGGGACGATAGACGTCGGCGGAGACGAGCGCGACTTTCTTCTTGTCGGCGATGAGAAGCTTCGCCAGCTTGCCGCCCGTGGTAGTTTTTCCCGAGCCCTGCAGCCCGGCGAGCAGGATGACAGCGGGCGGTTGTGCGGCGAGATCGAGGCCGACGTTCGCCTCGCCCATCAGGCGCGCCAGCTCGCGGTGCACGACACCGACCAGCGCCTGCCCGGGCGTAAGGCTGCCCACGACTTCCTCGCCGAGAGCCTTCGCGCGCACCGAGTCGATGAAATGCTTCACCACCGGCAGCGCGACGTCGGCCTCGAGCAGCGCGACCCGCACTTCGCGCAGCGCGTCCTGGATGTTGGCTTCGGAGAGCCGCGCTTCGCCGCGGATGCGCTTCGCGATGGCGGCGAGCCGCGCGGTCAGGTTGTCTAGCATGGGATAAAATCCAGAGGTGCCCGACATTGTAGTTCACCTCGTCGCCGCGGCCGTGTACGTGGGCTTGGCGTGGCACTTCTGGAACACCCGCTGGCGCCGATCGGCGACGGAATCCGGAGCTCCGCAACGAAAGGGCCTGCTGGGGTGGGAGCGGGCCGCGATCCTTGTCCCGATCGGGCTCCATGGCTGGCTCATCTATGACGGGATCTTCGCCAGCCCCGAGCTGCGATTCGGATTCGCGCAGGCGCTCTCCGTGATGACCTGGCTCGCGGTCGTGCTGTACTGGACCGAGAGCCTGTTCTACAGCCTGGACGGCATGGAGCCGCTGGTGCTGCCGCTCGCCGCGGTCGCCGCGCCGCTGCCGGGGATTTTTCCCGGGCTCGCGTCGAGCGGCACTTACGCGCAGGCGGGCGCCTTCAAGCTGCACCTCGCCCTCGCCATGGTCGCCTACAGCCTTTTCGTCATCGCGCTGCTGCATGCGACGCTGATGGCGGTGGCTGAGCGCCAGCTGCATCGGAAGAGCCACTTCCTGGTCTTGAATCTGCCGCCGCTGCTCACGCTCGAGAAGCTGCTGTTCCGGGTGATCGCCGCCGCTTTCGTCTTTCTCACGCTGACGCTCGCCACCGGCATCGCGTTTTCCGAAACGCTCTTCGGCCGCGCGATGCGCTTCGACCACAAGACGGTGTTCGCAGTGCTGTCGTGGATCACTTTCGGCCTGCTGCTCGCCGGGCGCTGGCTCTATGGCTGGCGCGGCCGCACCGCGATTCGATGGACGCTCTCGGGTTTCGTGCTGCTGGTGCTCGCCTACGTCGGCAGCCGCTTCGTCCTCGAGGTCGTGCTCCAGCGCGGCTGATGGACGAGCACTCGCTCTGGTGGGAAATCGGCGCGCTCGTCGCGCTGCTCGCGCTCTCCGCGTTCTTCTCAATCGCCGAGACGGCGATGATGGCAATCAACCGCTATCGCCTGCAGCACTTGGTGAGCGAGGGCCACGGAGGCGCGATCCGCGTAGCGGAAATGCTGAAGCGCACCGACCGGCTGCTCGGCGGCATCCTGATCGGCAATACGCTGGTCATCACTGGCGCGACGACCATCGCAAGCGTGATCGCCGTGCGCCTGTTCGGCGAAGACAAGCTCGTCTACGTCATCAGCCCGATCGTGGTCGGATTTCTCATCATCGTGTTCTCGGAGATCACCCCCAAAGTGGTCGGCGCGACCCATCCGGAGCGTACTGCCCTGCTGCTGTCTCTGCCTCTGAAAATTTCCCTGTGGCTATTGATCCCAGCCGGCTGGTTCGTCGACATCTTCGTGCGTCCGCTTCTCCGGCTGGTGGGAATCCGCCCCGGCGAGGAGGTGGAGACCCAGAAGCTCTCTCCCGAAGAGATCCGCACCCTGGTGCTCGAGTCCTCCAGCTTCATGCCGAAGAAGCACCGATCGATCCTGCTGAATCTGTTCGACGTCGGCGCGGTCACGGTGCAGGACATCATGGTGCCGCGCGCCAAGATCGAGTCGATCAAGCTCGACGACGACATGGAGACGATCGTGCGCCACCTCATCACCAGCCACCACATGCGGCTGCCGGTATTCCGCGACGCGCTCGGCGACGTGGTCGGCGTGCTGCATCTGCGCAAGGTGCTCGCGGCGCTGCCGACCGGGACCCTCGACCGCGACGCGCTGATCTCCCTCATGGCCGAGCCCTACTTCGTGCCGGGGAGCACGCCGGTGCTCTCCCAGATACAGTTCTTCCAGGAAAACAAGGAGAACATCGCGCTCGTGGTCGACGAGTACGGCGAGCTGATGGGCCTGGTCGCCCTCCTTATCGTCGAGCACCTGCAGGACATTCCCGAAGCCGATGTTTCGATCAAGATCGGCAACGTCCCTATGGAGATAGTCCACGCTCAGGGCCGGACGGTGAAGACGGTGCGCATATTCAGGCCTGTGGAACCGGTAGAAAATACAGAGGTGTCAGAAGCTTAGATGGGGAACTTAAGCCTTTACAAAAAACGCCGCCGGGCGCTATGCTCGCGGCAGCAATAACGGGTCAATGAAGCTGGGGACTTAGGGAGCGTTACGCATGGCGACGGCCGCGGCGGCAGCAAAAGGGGGACCGAAGGAACTTACCTTCGTCTGGGAGGGAAAGGACAAGGCCGGGAAAGTGGTGCGCGGCGAAATTCGCGCCACCGGCGAGGCGCTGGTCAACGCGACTCTGCGGCGCCAGGGCATCCTCATCACCAAGGTCAAGCGGCAGAAAATCGGCCGCGGCGGCAAGGTCGGCGAGAAAGACCTCGCCCTCTTCACGCGTCAGCTCGCCACGATGATGAAGGCCGGCGTGCCGCTCCTGCAATCGTTCGAGATCGTCGGCAAGGGTGCGAGCAATCCCGCGGTGGCGAAGCTGGTGTTCGAGCTCAAGACCGAGGTCGAGACCGGCTCGACGCTCGCCGCGGCGTTCCGCAAGTATCCGCTGTACTTCGACGCCCTTTACTGCAACCTGGTCGCCGCGGGCGAGCAGGCGGGGATTCTCGAGACCCTGCTCGATCGCCTTGCGATCTACAAGGAGAAGATTCTCGCCATCAAGTCCAAGATCAAGGCGGCGCTGTTCTATCCGATCGCGATCATCGCGGTGGCGTTTCTCATCACCGCGGTCATCATGATCTTCGTGATCCCGGCATTCAAACAGGTGTTCACGAGCTTCGGCGCCGACCTGCCCGCCCCGACGCTGTTCGTGATGGCCGTCTCGGAATACTTCGTGAAGTACTGGTGGCTCATCTTCGGCGTCGTCGGCGGCGGCCTCTACGGCTTCCTCGAGGCCTGGAAGCGCTCGTTGGCGGTGCAGATCTTCATGGACCGGATGTCGCTCAGGCTGCCGGTCTTCGGCGACGTGATCCGCAAGGCGACCATCGCGCGCTGGACGCGCACCCTCTCCACGATGTTCGCCGCTGGCGTGCCTCTGGTCGAGGCGCTCGACTCGGTCGGCGGCGCGGCGGGCAACTATGTTTACTATGTGGCGACCAAGCAGATCCAGGGCGAGGTCACCAGCGGCACTGCCCTGACCGTGTCGATGCAGAACGCGAACGTGTTTCCTGCCATGGTGATCCAGATGGTGTCGATCGGCGAGGAGACCGGCGCGCTCGACTCGATGCTGAGCAAGGTGGCCGATTTCTACGAGGCCGAGGTCGACGATGCGGTCGACGCCCTGTCCTCGCTGATGGAGCCGATGATCATGGTCGTCCTCGGCACGCTGATCGGCGGCATGGTCATCTCGATGTACCTGCCGATCTTTAAGCTCGGCGCCGTGGTCTGAAATGGCGGGCCTCGGCTGGCTCGCTCAGCCAGCCGTCTTTCCGTGGATCGCGCTGGTCGCCGGGCTGTGCATTGGCTCGTTCCTCAACGTCGTCATCCATCGCCTGCCGAAGATGATGGAGCGGGCCTGGCGCGCCGAGTGCGCCGAGCTCTCCGGCCAGGAGCTCCCTTCCCAGGAAACGTACAACCTGATCGTTCCCCGATCCCGCTGCCCTTCCTGCGGCAAGGGCATCGGCGCGCTCGAGAATATTCCGCTTGTCAGTTTTGCTTTCTTGAAGGGTCGTTGTTCGAACTGTAAAGCGCTCATCGGGCTGAAATATCCCGTGGTGGAGCTGCTGGCGGGCCTTGGCGCAGCGTACTCGGCCTGGCACTTTGGAGCGTCGTTCGCCGCTCTCGGTGCCGCGCTTTTCATATGGTTCACGATCGCGCTCGCTTTCATCGATCAGGAGACCGGCTTCCTGCCCGACGACCTCACCGTGCCGCTGGTCTGGATTGGATTGATTTTCAATTTGAAAAATATTTTTGCTTCCCTGCCCGACGCCGTGATCGGAGCGGCGGCGGGCTATCTCTCGCTGTGGCTGGTGTACTGGGTCTACAAGCTGCTCACGCGCAAGGAGGGCATGGGCTACGGCGATTTCAAGATGAACGCGGCGGTCGGCGCCTTCCTCGGCTGGAAGCTGCTGCCGCTCGTGATCCTGCTGTCCTCGATCGTCGGGCTCGTGTTCGGCGCGCTGCAGATGTTCGCCGCGCGGCGCCGCTGGGACGCGGGCTTCCGCTTCCATTTCGGCCCCTACCTCGCGATCGCCGGCGTCGTGGGCCTTTTCTGGGGCGAGCCGATCCTGCGCTGGTACCTGCCGGGACAGTGAAGAAAGCGTTCGTGGTCGGCCTGACCGGCGGCATCGGCAGCGGAAAATCCGAGGCGGCCG